>Ga0307310_10000073_pt1 | contig 24512 bp, 24 predicted proteins | sample ER_DNA_197_FD_194502 | JGI IMG/M metagenome (GOLD analysis project Ga0307310, IMG submission 194502) | Bulk soil microbial communities from the East River watershed near Crested Butte, Colorado, United States - ER_DNA_197 | ecosystem: Environmental > Terrestrial > Soil > Floodplain | place...
GGTCGCCGTGCAGCTCGAACCAGTCGTCGAGCAGCCGCTCCACGTAGTCGAGCGTGTACGGGCGCTGCTCGTGGCGCGCGAGCTCGACCGATTGCCAGATCTCCTCGTCGGTGGCGTCCTCGCCCATCCGGTCCAGCTGCCGCTGGAGCCGGTCGAGCTCCCCGGAGAGCTTGGCGCCGCCGAGCAGGGGCATGTTGCGGAGCCTACTGAGTCGCTGGCGCAGGCGCAGCTCGTGCTCAGACGGGGGCATCGAAGAGCCTCAGCAGTCTCGCGAGCGTCGGCCGGAGCTCCGGCCGCGGGACGATCGCGTCGAGGTTGCCGAAGCGCAGGTTCTGCTCGGCGAGACCGAAGTCGTCGGGCAGCTTCTCCCGGGTGAGCTGTTGGACGACGCGAGGGCCGGCGAAGGACATCAGTGCGCCCGGCTCGGCGAGCAGGACGTCGCCGAGGGTCGCGAAGCTCGCGAGCACGCCGCCCGTCGTCGGATGCGCCATGACGCTGATCATCGCCTGCCCCGCGTCGCGGAGATCCTCGACGGCCGCGACCGTCTTCGGCAGCTGCATCAACGCGAGGATCCCCTCCTGCATGCGCGCGCCGCCCGAGCTCGTGACCGCGATGAGCGGCACGCCTCGCTCGGCGGCGGAGTCGCAAGCGCGCGAGACCTTCTCGCCGACGACGCTCCCCATCGAGCCGCCCATGAACGCGAAGTCCATGACCGCGAGCTCGCAGCCGCGACCTTCGATCGTCGCCTGGCCGATCACCATCGCATCCGCGAGGCCGGTCGACATCTCGGCCTCCGCGAGGCGCTCGCTGTAGGGGCGGAGATCGAAGAACTGGAGCGGATCCTCCGAGTGGAGGTCGGCAGCCTCCTCGGCGAACGAGCCCGGGTCGGCAAGCGAGTCGATGCGCTGGCGGGAGCGCATGACGAAGTGGTGCCCGCAGTGCGCACAGACCCAGAGCGCCGCCTCGAGCTCGTCGTCGCGATAGTGCGAGTGGCAGCTCGGACAGGTGTTCGGGTGCTTCGGCGGCGGGGCTGGCTTGTCGTCGGTCTCGACGGAAACGTCGATTTTGGCCACGTCGCTAGCTTAGACCGGCTTTCCCGGCATGGGGTTGCGGTTCCTAGAGCCCGAGGGCGGCCGTGAGCCGCTCGAGCTTGTAGACATTGTCCTTCGCAGGCGCGAGGCCGGTCAGGCCGACGCCGACGAGCGCGCCGGAGGCCCGGATCCGGTCGAAGTCCCGCGCGACCTCGGCCACGGTCGGGCCGCCGGGCTCGGGCATCCACGACTGGAGCTCACTCGGCTCGAAGACGTCGCAGTCGAGCGCGACGTAGACGTGGTCGACCCGGTCCAGCACGGCCTGGAGGTCGGCGTGGATCCCCGCCGAGGCGATGTACTCGACCTCCGGCGGGTCGAGATTGCGCGCGCCGATGACCGCGACGTCGGTCGAAGCGACCGCGCCGCCGTCGATGATCATCCGCAGCGGCATGCCCCACTCGTTTCCGGACGGCGACGACTCCGGTGTGTTCAGGTCGCCGTGCGCGTCGAACCAGATGACACCGAGCCGGTCGTGGCGCGCCGCGAGCCCCTCCACTGCACCAACGTGCGAGCAGCAGCACCCGCCGAGCACGAGCGGGCGTGCCGGCAGGTCGGACGCGAGGGCGAGCGACTGCGCGCGGAGCGTGCCCTCCTCCACGATCGACGCCTCGGGATAGTCGAGCGGCAGCCACGCCGACTCGATCATCGGCTCGCCCCCGTCGCCCCAGGCGCGCGGCACGCGGACGAGACCTGCGGCAAAGGTGCGGCCGCACGAATGACACTCGTACTCGGGCCCGACCGCGACCGCCGTCAGCGTGCGACACGATGGGCACTTCGCGCGGAGCGTGCTCATGAAACGGGCTTCTCGAAGACGATGTTCTCCGCCTCGACGTGCATGCCGACTCGCTCGTAGAGGTGCGTCGCTCCGGTGGGGCTCGCGGCGTCGACGCCGAGGGTGACCCGCGGCATGCCACGCTCGTAGAACTCACAGAACGTGTGCAGCAGGAGTGCCTTCGCATAACCCTTGCCGCGCCACGGGCGTCGGACGCCGATCGCGCCGACGTACCCGCCGCCGTTTCGGTTCGCCTCGTTGCGGCACACGGCGGCGATCTCGTCGCCGTCGCGGATCAGGAACCAGAGCGTCGGATCGAAGTTCGGGTTCGCGCGATGACGGTCCCACCACTCCTCGAAGCCGCGACCGTGATGCTCCCAGTGATCCTGAAACGCCTCGTCCAACGCCTCGTGGAACGCGCGCGCGTCGTCCTCGCGAAAGAGCTCAACCGGGAGATCCGGTGCTTCGGGTGCCGCGTCGAGCTGGATGGCCATGTCGTAGAAGCGGCGCACGTTGCGATAGCCGCGCGCGGTCATCAGCGCCGCGGCCGCGGAGTCCGCGCCGACGACGAACTGGTGGATACGCGCGATCTCACGCGTGCGCAACGCGGCCTCGCTGCGGTCGACCAGCTCCGAACCGAGGCCGTGGCCCTTGGCGCGCGGGTGAACGACGCCGACCGCGAAGCCGACCTCGCCCTCCGTGGCACACCACCCGACCGCGAGGGGCCCGTCGCCGTCCTCGTACAGCCATGAGTCGCTCGGCAGGTCGGCGGTCGACGTCCATTCACGCAACTCGTTTGCGCCGACCTGGATCGGCCGGCCGTGGAACCGCTCGTCGTCGGCCAGCAAGCCGGCAACGACCGGGAAATCGTCCTCGGTGAACGGCCGCACGTTCATGCGAGCGAGTCCAGTGCGGCGCCGAGCCCGGTCAGTGAATGGAGCTCGACGTCCGGCTGTGGCTCGGGCGCCTCGCCGAGCCGGTTGATCCACACGGTCGGCAGACCGAGCTCCGTCGCCGGCGCGATGTCATGAAAGAGACTCGCGCCGACATGGACGTGCACGGCCGGCGTCACGCGCTCGGCGAACGTCTCCCAGTGGCGATGCCGCGGCTTGTACGAGCCGATCTCCGATGCGACGATCGAGGTGTCGAACGGCACGCCGATGAGCCCGAGCGACGCGTCGAGGTAGTCGCGGTCGGTGTTCGAGAGAATGGCGAGCTTCCAGCCGCGGGCGCGCGCATCCTCGAGAGCGGGGGCGGCCTCCGGGAACGGCTGCCAGGACGGCAGCGACCGCGCGAGCGCGTCCTCGTCGGCGGCAGCGAGCGGCATGCCCTCCCGCTCCGCGAGCCGGCAGAGCGCCGTGGTGAGGACGTCGCGATATGTCGCCGTCGGCCGCTCGTGCTCGATCTCGCGCTCGAGCTCGTGGTAGCCGTTCAGGAGACGCGCAACGTGCTCGGCGCCGAAGAGCTGTTCGAGCTCGCGGCCGATGCCGCCGTTCCAGTCGATCAGCGTCCCGTAGCAGTCGAAGGTGGCCCAGCGATCCATAGACTCTCGCCATCATGGCTGATCGCGGAACCGAGTACCGCTGGGACGACATGCCGCGCGAGGAGCTGAACCCGCTGATCGGACGCCGATTCGTCACCGGCGAGCACGTGATGCTCGCGCAGATCTACCTCGCCAAAGGCAGCATCGTGCCGAAGCACTCGCACGAGAACGAGCAGATCACGTGGGTGGTCGAAGGACGGATGCGCCTGAAGCTCGGCGAGAGCGGCGAGCAGGTCGTCGACCTCGGCCCGGGCGACGTGCTCCACATCCCGCCGAACGTCCCGCACGAAGCCGAGGCGTTCGAGGACACGCTCGACGTCGACGTCTTCTCACCGCCCCGCGCCGACTGGATCGACGGTAGCGACAGTTATCTCCGTGCGCAAGCGCCCGAATCCGCTAGCGCGGATTCCGACACGCGCTAAGACCCCTAAAGGCGTCCGCATTCGCGGCCGCTGGACACTCGGCCATCGAACCGAGCGGCTCTACGCCGCTGGCCTGAAGGCGAGCAGCTCGGGGCCGTGCTCGTGCAGCCAGTCGCGCTGCGCGCGCCAATCGGGCCGACGCTGCTCGACCAGCTTCCAGAACCGGCGTGAGTGGTTCGGCTCGAGCAGGTGGCAGAGCTCGTGCACGACGACGTAGTCGAGCACGTCGAACGGTGCGAGCACGAGACGCCAGTTGAACGACAGCGTCCCACGCGTCGAGCACGAGCCCCAGCGCGAACGCTGGTCGCGAATCTGCACACGGACAGGCTCGACGCCGATCTCGGGGGCCTCTTCGTCGATCAGCATCGCGACGAGCTCGCGCGCCGCGCGCCGCGCCTCGACCTCGGAGATGTGCCGCGGATCGAGCCGCAGACGCGGGCGCTGTTTCGCGCGCTCGATCGCAAGCCACTCGCGGTGCGACTCGATGATCTCGGCGATTTCCGCGTCCGCCATCCACGACGGAACGGTCAGTAAGGGCGGAGAGCCCCAAGGCAAAGACAACGTCCATCGGCGGGCACGCCGAGACCGGCGCACCTCGATGAGCTCGTCCACGGAGAAAACGCTAGTGACGGACCCGGATGGCGCTTCAGGCTCTTATGCAGCGAACTTGCGGAAAACGACGCATGCGTTGTGACCGCCGAACCCGAACGAGTTGCTCACGGCAGTGTTGACCACCGCGTCGCGCGCCGTGTTCGGCACGTAGTCGAGGTCGCATGCAGGATCTTCGACCTCGTAGTTGATCGTCGGCGGCAGCTTGCTGTCGCGAATTGCGAGCACCGTGAAGATCGCTTCGATCGCGCCGGCAGCGCCGAGACAATGCCCGGTCGCGCCCTTCGTGCCGGACACCGGCGTCTTCCGCGCGTTCTCCTCACCGAGCGCGAGCTTCAGCATCTTCGTCTCCGACGCGTCGCCAACCGGCGTCGAGGTCGCGTGGGCGTTGATGTAGTCGATCGAGTCCTTGCCGACGCCGGCGTCGTTCAGTGCCATGTCGAACGCGCGCACCGGCCCCGTCGGATCGGGCTCCGTGATGTGCTTCGCATCGGAGGAGAGGCCGTAGCCGCTGACCTCGGCGTAGATCTTCGCGCCGCGCGCCTGTGCGTGCTCGAGCTCCTCGAGCACGAGCACTGCACCCGCCTCGCCCATGACGAAACCGTCACGCCCGGCGTCGAACGGCCGTGACGCGCGCGCCGGATCGTCCTTCCGCTGCGACAGCGCCCGCATTGCCGCGAAGCCCGCGATGCCGACCTCATTGACCGCCGCCTCCGTGCCGCCGCACAGCATCACGTCGGCGCGGCCGAGGCGAATCGCGTCGAGCCCGTCGCCGATCGCCATGTTCGACGCCGCGCACGCCGTGCACTGCGCCGTCAGCGGCCCCCGGGTTCCGAGCATGATCGAGACCCAGCCGGCGCCGAGGTTCGGGATGATCGAGGGGATTGCAAAGGGACTGACACGATCGGGCCCCTTGTGGATCAGCGTGTCGTAGCACTCCTGGAACGAATGGATGCCACCGATCCCCGTCGCGATCGAAGCGCCGATCCGGTCGGCCTCGGCGTGGATGTCGAGGCCCGCGTCGTCGCGCGCCTGGTACGCGGCCGAAAGGGCGAGATGCGCAAACCGGTCCATCCGCCGCGCTTCCTTCTTCTCGATCCATTTCGTCGCGTCGAAATCCTTCACCTCGCACGCGATGTGCACCTTGTAGTTGGTGTGGTCGAACTGCGTGATCTCGCCCGCGCCAGACTCACCTGCGAGCAGGCGCTCCCAGGTCGTCTCGACATCGTTGGCGAGCGGCGAGACCGCGCCCATCCCAGTGATGACGACGCGCCGACGCCCGTTGAGTGATCCGTTGCTGCCCATCTACATCCCCATGCCGCCGTCGACCAGCAGAACCTCTCCGGTGATGAACGCTGCCGCGTCGGAGCAGAGGAAGCGTACCGCGCCGGCGACGTCCTCCGGCTCGCCGAGGCGCCCGAGCGGCGTCGCCTGAAGCATCGCAGCGGTCGCCTCCTCCGGGAGGACGTCGGTCAGCTGCGTTTTCACGTAGCCGGGCGCGACGACGTTGGCCCGGACGCCGCGGCTGCCGAGCTCGCGTGCGAGCGACTTCGTGAAGCCGATGATCCCGGCCTTCGACGCCGCATAGTTCGTCTGGCCCCAGTTGCCGTGGACGCCGACGATCGAGGAGATATTGACGATCGAGCCGCCGCGGTTCTTCATCATCGGCCGGCAAACGGCGCGGCAGGTGTAGAACACCGACGAGAGGTTCGTGTCGATCACCGTGCGCCAGTCGTCGTCCGACATGCGTGCGAGCAGGCCGTCACGGGTGAGCCCGGCGTTGTTCACGAGGATGTCGAGATCGCCCGCCTCCTCGACGAGCCGCGCGGCGTCCTCCGCACTCGAGACGTCCGCCTGCACGGCACGCGCGCCGAGCTCCCCGGCGAGCGCCTCCGCCTCGTCCTTGCCCGAGCGGTAGCCGATGACGACGGACGCGCCGGCGGCGGCGAGCTCTTGTGCGATAGCGCGACCGATCCCCCGCGACGCTCCGGTGACGAGCGCCGTCCTCCCTTCCAAGGACGCGAAGCTCACGTTTCCGCGAGTGCGTCGTGCAGCTTGTCGAGCTGGGAGAGGTTGTTGATCGAGACGGACTTGACGCTGCGGTCGATGCGCTTCACGAGGCCGCCCAGCACATTGCCCGGCCCGACCTCGACGAACGTCTTCACGCCTTCGCGCATCAGCCCGGACGCAGCCTGCGTGAAGCGAACGGGGGCGGTGAGCTGGTCGACGAGCAGCGGCGCCAGCCGCTGTGCCGATTCGAGACGGGCGGTCACCGTCGACATGAACGGGGCAACCGGCTCCTGGAACTTGACCTTGTCGATCGCCGGGCGCAAGCGGTCGGCCGCGCGCGCGACGAGCGGCGAGTGAAACGCCCCTGAGACCTTCAGCTTGACGACGCGCCGCGCACCTTGCTCCTGCGCGCGCTCGATGCACTCGTCGACGGCGAGATGCTCGCCCGACACGACGATCTGGCCCGGGCAGTTGTAGTTCGCGGGCCACACGCCGAGGATCTGACGGCACAGCGTCTCGACGACTTCGTCCTCCAGCCCGAGGATTGCCGCCATCGAACCGGGATGCTGCACCGCGGCTTCCGCCATGGCGATGCCACGCTCGCGCACGAGCGTGATCGCCTCTTCGAGCGAGAGCGCCTCGGCCGCTGCGAGGGCGGCGAACTCGCCGACCGAGTGGCCGACGACGAAGTCCGGCTCGATACCGCGGTCGCGGATGGCGGCGAGCACGGCCAGCGACGTCGCGACGAGGGCAGGCTGCTGCACCGCGGTGTCGACGAGCTCCTCAGCGGCACCGTGGAAGCACAGGCGCTCCAGATCGAGGCCGGATGCCGCGCTCGCGCGCTCGAAGACGTCGCGGGCCGCGGGAACGGCACCGGCGATGTCCATCCCCATTCCCGCCTCGATCGACCCCTGGCCTGGGAAGCAGAACGCGATCTTGTTCATCGAGCCATCTCCTTCGTCCACCGGATAAGCGCCGAGCCCCAGGTCAATCCTGCGCCCATGCCCGTCATCAGCACGAGTTTCCCAGGTTTCAGCCGCCCGTCGGCGGCTGCATCGCCGAGGGCGAGCGGAATCGACCCGGAGGAGGTGTTCCCATATCGGTCGACATTGATCACCACCCGGTCAGACGGGACGCCGAGCTTCCTGGTTGCGTGGTCGATGATCCGCATATTCGCCTGGTGCGGGATGTAGACGTCCACGTCTTCGACCGAGAGCCCGCAGGCCCCGAGGACGTCTTCCGCCGACTGGACGAGGATCCGGGTTGCGAACTTGAAGACCTCCCGGCCGTTCATCTTCACGTGGCGGTCCGCCTCGGGGAAGATCCTCGAGCCGCTGCCGGGGAGCCATAGGCTCTCGCCCCCGCTCCCGTCGGCGCCGAGCTCGAAGCCGAGGAAGCCCTGCTCTGCCGTCGCCTCGAGCACGACCGCGCCGGCGCCGTCGCCGAAGAGCACGAGCGTCGACCGGTCCTCCCAGTCGAGAATGCGCGAGAGCAGGTCGCCGCCGACGACGAGCGCCCGCTTCGAGAGCCCACCGACGAGCATCCCGTACGCCTGCGCGAGCGCGTACATGAAGCCGGTACAGCCGGCCGAGAGGTCGTAGGCGGCTGCGTCCACCGCGCCGAGCCGGTCGGCCAGGATCGCGCCGGTCGACGGGAACGACATGTCGGGCGTGACGGTCGCGACGATCAGCAGGTCGATATCCTTGCCGTCGACTCCGGCCTGCGCGAGCGCGTCGATGCACGCAGGCAGCGCGACGTCGGAGAGCGCCTCCTCCTTCGCCGCCATGCGGCGTTCGCGGATGCCGGTGCGCTCGAGGATCCACTCGTTCGACGTCTCGACGTAGTCCGCGAGCTCGGCGTTCGAAACCACGCGGTCCGGGACCCTGCACCCGAGCCCGGTAATCGAGATCGGTGCCCCTGCTGTTGCCGTCGCGATCATTCGCCGACGAAAACGGTGAGCTTGGCCTCGGCTGCGACCTCGTCGCCGACGAGCGCGCGCCCCTCCCCCTTGGCGATCGGGCCGCGCACGCGGACGAACTCGCACTCGAGCGTGAGGATGTCGCCCGGCTCGACGACCCGCTTGAAGCGGCACGCGTCGATGCCTGCGAAGAACGGGATCTTGCCGGCGTTCGCCGGGTCGGCGAGCACGGCGACGGCGCCTGCCTGCGCGATCGCCTCGATCGTCAGGACGCCCGGCATCACGGGCCGCTCGGGGAAATGACCCGGGAACCACCAGTCGTCGGCGCGGATCTCGCGCCTACCGACGACGCGCTTGCCGGGCTCGAGCTCGAGGATCTCGTCGACGAGCAGGAACGGCGGCCGGTGCGGGATGAGCTCCATGATCACCTCGCGGCCGAACGGCGTGGGAGGCAGGTTCATGCTGCCGGTTCTTCGAGCTGCTCGCTCAGGCGTGCGCGGCCGCGGTGCGCGTGGCACTTCGCGGTGCCGACCGGCATACCCGCGGCTTCGGCGATCTCCTCGAAGGAGTAACCGAGTGCGTCCTTCAAGAGCACGATCTGCGCCTGCTGCGGCGACACCTCGCCGAGCGCCGCGCAGAGCTCGCGGCGAAGCTCGGAGATGCCGGCATCGCGCGCAGGATCGTCGTCGGACTGAAAGAGCTCGCTGAGCGGCTCGTGCACGCGGGCCCGCCGACGCTCGACTGCGTCGAGGCACGTGTTCACGACGAGCCGGTGCAGCCAGGTCGAGAACTGCGCGCCGCCGCGGAACTGCTTCAAGCGGACGCACACCTTCGCGAGCGATTCTTGGGCCGCGTCGTTCCCGTCGTCCTGATCGCGAAGGATGTGCCGCGCAAGCCGCTCCACCTTCGGCTGGTGCCGGGTGAGCAGCGCCTCGAGCGCCTGCGCGTCGCCGTCCTTGGCGCGCGCCACGAGCACCGGGTCGCTCAGCTTGTCGTAGGCGAGCGGTTGTGACTGCCGCAGCGGCTGCGAGATGGCGTTTCGCACCGGGCTAGTCTAGTGCGGGTGTCTGATCTCCGACCCGAGGCGGTGCTGCCGCTGCTGCGCGGGAGGCTCGGCAAACCGTACAAATACGTCGAGTCGTGCCGGTCGACGCAGCGGCTCGTCGCAGACGACGACCTGGAAGGGGCGACCGTCGTCACCGACCACCAGACCGCGGGCCGCGGCCGCCTCGGACGCATCTGGGAGGACGTGCCCGGCCGGTCGATTCTCATGTCCGTCCTCCTGCGCCCGCCCGCGCCGATGCCGCTCTGGCCCGAGCTCTCGCTCGTCGCCGGCGACGCGGTCGCGGCTGCGCTGCGGGAGCTCGGCGTCGACGCGTCGCTTCGGCACCCGAACGACGTCGTCGTGGCAGGTCGCAAGCTCGTCGGCGTGCTGCCCGAGGCGAGCCAGGGCCGCGTCGTCCTCGGCATCGGCATCAACGTGAACCAGACCGCGGACGAGCTGCCTGTCGACACGGCCAAGCCGCCGACGTCCGTGCGCATCGAGCTGGGCCGCGAGGTGGAACGCGCACCGCTTCTCGCCGCGATCCTCACGGAGCTCGAGCGTGCGTACGACGCCTGGGCGAAGCCCTATGGGCGGTAGCGCACGACCGTGCGGTTGCCCGCGGCGTCGGTCGCAATGAGCGTGTAGCGCGCAGGCTTCGTCTTGAGCCAGAACTGCGTCGTCGCAGGCTTCTTCAACACGCGCACGTAGACACTGGAGCCCACGGTAAGCCGAAGCGTCGCAGCCTCGGAGACCGCGAACCGCATGTTGCGATACGAGACGACACGGACGTGCGGCGCCGTCGTGTCGAGCGCGACGCCCGTCGTCCGCGTGAAGGTCGCGAACTCGTCGGTGACGGTGAGTGCGAGCGTGTAGAGGCCGTCGGGTGCCCGCGTTCCGTCGGCGAGGAGCCTGTCCCAGCTGAGCGTCTGCGCGCCGACAGTGGTGACGGGGAGGGCGGGGACTGCGACGACGGCCGAATCGTGCAGCACCTGGAGCGCGAGCGAGAGCGGTGCACGCGTGAGCGTGAAGCTCAGAGCCGTTCCCGTCGTCGAGAGCCCTGTGACGATGTCGTCCACGGTGAAGGGGATCGCAGCGGCGACGGTCTTCGAGCCGCCGGCTGCGGTGAGGCCGATCGTGTACTGGCCGTTCGGCAGGCCGGGCGGCGGCGTGAAGCTCAGGGTCTGCGCTCCCGCCGGTTTCGCGGTGACGAGCAGCGTCGACAGCATCTGCCCGAGGGGCGAGACGAGCGTTGCGGTGACCGTTGCCGGCGCGGTGAGCGTGTACGCAAACGACGCCGTCTCTCCAGGCGCGACCTGGGCCGGCGTCGCGCTCACCTTCTGCACCGCGAGAGCCGCCCCTGTTCCCAGCGTGCCGGTCGCGGAACGCGCGCTCGGGGACGCGATCGTCCACGAGTAGCGGTCGGGCGCGGCGGCGGATGTGTCCCACGTCCAGTCGACGGCGGTGCCGCTGCCGGTGCCCTGCGCGACCTGGACGCCGGACGAGCTGAGGATCGTCACGGTCCACGGCTGCGCGACGGAGAGCATTGCGGTGAAGTTCGCCTGGCCCTCGCCGGCGCGCAGTGCGACGGGCGCATAGATCTTCGGGCCGCCGAGAGCTGCGACGTCCTTCGCGATTTGTGGCAATTGCACGTACAGCGCATCCCCCGGGCAGTCGGTGAAGCCGGTGTCGCGGTGGCCGGAGATCGCCCGGAGGAACAGCGGCACGCCGCTTGCGAACCGCGGGTTGCCGCCCGACTTCCACGTCAATGTCGACAGCGGGTCGACGTGTGCGACGTCGAGCTTCCACGCAAGCAGCTGCTCGAGCGATGTCCTTGCCGCGGCGGAGATCTTCGTCGTTCCGTAGCTGCCGAGCACGGCGACCCCGACCGAGCCGGTGTTGAAGCCCTGCGCGTGCGCGCCGATCACGGCCTTGTCGATGCCGCCCCAGCGTCCTTCGAACAGCTGGCCGTACTTGTCGACGAGAAAGTTGTAGCCGATGTCGTTCCAGCCGTTGCCTTCGACGTGGTAGATCTCGATGCCGCGCACGATCGCCGCGGACTCGTCGCGCGTGTAGTTGTTCGAGCCGGCGGTGTGATGCACGACGGCGTAGTGGACGGCGTCGCTGACCTGCGGCGCGACACGCCGGATGGACTCGTCGGCCTGCCACGAGAAGCGCGAGATGATGAGCGGCGAGCCCGCGACCTGCGTCCGTCGCGGAGATACGGCCTCGACCGGGCTGTCGACGTAATACGCGCGGACGCGCGTGACGTGTCCCCGGATACGGATGCGGATCGCACTCGCGGCGCCCGTCCAGTCGAGGCCGCCGAGGAACCAACCGTTCTGGATGCGATCGTCGGCGTCCGCCTGCGTCCACGCGCCCCAGCGGCCGTCGAGTGCTCGCGCGCGGAAAAAGACGGCGCCCGCGCCGCGCCAGTGCAGGCCGACCATGTTGAAGTGCGGAACCGCCGACGCGAGCGCGCGGCTCGAATCGAGTGGCACCTCCCGCACGGTCATCGTCGGTCCGGCCGCGAAGGCACTCGCAGGCACGGCGAGCACGGCAACGACCGCTGCGAGCAAGAGCCTCATCCAGGGGTCCAAGGGTGCCAGACCGCTTTCGGCGCGGCCGCTGTCAAACCTCGCGCAGATACAATCTTTACGACTGTGCGGGCGCTTCTCGTCGCACTCGGACTGGGGCTTGTGCTGGCGAGCGGAGCTGCCGCGGCACCCTCCGGGCCGCGCGTGCTCGCGATTCAGTTCGGACCGGATCTCGAGGTGAACCCGGTCACGCAGGACTACCTCACCGGCCGCATCTCGCGCGCGGCGAAGGACGGCTACAGCGCTGCCGTCATCCTCCTCGACACACCGGGCGGCCTCTCGACCTCGATGAAGAAGATCTACACGGCCGAGCTCGAGGCGAAGCTGCCGGTTATCGTCTACGTCTCGCCCGACGGCGCCCGCGCCGCATCCGCAGGCGTATGGATCGCCCAGGCGGCCGACGTGCTCGCGATGGCGCCGACGACGAACATCGGCTCCTCGACGCCGATCGACTCGAGCGGGCAGAACCTCGGTTCCGACCTGCGGCGAAAGGTGATCAACGACTCGGTGGCGTCACTCACGGCGCTCGCCGCGACGCACAAGCGAAACACGACGTGGCCGGCGCTCGCAGTGCGCAAGGCGTCGAACCTGACAGCCGAGCAGGCGCTGCGCATGAATGTCGTCGACCTCGTCGCGCCCAGCCTGCCGGCGCTCCTCGTCAAGCTGGACGGCTACCACACGAAGGACCCGCAGCGGCCGTTCACGCTCCACCTTGCGGGCGCGCACATCGACTACGCGAAGCCGGGCTTCTTCACGCGGCTGCTGAACACGCTCATCGACCCGAACCTGCTCAGTCTCTTGTTCCTCGCGGGCATCGCCGGCATCGGCTTCGAGATCTTCCATCCAGGCATCGTGTTGCCGGGCGCGCTCGGCGGCATCTCGCTCCTCATTGCGCTCTTCGGCTTCTCGGTGCTGCCGATCTCTTGGTCGGGCCTTGGGCTCATCCTGCTCGGGATCGCGCTCCTCGTGATCGACGCGCACGTGACCTCGCACGGCGCACTCACGCTGACCGGCCTGATCAGCCTTGCGGTGGGGATGCTGATGCTCTTCCACAATGCGCCGGCGCCGTACCACACCTCGACACCGCTCGTCCTCACGATCACGATCGCGCTCGGGCTCCTCTGGGTCTTCGCGCTCACGAAAGCGGTACAGGTGCGCCGCAGGCCGCCGTCGGTCGGCCCTCTGCGAGTGGTCGGCGCCGACGCCGTCGTACGCACGCCCGGACAGGTGTTCGTCGAGGGCGAGCTCTGGCACGCGCACCGGGTGGACGGACGCGACCTCGTCCCGGGCGAGCACGTCCGCGTCGAGGGTGTCGAGGGCCTCGAGCTCACGGTGGAGTAGGGTTCAGCCGATGCCGATTCTCATCGCGTTCGTCGTCATCCTCTTCATCGTCGTCCTCTTCCTGTTCTCGGCGATCAAGGTGGCCCGCGAGTACGAGCGCGGCATCGTCTTCCGGCTCGGCCGCCTGCTGCCCGAGCCGAAGGGACCGGGTCTCTTCCTGCTCATCCCAATCGTCGACCGCATGGTCAAGGTCGACCTGCGCACGATCACGCTCAACATCCCGCCGCAGGAAGTGATCACGAAGGACAACGTGCCGGTGCGCGTCAATGCGGTCGCGTACTTCCGCATCGTGGCGCCGAAGGACGCGATCGTGCAGATCGAGAACTTCATGGTCGCGACGTCGCAGATCGCGCAGACGACGCTGCGCTCCGTGCTCGGCCAGCACCAGCTCGACGAGCTGCTCTCGGAGCGCGAGAAGATCAACGCGATCCTGCAGGAGATCATCGACGAGCAGACCGCGCCGTGGGGGATCAAGGTCTCGATCGTCGAGGTCAAGGACGTCGAGATCCCGCAGAGCATGCAGCGCGCAATGGCGCGTCAGGCAGAGGCTGAGCGCGAACGCCGCGCGAAGATCATCAACGCCGAAGGCGAGTACCAGGCGGCCGAGCGGCTCAAGGATGCTGCGATCGTGATCGAGGAGCACCCGATCGCGTTGCAGCTCCGCTATCTCCAGACGCTGCTCGAGCTCGGAGCCGGCAACACGTCGACGATCATCTTCCCGGCGCCGATCGACCTGATCAAGCCGTTCCTCGACCGCGCTGGAAAATCAGGCTGACCCGCTCTCCGGGCGGCTCGTCGTCGTCGCCCCGAACCGCCGTCGCCGCCCCGGCGCCGCGTGGGGGCTGATCGAGGAGCCGGCCGAGGCCGAGCTCGAGGAGTGCCCGTTCTGCGCGGGCCGCGAGGACAGGACGCCGCCCGAGGCGTATCGCGTCGGCACGGCGGACGCGTGGACGGTGCGCGTCGTGCCGAATCTCTACCCCGCGTTCGACCGACAAGAGGTGGTCGTGCACTCGCCGCGCCACGTGCGCACGTTCGCGGAGCTCTCCGACGACGAGGTCGCTGCGGTGGCGCAGGCGTGGACGGCGCGGATGGGGGCGGAGCCCGGCTACGTCCATGCGTGCATCAACGAGGGGCGAGCCGCAGGCTCGAGCCTCCCGCACTCGCACTCGCAGCTCGTCTGGCTCGACGGGGCGCCGCCGGAGGTGGCGCGCGAGCAGGGGCGACGGCCCGAGCTCGCCGACGAACTCGTGGTGGCGGAGCGCGGCGGCCTGCGGGCCGCGGTGCACCCAGAAGGGCGCCTGCCCTACGAAACGATGGTCTTCGGTGAGCCGTTCGAGCTCGAGGCGGCGCTCTTCCTGCTTCGCGAGGTGATCACGCGCCTCCGCGCGACCGAAGGAGCCGTCCCGTGGAACGCCTGGCTCCACGCCGGCACGCACCCGCACCTCGAGATCGTGCCGCGCCTGACCGTGCTCGCCGGCGTCGAGCTCGGTGCCGGGATCTACGTCAATACCGTCGCACCCGAGGATGCGGCGGCGGCGCTCAGAGGTGCCGGCTAGTCCAGCTGCTCGACGCGAGGCTTCTCGCGGAACCGGCGGGCCGCCTCGATCGCGGCGCCGAGGTTCAGGCCCTTGTCCTTGGCCTGCTTGATCAGCATCACGGTCTCGAGCGCGTCCATGTCGTAGATGCGCTGCTTCTTGCCCTTCGTGGGGATCTGGGCCTTGTTCGTCCAGTAGTCGAGCTGCATCTTCGAGATGCCGGCGATCTGGCACACCTGCCCGAGGTAGAGCTCGACCTTGTCGAGGTGCTCTGCCAGGTTGATGGGCTCCAGCAGGTCTACTTGTCTAGTAATCGCCATAAACGTCTCGTTTCTCAGTCGGAAAGTCGACCCCTCGACTTGAGAGTTATACGCCCATGAATTGCATTTGAGAAGGCCAGGCTTCCGAAATCTCCCCCTTTCGGGTGAGAAAATCGGCTCAGGCGCCGGCGATCGGGGCGTCGCCGGCCGGGTCGCCGGCGTCCGTGCCAGGGGCCGGCGGCTCCTCGTCCGAGTCGACGACCGGGGCGAGAGCGGACACCCGCTCGTCACCACGAAGCCGCATCACGATCACGCCCTGGGTGGCGCGGCCGAGTCGCTTGACCTCGTCGACCGGCATCCGAATCACGGTGCCGCCGGTCGAGATGAGCATGACCTGGTAGCCGTCGCGGACGACGCGGGCGCCGGCGAGGGTCCCCTTCGACTCGGTGAGCTGGATCGTCTTCACGCCCATGCCGCCACGGCCCTTGAGCGGGTAGTCGGCGACACGCGTGCGCTTGCCGTAACCGTTCTCGGTGACGACGAGCAAGTCGGAGTCGTCCTGCGCGATGTTGATCGAGATCACCTCGTCGTCGCCGCGCATGCGCATCCCCTGGACGCCGGACGCGTCGCGGCCCATCGACCGTGCCTGCTTCTCGTTGAAGCGGATCGCCTGACCGAGCTTCGAGACCATGAGGATGTCGTCGTCGCCCGACGAGTGGCGGACGCCCACGAGCTCGTCGCCCTCGCGCATCTTGATCGCGATGATGCCGTCGGCCTTCAGGTTCGTGTTGTACGCCTTCAGCTCCGTCTTCTTGATGACGCCGTTCTTCGTGCCGAAGACGAGGTACTTCGCCTCGCCGAAGTCGCGCGTCTGCACGACGGCGCGCACGGTCTCGTCCTGCCGGAACGGCAGCAGGTTGACGATCGCGCGCCCCTTCGACTGCCGCGAGCCGAGCGGGAGCTCGTGCACCTTCAGGCGGTAGACCTTGCCGACGTTCGTGAAGAAGAGGATGTAGTCGTGCGTCGAGGCGACGAAGAGATGCTCGATGTAGTCCTCATCCTTCAGCTCCATGCCCATGACGCCGATGCCGCCGCGCTTCTGCTCGCGGTACGCGGTCACCGGTAGGCGCTTGATGTAGCCCGACTGCGTGATCGCGATCACCATGTCCTCTTCCGCGATCAGATCCTCGAGCTCGAGCTCCTCCTCGGCGTGCACGATCTCAGTGCGGCGGTCGTCGTTACGACCGTACACCTGCTTGATCTCGAGCAGCTCCTCGCGGATGAGCGCGTCGATGCGCATCTGGTCGCCGAGGATCGCGCGCAGCTCCGCGATGCGCTCCTTCAGATCCTTGAACTCCGCCTCGATCTCCTTGCGCGCGAGACCGGTGAGCCGCGCGAGACGGAGGTCGAGGATCGCCTGCGCCTGGATCTCGGAGAGCGAGAACCTCTCCATGAGCTGCGTGCGTGCCTCGTCGGTGTCGGACGCGGCACGAATGAGCGCGACGATCGCGTCGATGTTGTCGAGCGCGATGAGGTAGCCCTCGAGGACGTGCGCGCGCGCCTCGGCCTTGCGCAGCTCGTCCTTCGAACGGCGAGTGACGACCTCGCGCTGGAAGTCGAGGTAATGCGTGATGAGCTGGAGTAGCGACAGCGTCTTCGGCACGCCGTCGACAAGCGCGACGGCGTTGTAGCCGAACGTCGTCTGAAGCGGCGTGTGCTTGAACAGCTTGTTGAGCGCGACCTGCGGCACGGCGTCGCGCTTCAGCTCGACGTGGATGCGCATGCCCGTGCGGTCGGAGTGGTCGGCGAGATCGGAGATCTCGGTGAGCACCTTCTCCTGGACGAGGTCGGCGATCTTGCGGATGACGCCGGTGTCGCCGCCCTTCTTGACCCCGTAGGGCAGCTCGCTGATCACGATCGCCGACTTGCCGCCGCGCAGCTCCTCGATGTGCGCGCGGGCGCGCATGACGATGCGACCGCGGCCGGTGCGGTACGCGTCGCGAATGCCGGAGCGCCCGACGATGTAGGCGCCGGTCGGGAAGTCGGGGCCCTTGATGTGCTTCATCAGGCCCTCGACGTCGATGTCGGCGTTGTCGATCATCGCGACGACCGCGTCGATCGTCTCGCCGAGATGGTGCGGCGGCATATTTGTGGCCATGCCGACCGCGATGCCGGCGGAGCCGTTCACGAGCAGGTTCGGGAAGCGCGCCGGCAGCACCGACGGCTGGCGGAGCGACTCGTCGTAGTTCGGCTCGAAGTCGACGGTGTTCGCGTCGATGTCGCGCAGGAGCTCCGTCGCGATCTTCGCGAGCCGCGCTTCCGTGTACCTCATCGCAGCTGCCGGGTCGTCGTCGATCGAGCCGAAGTTGCCCTGGCCGTCGACGAGCGGGTAGCGCAGCGAGAACGGCTGCGCCATGCGCACGAGGGTGTCGTAGATCGCCTGGTCGCCGTGCGGGTGGTAGCGGCCCATAACGTTGCCGACCGTGGTCGCGGACTTCTTGTACGGCCGGTTCGGCTGCAGGCCTGCTTCGTGCATGCCGTACAGCACGCGACGATGCACCGGCTTGAGTCCGTCACGCACGTCCGGCAGGGCGCGCGAGACGATGACCGACATCGCGTAGTCGAGGAAGCTCGAGCGCATCTCCTGCTCGAGCTCGCGCGGCTCGATCCTCCCGGAGCCCAGGGGCCCCGTCTCGACCTCAGACATCCAGGACCTTCACCTCGCGGGCGTTCTCCTCGATGAAGAGGCGGCGCGGCTCGACCTGGTCGCCCATCAGCATCGAGAAGAGCTGGTCGGCGGCGTGCGCATCTTCGACGTCGACCCGCACCATCAGGCGCTTGGACGGGTCCATCGTCGTCTCCCAGAGCTGCTCGGCGTTCATCTCGCCGAGGCCCTTGAAGCGGGACAGCTGGATGCCGACCTCCTTCGCGAGGTCGAGCGCGCCGGCACGGAGGTCGGAGAACGTCTGTGCCTCGGCGGTCTTTCTGCCGAGCGCAAGCGTGAACGGCGGTGAGCCGGCGATCTCGACGAGCCGCGCGTATGCCTTGCGCAGGTTCGTGTAGATCGGCGACGCGAGCAGGTCGGCGGTGAGGGGGATGGTCTGCGCGGCCGACGTCTCCTCTTCGATCACCTTCACCTTCACGCCGTCGGCGTCGTGTGACAGCACCGAGAGCGTGTAGCCGTTCGACGGCAGGCTCGAGAGTGCCTGCTCGACGGCGGCGGGCGTGAGTGCGTCGAGCTCGACGAGACGGTGGTCAATCACGAGCTCGGCCGCGTGATGGCCGTAGTCGGAGCGGAGCCGTGCGAACCAGCCCTCGAACTCGGCGAGCGTGCCGGTGAAGCGCTTCCACTTCGCCTCGGTGAGCTTCACATCGTTGCCGTTCCGGTCGTGCACCTCCAGATCGCCGAAGCGCTCGCGCACGAGCAGGTCCTCGAGCTGCGACTCCTTCTCGAAGTAGTACTCCTGGTTCCCGAGCTTGACCTTGTAGAGCGGCGGCACCGCGATGTACACGTGCCCGCGCTCGAACAGCTCCTTCATGTGCCGGTACATGAACGTGAGGATGAGCGTACGGATGTGCGAGCCGTCGACGTCGGCGTCGGTCATGATGATGATGCGGTGGTAGCGCAGCGACTCGATGTCGAACTCGTCGCCGATGCCCGTGCCGATCGCCGTGATCATCGCCTGGATCTCGTTGTTCGAGAGCACCTTGTTGATGCGGTTCTTCTCACTGTTGATGATCTTCCCGCGTAGCGGCAGGATCGCCTGGTACGTGCGATCGCGGCCCGTCTTCGCCGAGCCGCCGGCGGAATCTCCCTCGACGATGTAGAGCTCGGCCGACTCGGGGTCGCGGATCGAGCAGTCGGCGAGCTTGCCCGGCAGCGACGAGCTGTCGAGCGCCGACTTACGCCGCGTGAGCTCGCGCGCCTTGCGCGCCGCGAGCCGTGCGCGCATCGCCGCGATCGCCTTGTTTGCGATCGCGCGCGCGTCGGACGGGTTCTCCTCGAGGAACGCCGCGAGCCCCTGGTTGATCGTCGTCTGGACGAGACCTTCGATGCCCGGGTTGCCGAGCTTCGTCTTCGTCTGGCCTTCGAACTGCGGATTGCGGAGCTTGACGGAGACGACGGCAGCAAGACCCTCGCGCACGTCCTCGCCTTCGAGCTTCTCGTCCTTCTTCAGGAGCTTCATGTCGACGGCCTTGCGGTTGAGCGTCGACGTGAGCGCGCTGCGGAAGCCGGAGAGGTGCGAGCCGCCCTCGATCGTGTTGATGTTGTTGGCGAACGTGAAGACCGACTCTTGGTACGAGTTGTTCCATTGCATCGCAACCTCGACTGCGCCCTGCTCGCTCTCGGCCTCGAAGTAGACGATGTGCTTGTGGATCGCGTCCTTCGCCTCGTTGATGTACGAGACGAAGTCCTTGATGCCGCCCTCGTAGCGGAACTCGATCGTCTTGCCGTCGGCGCGCTCGTCGACGAGCTTGATCGTGAGGCCCTTCGTGAGGAACGCGGTCTCGCGCAGGCGCTGCGTCACCGTGCCGGCGTCGATGTCGAGCTCCTCGAAGATCTCCGAGTCGGGCAGGAAGTGGATCGTGGTGCCCGTGTCGTCGGCTTCGCCGGCGAGCTCGACCGGGCCGAGCGGGTTGCCGCGCTCGAACTCCTGGCGGTGGATCTTCCCATCGCGGCGCACCTCGGCGACGAGCCGCTCGGAGAGCGCGTTCACGACGGAGACGCCGACGCCGTGGAGGCCGCCCGACACCTTGTAGCCATCGCCGCCGAACTTGCCCCCGGCGTGGAGCTTCGTGAGCACGACCGTGAGGGCCGACTCGCCGTCCTCCATCGCGTCGATCGGGATGCCCGACCCCCAGTCCCGGACCGTGACCGAGTGGTCGGGGTGGAGGGTCACCTCGATGCGCTCGTTCCGCCCCTGGAGGGCCTCGTCGACGGAGTTGTCGACGACCTCGTAGACGAGGTGGTGGAGGCCCCGGAGGCCGGTCGAACCGATGTACATGCCCGGGCGCAGGCGAACGGGCTCGAGGCCCTCGAGCACGGTGATGTCTTTTGCAGTGTAGGACGCTTCGGACATAGAAAAAGCCCTGCAAATTCCGCATTTGCGGGCTAGTAATACTGTATCAGACGGTGCGGCTAGCCGGTGCGCTTCGCGAGGCTTGCGGCGGCGGCCCGGGCGACGAGCTTTCGGAGCTCTTCGTCCTCGATCGAAGCAGCCCACTCGGCGGCCTGCGCCTGTTGCTCCACGGTAGCCGGAGGCGACCCCTGTGGAGTCGCCCGTGTGGGCTCGGCGCCCGGCTCGGGCAAGGGCCCCGGGACGAACTTGAGCGGCGGCTTCCCCGGGAGGCGCTCGGTGATCTCTCCCGCCCGGTGGCCGAGCTCGAAGCCCCAGATCGCGTCCTTCGTGTGGACGATCAGCGTGCCGTCGCGCTGGAAGCGGGCCGGCCAGGCGTTCCGGGCGATCTCCGGGCCGACCGCGGCCTCCCAGGCCGCGAGAAGCGCTCCCATGGCCGCATTCGGGCCATGACGCTTCAGCTCACGCCTCAATTCGTCGCCGAGACGCTCGGGCTCACGCCAGGGCCGCGTCGCGCACCTCCCCGGGGAAGACCTCGAGCAGCTGGTCGGGCTCGGAGGGGAGCATCGCCGCGTCGGTCGCCGTGATCAGCGCCTGCCCGACGCGGGTGACACGGGCCGCGAGGATGCGCCGCCGCTCCGGGTCGAGCTCCGAGAGCACGTCGTCGAGGAGCAGGAGCGGCGGGAAGCCGCGGCGGTCGACGATCAGCTCGGCCTCGGCGAGGAGGAGCGCGAGCACGGCGAGCCGCTGCTCGCCCTGCGAGCCGAAGCTGCGAAGCTCGCGGGGGCCGGCGGTGAGGACGATGTCGTCGAGGTGCGGCCCGATACCCGTGACGCCGCGGTCGAGGTCGCGGTCGAGCCGCGCGTCGAGCTCCGCCACCGTGACGACCGCACCGTCGTAGCGCAGCTCGGCCTCGGGAAGCCCGAGCTCGTCGGCCCGCTCCGCGAACGGCACGGCGAGGAGCGCGAGCGCTTCCTTCCGTGCGGCGACGAGCTCGGTGCCGAGCGCGGCGACCTGCTCCGTCCACGGCGCGAGCGCGTCGCGTGACGAGTAGCCGCCGGCGACACGACGCAGTGACGCGTTGCGCTGCGCGACGGCACCGCCGTACTCCGCCGACAAGTGCGCCCGCGCCGGCGTGAGCCGGCCCACGGCGCGGTCGAAGTACGCGCGCCGCGCCGCGGGTGCCCCCTTGACGACGCCGAGACGGTCGGGGGTGAAGACGAGCGTCGCGGTCTCGCTCCGCAACTGCTCCGCCGCACGCAACGGTGCGCCGTTCAGCTTCGCGCGCTTGCCGGCGCCGGCCTCGAGGGTGAGCTCGATCTCGATCGGGACCATTCCACGCGTCCCGCGGACGGCGATGCGCGCAGCGTGCTCGCCGAAGCGGATCAGCTGCGCGTCGGTGCGCGTGCGCGGCGAGAAGCCCTGCGTTGCGACGTGCAGCGACTCGAGCAGGTTGGTCTTGCCGACACCGTTCGGGCCGACCGCGAGCACGAGGCCGGGTCGCAGGCTCAACTCGAGCCGGGCGTACGACCTGAACGACGCGAGCTGAAGCTCCGTGACGACCAGGTCGTGCTTGCTAACCCGGCAGGCGGATCGGCATGACGAGATACGTGAAGTCGTTGCTCTCACCTTGCAGCACCGCCGGCCGCAGCGGGCTGATCAGCTTGAAGCGCACGTCGTCGCCGTCCATGGACTCGAGGCCGTCCCGCAGGAAGTCGGCGTTGAACCCGATCTCGAGCGTCTCGCCGGAGAAGCCGACCGGCATGGACTCCTGCGACTCGCCCACCTCGTGCGTGCGTGCGATCACCGTGAGCTCGCCTTCGGCGAACCGCAGCTGCAGCGGCGTTGCGCGCTGGATCATCACCGACGCGCGGCGAACGACTTCGAGGATCTCGGTGCGCGGCAACGTCAACTCGTGCTCGAACGCCTCCGGCAGCAGCTGCCGGTAGTTCGGGAACTGGCCGTCGATGCGACGCGTCGTGAGCCACGCGCCGTCGGTCGAGAAGAGCACCTGGTTCTCGTGGACGCCGACCTCGATCGTGTCGCCATGGCTTGCGATGCGCGCGAGCTCCTGGAGCGCGCGGCTCGGGACGATCGCCTCGAGCTCCGGTGCGGAGCCGTCGAGCTCGGTCTCCTTGACGGCGAGACGGTACGAGTCGGTCGCCGCCATCACGAGCTTGCCGCCCGTGAAGCTGACGAGGACGCCGGTGAGCACCGGCCGTGACTCGTCGCGCGATGCAGCGCGAGCGACGCGAGCGATCGTCTCGAGGAGCGGCTCGCGCTCCACCGAGAACGTCTGCACGGCATCGAGCTCGGGCAGACGTGGGAAGTCTTCGGCGTTGTACGTGTGCAGCGTGTAGCTCGCGCTTCCGGACGTGACGTGCACGACCGACTCTGCGGGCTTGTGCTCAATCGCAACTTCGTCTGCCGGCAGCAGACGCGCGATGTCGACGAGCGTCTTGCCCGGCAGGACGATCGCGCCGTCGCCTTCGATCTGCGCGGGCACGTTCGCGCGCAACGACAGCTCCATGTCGGTGGCCGCGAGACGAAGCTCGCTACCCTGCGCTTCGAGCAGGATCCCCGAGAGGATCTGCACCGACGTGCGTGCTGAGACAGCACGAGACACCACACCGAGTGCGGCGACGAGCTCGTCTTTGGACACGGTAATCCTCAACCCGGAGCCCACTATTACTTCAGTTTCAATCATCTTTTAATTCCTTAGTAGAGGTAGTAGGAGTGTGGACGACGGGGAAGACGGTGGCAAACGGCCTGGTTGAGCCAGATCCGCTCGGTACAGGGAATGTGGAGAGAAGGCCCTTACCCACAGGTCCCATGGTCTAGCGGACCTGCTTGACCCGTGCTGTGAGCTCCTGGACGAGGTTGTACACAGACCTGTCCTCACGGATCAGACGCGCGATCTTGGAGGTTGCATGGATGACGGTGGTGTGGTCGCGGCCGCCGAACTCCTTGCCGATCTTCGGCAGTGACGAGTCGGTCAGCTCGCGTGAGAGGTACATCGCCACTTGGCGCGGGTAGACGATGTTCTGCGAGCGCTTGTCGCCGCAGAGCTCCTCCAAGGACATGTTGAAGCGTTCGGCGACGAGGTCCTGGATCCGCTTGATCGAGACTTCCGCGGCCTCACCCTGCGGGAACACGTCCTTCAGGACGTCCTGGGCGAGCTCGACCGACATCGCGCGGCCGGTGAGCGACGAGAAGGCGACGACGCGCGTCAGCGCTCCTTCGAGCTCGCGGATGTTGGTGGAGACGCGGCTCGCGATGAAGGTGAGCACCTCGGTCTCCGGAACGTGGATCCCATCGGTCTTCACCTTCTTGCGCAGGATCGCGATGCGCGTCTCGAGGTCGGGCGGCTGGATGTCGGTGATCAGCCCCCATTCGAAACGGCTGCGCAGGCGGGCCTCGAGCGTCGCGATGTCGCGCGGCGGCCGGTCGCTCGACATGACGATCTGCGAGCCGGCCTCGTAGAGCGAGTTGAACGTGTGGAAGAACTCCTCCTGGATCCGCTCCTTGTGCTCGAAGAACTGCACGTCGTCGATCATCAGGACGTCGTACGCGCGATAGCGCTGCTTGAAGCCCTCGATGCGCTTGTCACGGAGCGAGTTGATGAAGTCGTTCATGAACGTCTCGCTCGTCACGTAGCGCACGGAGAGCTCCGACGAGTGCTCGCTGACGTACTGCGCGACCGCCTGGAGAAGGTGCGTCTTGCCGAGCCCGGTGCCGCCGTAGATGAAGAGCGGGTTGTACGCCTGCGCCGGCGCTTCGGCGACTGCGAGTGCGGCCGCGTGCGCGAAACGGTTCGACGAGCCGATCACGAAGGAGTCGAAGGTGTACTTCGTGTTGAAGCCGCCGCTCTCCGGGCGATTCTGCTGCGGCTGGATGCGCGCGATCGCCACGGGGGCGCTCTCGGGCTCGCCGTCGAGCTCGAGCTCGAGGACGGCCGGCTCCTCGGCTGGGATGCCAACGGCGACGCGCAGCTCGACGGGCCGCTCCTCGCCGGTCACGTCGCGGATCGCCGCGCCGATCAGGCCGAGGAAGTGCCCCTCGATCCAGTCGCGTGTGAAATCGTTGGGAACGGCGAGGATGAACCGATCGTCGTCCAGCTCGAGGCCGTGTGTCTCCCCGAACCAGGTTCCGTACGTGGTGTCGTTGAGTGCCCCTCTGAGCCGACCGGCAACTTCACCCCACAGGCTCTCCGCAGTCAGCTCGATTTGGTGCTCCACCCCGCGACGGCCCCCTGCTCACCCTCATTCAACGGTCCGAGCGGCGAGCATACCAA
>Ga0307310_10000074_pt1 | contig 24106 bp, 24 predicted proteins | sample ER_DNA_197_FD_194502 | JGI IMG/M metagenome (GOLD analysis project Ga0307310, IMG submission 194502) | Bulk soil microbial communities from the East River watershed near Crested Butte, Colorado, United States - ER_DNA_197 | ecosystem: Environmental > Terrestrial > Soil > Floodplain | place...
AGCGGCGAAGTGCAGCGTGACTCCTGCGCTTTCCCTTGTCGGGCTCTGCAAGTCCTTCGGACTCAAGCGGGCAGTTGATCATCTCGATCTCGAGGTACGGCGCGGCTGCATGTTCGGGCTGGTAGGGCCGAATGGAGCCGGCAAGACCACGACTTTGTCGATGGCCACCGGGCTACTGCGCCCGGATGCCGGCACCGCGCGGGTTCTTGATCATGACGTCTGGGCTGACCCAGCTGCAGCGAAGGCCTTGATGGGTGTCTTGCCGGACGGACTGCGGCTTTTCGATCGGTTGAGTGGTACGGAGCTGCTGCGCTATGTCGGCCTGCTGCGCAGGTTGCCTCCTGCCGAGATCGCCACCCGCTCTGCCGAGTTGCTCGATGCACTTGCCCTGACCGACGATCGCGACACGCTCGTTGTGGAGTACTCGGCAGGTATGACGAAGAAGATCGGACTTGCCTGCGCGTTGATCCACGCGCCCCGGCTGTTGATCTTGGATGAGCCCTTCGAGGCCGTTGATCCGGTGTCTGGAGAAGTCATTCGCTCGATTCTGCGCAACTATGCACAGGCGGGCGGCACCGTGGTCATGTCCAGCCATGTGATGGAGCTGGTCGAGAGCCTGTGCGATGACCTGGCAGTTGTTGCGCGGGGTCGAGTGCTGGCGACGGGCACCATCGACGAAGTACGGGCGGGCTCCAGCTTGCAGCAGCGCTTCTTGGATCTGGTCGGCTTCACAGCGGCTGGGGAGGAGTCTTTGGCGTGGTTGCGCTCCTCGTCCGGCTCAAGCTGACGCTGCTGAAGAACAGCTTGAAGCGCAGCGTGTGGCGGACCGTCGGGATGATCATCGCGATGGTCTACGCGTTGGGCGTGGTGATCTTGGTACTCGCCGGATTGATCGGCCTGCGCTTCACCTCGCTGGCGCTGACGGCCGATCTGACAGTTGTTGGGTACGCCGGCCTGACGGTTGGCTGGCTGCTGATGTCGATGCTGGTCTTCGGAGTGGATGAAACCATCGATCCGGCCAAGTTTGCGTTGCTGCCCGTTCGCGCCTCAGATCTATTGCCCGGACTTCTGGTTGCTGGTCTGATCAGCGCGCCTGGCGTGGCGACGATCGTGGTTGCGGCAGGCCTAGTGATCACCTGGGCCCGGAGTGTGCCGCTGACGATCGCAGCGCTGATCGCGGCGCCGCTCGGGGTGCTGACCTGCTTTCTGCTGTCCCGCACAGCGACAGCCGCCTTTGCCTCATTCCTTGCGTCCCGGCGGTTTCGTGATCTTGCGTTCGTCGGGCTCGCCCTTTTCGGCGTGGTTATGGCCATCGCGGGAAACCTGATCAGTGTCGTGGTGAACACTGGGACCGACCGACTCCGCCGTAGTTTGGCCGATCTTGCCCTCGTGGCTGGCTGGTCACCGTTCGGCTGGGTGTGGGCGATTCCGGCGGACGTCTCACGGAGCGCCTGGGTCGCAACGGGCATTCATCTGATCTTGGCCATCGCCTTGGCTTGCCTGCTCTGGATGGCCTGGCGGCACTTTCTCGCGCTGCGTCTGGTCTCGCCCATCGAAGGCGGCGGAACAGCAAGCAAGGTGCGTGACTCGACTGTGATCGAGCGACTCTATCCAGCCACGCCGGCCGGCGGTGTGGCTGGCCGTACGCTGCGATACTGGCGACGCGATCCTCGTTATCTGGCTGGAATTGCTGGCTTCTTGATCGGTCCGATTGTGCTCATCATCACGCACGTGATCAATCCTCAGTCCAGTACCGTTCTCGCAGTATTTGCGCCGAGCCTCTTGGGGATGCTGGTGGGATTCAGCCTTGCTCAAGACCTCTCGTACGACGGAACTGCGCTCTGGCTGCATATTTCCACCGGGATTCGTGGTGCTGAGGACCGCACCGGGCGGGTGATGTCGACCATAACGATCTACCTGCCGTTGACGGTGATCTTGCTTTGCGTCGCCATGATCATTACGGGGGAGTGGCAGTTGCTCGTACCTGCAGTCGGCCTTGCCCTAGCCCTGCTGCTAACGGGCCTCGGCGTCGGTTCGTTGGTCGGTACGCTCTGGCAATGGCCGGCGCCGCCGCCAGGAGCCAACCCGTTCACCCGCGGCAACGCCGGTGGCCTCCCGTCTCTGCTGTCCTTCACGCTCACCATGTTCGGCACCGTGATCTTGGCGCTGCCGACGATTGCTTTGGTGATCTGGTCTTTTGCCACGCCCTGGGTCGGTTATCTGACCCTGCCCGTTGGTCTGGTCTGCGGGTTCATCGTGCTGCGCATCGGAATCATGCAAGGCGGTCGCATCCTGGACCGGCGCTGGCCGGAGGCCATGCTCGCAGTCTCTGAGAAAGCGGCCTGACGGCTACCTTTGCACCACGCCCCACCTTCTTGCCTCACGCCCCACCTATTTATGGTGCGTTGAGCAGAAGCTGGGGCGTCGCAAAGAAGGTGGTGCGTCGGCAATTTCATCCGGTGGTTGTCCACAGATTGTTCGAATGCTATGGATCTCGGCAGGCCTGGCGGAGTTGGCTTTCCGCTCATGGAACAGATCAAACTCACCGCCGAGTTGCTCGCTGAGGGATGGGGCTTTCACGAGCTGGATCGGATGGCTCGTTCGGGTGAGGTGCAGCGGATCAGGCGCGGCGCATACGAGTGCGCGCCCGCGAAATCACTCGAGCGACGCGAGCAACATCGTCGTCTGATTGCAGCAACTCTCCGTCAGACGTCGGTCGACGCAGCCGTCAGCCACATGTCCGCCGCTGTCCTGCATCAACTCCCCATCTGGAACAATCAGCTGGCACGAGTTCACATCACCCGCGATGGGTCGGGCGGAGGAAAAGTACGCCGCTATGCCCATCTTCATGTTGCCCCGCTGCTAGCCATCGATGTGTGCGAAATCGAGGGACAGCGGGTTACCACGATGGGGCGGACCGTACTCGATCTGCTGCGAACGCTCACGATGGAGCAGTCGGTGCCCATCGGCGATGCAGCACTCAGATTGGGCTTGACGCTGGAGGATCTGGCCGAAGTCGCGGGCCGATACATCGGCTGGCGCGGCATGCTCCGAGCGCGGCGAGCCATGAACTTCTTGGATCCACGAAGCGAGAGCCCAGGCGAGTCGTACAGCCGTGTCGTGTTGCATCGCATCGGCGTACCGGCTCCCACGCCGCAGTACGAGGTATGGGAACGGGAGGTTCTGGTTGGTCGGGTGGATTTCTGCTGGGAGGAGTTTCGAACCCTGGGGGAGTTCGATGGCAGAGAGAAATATGGGCGACTTCTCGAGCCCGGGCAGACGGCGGCCGACGCAGTTTTTGAGGAGAAGCGCCGAGAGGATGCGCTGCGCGATCTCGGCTGGCAGATCGTCCGCTGGATCTGGCAGGACCTCTATCACCCCGAGGATCTGCGGCGCCGCTTGGAACGCGCGTTCGAGAGGGGTTTGCGGGCCGCCTGAGGAGGCTGACGCTCCACCTTGTCGCTGCCGCCCCACCTGCTGCCTCGACGCCCCCTTTATTGATGGGGCGTGATCAAGAAGGTGGCGCGTGATCAAGAAGGTGGCGCGTCAGCCGACCGTGCGCTACTGATTGTTGCGGCGCACCACAAGTACCCGGAATCCCTTGGCTGAGGCGGCGCGCTCGCAGGGGTATCCCTGGTCGGCCAGCCACCGCTGCAAGGTGTCGGCGCCCAAGTTCTTGCTCACCACCAAGCGAGCTACGCCGTCTGGCGCCAGGCGTACGAGCCAGGTGAGTAGGAGCTCGTGCAGATTCTGCTTGCCAATCCGGATGGGAGGGTTGGACCAGATCTCGTCGTAGCGGGTGTCGAGATCAACATCCTCGGGCCGAAGCACGCGTACCCGATCGTCAACACCCAGCGCCTCCGCGTTGTCCCGGCAGAGCGCGAGAGCCCGCTCGTTCACATCCACCGCGTCTATCAGGGCTCCGGGACACTGCACTGCCAGAGCCATTGCGATCGATCCGTACCCGCAGCCCAAGTCCAGGATCCGGGGATTGCCCTGCGGTATCGGCGACGCACGAAGCAGCACCGCGGTGCCGCGATCCAGGCCATCGGCGGCGAACACTCCGTTCGCGGTGATCAACCTCAGTTCTCGTCCCCAGACGCGAGCCGTGATGCTACGCCGTACCTCTGGGCCGCTCGGTTGTTCAGTGAAGTATTGCGACGCTTCCCCAGGTGTCATGATCGACTCAGCTGTCGGACCGCGCGAGCCTCGCGGGCGCGCGCCGCAAGTTCATGATCAGCCGGATAACCGACCTCCTCCAGAGTCAGTCCGTGCGCTGGCATCACCAAGATGGTGGAGTCGCGTACGCCGCGCTCCATGACCTCGGCCAGCCACTCATGATCACGCCGACCAGTCGCGACGGCGACCAATGCCCCAACGAGGGACCGCACCATCGAATGGCAGAACGCGTCGGCGCGTACCGTGCACTCGATCACACCCGCCATCGGACCGGAGGCGACACGTCGACCGGACAGCTCCAGCAGGGTACGGATCGTGCTGGCGCCCTCCCGGCCGCGACAGAAGGCCCCGAAGTCTTTCAGCCCGAGCAGGCCAGCTGCCGCCTCATTGAAGCGGGCAAGATCAACTTCAACGGGCAGCTGAGCGATCTGATAGCGATACAACGGATCCGGCGGCACACCCGCATCGCTGATGCGGTAGACGTAGCGTCGCCAGATCGCCCCGAAACGCGCGTCGAATCCGGGCGGGGCGATCGAGATCCGGCGCACCACGCAATCCCCTCCCAGCACCCCATTGAGCCGCCGGGTCAGAGCTGTCGCGCCCTCGTCCAGAGTCGCCGCATCGAGATCAACGTGAGCGACTTGGCCTCGCGCGTGTACGCCGGCATCGGTACGGCCCGCACACACGAGTCGCGGGTGCTCCGCGAGCCGCAGTATGCGGGCCAGCCAGACCTCCAGCTCGCCCTGCACCGTACGACGTCCCGCCTGGGCCGCCCATCCGGAAAAGTTCGCGCCGTCGTAGCTGATGTCGAGCCGCCACCGGATCAACGCCTCTCCGGTCGCTTCAGGCGACACGGCGATAGCCAAGGTCGACGATCGCGCGGCCCGCATCCAGCGCCCGTCGCTCGAAGTGGCTGACCGGCCGGCCCTCCCAACGCGGCGCTTCGCCGTTCGGATGCTCGTTGGCAAAGCGCGGATCGGCCTCAAGGGTGTCGCGTATCCGGTCCGCATAGCCGGCAGAGTCCGTCGCCGCACGCCACATTCCGCCCGGTTTTAGCCGGGAAGCCGCCAGATCGGCGAACGCTGGTGTCACCAGCCGCCGCTTGTGGTGTCGTGGCTTCGGCCAGGGATCCGGAAAGAACATCCAGAGCTCGTCAATCGAGCGAGCTGGCAGGAGGTGCTCCAGGCCGGCAACAGCATCCGCCTCGATGATCCGGACGTTCTCGACGCCAGCACGCACCAGGCTGCCGAGCATCCGAGCGATAGCCGGCCGGTATACCTCGAAGGCGAGTACGTTCGCCTCCGGCCGTACCTCGGCCATCGGGATGAGCGACTCGCCCGCGCCGGGACCGATCTCGACGATCAGCTCCGCATCACGCCCGAACGCCGCAACCAGATCCAGCGAGGCGTCCGGGTGGATAGATGTCGAGGTCTGCCAACGAGGCACCTCAAGAACGAACCGGTCTCGGTAGGTCTCCCATGCGCGACGCTGGTTGGAGCGCATGCGGTTGCCGCGCCGAACGAACGAGACGACTTCCCGCCGTACCCGGGCGTCGTCGAGCTCAGCAGCCGAACCAGTCATGATCTTGGCCAATATAGTGGCTAGCTGGAGATGTCCTTCGTTGCCAGCCTCGCCCAGGCAGCGAGCCAGAAGGTGCCGGCATATATCAGTGCGGTGATCAGTCCCCGTTGAATCGACTCGGTGGCGATCGGGTCCCGCAGCAAGTCGCCGAACGCGGTCCACCAGTGCGTCAGCAGCCACGGGTGCAGCCAGTCCAACTGCGAGATCGAGTTCAGGATGAACATCATCACATTCACCAGGACGACGGCGATGGTCGCGCCGATCGGCTGCTCAGTCAATGTCGAAATGAACAGTCCGATCGCGCCGAGCGCCGAGAACTGGGCCGCAAGGTAGAGCGTGGTCAAGGCCAGCCGCCATACGCCGTCGGCAAGCGAGGTTTGGGTGCCGGACAGCAGTGTCATCTCGCCACCCCCAAACAGCGCGAGTCCCATGATCGTCCCAACGGTGGCGACGACCATCGTCGCTACCACAGCGAAGATCACGATCGCGGCGTACTTGATCACCAATATCCGCGTACGACCGGCTGGGATCGCTAGTAGGTAACGCAGCGTGCCGAGGTTGGCCTCGCCTGCGACTGAATCTCCGGAGATGGCGCTTACGGCGAGAGGCAAGAACAGCGGCAGTTCCAAAGCCAGGGCGGCAAATGCCACGAACAGCCCATTTCCCGCAATTGCGGTGATGAAGTCGGGGCCGTCGCCCTGACCTGGCGATGAGACACGTACCGCGATGGCCAAGATCACCGGAACCGCCGCAAGCACCGCGAGCCCGGCAATATTGCGCCGCCGACCAAAGATGATCTTGAGTTCGGAGCGGAGGAATCGCGTGGAGAGCCGAGCGCGTGGCCGGCTGGCGACTACGGCGAGCTCAGCCGTTGACATCGAATCCCTCACCCGTCAAGGACACGAAGACATCTTCCAGGCTGGGCTGCAGTACCGCGAACCCGAGCACCGGCACGCACGCATTGACCAGGTTGGGCACGATCTTTTCGACGGCAACCTCGCCCAATGCTGCCGTCACATAGCCAGCTGAGATCGCGATGTCGCGCAGACCAAGCTCGTTCAGTACCCGCGCCGCGTCGTCGGTGCGATCGGTGTCGACCCGTACGGTCTGTGCCGAGCCGGCTCGCAGCTCGCTCAATGGCCCTTGCGCCACCAGCTTGCCCTCATACATCACCCCGACATGACTGCAGATCTGCTCAACCTCGGCGAGCAGATGGGTCGACACCAGCACCGTGGCGCCGTCGCGGGCCAGCTCCTCGATGAGATGCCGAACCTCTCGAGTGCCCTGCGGATCGAGCCCATTGGTGGGTTCGTCCAGCACCAGCAGATCGCGGGGCATCAGCAGCGAGTTTGCGATAGCCAATCGCTGACGCATGCCGAGCGAGTATGCCCGATAGCGTTTCTCTGCGGCTGCCAGCAGGCCCACTCGATCGAGGGCTGTATCGATCCGCACGCGTGACGTGCGGGGATCACTGAAGCGGTCAGCCGCATCGAGCCTGGCGAGGTTGGCGCGCCCGGAGAGATAGGGATGAAAGGCCGGACCTTCCACCAGCGAACCGACGCGTCGGAGCACGCTCCGAGCTGCGGCCGGCATTGGCGTGCCCAGCAGGGAGATCGCCCCCGCCGTGGGAGAGATCAGGCCCAAGAGCATCCGGATTGTGGTGGTTTTGCCGGAGCCGTTGGGGCCCAGGAAGCCGTAGACCGCACCGCCTGGAACCTCCAGGTCGATGCGATCGACAGCAATCTGGCGCCGAAACTGCTTGGTCAGACCGCTCGTGACAACGGGCGCTGTCCCGGCAGGGGCTGATGTCACTTGTTGAGGGCCTGATAGATCACGTCGGGGCGTACGGCGCCAACAGCCAGCCGGCCGTCGTCGGTCCACACCGCCGAGAATGCTGTACCGGCGAGTAGTCGACCCGAACCCCACGAGCCGCTGACCGCCTGCAGTTTGTCTCGGAACGCCTTGAGTTGTTGATCATTCTTGCTGTTGGAGGTATCCATTTTGCGAATGGTTACCGCGGTCCAGCCCGTTCCGACGACCTTTGTCGCTTTCTTCGAGGCTTCAGCGCGCTGACGATCTTGTGGGCTACGGGTCGCTTGATCACCCGGTGGCACCTCGGTCACCTTTGCCCCTGGCGGCGGGTTGAACACGAACTCGGCGTCGTCGGGTCGGGTGAAGTCCACCGAGGTGTAGCCCACCTCGAAAACGATCTTGTTGTCAGGCCCGAACACCTGCACTCGAAGCGGCAGCTTGCTGTCACCATCGACGGCGAGTCGCACTTGGCTGATCAAGGTGCCGGAGTCATTGGGATCCAGGACCAGCTCGTACGCCGGGCGCCCGGCAACCTCGACCGCACTGTCGGTCGTCACAGTCGTAGTCGGCTCGAGCGCCTTCAGTACCTGCTGGGCCGCCTCTTCTGGTGTTCTCGGCGTATCCGACGGAGTCGCGCCTGGCTGCGCCGCCTGATCAGCGGTCAATGTGCGGTGAGTCGCGGCGTTGTCCTTGCTGGCCCAGGTCCAGACGTCTTTCCCGTTCCGGATGAGGTCGTATTCGCTGTAGGTGCCGAGGATGGCCAATCGGGCCTTGTCGGGCGAGGAATAGCGCACCCGGAGCGTGTGGGTGCCCGAAACGAGAGACGTCAGCTCTGGGTCGTCCTGGCCATTTGCGCCGGGAATGGCAGGGATGCCAAGATCAGCGCGTTCGACGACGGTCCCCGACAAGCCGTCGGTCTTGGCCTGCTGGACGTCGACCAGCAATTCCTCGGGTGTACGAGTGGGCAACTTCTTATCTGCGCTCGCAGTGGAAGCGACTAGGCCAGTTCCCCCCACGACGAGCACGAAGGCTAGCGGCGCCATTAGGCGCAACGCTCGTTTGGAATCGAAGATCCGCATGTGCCAATTGTTGCCGTTGCTCACTGTGAGAACGCTGTGCTTGATTGCTCCGCTCGCCAAGCTCGCTCCGCGCGGATCGCGCCTTCGAGCTCGCCGACTTCGTCGTCGCTCACAGACGATAATGCGTGTCTGCTCGCTCCTCCTCAGCACGGCGAGGGGCGCGATCCGGGCTTGATTGCTCCGCTCGCCAGGCTCGCTGTGTCCAATGGCTCGCTCCGCTCGCTGCGATGTTCGCCGGGGAGCCGCCGTCTTCGTCGAATCTGACGAAACGACTATCGCTGGCGAATCGGCTCTGTTCTCGACGCGTTTGGTCGGCTTCTCCTGCAGATCGGCGGCGCGAACATCGCGGACGCGGATCGCGCCTTCGAGCTCGCCGACTTCGTCGTCGCTCACAGACGATAATGCGTGTCTGCTCGCTCCTCCTCAGCACGGCGAGGGGCCGCGATCCGGCTTCGATTGCTCCGCTCGCTGACGCCCGGTCTGTCGAATGGCCCGCTGCCGCTCGCTCCGGCTGATACTTGGCGTGTGCGGATACTGCTGGTCGACGATGAGGAGCGGATGGTCGCTGCGCTGCGTCGTGGCCTCGCTGCGGAGGGATTCGTCGTAGAAAGTGCCACAGATGGGACCGCAGGCTTGCAGCTCGCCCAGCACGGCGACTTCGACGCCGTTGTGCTCGATGTGATGTTGCCCGGGCTGTCGGGATATGAGGTGGTACGCCGGCTCCGCGCTCGCAGCAATTGGGTTCCGGTGCTGATGCTGTCTGCCAAGGACGGAGAGTACGACCAGGCTGACGCGCTGGATGATGGCGCCGATGACTACCTGACCAAGCCCTTCTCCTTCGTCGTCTTGCTGGCGCGGATCAGAGCACTGCTACGACGCGGCGCCGGAGCGCGGCCAGCGATCCTGAGCGCCGGGGACGTACAGCTGGATCCCGCGAGTCGCGAAGTCTGGGTGGACGGAGCGCCGGCGAACCTGACGCCACGGGAGTTCGTGCTGCTGGAGTATCTGATCCGCAATGCCGGCCGGGTGGTCGGCAAGGCCGAACTACTGGATCACGTGTGGGCCAACGCGGCCGACGTCGCCCCCAACGCTGTCGAGGTGTACGTCGGCTACCTGCGGCGCAAGATCGGCAGTGATCGGTTGATCACCGTACGCGGCGTCGGCTACCGGCTAGCGGCGTAAGCCAGAAGACCCATCCGTGAAACGATTCTGGACCCTCAGCCTGCGGGCTCGGCTGATGATCATCGGACTGGTCGGAGTTGGCACGGCGTTGATCATGGGCGGCCTGGCGTTCTTCGGTGCGCTGACCTATTCGGTGAACCGCACACTTGACAACGAGGCGTTGGCTAGCGCAGACGAGGTAGCGGCGATGGTCAACGAGAACAAGCTGCCCAGCCCTATTCCCGTCTCCGGTGCTCAAGTTGTACAGGTAGTGGACTCTCAGCAGCGGGTGATTGGCGGCTCCGTAACGGCCGACCGTTTGACCCCGCTGCTCCGGTCCACCGAGCTCACGACGGCACTCGGCGGAGAGGCAGTTGTGCTGGACGGAGCTCGGCTTGGCATGTCGGAGCCGGTACGGGTCCGAGCCATCCAGACCGGACCGGCTTCGGCCCCGGTCAGCGTTATCGTCGGGCTGCCGTACGGGGACGTGCTTGCCGCGCGTACGGCACTGCGCAACGCATTGCTCATTACGTTTCCGCTGCTGCTCGGCGCTCTTGCCGGGATCGCCTGGCGGGTGATCGGGTGGACGCTGCGGCCAGTGGAACAGCTGCGCGCCGGAGCCGAGGAGATCAGCAGAACGCGCCGGATCAGCGGACCGGGTGAGCGCGAGCGGCTCCCGGTGCCATATGCGGCGGACGAAATCCACGCGCTCGCCATCACCCTCAACGAGATGCTCGACCGGCTGGCTGAAACTCAGGAACGCCAGCGCGCGTTTGTTGCCGACGCAGCCCACGAGCTGCGCAGCCCATTGGCCAGCATTCAGGCCCAGCTGGAGGTTGCCCAGCGGCTCGGCGAGGGCGGAACGCTTCCTGCGGATCTCATGGTGGACGTCAAGCGATTGTCAGGGCTGGTCGAAGACTTGCTGTTGCTCGCACGCGCCGATGCCGACACGAGACCGCCGGCGCGACTGGCGGCGGTCGATGCCCGTGATCTTGTGGCGGAGCTGACCATGACATACCGAGACGCTCGGGTTCCGGTGACGTTGCATGCCGACGAGCCTGTGATCATCATGTGTGCCGCCGAAGAACTGCGTCGCGCGGTCAGCAACGTGCTTGATAACGCAGTGCGCCACGCGACGACGCGGGTCGAGGTTGAGGTGACCACCTCCGTTGATCATGATCAGGCTGTGATCAGCGTCAGCGACGACGGGCCAGGCATTCAGCCGGCAGACCGCGAGCGTGTTTTCGAGCGCTTCACCAGGCTCGATGATTCTCGCGGGCGCAGCTCGGGCGGCGCCGGCCTCGGACTGGCCATCGCTCGTGAGCTCGTCACCCGGGCGGGCGGTACTGTCGCACTCACTGCAGCCAGACCGCCATGGCAGACGCGCGCGGAGCTGCGACTCCCGCTGGCGCCGATCATGAGCGGCCGGCCAGCCTAACTCCGTATCGCAGTGCGCGATTTCCCGACGCTCCGAGCTCGTTAGCACTCTCACCCTCTTGTCTGCTAACTGCTCCGTGAGGACTATTGAGCCAAGTCCGGCTGGTGATCAACGACGTACCACCTGAGGCACTGCATCTGTGCAGTGAGTTGGGAGGTCATCATGGATGGCTTTCGGCCAACGTCGATCGAGGTTGCACCGCTGCAGGCCGACGGCTCCCTCTACGGCTTCATGCTGCTTGGTCGCTGGCCAAACGACACGGTCGAGTGGGCCAGATTCCTGGTGCTCGCCGTGCAGATGGCTGCCGTTCCGGGACTGCTACCGAGTAGCACCGTCTTCCGCGTGCGCGAGGATCTGCCTGAGCAGCCCCATCCAGGCGCAATCGGCCTCGTCGTGGCCGAAGGCCAGTTGCTCGGCGAGCACCCTCTTCGTCCCGGACACTTCGCAGGGCAACAGCCGCCAGGCTTGATCGTGCTGCACCCGCCGTCCAGCACGTTGGCGAGCATTCCGGAATACAACGTTGCTTCAGGTTGTGTCTTCCTGCCGGGTCTGCCGCATCTCGGCCTGGACCATCGTGCCGCCTGGGTCGAGGCGGATGTCGACGGAACCGTCACGCAGCTGATCAGCAAAGTCGGCATTGATCCCCAGGTCAACGCCGACACTGCCGCACTGGCTATGCTGCTCGCCGCCTGATCAGGGCGCAGGCGTCCCTAAGCGCCGAATTGTGGGCTGAGCTTGTCGAAGCCCACGGAGCTTTGCCCTTCGACAAGCTCAGGGTGCATGCGCGTTGGGGGTTTGCTCTTCGACAAGCTCAGGGCGCGCATCCGGGGAAATATGAGATCGCGTCGTCAGCAGAATCGCGCCTAGCATGGCCGACCATGGGGCACGTCGAACTTTCCGGCATCGGGTATCACCTGCCCGACGGGCGAGTGCTGCTCGACGACGTGTCTTTCCGCGTAGGCGAGGGTTCCATCGTCGCCCTCGTGGGGCCCAACGGTGCGGGCAAGACCACCCTGCTCAAGATCATCGCCGGAGACCTGACGCCGACCACCGGCTCGGTCTCGCGAAGCGGCGGCCTCGGAGTGATGCGGCAATTCATCGGAAGCATCAGGGACGCATCGTCGGTACGCGATCTGCTGTTCTCCCTCACTTCACCTGCACTACGCCGAGCCGTGACTGAACTCGATCGGCTGGAACTTCAGTTGATGGAAGACGACAGCGAACCGGGCCAACTGCGCTACGCGCATGCCCTGTCCGACTACGCCGATGCGGGTGGGTACGAAGCTGAGGTGCTCTTTGACGCGTGTTGTACCGAAGCTCTTGGCGTGAGCTACGACCAGGCAAAGTGGCGCGACCTCAGGACCCTGTCCGGAGGCGAGCAGAAGCGGCTGGCCCTTGAGGCATTGTTGCGTGGTCCGGACGAGGTGCTGCTCCTCGACGAACCGGACAATTTCTTGGATGTGCCCGCTAAGCGCTGGCTGGAAAATCAGCTACAGGCCACCCAGAAATCGGTGCTGGTCGTCAGCCACGACCGTGAGCTGCTGGCGCAAACGGCTAAGACCGTCGCAGTTCTCGAGCTCGGTGCCGCGGGAAATTCGGTCTGGATCCACGGCTCCGGATTCGAGACCTTGGCAGCTGCCCGGCGAGAGCGATTCGCCCGTCTTGAAGAGCTGCGGCGGCGTTGGGACGAGGAGCATCAGAAGCTGCGAGAGCTCGTGCTGCTGTACAAGAACAAGGCCACCTACAAATTCAGGAATGGCCTCGCGCTATCAGGCTGCCCAGACTCGGCTCGCCAAGTTCGAGGAAGCCGGACCGCCTCAGGCGGTGCCGCTTGAGCAGAGAGTGTCGATGCGCCTCAGTGGAGGGCGGACCGGCAAGCGTGCGGTCATGATCGACAATCTGGAGCTGACCGGCCTGATGCGGCCATTCGACGCTGAAATCTGGTTCGGTGACCGCGTTGCCGTGCTGGGATCGAATGGTTCGGGCAAGTCACATTTCCTTCGTCTGCTGGCATCTGGCGGGTCCGATCCTGATCGCGAGCACCAGCCCGTAAGTGATCTTCATGTCGCCCCAGTTCCGCATACGGGTAAGGCGAAACTTGGTGCGCGGGTACGACCCGGCTGGTTCGCGCAAACCCATGATCACCCGGAGCTGCTCGGTCGCACCCTGCTCGAGATCCTGCATCGCGGTGATGATCATCGGGCCGGCATGGGTCGCGAGGAGGCGTCGCGAAAACTGGATCGCTACGAACTGGCCAAAGCTGCCGAGCAGAGGTTCGAGTCGTTGTCTGGAGGGCAGCAGGCGCGCCTGCAGATCCTGCTGCTGGAACTGAGCGGTGCAACGCTGCTGCTCCTCGACGAGCCGACCGACAATCTGGACTTGGAATCTGCCGAGGCACTGGAGCAGGGGCTCGACTCTTTTGAGGGGACGGTGATCGCCGTGACTCACGATCGGTGGTTCGCACGGAGCTTCGACAGATACTTGATCTTCGGCGCTGATGGCAGCGTGTACGAGTCGACCGGGCCGGTCTGGGACGAGGCGCGGGTCGAACGGGCACGGTAATTCGCGGCGCTTGACCTCACACGTGTGGTTAGCCCGACCTCGAGATCAAGTGATGGCTACATCACCATCCAGCTGGCGCGGCTGAAAGCTCAGGAGAATAGCCGGAGCCCGGTCAGTCCAGATCCAGCCGCATGAGGACACGTGGAAAACCGCCGGAAACCGAGCTGGTGTCCGCAGCCTTGACGAAGCCGGCGTCCTCGAAGAGCTTGCGCGTGCCCACGAAAGCCATAGTGAGATCGACCTTCTTGCCGCGATTGTCTACGGGGTAGCCCTCGACTACCGGCGCACCCTTCGACCGCGCGTACGCCACAGCGCCCTCGAGCAGGGCATGCGAGATGCCCTTGCCGCGGTGGCCAGGACGGACCCGAATACACCACACCGACCAGACCGGCTGATCATCGATGTGAGGGATCTTGGTTGATCGCGCGAAAGGTAGTTCAGACCGGGGTGCGACGGCGGCCCACCCGACGACATCGTGATCTTCATAGGCGAGGACGCCCGGCGCCACCCGACGGCGGCAGAGCTGCTTCACGTAGTCACCACGTGCCCGGCCGACGAGCGAACGGTTGGTTTTCGCGTCGAGACGGTGGCTCAGGCACCAACAGACCGAGGAATCAGGGTTCTTGGGTCCGACCATGATCGCGACATCAGGGAACCGTGCCAGAGTCGCGGGACGGATCGCGATGTTGGATGGCATGTGTCGTTAGGCACCGAAACGGCCGCGCCACTCCTGCGGGATGAGTGGCTTCTCGGCTCGCGCCTTGATCTGTTGTACGGCCCAGGTGTTGCCGTCGGGATCGGCGAAGCCGAAGAATGTGCCGCCATCCTGATCGCTGAAGATCGTGATCTCGCTGGCTGCAACGCCACGGCTGATCAACTCCTCGCGCGCCGCCTGCGCATCGGCGACGACAAGCTGGAGACCCTTAATCGAGCCCGGCTCCATCGCGTCCATCCCGGGTCCGTCGCCAAACACGATTGAGCAACCAGATCCGGGCGGTGTCAGCTGGGTCACGTGCATCTGTGGAGTAACGGTGTCGTGGTCGAGCGCGAACCCAACCTTGTCGCGATAGAAGGCGATCGAGCGACCGATGTCGCTTACCGGGAGTACCACAACCTCCAATGTCCAATCCATGATCACGTCCTTGATGCTTGGTTTTTGATCAGTGATGAGCTGACTCTTCAGTATCACGACGGGAATCTTGACGATCAGCCGCCCGGAAGCAACGGCGGGTTCATTGCTAGTCGTGTCTTGGCTTGGTTACGGTGGGCAACAGCTGCGGCAGCTGGCTGGCCGACTGCGTCGCGTGTGATGAGAGAGGACGAACACTGGTGGAAAACCAGTTTCGCTTTGGGGTGTTCCTGCGGCCCGACCCGAAGACGTGTGCGGCGGTCACACAAATCACCGGCCAACTACGAGCGCAGTACGGATTGATCTCGGCGGGGGCGTTCCCCCCGCATGTCACCCTCGCCGGCAGCCTGCCTGTGGTTGTCCCGTTGGCCGAGTTGATCCAGCTCATCGGCTTTGTGCTGCGCCGAAAACGATCATTTCCAGTACAGAACCTCGGTATCCGGCGGCTCGCGGATGCCGCAATCGCCTACGACGTGTCCGCGCTGGACGGTGCCCCCAACAAATCGCTGAATGATCTTGCTGGAGCGGTTGACTTCGTCGTCAGACCGCTACTCGGACCCAGCGTCGGCCTGCCCGCCGACCTGTACGAGCCGGACCGGTGGATGCCTCACATTTCGGTGGCCTCACATGAGTTGCGAGTGCGTGCCGATCTCCGGGAGGAGATCGAGGACTACGTGAACGGGCTCGGTGTCATTCCGCCGGCGTCCTTCACCGCTGACACGGTGATGCTGTATCGATTCGCCCACAACACCTGGACCGGTACCTGGTGGCGGGAGATGCGTTGGGAACACGTCCGCAGCTGGCGGCTGGTGGCCTGACGCGCTCTGCCAGCGTCGGAGCGGCGTGCGCGAGAAGGCCAAAAAAGATCAGCGTTCGCTCATTGGGACAAAGTCCCTGCTTCGCATGCCGGTGTAGATCTGTTTCGGTCGGGCGATCTTCTGCTCCTTGTCCTGCACGAGCTCTGACCATTGTGCGAGCCAGCCCGGCGTACGGCCAATGGCGAACAGCACGGTGAACATCTCCGCCGGGAACTGCAGCGCCTCATAGATCAGGCCGGAATAGAAGTCGACATTGGGATACAACTTGCGCTTGACGAAGTACTCGTCTTCGAGCGCGATCTTCTCCAGTTCCTGCGCAATCTTGAGCAACGGGTTGACTCCGGTCACCTCAAAGACGTCGTCGCAGGCTTTCTTGATGATCTTGGCGCGCGGGTCGTAGTTCTTGTACACCCGGTGGCCGAAGCCCATCAGCTTTTCTTTGCCCTCTTTCACCCCGCCGATGAAGTCCCCGATGTTGTCGGTCGTACCGATCCGTTTCAGCATGGCCAGTACAGCCTCGTTGGCCCCGCCGTGTAGCGGTCCGTAGAGCGCGGCAACACCGGCCGCAACGGCCGAATACGGATCAACTTGAGAGGAACCGACGGAGCGTACGGCGTTCGTCGAGCAGTTCTGCTCATGATCAGCATGAAGGATGAACAGCACCTCCAGCGCATGGACCAAGCGTTCGTCCGCAACGTAGGTCGGCTCACTCATCTTGAACAGCATGGCCAAGAAGTTGGCGGTGTAGGACAGCGAGTTGTCCGGGTAGACGTACGGCTTGCCCTGCTGATGGCGGTAGGCGAACGCTCCCAGAGTCGGCATCTTGGCGATCAATCGGGTGATCTGCAGTAGCCGATTCTCCGGGTCTCCGATCTTGCCGGCTGCTGGATAGAACGTCGACAGTGCACTGACCGTTGTCATCAGCATCCCCATGGGATGCGCGTCATAGCGGAAGCCTTCGATGAACTGCTTCAGGTTCTCGTGGATGAAGGTGTGATAGGTGACGCTGAGCACCCACTCGTCCAGCTGAGCCTGCGTCGGCAGCTCACCGTTCAGCAGCAGGTAGGCGACCTCGAGAAAGGTCGAGTGCTCAGCCAGTTGCTCGATGGGATAGCCGCGGTACTCGAGGATGCCCTCGTCGCCGTCTATATACGTGATGGCGCTTCGGCAGGAAGCAGTGTTGACAAAACCTGGATCGTACGTCGCGAGTCCCGGCTCGCCTTCGACCGCGATCTGCTTGAGGTCGGTAGCGCGGATCGTCCCGTCACTGATCGCGATCTCGTACTCACGACCCGTACGGTTGTCACGAACGCTCAGCGAATCCTTGGGAGAATCAACCGTTGGCGTATCGCTCATGCGCACAACCTACGCGCGGCCAGTAGGCCTGGATAGTCGGGGGCCATATGATTTGGCCCACTGAACTGGAGGGTGTCTGAGCGTCGGCAGAAACGCACGTGCACGTGCTCTGCCTACGCGATACACAGGTTGCGACGCGTGTATGGCGTAAGGAACGGACGTGCACGTGCGTCTCTGACCCGGAGGTGTAAAGGGGCCTGTCGGAGGCCTGCATTAGGTTCGGCCGCATGGATCAGAAGCAGATCATCCATCGCTACCTCAGCATTCAACGCGACGCACTTTTGGCGAAGCTGGATGGGCTTGGCGAGCGCGACGTGCGCTGGCCGATGACACCAACGGGTACGAATCTGCTTGGCCTTGTCAAACATGTAGCGAACGTTGAGCTGGGTTACTTCGGTGAGGTGTTCGACCGGCCCTCCGACGTGCCGCTGCTCTGGCTCGATGACGATGCCGAGATCAACGCCGACATGTGGGCCACCGCCGACGAGTCACGCGAGGAGATCGTCGCGCTCTATCAGCAGGCTGCCACCCAGGCAGATGCGACCATTGCAGTCCTCACCCTGGACTCGCCCGGTCGGGTTCCGTGGTGGCCTCCGGAGCGGGAGCAGGTCACGTTGCATCAGATCATGGTGCACGTGAGTGTGGAAATGGCTCGGCACGCCGGCCACGCCGACATCCTCCGGGAACTTATTGACGGGACCGCCGGCAACAAGGACGGAAACCTCCCAGACCAGTCAGCCGAGGAGTGGGCTGCCTATCGGAAGCGACTTGAGGAAACGGCGCTCGAGGTAGAGCGGCGTACCGAAAGCGCGGTTTGATCACCAGGGATGCAGAGAGACGTCCGAATGGGCGCTCTGATGGCGATCACCGCGCGGCGACGACATGATCGTTAGCGCGCGTGCATCTCCACGAAGTGCGGGCTGTACATCAAGCCGAGGATGTTGCCGAACGGGTCGAGGACGGATGCGGTGACGAATCCGGCATCGCGTTCGACGACCGGTTGGTATTCGGTGGCCCCGTGCTCCACCAGCCGGGCAACGGCGGCCGCCACCTCGTCGACCTGCCAGTAGATGACTGCCCCACCAGGATCGCGTGAGACGCCGGGCGGCGCGTAGCGGCGGTCGATGAGACCGAGCTCGTCCTCGTCAGCACCGATCCGGAACTCGATATACGCGGGCGGCCCCTCTTCCGGACGCTGAAAATAGGGCTCTATCCCGAGCACGTCGGCGTACCAGTCGCGCGCCGCAATCACATCGTCGGCCCAGAAGCTGACCGTTGTGAGTCCGCGCAGCATCTCAGTTCTCCCTCTGTATACGTGTCTGTGTACACATGTCTTTGTGACGTCTCTAGTGCGTCCCTATCAACCGGCCTAGGTGCGCTTGGAGTGATTGCCGAAGGTCGCTGTGCGCCCGCCTTGTCTCCCACTGAGTCATCCTGCCGGGTGGCACTGACATTTCCGCTTTGACCGGCGGTTGCCCGCACAGGTAATCTGGGCCGCTGTTGCGTTCACGCGAGCATTTTTCAGCGTGCCCGGATTCGGTGTGGATGCGACAGATATTCGTTCACGAACAATGTGAGCTTGCTCGCGTCACATACGGAAGCTGGTTATGTCCACCTATAGCCCCAAACCTGGCGACATCACGAGGTCGTGGCATGTCATCGATGCCGACGATGTGGTGCTGGGCCGGCTTGCGGTGACCGCTGCGACGTTGCTCCGCGGCAAGCACAAGCCGACGTACGCGCCACACATGGACGGCGGTGACTTCGTCGTTGTAGTGAACGCATCCAAGATCGCTCTGACTGGAAACAAGCGCACCGACAAGCTTGCCCGTCGCCACTCCGGCCGGCCTGGGGGTTTGAAGTCGGTACCGTACGGTGAGCTCCTCGACCGTGATCCACGCAAGGCCGTCGAACTCGCCGTTTGGGGAATGCTCCCCAAGAACAAGCTCAGCCGCAGGCTGATCAGGAAGCTCAAGGTGTACGCCGGTCCAGAGCATCCGCACACTGCTCAGCAGCCGAAGCCGTACCAGATCACCCAGATCGCGCAGTAGCCGCGGCCCCCACACGCACGTCAAGAGGAAGCAAGGAACTATCGCAGTGACTGACACCGCCACCGAAAGGGTCGACGAGGACGCGGCCACCCCGTTCGTCGAGGACGACCGCGAGATCGCGTACCGCTCGGAGGCCCCCCGGCTGGTGCCCCACGGCCCGTCTGGCCGCCCCGCCCTTGTGGCGCCGGCCGCGGCGACCGGTCGCCGTAAGGAGGCGGTAGCTCGAGTCCGTCTCGCTCCGGGCAGCGGGCAGTGGGTGATCAATGGCCGTGCGCTGGAAGACTATTTCCCCAACAAGGTGCATCAGCAGCTCGTGTCCGAACCCTTCGTTGCCGCGGCCGTAGCTGGCTCATATGACGTGATTGCACGTATTCATGGCGGCGGCGTGACCGGTCAGGCGGGGGCTCTCCGGCTGGGTATTGCACGTGCTCTCAATGCAGTCGACCCGGAGGCAAGCCGGGCCGCGCTCAAGAAGGCTGGCCTGCTGACTCGTGACGCGCGGATCAAGGAGCGTAAGAAGGCGGGGCTGAAGAAGGCCCGGAAGGCACCCCAGTACAGCAAGAGGTAATCGCGCGGGGGTGAGAGCAGTGGGGCAACTCTTTGGAACCGACGGCGTACGCGGCAAGGCCAACGAGGCTCTCACCGCGGAACTTGCGCTAAGTCTTTCTGTTGCGGCTGCCCATGTCCTCTCTGAGACCGGAGAGTTCAGCGGGCATCCGCCCTTCGCGGTTGTCGGGCGTGATCCGCGAGCCTCAGGAGAGTTCCTCGAGGCTGCGGTGGTGGCCGGTCTGGCCAGCGCCGGTGTGAACGTCACACGGCTTGGCGTGCTACCAACTCCTGGAGTCGCTTTCCTGACCGAGGCCTGCGATGCCGATCTTGGTGTGATGCTGTCGGCGAGCCACAATCCCATGCCCGACAACGGCATCAAGTTTTTCGCGCGAGGCGGGAACAAGCTCGATGATGCCGTTGAGGACACCATCGAGGATCGGCTTACCGAAGTCTGGGCCCGGCCAACTGGCGCCGGAGTCGGCCGAGTCAGCGTTGATGAGTCACTTGTCGAGACGTATGTAGCGCATGTGGTCAACAGCCTGGAGAGACCGGTCAGTCTTGATGGCATCTCGGTGGTCGTCGACTGCGCAAACGGCGCCGCGTTCCAGGCCGCCCCGGCGGCGTTCGAGGCCCAAGGCGCTGACGTGTACCGGATCCATGCGCAGCCCGACGGCATCAATATCAACGACAACTGCGGATCCACCCACATGGAGTCGCTCCGCGCGGCCGTCTTGGAACGGCACGCAGACATCGGGATTGCGCTCGACGGTGACGCCGACCGGTGCCTGGCAGTCGACACGTTTGGCCGGATCGTCGATGGCGACCAGATCTTGGCGATCTTGGCGCTTGCCCTCCGCGAGCAGGGTCGGCTGAAGAACGACACGGTCGTGGCTACCGTGATGAGCAATCTGGGATTCGTCAACGCGATGCGCGGTCTCGGAATCACCGTGCAGCAGACCAAGGTCGGCGATCGCTACGTCCTGGAGGCCATGAAGGCCGGCGGTTTCATCTTGGGTGGCGAGCAGTCCGGCCACATTGTGATGTTGGAACACGCAACCACTGGCGACGGCGTACTCACCGCGCTTCACCTGATGAATCGGATGGCCACCTCGGGTCAGTCGCTTGCCCAGCTGGCCTCGGTGATGACCCGATTGCCTCAAGTGCTGATCAACGTGTCGGATGTCGACAAGAAGCGGGCAGCAGGTGATCCGCAGTTGTCGGCCGCCGTAGCGGAGGCTCAAGCCGAGCTCGGAGACTCGGGTCGGGTTTTATTGCGGCCCTCCGGAACGGAGGCGCTGGTGCGCGTCATGGTGGAGGCCGAGAGCTATGAGGCCGCCAACGCGGTCGCCCACCGGCTGGCCGACGTGGTCAAGGCGTCGTTGGCGCTCTAACGCCGCCAGGGCGTTCAAGAGTTCAGTGCGATGAACCGCTTGAGCTTGCCCGTCGAGGCGTGCCGCGGAATCTGTTCAACAACACTCACCCTGATCGCAGGATTCGAGAGCCCGTGGCGGCCCAGCGATGAGACCAGCGCTGCCGATACTGCCGAGACATCGGGCGATCCAATGACGAGCACATCCGCGCCGCTAGCCGTCTGCCGCACCTGATATTTCGAGATCAGCGGGTCGGTGCCCAGCACGTAACGGAATGCGCTCGCCGGGACCAGCCGCTCGCCATAGTGGAAGTCGTCGTCGCGCCGCCCGGCAATGTCGGCGACGCGCAACATCGAACTGCCGCAGGCGCAGCGGCCGGGCAACAAGGTGACCTCGTCGCCGAGGTCGTAGCGAATGAAGGGAAAGGTGCGGCCGGCAAGCCCGGTCGCGAGCGTACGCGTGGCCGGCTCATCGGAGGGGACCGGACGCCCGTCCGAATCAACCCGCTCCAAGATCACCTCGTCCTCACAGATGTGCAGACCCTCGCCATAGCCGCAGCCGACTGCCTGGACTCCGATCTCGGTCGAGCCCCAGAGATTGTGCACCGGCGCACCCCAAGCGGTCGTGATCGCGTCACGATCCTCCACGCTCAGCGGCTCGGAGTTCGTACTGACCCGAGCCGGCCGGATCGCCAAATCACCCGCGGTCGTGGCGCGGGCTAGGCGTCCGATGACCGAGGCGTAACCCACAAGATGGGTGGGCTTCGCGTCCGCGACCGCGCGTTGCACCTGGTCGAATGGTGCCGCCGCGGGAATCACGATGGTCTCCATCGAGGACTCGATAGCAATGTCGAATAACGGTGTACTGGCGTGTGGCGGCTCGCCGGCCTCGAGCACGCCGAGTCGCGCCGCGCGGAGATCTGATCCGGCAGCACGCTCGGCACGCGCCTGCCATCGCCAGGCGAGACAGGCGAGGGTGACGAACTGCTCCCAATCCCAGACATACACACCGCGTACGCCGCTCGAGCCGCCGGAGCTGAATATCTGGTATCCCGCGGGGGTGTAGGAGAACCAAGGCTGTTGCGCGAGCACCTGCTCGGCGCGCGCGTGGGTGATACCGGGCGCGGTGATGATGGCGTCCCAATCGTTCTGGGCTTCCTGCTTGAGCATCGGCGGCAGCCGCGTGAGGTCGCCGATGGTCGCTGTGGCGGGGTCGATGTTGGCCATCCGGGCGGCGTGGAAGGGCGCGCTCGCGCGCGTACGCCAGCAACGAGCGGAGTCTTTCGGTCTGGTAGCGCTCGATGCGCTGCTGCGGCCAGTCGAGCCTGGCCACGTGATCCTCGAGCGAGGCTCGCACCGCAGTCAGGTGCGCTGCGCGCAGCCGCTCATACGCCGCCTTCGGATCATCGCCGGCCACGCTTCATCCTATGGAAACCGGTCCCCAGCCACCTCCGGATGGCTCGATCATGCGTTGGACGTGACCGGTTGCTACGGATCCGACGCGGATCAAATCTTCCGGAAGCGCACCCACTGGACTGAATGATCACGGTCCTTGCGGAGGATCACAGTGGCGCGGCCCTTCGTCGGCAGGATGTTGGCGGACAGGTTGGGGCCGTTGATGGTGTCCCAGAGGTATTGGGCCTGGTGGATCGCCTCGCTCGTGGTCAGGTCGGCGTAGCGGGTGAAGTACGAGCGCGGATCGCGGAAGGCCGTGTCACGCAGCGAGAGGAAGCGGCTCACGTACCAGTCCCGTACGTCCGCCGCGTCGGCATCGACATAAACCGAGAAGTCGAAGAAGTCACTGACCGCAAGCCCGGTCGTGCCTTCGGGTCGCGACCGCGCCGGCTGGAGAACGTTGAGTCCTTCCACGATCAAGATGTCGGGTCGCCGCACCCTGATCTGGGCATCCGGCACGATGTCATAGGTCAGATGGCTGTAGACCGGGGCCATCACTTCTTCCTGGCCGGATTTGACATCGATCACAAAGCGCAGCAGAGCGCGCCGATCATAGGACTCCGGGAAACCCTTTCGATGGAGCAGCCCGCGGCTTTCCAGCTCGATATTGGGGAACAGGAAGCCGTCGGTAGTGACCAAGCTGACCCGAGGATGTTCAGGCCAGACGGCGAGCAGCTCCCGAAGCAGCCGAGCGGTGGTGGACTTCCCGACGGCGACCGACCCTGCGATGCCGATCACAAACGGCGTACGCTCCACTGACACCTGGAGAAACTCATTCGTCGATTGATGCAACTCGCTGGTGTGCAGGAAGTAGCGGCTCAGCAGTCGAGTGAGCGGCAAATACACCTCACGCACATCGAGCATGCTGGTCGGATCGCCCAGGCCGCGGACTTTCTCCAGAGTCGCCTCGTCGAGCGGGATGGGCATCTGTTCGGCAAGCTCGGCCCAATCTGCCCGACGGCGCTCCACGTACGCCCCAAGGAGCTGCAGATCATCCCGCATAGCAGAAATCTAGTGTCGGATGATGAATCGGCTCACAACCTGGCCCGGATCGGGCACGGCAATCGCTGACAGCCCAGCGGCGAAGAGCTGGAAAGGTACAGTTCCGCCTATGTGCGGAATCGTCGGATACGTCGGGGGGAAGGCCGCGCTGGACGTCGTGGTCGAGGGTCTGCGCCGTCTGGAGTACCGCGGCTACGACTCGGCGGGCGTCGCCATTGTGGCCGACGAGACGCTGTATGTGGCCAAGAAGGCCGGCAAACTCGGCAATCTCGAAAAACTGCTGGCCGAGGAGCAGTTGCCGCGCAGCGGGGTGGGTATCGGTCACACTCGCTGGGCGACGCACGGTGGACCGAACGACGTCAATGCGCACCCGCATACCTCTGCTGATGGGCGAATCGCCCTGGTGCACAACGGAATCATCGAAAACTATGTGACGCTGCGGGACGAGCTCGAGGCGGCAGGCATCCGGTGCGTGTCCGAAACCGACACCGAGATCGTGGCACAACTGCTGGGCCGGCAGGTCACGGCCGGGGTGCGGCTTGCTGAAGCCATGCGAACGGTGTGT
>Ga0307310_10000077_pt1 | contig 23857 bp, 21 predicted proteins | sample ER_DNA_197_FD_194502 | JGI IMG/M metagenome (GOLD analysis project Ga0307310, IMG submission 194502) | Bulk soil microbial communities from the East River watershed near Crested Butte, Colorado, United States - ER_DNA_197 | ecosystem: Environmental > Terrestrial > Soil > Floodplain | place...
CGGACTGCTCAGTGTAGTGGGTGCTTGCTACGCTTCCCAGCGTCGGACGGCGAGGGTCACGTTGTGCCCGCCGAAGCCGAATGAGTTGGAGAGCGCCACGTCCACCCTGCGCTCGACCCTCCGATTGGGGGCGGAGTCGAGATCGCATTCCGGATCGGGCGTAAACTGGTTGATGGTGGGTGGGATCACCCCGCAGTTCGAGGCCAGCAGGGAGACGATGAACTCGAGGGCCCCGGCGCCACCGAGCAGGTGGCCGGTCATGGACTTGGTGGACCCGAACACGAGCTTGCGAGCCTGTTCGCCAAACGCTGCCTTGACCGCCCGGGTCTCGGCGATGTCGCCCTGCGGAGTCGACGTACCGTGGGCGTTGATGTAGCCGACGTCCTTGATATCTATGTGTCCGTCTTCGAGGGCGTTCTTCATCGCCCGCTGCGCACCCTCGCCGGATTCGGCCGGTGAGGTGATGTGGTACGCATCGGCACTCGAACCATAGCCAAGCACCTCGCCGAGGATGCGTGCGCCGCGCCGCTCGGCGTGTTCCAGGCTCTCCAGGACCACCATAGCACCGCCGTCGCCAAGGACGAAGCCATCGCGATCCTTGTCGAAGGGCCGGCTGGCGGTCTCGGGGGAATCATTTCGGGTGGAGAGTGCCTTCATGTTCGCAAAGGCGGCCACCGTGAGGCCCGTGATCGCGCCCTCCGAGCCGCCGGTGACCATGGCATCGGCGGCGCCGTGGCGGATCATGCTGAACGACTCACCAATCGCGTGCGCCGAAGATGCGCACGCCGACACCGTGGCGAAGTTGGGGCCTTTCAGCCCATAGCGGATGGAAACCAACCCCGCAGCGATGTCGGGAATGAACATCGGCACGAAGAAGGGAGAGACCCGATCGGGACCCTTGGTGAGATACAGCGAGCAGTTGTCCTCGTAGGTCTGCATCCCACCGATGCCGCTGCCGATGACCACTCCGGTTCGGTCAGGCGAAGGGAACCGCCCTTCCAGGCCGGCCTGGTTGATGGCCTGGTGGGCGGCGGCGAGCGCGAGCTGGGCGAAGAGATCGTAGCGACGCGCCTCCTTGCGGTCGATGTACTGCAGGGGATCGAACCCCTTCACCTCGCAGGCAAAGCGGACCTGCTGATTGGAGGCGTTGAACTTGGTGATCGGTGCCGCACCGGGCTTCCCGTCCAGCAACGCATCCCAGGTGGATTCCACGTCATTCCCGACCGGGGTCACCAGCCCCAGGCCGGTGACGACGACACGATGCATCAAGCTATTTCCCGATCTTTTCATGGAGGTACGACATGGCATCGCCGACGGTGCGGAGCTTCTCCGCCTCCTCGTCTGGGATATCGATGTCGAACTCCTTCTCGAAGGCCATGACGAGCTCGACAGTGTCGAGGCTGTCGGCGCCGAGGTCTTCCATGAAGCTGGCGTCGTTGGTCAGCTTCTCCCGCTCGACGCCGAGCTCTTCGACAATGATATCCTTGACCTTCTCTTCCACGTTGCTCATGTAGTCCTCGATTGAGGTTCGGGTCAGCCTCTAGATCACCATTCCACCGTCGACCACCAGCACCTGGCCGGTGATGTATGCCGCCAGGTCGGAAGCCAGGAACAACACGGTCCCCGCGACGTCCTCGGGACGGCCCAAACGCCCGAGCGCGATCTCCTCTAATAATGTGGCTCGCGCTTCGGTCGGCAAGGCGTCCGTCATCTCGGTTTCGATGAAGCCCGGAGCGATACAGTTCACCAGGATGTTGCGGCTGGCGTATTCCTTGGCCACCGATTTTGTGAGCCCGATGAGCCCGGCCTTGCTCGCCGCGTAATTAGCCTGGCCCTTGTTGCCGGTCAGGCCCACGATGCTGCCGATGTTGATGATCCGGCCCGAACGCCGCTTCATCATGCCCTTGATCGTGGACCGGATGGTGTGAAAGGCGCCCTTGAGGTTGGCGTCGAGCACCGTATCCCAGTCCGCGTCGGTCAACCGGAGCAGGATGTTGTCCCGGGTGAGCCCGGCGTTGTTGACCAGGATGTCGATGGGTCCCAGAACCGCCTCAGCCGCCGCCACCGCGGCATCCACCTGGTCAGCCTTCGCCACGTCGCAGGCCACCCCGGCCGCGCGGTCACCGAGGCTTGCCGCGACCGAACGGGCTCGCTCGACATCCCGGCCGACCACTCCCACCTTAGCGCCCGCGCCGTACAGTGCCTTGGCGATGGCCAGGCCAATGCCCCGGGTGCTGCCGGTGACAAACGCGGTCTTGCCGGCCAAGTCGATGATCACGAAAGAAACCTCTCTACTTCATCGGCGGTTCCCAGCGTGACGGTCTTCGCTGCCGGCACGATCCGCTTCACCAAGCCGGCCAACACGTTGCCGGGGCCGATCTCGATAAAGGTGGCTCCCGGCGCGAGCCCAGCAGCGGCCTGCATGCAGGCGACCCAACGCACCGGTGCAGTGAGCTGGTCGACCAGGAGTCGCTTGGCATCGACGCCGGTCCGCACCGCTTCGCCGCTTGCGTTGGCGATCACGGGGAACATGGGGTCGGCGAAGCTCGCCTCCGTCAGTGCCTCCCGCAGGCCATCCACCGCCGGGGCCATCAACGGGGAGTGAAAGGCCCCGCTCACCTTTAGCGGAATCACCCGTTTGGCTCCCCGAGCCTTGCAGCGCTCGCCCGCGCGAGTCACACCTGCGGGATCGCCCGAGATAACCGTCTGATCCGGCGCGTTCAGGTTGGCCGCCACAGCGATTCCGTCGGCGCTGGAGGCCTCGTCACAGGCGGCTTCGACCTCCTCGGTGGCCAGGCCGAGCACGGCCGCCATGGCTCCGGGACGCTCCTGGCCGGCCGTGAACATAAGCTCGCCCCGCCGGCGCACCAGCCGGGCGGCGTCCACGGCGGTCAGCGTGCCCGCCGCGATGTGGGCACTGTACTCGCCCAGGCTGTGTCCCGCTGCGGCCGCGGCCGGGCCAAGTCGCTCTCCGACGACAGCCAGTACCGCAGCGGTATGAGCCAGAATCGCCGGTTGGGTATTGTGCGTGAGGGTGAGGTCATCCTCGGGACCCTGCCACATCAGCCGGGACAACGAGCTGCCGAGCGCCTCGTCGATGGCCGCGAAGGTATCCCTGGCGGCGGGAAACCGCTCGGCCAGGTCCTTCCCCATCCCCACCCGTTGCGCCCCCTGGCCGGGGCACATCAGTACGGTCACCACCTGATGACGGAGCTGCCCCAGGTGAATCCGGCACCGAAGGCGACCAGCAGGATAAGCGAGCCAGGCTTCACCCGACCTTCGGTGATGGCCTGGTCGAGCGCGAGCGGGATGGAAGCCGAGGACGTGTTGCCGTAGCGGTCGACGTTTACCATCACCTTGTCCATGGGCAGGCCCGCGTGCTTGGCGGTGGCCTCGATGATCCGGACATTGGCCTGGTGAGGAATGAGGAGATCGACTTCCGCTGCGCTCACACCGGCCCGGCGGAGGGCCTCGTCGCAGGCTTCGGCCATGGTGAGCACCGCCGCCTTGAAAACCTCCCGGCCGGCCATCTTCATGTAGTGGGAACGATTGCAAACCACTTTTTCACTGATCGGATCGGCCGCGCCGCCGCCGGGCCGGTAGAGGAGCGGGGCGAGCTTGCCGTCGGATTTGAGGAAGGTCGAGAGAATGCCACGACCACTGTTGCCGGTGGCCCGGCGCACCACCGCCGCCCCTGCCCCGTCGCCGAACAGGATGGCGGTGGAACGGTCCTGAAAGTCGGTGATGGTCGAGAGCTTCTCGGCTCCCACGACCAGGACCACTTCGCTCTGACCCGACGCGATTAATCCCTCGGCTATACCCGTCGCAAACACGAATCCAGGGCATGCGGCCGAAATGTCGAACGCCGCCGCCTTGTCGGCGCCCAGCAGCGCCTGCAGGTCACAGGCGGTGGAGGGGAGCAGCCGGTCGGGGGTCGCGGTCGCGAGAACGATGGCATCGATGTCGGCTGCCGTGAGCCCGGCCCGGCTCAGCGCCTGCTCGCTCGCTTCCTGGCTCAGCATGGCGACGGACTGGTCCGGCTTGGCGATGTGGCGCTCACGGATGCCGGTGCGCTCGACGATCCATTCGTCGGAGGTATCGAGCATGTGGGTGAGATCGGCGTTGGTGAGCACTCCGGGAGGAACGGCTACGCCGATGCTCGCCATCTCCGCGATCGGAGGCCTGGTCATGCCTCGGCCGCGGTTTCGCCTTCGGCAAACTCGGCGCCGATGTGCTTGCTCAGATCGGCCTCTACCGACTGGACCGCTACCCGGACGGCGTTCTTGTAGGCATTGGCGGGCGAAGCGCCGTGACAGATGATCGACACACCTTTGACTCCGAGCAACGGAGCGCCACCGTACTCGGAGTAGTCCAGTATCCGGAACAGTTCCCGCAGCTCGGCCCGCTGGAGCAGATCGGGCACCAGCTGCTTGACCAGCCCGACGAACAGACGCCCCACCGACTCGTAGAACTTGAGCACCACGTTGCCGACAAAGCCATCGCACACGACCACGTCCACCACGCCGTATTTGTGGTGTCCCGCGACGATGTCGCGACCCTCGATGTTGCCGATGTAGTGGAGTCGTGGGCTCCGCTTGAGGAGATCGTGGGCCTCGCGGGTAATCGCGTTGCCCTTCTCTTCCTCCTCGCCCACGTTGAGTAGCCCTACGGTGGGACTGGGACGCTGCAGCACATCGCGCATGTAGACGGTGCCGAGGTAGGCGAACCCCACCAGCTCACGCGCGGAGCAGTCCACGTTGGCGCCTCCGTCGAGCACCAACACCGGCTGATTGCCGGTGGGAAAGAGGGTGGCGACGGTAGCACGCTCGACCCCGTCGTGCAGGCCAAGCAGGATGGTGGACGCGGCGAGGATGGCGCCGGTATTGCCGGCAGAAACAAACGCGTCGGACTGACCGGCCTTCTGGAGGCCGAGTCCGACGACGATGCTGGACTTGGGCTTCTTGCGGACCGCGGCGAGGGGCTTTTCCGCCATACCGATCACCTCGGTCGCCTCGTGAATCTCCAGGCGGCTGTGATCGACATCAGGGTACTTGGCGAGCTCCGCCTTGATCACCTCGGAGCGACCCACCAGCTGGACGATGAACCGGCCCGGCAGTGCGGTCAGAGCCTGAACCACGCCGGCGATTTCCGCCTGCGGGGCGGTATCGCCCCCCATAGCGTCTACCGCGACGCGGATCACGCTCAGGCGTCCTCGACCTCTATCTGCTTCTTACCCCGGTAGTAACCACACGACTCGCACACTCGATGGGAGAGCTTGGGAGAGCCACACCGGGGACACGCCTGAGTCCGCACGCTCGCCGCGATGTGGTGCCCGCGACGTAGCCGCTTCCGGGACTTCGAGGTCCGACGCTTGGGAACTGCCATGATATCCTCAAACAGGTTCGGCGGGCGCGGAACAGCCGCAAGGTCCCGCGTTCAGGTCGGCTCCGCAGTGGAGGCAGAGTCCGGCACAGTCTTCCCGGCAGAGCAACAGACGGGTGGGAACGGTCAGGGCCAGCTCTTCCCGCACCACATCCCGGACATCGATGTGAGAGGCGCGCGCGAGCAAGGGATAAAAGTCGGGATCATCCGCGGCCTCGGGATCAGAGCTGAAGATGGCGGCATCCACGTCGATGTCCACTTCGGTGCGGACATCGGTCAGGCATCGCCGGCACTCGCCCTGCATTTCACCGTGCACGCTGCCCCGCCACAGGTATTCACCATCGCCGGTAGCCTGTAACTGCCCTGCAACCGAGACGGGGCCAACCAGATGCAACTCCAAACCTTCAAACGCGGGATCGTCGGGCCGAAGCTCCCCCACCGTCTGCACCGGGCCCCGCTGAAGGTCCCGGATGTCAACTCGCAGCATAGCCGCTTAAACTAGCTGCGACAACGAGATAGATCAAGGCGAAGGCTTACGCTTTTCCCCAGAGTTGGGCCAACTCCCCTTCCGTAAAGAAGAACGCCACCTCTCGTTGCGCATTTTCAGGGCTGTCCGACGCATGGATGGCGTTTCGGCCCTTCGATTCCGCGAAGAGCTTCCGTACCGTACCCGGCGCGGCCTCCGCCGGGTCAGTCGCTCCGATCACGCTACGCATGTGGTTCACCGCGTCCTGCCGCTCGAGCGCCATCGGCAGACAGGGGCCGCTGGTCATGAACTCCACCAGGTCGGCGTAGAACGGACGACCCCGGTGGACCTCGTAAAACGCAGCGGCCTCTGCCCGGGTGAGGCGTACCAGCCGCGCGGCCCTGACGGTGAAGCCGGCCTTCTGCAGATGAGCCAGGATAGCGCCCGTCTTCCCGGTCTCGATGGCGTCGGGCTTGACGATGCCGAGCGTCAGCGTTGCTGCCACGCACCCTCCTTCATTCGTTCGAGAGCCTTACATCCGTTTGCGCAGAAGCTCGACCACGTCGGCAGGACGGCGCATGATGCTGATTCCGGCCGCTTTGAACGCCGCCAGCTTTTCTTCGGCCGTACCTGACGACCCGGAGATGATGGCCCCTGCGTGGCCCATCCGACGCCCTTTCGGAGCCGTTTGCCCTGCGATGAATCCCACTACCGGCTTGGTCACCTTTTCCTTCACGAACGCAGCAGCGTTCTGTTCGTCGGTACCGCCGATCTCGCCGATGACGACGATGGCATCGGTACCGGGGTCGTCCTGGAACGCCCGCAGGCAATCGATGAAGTCGGTGCCGATAATGGGATCGCCGCCGATACCGACGCAGGTGCTCTGGCCGATATCGCTCCGGGTGAGGTGATTCACCACCTCGTAAGTCAGGGTTCCGCTGCGAGAGACCAGCCCCACGCGTCCTGGGGCGCAGATGTTTCCGGGAATGATGCCGACCTTGCTCTGGCCGGGGGTGATCAATCCGGGACAGTTCGGCCCGATGAGCCGCGCCCCCCGAGATCGTACGAAAGGCATCACCCGGCTCATGTGCATCACCGGAATGCCCTCCGTGATGCAGACGATCAGCGGGACGCCGGCGTCGGCCGCCTCGAAGATCGCCCCGGCCGCGGCCATCGGGGGCACATAGATCACCGAGCAGTTGGCCTGGGTGGCGCGAACCGCATCGGCGACGGTGTTGAAGATGGGGACCCGGCTCTCGAACTGTTGTCCGCCCTTCCCCGGCGTCACCCCAGCCACCACGCCCGTCCCGTACTCCAGCATCTGGCGGGTATGGAAGGCGCCTTCGCGGCCGGTAATTCCCTGGACGACCAGGCGCGTGTTCCGGTCGATGAAGATGCTCACGCCGCCTCACGAGCCAGGCGAACCACCTGCTCCACTGCCTGGTCCATGTCGCTCAGCGCCCGCATGCCCACGGCCTCGAGGATCTTGATGGCCTCCGCCTCGTTGGTGCCGGTCAGGCGAATGACGATGGGCACCTTCACCTTGAACTGCCGAGTGGCGGCCACGATGCCGTTGGCGACGTCGTCGGTCCGGGTGATCCCCCCGAAGATGTTGAACAGGATCGCCTTCACGTTGGGGTCGCTGGTGATGATCTTGAGTGCGCTGACGACCTTCTCCGGATTCGAGCTTCCGCCGATATCGAGGAAGTTGGCCGGCTCGCCCCCGTAGTACTTCACCAGGTCCATCGTCGCCATGGCCAGGCCCGCCCCGTTCACAACACAGCCGACGTTGCCCTCGAGCTTGATGAACGAGAGGTTGGCGCGTCGAGCGGCAGCTTCGCTCGGCTCTTCCGCCGTGTCATCCCGCAGCAGGCCGAGATCCGGCCGCCAGAACAGCTCATTGTCATCGATCACGACCTTGGCGTCGAGCGCGAGCACCTGGCCGGCCGGCGTCGTCACCAGCGGGTTGATCTCGGCAAGCGAGCAGCCGTTGCTGGTGAAGACGGTGTAGAGCTGCTCCATGATCCGGGCGGCCGCCTTGACCTGATTGAAGTCGCGGTACAGGGCAAAGGCCAAGGTCAGCGCCTGGTGGGGAAGCAGGCCATAGGTTGGATCGACCGGAAGGCGCAGGATCTTCTCCGGGGTCTTGGCGGCAACCTCTTCGATGTCGATTCCTCCGGCGGAGCTTACCATGAACACCGGTTTCTGCGACTCGCGATCCATGATCAGGCCGAGGTAGCTCTCGCTGGCGATATCCGCCGCGGGAACCACGAGCACCTTGTGCACTTCCAGTCCCTTGATGCTCATGCCGAGGATCTCCGCCGCATGATCGAGCGCTTCGCCAGGGTTTCGGGCGAGCTTCACCCCGCCGGCCTTTCCCCGCCCTCCCGCGTGCACTTGCGCCTTGATCACGACCGTGCCGCCCAGCCGGCGCGCTATCGATTCCGCCTCGGTCGGGGTGGAGGCAACATCGCCGTCCGGCATCGGGATGCCCGCTGTTTTGAGCAGCGCTCGGGCCTGGTACTCGTGCAGGTTCACGGCTTCCTCATGATGGTCGTTCCGGTCTCGCCGCGGAGCGCGGCCGGCCCTTCCGACAGTCGGGCGATGATTGCCCGCGTTCCACCGCGGCGGACGAACCCGGCAGCCGCCTCGACCTTCGGCTTCATCCCTCCGGCATCGAGTGAGCCGCCGGCCGCCATCGCCTCGGCTTGCTCGACGCTCATTTGCCTGATCGGTTTCGCCGTTGGCGTTCCCCAGCCCTCGAACACGGCTTCTACGTTGGTCAGGAACATCAGGACCTCGGCGTCAAGCTGGGTGCCGAGGATAGCCGAGACGCGATCCTTATCTACCACCGCGTCGAGCCCTTCGAGCCCGAGAATCGGGTCCTGGTATACGGGAGGACCGCCTCCTCCAGCCGCGATTACCAGCGTGTCATGCGCCAGGAGCCGCTGGATGATGGGGAACTCGATGATCCCGAGTGGGACCGGGCTGGCGGCCATCCGGCGCCAGTCTCCTGCGCCGTCCTTGCCGACGGCGCGGCCCGTCTCGCGCAACCGAGCCGCCTCGCCGGGCGAGATGGCATGCCCGATCGGTTTAGTCGGCTGGTTCAACGCCGGGTCATAGCGGTCCACCAGGGTCTGGGTAATCACGGTCACCACATCCCGCCGCACCTGGGCGGCGGCAAGCGCGTTCTGGAGCGACTGCTGGAGCATGTAGCCGATCCAACCGGCGGTCTCCGCCACCAGTACGCCGAGCGGCAACGGCTCCGCCATCTTGCGGGCCGCCTCGTTCCTCACCAGCTCATCGCCCACCTGCGGCCCATTGCCGTGTACGATCACGATTCGCCAGCCCTGCCGGGCCAGCTCGACGATCGGGGCGACGCTTTCGCGCGCGTGCCGGAACTGGTTGGTGACGGTTGCCGGCTCGCCCGAGCGGGCCAGAGCGTTACCGCCGAGCGCGAGGACGGCGGTCGGCAAAAAAGTCACCCAAGCTAGTCCCGGGCTTCAGGGCGAGCAAGCTCAGAATCTCCCGGTGTCGGCAGGCAATCCGAGAACTGTTCGCAGGCTTCCCCAGGCGCGGCCAAACTCCGGCCAATCGCCCGCTCGAAGCGCGGAATCAGCGTGCTGGAGCCAGTGGCGCGCCTCGTCCAACCGGCCGGCCTGGGCGGCACCCGGGGGGACCGGCACGGTTGCCCCGAGCAAGTTGCTCCACGCTGCCTTGAACGTCCGGCCGGCGCCCAATCGCGGTCGTACATCGCCCGGAGCCGCGACACTCACCCAGGCCAGCACCGCGCTGCCCGAGGGTCGCGGGGCAAAGTAGGACTGGTAAGCTATTGGGCCGCCATCTTCGACCTCGACTCGGAGCGGACCGCGCAACAGCTTCCCTCCATCCTCTCGGATCGAGTCGTTAAGCGCGCCATACGACGGAAAGTTGGACCAGAGGTTCTCCAGCACACCAGGCACCGGCAAGGTGGTGGTAGAGTCCAGTCGCACTAGGCTGAGGTGGGTCCGTCCCTCCACCCGCGATCCGATCAGCACCGCACTGAGCCTGCGCTGCCCCCGCGACTCGAAGGTCGAGACCATCAGGGGCCCCGAAGTGTCGCGTGCCCAGCCGACCTGCGGGAGCGGCGCCTCGGCGGTGCCCGGCGCCTGTCCGCTGACGCTCCCGGCCTGCCAGGGGCTCCGCTCCAGCTCCTTGGCCTGGATTCGAAACAGGTCGCCCGGGTATGTCGTGGCTCGAAGCACAGCTTCGGGGATCGACCCCGTGGGTTCCGCGACACCGTTGGCCAGCCGCGCCCATGTCTCCCCCAACGCATCTGCCTCCGGCTGCAGATACACCCTCGCTGCGCCAGTCTCCGCGTTGACGGTACCGAGAAATGCCGCTCCGACAGAGCCGACCTGCTGGTTCCTCCATAACGCCCGGCCGGTCAACGGAAACGTGCTCGAGGTGACGTAGCCGTCGAGGAGCCAGACCAGCTCGCCCTCGATCACCCGTGCCGTTGGTTCGCTCCAGTCGGCGAAAGGGGCGAGGTGTTGCAGCCGCTCTTGGGGCGAGAGTCGCCAGTCGATGCGGCTCCCAGTGGGTACGTCTCCAAGCAGCTCGCTGGCTTGTAGGGCCCATGCCAAGAGCAGCCGGCGGGGCCAGCTGTCCACCGGCACGCCGTGGCTTTCCCCCGGGCGGAGCCGGTAACTGGGGGCGTCAGGAGTTGCGGCGCCCGCCCGGAGCTCAAGCAGCGTGGCCGGCGTGGGACGAGGGAGCGTGTCTGTCAGACGATAGAAGAGAGGCTCTCCCGTCGGGCTCACTCGGTGATCCGCGATGGCCGACACCAGGACGCGGCCAGGCAAAACATTTCGTACCACCATCCAGACGGGACGGGGTTTCGCCTCAGGAGTAAGCACCGCAGGCGAGACGACGAGTACGCGACTGGAGTCGCTGGGGAGCGCCTGAGTCACCGCAGCCGAGTCCCAGAGGGACGGGAGCGCGGGCTGCGCCGGGGAACCAATCTGCTCTAACCGGTTGTCCCGCAGGCCGTCGAGCCCGTACGCCATGCGGTCAAGCCGCTCCATCGTCCGGGCGCTCACCACCGGATCCCTCGAGCCTCCGAGGATCGATGGCAACAGCCAGTGCCCCACTACCGACGCCCCCGCGAGGACGATCCACCCAGCTACCGCCAACGTGTGTCGTGGCCGGATTGCCCAGACCGCCGACAGACCGCCTGCGGCCAGTGCCACGCCGGCGAGCAGCGGTGAGACCAGCAGGCTCGCTCGCCAGGCAGACTGATTGAGCTGATCCCCGGGGCCGGCCACGAGCTGGTAAGGCTCCAGCAGATATCCCCAGGCCAGCGCCAGCGCTAGCACCGCGAGAAGCCAGCCGATGTGGGCCCGTGCGTGATCGTTGATTGCGGGGCGTCGCTCGATCCAGCGAATCGCGCCGACGAGCATGTAGAGCGCGGCGACACCAGTGAGCGCGAGCAGAACGAGGAGGACCATGAACCCGTGCGCGGCGTTCCAGATGGGGAGCTGGCCAACATATACGCCGAGGTCGCGGCCGAGGAGAGGATCGCTGACCCCATAGGACACTCCCTCCCAGGCCAGCGTCACTTCACGCCACCAGCCCGACGCACCCGCTCCGACCAGGATGCCGAGCAGGGCGCCGGTCCCGACGGCAATGGTGAGAAGGGCACGCGGCGTCAGGGCCTCACGAAATTCGAGGTTGGCGACGTTGCGACGCACCTGCACCGTTCCGACCGCCCGGTACACCAGGAGCATGTGCCCGATGAACCAGGCGGAAGCCACCAGGCAGCCGCACAGATCGAGGGTCAGACGGAGGAGATGCCAGTCGGAGAGGAAGCTTCCCGCCGCGGGGGAGAGCTCGGCGGCCCACCAGCGGTCGGCGAGGAGCGCGGCAGTCCAGCGGCCCACGAACAGCAGGATGACCAGCGCGGCAAGGGCCGCGGTGAGGCGTCGTCCGCGTCTCGACAACTAGACTAACCGCGTCACGCTTTTCTGACTTTCCAGCCAGCCCTCGACCTCCGACCGGTACGCATCCCGGGCTTCCGGATCGGTGGCCTCGAAGCGCATCACCAGCACCGGCTGGGTGTTGGATGCACGGAGCAGGCCCCACCCCTTGGGAAAGGTGACCCGGACACCGTCGATGGTGTTGACCGGGTACTGGGATGCGAAGTGAACGGCCGCGCGCTCCACCAGCTCGAACTTCTCCTCCTCGGGCCAGTCGACCCGGAGCTCGGGGGTGGTGAAGGTCCGCGGAAGATCGGCCAGGAGCGGCGCCAGGCCGAACGGTTGCCGACTCACGATCTCGAGCAGGCGGGCGGCCGCGAACAGGGCATCGTCGAAGCCGAAATAGTCTCCGCCGAAGAACATGTGCCCGCTCATCTCGCCCGCCAGCGGCGCGTTGAGCTCCTTCATCTTCGCCTTGATGAGCGAGTGACCGGTCTTCCACATCACCGGCTGCGCTCCCGCGGCGGTCAGGGCCTTGCGGAGCACCTCCGAGGACTTCACATCGAAAATCACCGCAGTGCCGGGGCCGAACCGGCGCACGGCATCGCGCCCGAAGATGACGAGCAGCTGATCGCCGTAGATGATCTCGCCAGTCTCGTCCACCGCCCCGATCCGATCGGCATCACCGTCGAAGGCGATTCCCAGCTCGGCGCCGGTGCGACGGACCTCCGCCTGCAGATCCCGCAGGTTTTCGGGGACGGTCGGATCCGGATGATGGTTGGGGAAGCTGCCGTCGGATTCACAAAACAGGGGCGTGACCTCGGCGCCCAGGCCCCGGAGCGTGGACACCGCGATGAGGCTTCCCACGCCGTTGCCACAGTCTACGACCACGCGCACGGGACGCTCGAGCTGGTGCCGGCTGATGATCCCCTCGCGATAGCGCTGGAGGACGGAGCCGTCGGACGTTTCTTTCCCCCGGCCCGATCGCCAGCGCTCCGCCGTGATGATCTCCCATAGCTCCAGGATCTCCTCGCCATGGAACGCTTCACCCCCAAGCACCATCTTGAAACCGTTGAACTCCGGAGGATTGTGCGAGCCGGTGACCTGCAGGCCTGCGTCAGTGCCGAGCGCAAAGACGGCGAAGTAGAGCGCCGGCGTGGGGAGGGTCCCGATATCGACGGCGGTGCCCCCCGCCTCGACGATCCCGGCACGCACGCCCTGGGACAATGCTGGACCGGACGGCCGATTGTCCTGTCCCACCGCGATCACCGGCGCACGACCCAGCCGGTCGGTGGCGACGCTGGCAAAGGCGCGTCCCAGAGCACGAGCGAAGTCAGGGGTGAGCTCCCGGTCCACCAGGCCCCGGACATCGTATTGGCGGAAGATCGACTTGGGGACGTTCATTGTCCCTCAACAGCGTGAACTGTGAACGGTAAAATTCACTGTTCACCGTTCACTGTTTACGTGTTCGGCCGCTACCGGCACCCCGGGCTCGGTCAGGGTTCCCGAGCTGCGCAGCGCGGCGTCGAGCGCCCCACGCGGCCAGACGCCGAATACTATGACTGCCACAACCGAGATGGCCACCGCCGCCGCCGCCGGCCGCCAGAGCCGAACCGCCCGGTGGGCCTCCTCATCCGGTGCGCTCTTCATGTACATCGCCATGATCACCGGGAGATAGTAACCCGCCGAGATCACGCTCGTCACTACGAGGACGACGGGGAGGATCACCTGTCCCTCGGCGATGACGGCCGAGATGATGTACCACTTGCCAATAAACCCGAAGGTGCCCGGGAAGCCGAGCAGCGAGAGCATGCAGATGCTGAGACCCAGGGCGACCCAGGGGCGGCTGGACGCGAGACCGGCGATGTCGTCGTAGCTCACGGTCTGTTCGCCGTTTCGACCCAGCGCCGCGAGGAATCCGAAGCTGGCGAGTGTAGTGAGCCCGTAGGCCGCCAGGTACAACAGCACAGCACCCGCACCCATCCGGGTCCCTGGCCACACCGCCACCAGCAAGTACCCCGCATGGGCGATGGAGCTGTAGGCCAGCATCCGCTTGAGCGATCGCTGGCTCAGTGCGACCAGGTTGCCCACCACCATGGATGCGATGGCCAGGCCGGCGATGACCGGTTGCCACAGGCCCTCCGCGGATGAGAACGCCTCCATCAATAGCCGCACCAGGGCTGCGAACGCAGCGGCCTTGACGCCGGTGGCCATGAACGCCGTCACCGGTGTCGGCGAGCCGTCATACACGTCGGGTGCCCACATGTGAAAGGGCACCGCTGCCACCTTGAAGCCGAAGCCGATGAGCAGGAGCCCCAGACCGAGTGCCGCCATGATCGAGAGCCGGCCACCGGCCAACTGCGCTCCGATGAGCGAGAGGTTCGTGGTTCCGGTGGCGCCATACACCAGCGCGATGCCGTAGAGCAGGAAACCGGACGCGAACGCTCCGATGAGGAAATACTTGAGCGCCGCCTCGGCGGAGGAGGCGTTGGCCCGGTTGTAGCCGGCGAGCACGTAAACCGCGATGGACATGACCTCGAGGCCGAGGAACAACACGATCAGGTCCTCGGCGGCGCAGAGAAACATCATCCCGGCGGTGGCAAGCAGGATCAACGGATAGTACTCGGGGGCAAGTAACCGCTCGCGCTCCATATAACCGAGCGAGAGGAGAATCGCGGCACCGGCCGACACGAGAATGATGCCGGCCGCAGCATAGCGGAAAGGATCGAGCGCTATCATCTGGGCCAGTCCCACCGGCGTCACCCGGTTGACCCACAGGGCGGCAAGCCCGGCCCCGCTCACGATCACGCCCGCGAAGCTGAGCCAACCTGCCAAGCGGCTGTCTTCAGCCGTCTCATGGCGCCAGCTCGCTACCAGCAGGACGATGAGCGCCCAGGACGACAGCAGGACCTCTGGAAGCAGGCCGATCGTGATATCCATGGGATTGGTCATGTCCAGCTGCAGCTGCATCAGCGCCTCTCCTCTGGTACAACCGCGGCGGCCCCCAGCTTGGCGGTGTTCGGGGCCCTATTCTGCTGAACGGTTTCGACGTAGCGCCGGGTCGCGGGCTCCATCCGGCGTAGCACCGGACCCGGAAAGAGTCCCAGCCACACAATGCCTACGACCAGCGGCAGCAGCACCGCCAGCTCTCTACCAGTCAGGTCGGTCAGGCTCTCATTCTCCGGCTTATCGAGCGGGTTGAAGATCATCCGCTGCAATGCCCAGAGCAGGTAGGCCGCGGCGAAGATCACACCAGTGGTCGCAAGGCCGGTCGCCCAGGGATATGCCGCGAAGCTCCCCAGCAGCACGAGGAACTCGCCCACGAAGCCATTGAGCCCGGGAAGGCCGATTGAGGACAAGGCCACGACCGTGAGGATCAGACTGAAGATGGGGACGACCCGCGCGATGCCACCGTACGCCTCGATGAGACGGGTGTGCCGCCGCTCGTAGATCATGCCGATCAGGAGGAAGAGCGCCCCGGTGGAGATGCCATGGCTGATCATCACCATGAGCGCACCCTGCACGCTGATCACCGTAAGGCCCCAGATCCCCAACATGACGAAACCGAGGTGGCTCACCGAGGAGTAGGCGACCAGTTTCTTGATGTCGGGTTGGACCATGGCGACCAGTGCGCCGTAGATGATGCCGATCACCGCCAATATCACCATCAGGTGGGTCACCGCCGGGGACATGGCGACCTGGGGAAAGAAGGGCACGGCAAAGCGGAGAAAGCCGTAGGTGCCGATCTTGAGCATCACAGCGGCCAGGAGAACGCTGCCCGCGGTGGGCGCCTCGACGTGGGCGTCGGGAAGCCAGGTGTGCAGCGGGAAGATGGGAACCTTGATGGCGAACGCGAGTGCGAAGGCCGCGAACAGCCAGGGCGCGGCTCCACCCAACGTACCGGCGTTCTGTAGCAGGTGGTCATAGGCAAACGAGAGCGTGCCGGTAGTGGCGGCGATCTTCCAGGCCATCACGACGATGGCCACCAGCATCAGGAGCGAGCCCGCCATCGTATAGATGAAGAACTTGATGGCCGCATACAGCCGGTTGGGCCCACCCCAGATCCCGATGATGAAGTACATCGGGATCAGCATGATCTCGAAGAACACATAGAACACGAACAGGTCGAGCGAAATGAACACCCCGATCAAACCGGTGAGGAGCGTGAGCATCAAGGCGTAGAATGCGCGCTCCTTCTTGGTGATGGAGCTCCAGCTCGCCAGCACGCTCAGCGGCATCATAACTGTGGTGAGCAGGACCATGAAGAACGAGATGCCGTCGATCCCCACCCGGTAACTGATCCCCCAGCGAGGAATCCAGGGCGCGCTCGACACCAGCTGCATACCGCCCTGGCCAGGATCGAACGCCCACCAGAGTCCGACTGAGAGAACAAGCTCCAGCATGGTCACGATGAGCGCCATCCGCTTGGCGCTACGCTCCTCACCCAGCAGGATCGGCACCACACCCGCGAGCGGAAGCAGGACCAGGGCGTGCAGAATCCACCGGTTAAAGGAGAGGGAAGCGAGAAGCTCGCTCATCGGATCATCACTGGACCACGGTGTGCAACACCCACAGGGCCCCTACCAGGAAGAGCACGATGTACACCCCGACTTGACCCGTCTGAAGCCTGCTGCCGAGCCAGCCCAGACCGCGGGACAGCTTGGCCGTTCCGTTCACCGCCGCGCCGTCCACCACCCCCTGGTCCACGCCGTGCCAGAGGATGACGCGGGAGAGCCAAACGACTGGCCAAACGATGACTCTGTCGTAGAGCTCGTCCACGTAGTACTTGCGGTACAGCACCCTGGCCAGCCCCGTGTCGGCGGGCGACTCCGCGGCCGGCAGAGTGGGGCGACGCAGGGTGGCCCACCAACCGGCGACAAGTCCGACGGCACCGATGGCCACCGCGGCCCCAATCAGGAAGAGCTCGGTGCGGCCGTGGGGCATCTCGAGGGCGAAATAGCGGGCGGCGGGCGCGGTCACCGGCTCGAGCCAGCGCTCGAGCGCACCCCCTCCACCCAGGAACGGTGGCAGGTTGAGAATCCCACCGATGGCACTGAGCACGCCCAGCACCACCAGCGGGCCGGTCATCACCAGCGGGGCGTCGTGGATATGGGCCCGTTCCTTCTCGCCGGTGCGATTCTCTCCCAGAAAGGTCATCGCCATCATACGCGCCATGTAGAAGGCGGTCAGGAGCGCAGCGATTACGCCCATGGCATAAAACAGGTGGTAGATCGGGATGCTCTCGCCCCGGGCGTAGGCCGCGGCCAGGATCTCGTCTTTCGAGAAAAAGCCGGAGAATGGCGGAATGCCCGCGATGGCGAGGGTAGCGATCAACATGAGCCAGAAGGTCACCGGCATGTACTGCTTGAGTCCTCCCATGTTGCGCATGTCCTGCGCATCGGCGTGGGAGTGGGTGGCGTGATACGCGTGATGCATGGCGTAGATCACGCTCCCGGCGCCGAGAAACAACAGCGCCTTGAAGAAGGCGTGGGTGGCCAGGTGAAACATCCCGGCGGTGTACGCCCCGGTTCCCACGGCGAGGAACATGTAGCCCAGCTGAGAAACCGTGGAGTAGGCCAGGACCTTCTTGATGTCGTACTGACGCAGGCCGATCGTGGCGGCAAAGAGCGCCGTGAGGGCGCCGATTCCCGCCACGACGGTGCTCGAGAGCGGCGCCATGGCGAACAGGATATTGGTCCGAGCCACCAGGTAGACGCCCGCGGTGACCATGGTGGCCGCATGGATCAACGCAGAGACCGGTGTCGGCCCGGCCATCGCGTCGGGCAGCCAGGTGTAGAGCGGGATCTGCGCCGACTTGCCGGTACACCCCAGGAAGAGGAAGAGGGTGATGGCGGTGACCATGCCGCCTCCGGCGGACAAAACCGCAGGCGCCCGCTCTACCATCCCGCTGAACGTCAACGTCCCGAGGGTGTGCCAGATCATGAACATGGCGATCAGGAAGCCGAAGTCCCCGATCCGGTTGACGATGAATGCCTTCTTCCCTGCGTCCGCGTTGACCTTGTCGTTGAACCAGAAGCCTATCAGCAGGTAGGAGCAGAGGCCCACCCCCTCCCAACCGATGAACATCACCGGGAAGCTCGATCCCAGGACCAGGACCAGCATGAACACCACGAAGAGATTGAGGTAGGCGAAGTACCGCGCGTACCCCGGATCGTCCTTCATGTAGCCAACGCTGAACAGGTGGATCAGGCTCCCGACCCCGGTCACGACGAGCAGCATCACCGCGGAGAGCTGGTCCACCTGGAACGCCATGTCGATCTGGAGTGTATCGACCGGCATCCAGCGCCACAGGTTGACGATGATCGGAGCGTGGGGCGGGTGGCGCCAGAGCTCCAGGAATACTCCGACGGCCACCAGAAAGGACGCGACCAGCACGCCGACGCCGACCGCGGAGACGGCATCTTTGGCCCCCGGGCGGCGGATCGCCAGCGCGCCATTGACCAGGAACCCCAGGAGCGGGAACGCCACAGTCAGCCAGACCCAATGGGAGAGTGTCATCAGCCCCGAAGTAAGTTGATGTTCCCCAGATCGACCGACTGCTTGTGCCGGAAGATGCCGATGATGATGGCCAGACCCACTGCAGCCTCGGCGGCGGCCACGGTCATCACGAAGAACACCATGACGTATCCGCCGGCGCCGTGGAGCTGGGCCAAAGCCACGAAACTCAGGTTGACTGCGTTGAGCATCAGCTCGATGCACATGAAGAGAACGATGGCGTTGCGCCGGAGCAGCACGCCGGCCACCCCGAGGCTGAACAGGATGGCTGAGAGTCCGAGCGCCGGGCCGAGCAGCATCAGACCTTCCGCTTGGCCAGAACGACCGCGCCGACCATGGCCACGAGCAGCAGGATCGAGGTGATCTCGAAGGGAATCAGGTAGACCTGGAATAGCGGGGCGGCTACGGCGCCAACGACGCCACTGGCCGCGGTAGCCTGCTGAGTAATCCTACCCGCCACGAAGACCGTGGCCGGGTCGGTGAAGGTCGGCCACTGCGGGAGCTCGGAGGCCAGTTGGCGGGGGCTGTAGGTGAAGAGCGCGATCAGCTCGACGGCCAGCAATCCGACAATCACGAGCGTGGCCGCCACGGTCGAGGGTCCCCGGATGTCGGACTGGGCGTGCCCCAGGTTGAGCAGCATGATCACGAAGAGGAACAGGACCATGACCGCCCCGGCGTAGACCAGGACCTGAATGGCGGCGATGAACTGCGCGTTCAGCAGCACGTAGATGGCGGCCAGCGAGAACATGGTGGAGACCAGCCAGAGGGCCGCCGCAATGGGGCTCCTCTGCAGGATACACAGCGTCGCGGAGATCACCGCCGCTGCCGCAAAGATGTAAAAGACCACTTCGGTCATCTACTCACCCTTGGGATCGGTGGGGTCCCACAGCGTCGATACGGCGTGCGTCTGCGACGAGAGTCGCTCCAGGTCGTACACGAACCGGTCGCGGCTGTACTCCGAGTTCTCGTAGTGCACCCCGACGTGGATGGCCTCCTCGGGACAGACCTCCTGGCAGTAGCCGCAGAAAACGCAACGGAACTCGTCGATCTCGTAGATCAGCGGGTAGCGGTTCCCCTGCTCGTCTTCACCGGGAACCAGCTTGATGCAGTTGGCGGGACAGACCTGGGGGCAGAGGCCGCAGGCGACGCACTTCGAGCGTCCCTGCTCGTCAGTCAGCATCCGGTGGGTACCCCGCCACCGGGGAGAGATGCTCCAGCGCCCCATCCCACTGTCGCTGTCGCTGCTCTTCTCCTCGGGGTACTGCATGGTCACCTTCTTCTCGAACATGTGCTTGAAGGTGAGCGCCATCCCCTTGAGCGTGGCCCGGACGTAGCTGACCTGCCGTTCCGGCCGCTCGAGAACCTTGACCCCGATTGCCATCAGCCCGTGACCGTGGCGCGCCGCGCGCGCGTGTTGATGGTGAGCCGCTGCCGAGCGGACCCCTTCAGGAACATCCCGCTATCGAGCACCCAGAAGACGAGACCCCCGATGACGAGGTTGAGGCCGAACAGGATCAGCGACTTGTAAATCGGATCGGTGATCCCGAACCTCTGCTCGACCAGGTACACCGCCACGCAGATCACCATGATGTAGGCCAGCGCCAGCGGCATCAGCACCTTCCACCCGAGCCCCATGAGCTGGTCGTAGCGGAACCGGGGGAGCGTCCACCGGATCCACATGACGAAGAAGATCCAGAACATCACCTTGAGGAAGAAGAACCCCGCTGTCGCGATCGTCTGGAGCACGCCCCCGGCCTCATCCCAATGGGTGAAGGGAATATCCCATCCACCGAAGAAGAGCGTAGCGACCATGGCGGAGACGGTCGCCACGTTGGAATACTCGGCGATGAAGAAGAAGGAGAACTTCATCGCGCTGTATTCGGTGTGATACCCGGCAATCAGCTCCGATTCGGCCTCAGGCATATCGAAGGGGAGGCGATTGGTCTCCGCAAAGCCCGAGATGAGGAAGATGAAGAAGGAGAGGAACAGGGGCAGAACATACCAGAGCCCGAGCTGTTGCTCCCGCACGATGGCCGAAAGGCTCACATTCCCCGAGAGCAACAGCACCGGGATCAGGCTCAGCCCCATCGCGACCTCATACGAGACCATCTGTGCGCTGGCCCGGAGCCCCCCGAGCAGCGCGTACTTGCTGTTCGATGCCCACCCCGCGAGCGCGATCCCGTAGACGCCCATCGAGCTGATCGCCAGGACAAAGAGAAATCCCACGGGCAAGTCGGCCACCACCATGGGCATGAGGCCGTGGTGCACGAAGCGGCCCAGTGGACCGAGGGTGAAGTCGAAGTCCACCGGGACCGGTGCAGCAAAGGGGATCACCGCGAACAGCAGCAGTGCCGGAACGAACGACATGGCCGGCGCCAGCAGGAAGAGCCACCGGTTGGCCAGCGCCGGAAAGGTCTCTTCCTTTAGAATGTTCTTGAGTCCATCCGCCGCCGGCTGAAGCAGTCCAGCCGGACCCACCCGGTTGGGGCCACGCCGGTTCTGCATCCAGGCGCTCACCTTTCGTTCCATCAGCGTGAGCAGCGCGACGCCCACCATGGTGACGGTGAACACCACCAGCATCTTGATGATGCTGAGCAGCAGAAACCCCTTCATCTCCGGGGTCACATGAACCCCTGATCTGCCCGCTGGCTCCCGGCCAGCGCATCGGCGGATTCTGCCAGCACTAGGCCGCTGTATCCCAGGTCGGTGTGGGTCAGGCCGGCGAAGGCGGGCCACCGCTCGCCCAGGAGCTCGAACGCCTCCGCCGCGGTGGCCGGGGCGGACGCACTGGGGCCCGGGCCCGCGATGACTTCACCAGCCACCCACCAGGCCGGACGCGACATACCCGGTTGCGACTTGGCCTGATTGTAGCGCTGGATCCGGCGATCCCGGTTGACGTAGGTGCCGTTCTCCTCGGCCATCGTGGTCAGCGGGAGGATGAGCTCCGCGCCCCGAAGCCCCTCATCAAAGATCGTCCCCATGACTACCGCGCTGCCGGGAGCCTTTGCGATCAGCTCCCGGTCGGACTGCGAGAGATCGGCGTCGAGCACGATCACCAGCCCGGCGGTCGCAAGCTCGCGGAGTGCCGACGGCCAATCCGCGCTGTAGCCCAGCAGTTGGGCGCCCACGAGATTGGCCGCGCGCTCCGGCCGGAGGGCGAGATTGGGAACCCCGGCCAGCGGTGCCTCCTCGCCGATCGGCACCTGCACGGCCGCGGTGACTTCGAGCCGGTCGAGCATGCGGCGAACCAACCCCAGCGATTCGGTCGAGGCTCGCCCGGAGGCCAGGATGAGGGCCGACCCTGAGGTGCCGCGCACCAACTGACCCAGCCGGTCGAGCGCCGTATCCCAGTCGGTGGCGACGTGCCGGCCGCTCTCCCGGACCAGGGGCGCCTCGATCCGATCGCCCCGGTTCATCCAGCGGTAGTTCATCCGGCCGTAGTCGCAGATGAAATAGCGGTTCACGTCCAGGTTGGGCCGCGGGCGGAGCCGGACGACCATGTCGTCGCGGGTGTCGATGGTGATGTTGCAGCCTTGAGTACAGCCGGGGCAGATGCTCGCCGTCTTGTCCAGGTCCCAGGCCCGCGCCTTGTGCAGGAAGTCCTTGGAGATGAGCGAGCCCACCGGACAGAGATCCACGACGTTCCCGGACCAGGCATGGTCGAGCCGCTGCTCGGGCGAGATGCCGATGAAGGCGCGGTCGCCGCGCTCGGACACATTGAGCAGCGGTTCCTCTGCCACCTCTTCCATGAACCGGACGCAACGGGTGCAGAGGATGCAGCGGTTGGGCACGTAGAGCACATCCGGACCGAAGTCTTCCACCGGACTGTAGCGCTTGGCGTAGTCGGCGTAGCGGGTTCCCGCGCGCCCTTCCTGGAAGACGTAGTCCTGGAGCTCGCACTCGCCGGCCTGATCGCAGATCGGACAGTCCAGCGGGTGATTGATGAGCAGCAGCTCGAGGACGCCTTCCCGCGCCTTCTTGGCCTTCTCGCTGTCTACGTGCACCACCTGCCCCTCGGCCACGGCGGTGACGCAGGCCGGCATGAGTTTGGGCGCCTTCTCCACCTCGACCAGGCACATCCGGCAGACCGCCGGCGAGGAGAGCGACGGGTGGTAGCAGTAGTGCGGCACCAGAATGCCAGCCTGCTTGGCCGCCTCGATGATGGTGGTGCCCTTGGGGACGCTGACCGGCATCCCGTCAATCGTGACGTTGACCAGTTCGTCAGTCATCAAATTCCTCTAACCGCGTAGTTCCATCAAAACCACGGAGAAGTCGAACGCAGGGACAGGAGCTGTGGTCGTTTTCGGGTGTTTCTTCCGTGTTTTCCGTGGTTGATTTTTGTTGTTAATCTCAGACTGCCGCCATTGCCGGCTCGCGCGCGCCCTGGATATACGCCTCGAACTCGTGGCGGAACTTCTGAATTCCGCTCACGATCGGCGCGGCGCAGGAATCGCTCAGCACGCAGATGGTCTTGCCGGTCATGTTGTCGGAGAGGTCGAGCAGGAGCTGGAAATGCTCCTGCTTCCCCTTCCCTGCCAGAATCCGCTCCAGGATCCGCACAGACCAGGCAGTGCCTTCTCGGCACTGGGTGCACTGGGCGCAGGACTCGTGGGCGTAGAACCGGGCCAACCGCCAGATCTGATACACCATGTCGGTGGTATCGTCCATCACGATCATCCCCGCCGAGCCGAGCATGGAACCCTTGGCCACCACGCCCTCATAATCAAGCAGGCAATCCTCCGCTTCTGCGGCGTTCATGATCGGTACCGACGAGCCGCCGGGAATCACCGCCTTGAGAGTCCGGCCCCGCCGCATTCCGCCGCACATGTCGTAGATGAGCTCCTTCATCGGGGTGCCCATCGTCACCTCATAATTCCCCGGCCGCTGGATGTGGCCGCAGACCGAGATCAGCTTGGTGCCGGTGCTCTTGGGATTACTGAGCGAGAGTCCCTTGTACCATTCGCCTCCGCGCATGACGATGTGCGGCACGGCCGCGAGGGTCTCGACATTGTTGATCGTGGTCGGCATCCCGAAAACACCGGCCTGTGCGGGATACGGCGGTTTGATCCGCGGATTGCCGCGCTTCCCCTCGATTGAGTTGAGCATCGCGGTCTCTTCGCCGCAAATGTAGGCACCGGCTCCGCGGTGGATGATCATCTCGATCCGCTTGCCGCTGCCGAACGCGTTCGAGCCGATCGCGCCTTTGGCGGTCGCTTCGTCGATCGCCTGCTGCATGATCTTGAGGGGATCGGTGAACTCACCGCGGATATAGATGTAGCACCGCTCCGCCCCGATAGCGTACGCCGCGATGGCGCAGCCCTCGATCAGCTGATGCGGGGTCCACCGCATGATCTCGCGATCCTTGAAGGTTCCGGGCTCGGACTCGTCCGCGTTGCAAACCAGATAGTGGGGACGCCCGTCCGCCTTCGGCATGAGCGACCACTTGAGACCGGTCGGGAACCCGGCGCCACCCCGGCCGCGGAGCCCGGAGGTCTTGATCTCCTCGACCACCGCCTCCGGGGTCATGCGGAGGACC
>Ga0307310_10000079_pt1 | contig 23651 bp, 23 predicted proteins | sample ER_DNA_197_FD_194502 | JGI IMG/M metagenome (GOLD analysis project Ga0307310, IMG submission 194502) | Bulk soil microbial communities from the East River watershed near Crested Butte, Colorado, United States - ER_DNA_197 | ecosystem: Environmental > Terrestrial > Soil > Floodplain | place...
GCATAGCGGTTGGCCAAAACATTGCCGATGGGCACCGCTCAGCTCACCACCAACTGCGCGGCAGCTGCCGCGATGTCGCGACGATAGAACGAACCGTCCAGCCGGATCTCAGCAATTGAGGAGTAGACCCGATCGCGGGCCTCCGCAATGTCCTCAGCGAGCCCGACGACCGCGAGCACCCGGCCCCCAGCGCTGATCACATTGCCGTGCGCATCAATGGATGTACCGGCATGGATGATCATGCTGCCGTTCCTGGTCGCCTCCTCCAGCCCGGTGATCACGCCGCCGGTCCTCGGTGTACCGGGGTAACCGGCAGCGGCCAGGACCACTCCTACAGCCGCTCCGCTGCCCCACTCCAGTGCAGGATGCGCAGCAAGATCATCGGTGGCCGCCGCGTAAAGCAGCCCGCCGAGCGGCGTCGCCAGCCGCGCCAGCAGCGGCTGAGTTTCCGGATCCCCGAACCTGGCGTTGAACTCCACGACCCGTACGCCGTCCGAGGTCAGCGCCAGGCCGGCGTACAGCAGTCCACTGAAGGGAGTGCCGCGCCGCGCCATCTCCTCGATGGTGGGTTGCAGCACCGTACGGGTGACCTCGTCGGCAAGATCATCCGGTGCCCACGGCAGCGGTGTGTACGCGCCCATGCCGCCGGTATTCGGGCCGCTGTCTCCATCCCCGACACGCTTGAAGTCCTGCGCGGGCTGCAACGCGCGTACGGTGCGTCCGTCGGTGATCCCGAACAAACTCACCTCTGGTCCGTCAAGGAACTCCTCGATCACCACCCGGCGGCACTTCAGAGCATGATCAACAGCAAGCTGTCGGTCCTCGGTCACTACAACGCCCTTGCCGGCTGCTAGTCCATCGTCTTTCACCACGTAGGGTGGCCCGAACCTATCCAGGGCTTGATCAACTTGGTCACGCGAAACACATTCCCGAGAGCCCGCCGTTGGCACCCCGGCTGCGGCCATGACCTGCTTGGCAAAGGCTTTGCTGCCTTCGAGCTGGGCCGCGGCAGCAGACGGGCCGAAGCAGGGCACGCCTTTCGCCCGTACCGCATCGGCAACTCCAGCCACCAGCGGAGCCTCGGGCCCGACGACGACCAGATTGACGCCGAGTTTGACCGCCAGATTTGCGACCGCACGCCCGTCCAAGAGGTCAACACGATGGTTGCTACCCAGCATTGCGGTCCCGGGGTTGCCGGGTGCAGCGTGCAACTCGATCACCGCCGGATCGCGGCTCAGCGCAAGGCTGAGAGCATGCTCCCGTCCACCAGAGCCGATCACTAGCACCCGCAGCTGACCCACCACGTGCCAAGAGCCTACCCAAGCGTCGCCCACGGCAGGCTTGTCGACAGAACCGACGTCACCGGGTAGCGGCTGGGCCACATGGCCCCGGCTGTGACCGGCGCAGACGCGCCACCGAGTCCCGCGACGCGGGCGAGCAGCTGAAGGTGAGCTGCTTGATCGACTCCTCGTTGTCCTCCTCGAAGCGCTGCAGTGTCATCGTCACGGCCTGCTCGGCCATGGCTCGATCCGGACGTTCGATTGTTGTCAGTCGGGGAACCAACTGTGACGCCAACTGTTCGCCGTCATCCAGACTGACCACCGACAGGTCGGCTGGAATGCGGATCCCGAGGCTTCCGGCAGCAAGGACGGCGCCGACCGCGAGCCGTTCGTGGGTGCAGATCAACGCGGTTGGACGCTCTGCGGCGCTGAGCAGCGTACGGGCTGACGAGAAACCTGAGGTGACGTCGCGGTTGGCGGCAGTCTCGACCGAGAGCGCAACGTGTTGGGCGGCTGCCGCGGTCTCTTCGATGCCGGCCAGCCGCAGCCGACTTTGCATCGCGTCTCGGGGCCCGGCGATGACGCCAACTCTGCTATGTCCGCGCTCAAGTAGAAGCCGCGCCGCGTCGCGGCCGGCGCCGCGCTCGTCGGCGACGATGCTGGTCAGGCCAGCATTCGGGTCAACACAGTTGACCAAGATCGTCGGGATAGTTGCCATCACCTCCACTGGGGAATAGCTGATCAGATCGGGTGCCATGACCAGCAGCGCATCGACCTGATGATCATGGAGTGTCGCCAGCGCTCGACTTTGATGATCATGATCATTGGCGGTGTCCATGAAGATCAACAGGTAGCCCGAGGCCGTCGCGCTCTCCAGCGTCGCATGCAACATGCGCACCGAGAAGCCGCCGTCGCCGGGCCAGGTCAATACCCCGATGGTGCGAGTGCGCCGGCTGCGCAGGCTGAGCGCGACCGCATTCGGGGTGTAGTTGAGCCGGCGGGCTGCCTCGATGATCGCCTGCTGCTTGTGACGGGCGATGTGGCCCTGCGCGCGACCGTTGAGAACGAGCGAGACGGCACTCCGCGATACACCAGCGAGATCAGCCACATCCTGCGCGGTCGCCTTGCGTGCCACCGTGTATCAGCCCCCTTGCACGCCCACTTCATTCCATTGTGCCTTGGGCGTACGCGGCTGCCGTTTCTCCGCACAACGCCGCATCTAGGACCGGAGTCACGGCAAATCGGCATTTATTCGTGGCCCTGTGCGGAGAAACGCTCACATTGAGCGCGCCGCGCGGTGAAATGCGTCATTGAGCGGCCGCGCGGGCAGCGTCGAAGGGCGCGCGGTCGAAGATGAAGCGGCTGTAGGTGATCTTGCCGTCTCGTACGGTGACGCATTCGGCGGCAGGCGCGCTCTTGACTGGCACCGTCTCGGTGTCGTAGACGACTACCGCTTGCTGATCATCGCCAAAGGCAGCAAGGAGCTCCGAGCTTTTCAGGATCTGAACGAACGGCCCCATGAATCCCCGGTATGCCGTGGCGCCTTCCAGGCGGCCCGCCGGCGCATCGCAGACGACGTCGTCAGCGACATATTCCATGGCTTTGTCCAAATCGTGGCCCGTCCAGGCGTGAAAGTAGGCAAGCGCAATCTCTAGTGCTGGGCTGGTGGATTCGGTCATCACGATCTCCTTCGTGCTATCGGATCTTGGGGCGACCTAACGCCCTCTCTTGTATAGGTAGACACCGCAGCGGCCGCGTACGGAACGCAAGCTGGGAAAAATAGCTGTCGGCACCCGATGGCATGCTGACAAGCGTGCAGCAGGCCAGCTTAGAGCGAGCTCGAGTCGGCGACGAAGAGGCATTTCGCGAGCTCACCGACCCGTACCGGCGTGAGCTCCTGGCTCACTGTTATCGCATGCTGGGTTCGCTGACGGATGCCGAGGACGTGCTGCAAGAGACCTTGCTGGCGGCTTGGCGCGGACTCCCGCGTTTCCAAGGCCGATCCTCGCTGCGGTCGTGGCTGTACCGCATCGCCACCAACGCTTGTCTGAATGCGATGCGCTCAACTGCCCGGCGGGTTCCGACCGAACCGAAACCGCCCTTCCAGCCGCCGGATCCGACCCGGCGCGACGAGATCACCTGGCTGCAGCCCTACCCAGACACACTGCTTGACGGAATCGCCGACGCCGCCCCCGGTCCGGAAGCCCGCTACAGCCAAACTGAGGCGATAGAGCTCGCGTTCATCACTGGACTGCAACGTATGCCGCCTCGCCAGGCTGCAACGGTTCTGCTGCGCGACGTCCTCGGCTTCGGTACCGACGAAGTGGCGGCGATGCTGAAGACCAGCCAGACAGCCGTGAAGGGAACTCTGCAGCGGGGTCGCGCAGCGCTGGAAACCGCGCGTGACACAAGCGACCGTCCGCCGCGGCCGAGGTCGGCCGAGGAGCGCGATCTCGCGAGGCGCTTCGCCGACGCGTACGTCGCCGCGGACATTGACGGCGTCCTCACCTTACTCACTGACGACGCCTGGCTGTCCATGCCGCCAGCTCCGCATCAGTACCACGGACTGCCGGCAATCCGGTCGTTCCTGGAGGCCAGCTTCGACTTCCGTGGGGAGCGTAAGGCGTACCTCCTCCCCTGTCGCGCGAACAATCAGCCGTCTTTTGGCAGCTATGTCGCGGATCGGGAAGACCCCATCGCGCGACCTTCCGGAGTCTTCGTCCTCAGCCTTGCGAGCGATCGCATTTCGGCCCTCACCCGCTTCCATCTGAACGATCTCTATCGGCGGCTCGGGCTCCCGGAGTCTATGCCGTAACTGCAGACCGGCGACACCCACTGTCGATCAGAGCAGGTCGTTGATCACGATGGACTGTTCACGTGACGGACCGACGCCGATACCGGAGATCCGCGCCCCGCAAAGCTCCTCGATCCGGCTCACGTAGATCTGGGTGTTCTTCGGCAGATCATCGAATTCCCGACAGCCGCTGATGTCCTCGGTCCAGCCATCCAGCTCCTCATAAATGGGAACCGCATGGTGAAACTCCGACTGAGTGAGGGGCATCGTGTCATGCCGGACGCCGTTGACTTGATAGCCGACACAGACCGGGATCTTCTCCCAGCCGGTGAGAATGTCCAGCTTGGTCAGGAACAGATCCGTGAACGCGTTCGCACGTGCCGCCGTCTGCACGACGAGCGCATCGAACCAGCCACATCTACGCTTACGTCCCGTGGTGGTGCCGAATTCGGCGCCGATCTGCGCAAGCTTCTCACCGTCATCGTCATGCAACTCGGTCGGCATCGGCCCCTCGCCGACCCGCGTCGTGTACGCCTTGGCGATCCCGACGACTCGGTCAATGCGGGTCGGGCCAACTCCGGTACCGACGCACGCCCCACCTGCAATTGGATTCGAGGATGTCACGTACGGATAAGTTCCATGATCAACATCGAGATGGTGCGCTTGGGCGCCCTCGAAGAGCACCACGTCCCCTGCATCCAGCGCGTCGTTGAGCAGTCGGCTGACGTCTACAACATGTGGTCTGATTCGCTCGGCGTGGGACAGCAGGTGTTCGGTGACCTCGTCTGGATCGATGGCGCGGCGGTTGTAAACCTTGACCAGCAGATGATTCTTCTGCTCCAGCGCTGCCTCCACCTTCCGGCGCAGGATCGACTCGTCGAAAAGATCTTGGATGCGCACCCCGATCCGGTTGACCTTGTCTGAGTACGCCGGGCCGACGCCGCGTCCCGTGGTGCCGATCCTGGCTTTGCCGAGGAAACGCTCGGTCACCTTGTCGATCACCTGGTGGTAGGAGGTGATGATGTGTGCGTTGGCAGAGATCACCATGTGGGAGGCGTCCACGCCCCGCGCCGCAAGTCCCTCGATCTCGGCGAACAACACATCGAGGTCGACCACCACACCATTGCCGATCACCGGTACGCAGCGCGGGTTCAGAATCCCCGATGGCAGCAGGTGCAGGGCGTAGCGCTCGCCGCCGGCAACAATCGTGTGACCTGCGTTGTTACCGCCTGAATAGCGCACGCAATAGTCGACGCGATTGCCGAGCTGATCGGTCGCCTTACCCTTTCCCTCGTCGCCCCATTGGGCTCCCATCACCACAATCGCCGGCATGTGATCGCCGTCCTTCCTCGCTCCATCCGGCCTAGAAAAGACCGAAGTCCCCGGGCGCAATCGCCACAGGGACTCTTGCGACGTAACCTTACCCACCCATGCCGGCAGCGCGCGAGAGGAGGTTAGAGCCAGTCCTTGGCGCGAAAGACGAAGTAGAGCACCACGCTTGCCGTAACCATGAACAGCAAATAGACCCAGAAGCCGGTAAGGCTTCCCACCAAAGGGAAATGCACGTTCATGCCGACAAAGCTGGTCACCAGCGTTGGAACGGCGAGGATCGCGGCCCAAGCCGTGAGCTTCTTCATGATCTGGTTCAGCCGTACGTCGGCTAGGGCGAGGCTGGTGTCGAAGATTGATGACAAGGCCTCGCGTAGTGCGTCGGCCGCGTTGGCTACCCTGGCGTGCTGCTCCGACAGGAGCACCCAGTGACGCCCGATAGCGGCGTCTCGGCCGCCCTTGCCCTTCCTGTTCTGAGGCGGGCTGTCAACGATGTCGGTCATTACCGCACGCATCGGGTCGGTGATGCGGCGCAACTGGGAAAGCGCAGTCCGGAGCTTGAAGGCGTACAGCTGCTCAGGCTGGTCAAGCGGCCGCTCCTCGAACAGCGCACTCGCGAGGCTGTCGCTGGAGTCCTCGAGCCACTGGAGCGCCTCCTGATAGCTGTGGATGACGGCTCCAATGATCATCTGCACGGCCGCCTCGATGCCGCCTTTAGCAATGATCTCTTCCTTGTGGCAGAAGATCCGGGCGGGACTAAAATCCGGGTTTGGATCGACCAGACAGATCACCGCACGATCTGTCGCGATCATGGAGACCGGTTGCACCTTGATCAGTGACTTGTCCTTGTCGACAGAAACCGCGTTAGTGATCACCAGGCGTGCCTGGCCGGTCACATCGAACTTCGCTCTTCTGTCTTCCGCGAGGAGATCTCTGATCGCCGGCTCATCAAGATCAAGAGCGTGCGCGATATGACGCACCTCGACTGCTCCGTAATCGTGGTCTCGTGGCAACACCCACCATGCGGAGGCATCGGAATGGAGCTCCAGTACGTCGCTGAGGTCTTCACCTGTCAGATCTTCGGCAATGATCTTGCTACCCGACCACACCCGGCTCACCGGGGTAGGTCGGTCAGCGAGAACGGTGGCCACGCCTCGAAGAGTAACCCTGGCTCAATGAGGCAACCTAGTGCCCTCCAAGGGGTTAGGTGCACGTAGCTTTCTGAAGGTCTGCACGGTTCGGAATCTGGGCGTCGGTGCGCCCACTTTTCCCGTGGCGTGGTGTCTGCATCACAAAACGGAGAAAGGAACCAGAGATGCTGCTGCAGGACAAGGTTGCGGTGATTTACGGAGCGGGAGGTGCGATCGGCGGTGCCGTGGCGCGCGCATTTGCGCGCGAGGGGGCGACGCTTTTTCTCACCGGGCACCACCGGGCACCCGTAGATGTCGTCGGTAAGGAGATCGCCGCCGCCGGAGATTCCGCTGACGTCGCAGAAGTTGACGCTCTCGACGAAAGGGACGTAGACCATCATCTACGGTCTGTGATTGATCAGGCAGGCCGCCTCGACATCTCGTTCAATGCCGTCGGCCTCCCGAATCCGAAGAGTCGAGCGCCTCTCGTCGAGCTGGATCTCGAGCAGTTTTCCCTACCGATTGCGACGTACACGAGATCGTACTTTCTGACTGCCCGGATGGCCGCTCGGCGGATGGTCGCCAATAAATCGGGAGTGATCATGACCATCACGTCGACTCCTTCGCGAACGGGCACCCCGTTCATCGGTGGCGGTGGTGCAGCGATGGCCGCCGTTGAGGCACTCACAAGGGGCCTGTCAGCAGAGCTCGCAACTCAGGGCATTCGCGTGGTCGGGCTGCGACCACAAGGGATGCCAGAGACTGACAGGATCAAGCAAGCCTTCGAAAGTTACGCCGCAGCATCAGGCATGACGTGGGACCAGTTCGAGGAGTTGCTCGCCAGCAGGACCCACACACGCCGGCTTTCGACGCTGCAGGAGATGGCGAACATGGCGGTCTTCCTTGCATCCGACATGGCGAGCGGCATGACCGGGACTACCGTCAACCTGAGCATGGGCAGCCTGGATGACTAGGGGCGCAGCGAGAGAGGCTGTGTGAAGGACCATCGTCTGCGCCTGAAGGGCAGTCGCTGGAGGATCGCAAACCGATCGAAGGGACACAACAGATGCGAGAGCTAATCGTGAGCACATTCCTGAGCTTGGACGGGGTGATGCAAGCACCGGGCGGACCTGGCGAGGACGACGACGGTGGCTTCGCGTACGGCGGCTGGTCGGTTAATTACTGGGACGACCGGATGGGCCAGGTCATGGAAGAGGCGACGAGCAGACCGTTCGCCATGGTTCTCGGTCGCAAGACCTACGACATCATGGCCGCGTACTGGCCGACCGCGCCCCAGGAGGAGGGCGGCCAGGTGTTCAACGACGCCACCAAGTACGTCGCATCCCGCAGTAACCCGACGCTGGCGTGGAGCAATTCGGTGTTGATCGACGGTGATGCGGCCGTAGGACTCGCGGCGCTCAAAGAACAGGATGGGCCGGAATTGCAGGTGCACGGCAGCAGCAATCTGATCCAGACGTTGCTCCGCCACAACCTGATCGACGAGTACCGACTCTGGGTCTTCCCGGTCGTTATCGGTTCGGGCAAGCGGTTGTTCTCCGACGGCGCCATCCCGGCTGGGCTGAAGCTCGCAGACAGCACGGTCTCCACGACCGGAGTTGTGATCGGCACCTATCGACCGGCGGGCGAGATCCTCATCGGTTCGTTCTAGCGGTCAAGACAGGTGTTGGGCGTACCAATCCAGAACCTCCCCGTACGCCTGCTGAGCCGCCTCCGCGTTGTAGCGAGGCCCGGTGTCATTGAAGAAGGCATGACCCGCGCCCGCGAACGTGCGGATCTGGTAGGTAAGTCCGGCAGCCTTGAGCGCCCCCTCAGCTCGATCGCGTGAGGCATTCACCCGTTCGTCCTGCTCCCCGTAGATCGCCAAGACCGCAGCCTTGGCGTGGGAGAAATCGGGATTCTCGGGTGCAGGTCCGTAGAACGGGACCGCAGCGGCCAGGCGCTGCTCGCCAGCTTGCAGCAGATTCCAGGTCATACCACCGCCGAAGCAGAAACCAACCGCGCCGATTTTCGCATCGGGCACTCGCCGCTCAAGCTCATCGATGCCAGCCTGGAGGTCTGCAACCAGCTGCTCGGGCGGGGTGTTCGCCAGCGTGGTCGGTGCAGCCGCTGGATCCTCGAGCGAGGCTGTACCGCCTTGAGCGGAGAGGAGATCTACACAAAGCGCCGAGTAACCCTCCTTCGCGAATCGCCCTACCAAGTCAAAAAAGTGCGGGGTGAGGCCGCGGTTCTCGTGAATGACGAGCAGGACGCCTTTCGGGTCGGTCGCCGCCGCCCACGCTCCTTGCAGCTCTCCGGCTGGGCCCGCAAAACGCACGGGTTGTCCTGGGTTTCCAGAGGCCGCAGCGCCGGGCGTACTCGCCGCTGGAGGCGACGTCGCACCAGCCGCCTCAGACTGTCCGCCACCATCGCTGCAAGCAGCGAGTAGGGCGGTCGCACTGCTCATACTGAGACCGAGGAGGCTCAGCCGGCGTAGCGCCTCCCTCCGGCTGAGGAGTCCATCCGAGAAGTCCTCGGTCACCTCACCCACGAGGTAGCTGCGCAGCGCCATCTCAACCTCCTTGTGCGTGGAACGAACGCGTATTCGCCAATGTGCCTCTGTCCGAGGTGACGTCAGCACAGTAATGAACGTTCACCTCACCAGGTCACCCAAGTCAGAGATGAAGCGTGATCTAGTCCGACGATTCCAGGGTTGCCATGATCACCTGGCGCGCCATGGCGACCATGCCCGGGTGGCTGTCGAGGTAGTAGACGAGCGCCTCCAGGCCCTGAGTAAGGGCCCAGCCGCGGGCCCTAGCCCAGGTCGCATCGTCGGTGTTAAGCGCGGCTCGGAACCGAGACCGGTTGTCGGCGGCGCTGAACACGTGGAAGGCCGCCATGGCGTTGCCGGCAGGGTCACCGACCGCTAGTCCGCCGAAGTCGAGGACGCCATTCAGCCGGCCATCGAGCGTCACAAGATTGCTGGCCATAAAGTCGCGGTGCACCCAGACATCTGCGCCCTGCCACTGTGGCGCCTGGACCGCCGCAGCCCACACCGATGCCGCACGCTCCTCATCAAACAGCTCTGGCTCAACGCGCCCGGTCGCCTGGAGAGCTCTCGCGGCGCTGAGCGCGGCTCGCGCAGTCGTGTCGTATGCCACCACGGGGCCGGCACGACGACCCGGCTGAATCGGTGGTCCACCGCTGGTATCCAGCGATTGCAGAGCCAGAACGAATTCGGCCAGCACCAGCCCGTCGTCAGGATTCATCCGGCCGGGCGCCAGCGGTACGCCGCTGACCCAGTTGCAGACGAGCCAGGGAAATGGATAAATCTCGGACGGCTCGCCGATCGCAAGCGGCTCAGGGACGGCGAGCGGCAGGTGAGCGGCGAGACGCGGCAGCCATTCGCGTTCGATCAAGAGCCCGGACACGGCCGCTGGCTTCCGCGGCAGCCGTACCGACAACTCATCGCCAAGCCGAAAGACGACATTGTCTGTGCCCGGCGCCGCCACTAGCCGCACCTCCAGGTCGGCCAGCTGAGGCAATTGCGTTCTGATCAGCTCGCGGACCAAACCCACATCGATGTGAACCTCATCCTCATGCAGCCGCTGAGTCACGAGGGAAGCTTCTCCCAGCGGACCGAGGTCGTTGACGTTTTCTCAGAATCCCCCCGGAGCCGAAGCAGCCTCTACGATTTCACGCTCAGATTCCCTAGCCGCCCCTCCGCTCGGGGGCGATTCTGAGAATTTTGGCCCCGGTTCCGTCCAAGTGAGTCCTGCGAGGACCCCGCCGCCCAGCCGGTCCGGATCCAGACCAGAAAGTGCGCCCTTCGACAAGCTCAGGGTGCATAGAAGAGCTCAGGTGCACAGAAGGCCAAGGGCGACCGGGAGAGCTCAAGGCGCATAAAGGCCGGCCGGAAAGTTCACGGCGCACAGAAGGCCAAGGCCGTCCGGATAGGCCGGTGCCAAAAGCTAAAAATGCTTTAAAGGGAAGCGCCGCAAAACCGCACCTCGCCGCCGACCCCACCACAAACTTTTGGCGCCGGCCTATCCGGTCGCCCTTGGCTGACACGGCCTTGGCCAGGCGCCGAAACAGAGCTACTTGTTCAGGGACGTACCAGCCGAGCGCAGGTCCTCGCAGGCCTCGACCACGCGCTTTGCCATGCCGGCCTCAGCCAACTTCCCCCAGGCCCGCGGGTCGTACGCCTTCTTGCTCCCAACCTCACCATCAACCTTCAATACACCGTCGTAGTTGGCGAACATGTGCCCAGCAGTGGGTCGCGTAAACGCGTACTGGGTGTCGGTGTCGATGTTCATCTTGATCACGCCGTAGTCGACAGCCGCCCGGATTTCCTCCAGTGAAGAGCCAGACCCGCCGTGAAATACCAGGTCGAACGGCCGCTCTTTGCCGATCTTGTTCCCCACTTCTTCCTGGATGTCCTTCAACACCTCGGGGCGCAGCTTGACCGCACCGGGCTTGTAGACGCCATGCACATTTCCGAAAGTCAGCGCCGTAATGTAGCGGCCCTTTTCACCGGTGCCCAGCACCTCGACGGTCCGCAGCCCGTCCTCAGGCGTCGTGTAGAGCTTCTCGTTGATCTCCGCAGCGACGCCGTCTTCTTCACCGCCAACGACGCCGACCTCGATCTCCAAGATCACGTTTGCTGCCGAGGTCAGCTCCAAGAGCTCCGCGGCGATCGACAGGTTCTCCTCCAGAGGTACGGCCGAACCGTCCCACATGTGTGACTGGAAGATCGGCAAGCCGCCGGCTTTGACCCGTTCAGTCGACATCGCAAGCATCGGTCGCACGAAGCCGTCCAACTTGTCTTTGGGACAGTGATCAGTGTGCAGCGCGATGTTGATCGGATAATTCTTTGCCACCTCGTGCGCGTACGCAGCCAGCGCCAGTAGGCCGGCAACCATGTTCTTGATCGTCGGGCCCGACGCATACTCTGCGCCGCCCGTGGAGACCTGGATGATGCCATCCGATCCCGCATCGGTGAACCCCTGGAGGGCGGCGTTCAAGGTCTGCGACGAGCTGACATTGATCGCTGGGTAGGCGAAAGAGCCTTTTTTGGCCGCGTCCAGCATGGCGGTATAGACCTCGGGTGTGGCGATGGGCATGCTCGGTGAGCTCCTTTCCGGCTGCTGATTTTCGTGGCGTACGCGGACGTAGGTTCGCAAATGCACAGTCTGTCAAACAAGCAGTGGCAGTGCTAACTACGGGTTGGTGTCTCAACTTTCCAGCGCTGACAAGTCGACGCCGTGACGGCCTGCTGAGAAGGCACGGACAGTGCTGTCCAAGGTCGCGGGAAACACATTGATTTGATCAAGAGGCACGGCCGCCTGCCTCCCATCGGTGAGGACAAGGCGAACTCGTGGACCGCGTCCGAGCCCGCCCTTGATCGTGTCGATGGTCGCGACGTACGGCCACGTCACGGCGAGCTCGGCGACCTGAATGCCAGGCGGCCCAATCCTGATGGCGATGCCGCTGCGGAGTGTTCTTGCCTCCCGTTTGGCCAGCACATACAGAACGATGCTGGCGGCAAGCCAGGCCAGCGACGTCCCCAATACCAGCACATAGATGACGACGAACACCGCACCCTGCATGTCTTCCCGACGCCACAGATAGATCAACAACAGCAGCGCAATGGTGATCACGAGACTGATCACGCGCGACCGCACCAGCCGGCGGCGCCGCCCCACCTTCTCGGCGAGCGGCTCCGGATCGTAGGGAATGATCAACTCTGAGATCGGACTCGTGCTCATCTGGCCACCGTGCTAATTCTCCCTGGCGCCGCGGGGCGTGATCGCCATGTGGATGCGATATCGGTCGGCCCGATACCAGGAGGTCGACATCTCGATGGCTCGCTCACCGGCATAAGTCACCCGCTCCTGCACCAGCAGCGGAGCACGTTTGGCGATGCCAAGCACCCGGGCCTGATGGGCATCGGCCGACTCGGCTCGCACCGTTTGTTCACCGCTGCTCACGACCACGCCGTACTCACTCGCGAACACGTCATACAAAGAGCCGAGCTCTCGTTGCAGCAGTCCTGGAAACAGCACCGACGGATAGTGACCGACCTCGTACGCCATCGGCGTGCCATCAGCGGTTCGCAGCCGTTCCACGCGTACGACCGGCTGGCCAGGTCGGATACGCAGCGCCTGGGAGACTCCGTCATCGGCCGGCTGCTCGGCTGCGGAAAGCACCAGAGTGGCCGGAACGAGACCGCGATCACGCATTTCCCGCGAGAACGACGTCAAGTGCAACCGCGAATCCACCTGTGGGCCGGTCAGATAGGTTCCCTTGCCGTGTACCCGCTCGAGCGCACCGGTCGCGACAAGGTCGGCAATTGCCTGGCGCACGGTTACTCGGCTGACGCCGAGATGTACCACCAAAGCACGCTCGGAAGGAATGGCTTCGCCGGGACTGAGCTCGGTCTCAATCAATTCTTCAAGAATGCCGCGAACCTGTGCGCGTTTGGTGATGGCAGGAGGCGGTGTGCGATCACGCTCTAGCGGAGGCCTCTGGGAGGTCGTGTCCGCAAGCTGTCGTCGGGAGGCCGCGAGATCGACCCTGCCGTGGTCGTGCTGCAATGCCTCTCCTCCCCCGCCTGATTCGATCCAGAGTAAGTCAGTGCGCCCAGCGCAGCGCCCAGTGGTACATCGCGATCGCCGCGGCCGCACCCGCATTGAGAGATCGGGTTGAGCCGTATTGAGTGATAGCGACCAGCTGCTCGCACACCGCCACCAGCTCGTCGGTGAGCCCTGGGCCCTCAGAGCCGAACACCAAGCAGGTCTGTTCTGGCAGCTCCGAGCGATCCAACGGCACCGCACCCGCCAGATTGTCGACGCCGATGATGACACAGCCATCGGACCGAATCTGTTCGGCGAAGTCAGTGACCGAGGGATGGTGCGACACGTCGAGATAGCGGTCGGTGACCATCGCTCCTCGGCGGTTCCAGCGCCGTTTGCCGATGATATGTACGCCCGCGACATTGAAAGCGTTTGCGGTCCGCACAATCGAGCCGATGTTGAAGTCGTGTTCCCAGTTCTGGATCGCTATCCGCAGCGGGTGCCGCCGAGTCTCAAGATCGGCAACGATGGCCTCAACCGTCCAGTAGCGATAGCGATCGATGACATTCCGGCGATCCCCGTACTCGAGCAGCTCCGGATCGAGCCGGCTGTCCTCAGGCCACGGATGCGGGTGTGGTCCGACACCGGGTGCCCCCGAGGCCTCCGTCATCTGTTCATCGTTCAGGAAACTCACAGTCTGCGACGGTACCGTTGCGCCCCGTGACCGCTCTCGAGGCCGCCGCGCTGCTGCCGATGCTGCTGCCGTCCTGGATGGATCCGGACGAGCTGATCAAGTCCTTCGGCGCGTACGCCCTCTGGGGCGTGGCATTCATTGTCTTCGCCGAGTGTGGTCTTTTTGCAATCTTGCCCGGCGACTCGCTGCTGTTCACGGTAGGGCTCCTGACGGCGACGGGGGTTATTCCGCACAGCCTGGCGTTCGTCTGTATCGTCCTGACCATTGCCGCTGTGCTGGGCAACGTGAGCGGGTACGCGATTGGCCGCAAGATCGGCCCACCGCTGTTCAGACCGCGCTCAGGGTTGGCGGGGAAGATCTTCAAGCAGTCCTACGTCGACAAGACCCACATCTTCTTAGACCGCTACGGCAACCGTGCGCTCATCTTGGCGCGCTTCGTGCCGATCGTCCGCACGTTCGTCACGCTGGTGGCCGGCGTTGGCAAGATGAATTTTCGGCACTTCATCACCTATACCGCAATCGGTGGCGTGCTCTGGGCCTGCGGGGTGACCATCGCCGGCTACTTCCTGGGCAATATCCCCTTCATCAAGAACAACATCGACTTGGTGCTGATCTTGATCGTGGCCGCGTCGTTGATCCCGATGGGTGTGGAGTACTTGCTGCATAGGCGGCGCCGGAAGCAGGAAACGGCAACGGTCTGAAGCCAACGGTCTGTGCACTGAGCCCTTCGACAAGCTCAGGGCACATGTTCGACGAGCTCAGGGCACACCTTTTGAGGGGCCCGCAGCACTAGGCGGCAGGCTTGGTGATCTCCAGCAGCGTCTCAAGATCATCGCCGCTGGGCATCCACAGTCCGGCGGCGACATTCTGTTTGACCTGCTCGGCCGAGGTGGCACCGGCGATCACTGAGCCAACAGTCGGCATCGCTACCAGCCCTCCGATCGCGACCTCCAGGAGGGAGAGGTCTCGTTCCGCCGCGTAAGCCGCGAGCGCCTCGATCAGATCGAAGTCCGCTCGTTCGAGCCGCACCCGATTACGACCCAGTCGACTGCCTGGCGGAGCAGGCTCATGACGATGGTATTTCCCGGTCAGCAGTCCGGAGGCCAGCGGAAAGTACGGCAGCAGGCTCTGGCCAGTGTGCTCCAGCGCAGGCACCAGCTCCGCTTCGACCGTGCGGTTGAGCCAGGAGTACTCGTTCTGTGCCGAGATGAACGTCTCGTAGCCGCTGGTCCGGGAGGTCCAGTCGGCGTCAACTACCTGCCAGCCGGCGAAGTTCGATGAGCCGATGTAGCGCACCTTGCCCTCAGCCACGATTTCGCTAAGGGCGGCGAGCGTCTCATCGATCGGCGTGTGCGGATCGGGCTCGTGCAACTGGTACAGGTCGATCCAATCGGTTCCCAAGCGACGCAGGCTGCTCTCGACGGCGATCCTGATGTAGCGGCGCGAGCCGCGGGAACCCCAATCCGGCCCATTTCCGCCGCGCATATCCGCGCCGAACTTCGTGGCGATAATCGCCTCGGCGCGGCGAGAGCCGAGAGCCTTACCGAGCAGGATCTCCGAACCGCCGCCATTGCCGTAGACATCGGCGGTGTCGAACAGGGTGATGCCGGCGTCGAGTGCGGTGTTCACCACCGCCGGGATTTCCTCCTCCGCCATCCGGGAACCGAAGTTGTTGCAGCCGATTCCGATTGTGGAGACAGTCAGGCCAGAAACCCCGAGCTGCTGATAGGTCATCTCCGCGGGCACGCAGGACCCCTCGGGCCGCTACTGCTGGTTGGGATTTTGCGGCCCAGTCTCGGGTGGCATGTAGCCGCCCTGCTGAGGTGGCTGATAGCTGCCCTGCTGGGGCGGCTGAGAGCCGCTCTGTTGAGGTGGCTGATAGCTGCCCTGCTGGGGCGGCTGAGAGCCGGTCTGCTGCGGCGGCTGCTGATACTCCTGCGGGTTGGGCAGCGAATCGTTAGGTCGGTCGAACTGGACCGGGGGCGCCGATTGTTGCGGCGGGAGTTGATGTTGCTCGGCCTCGCCGCGGTAGGCGATCTCGCCGAAATTGACATCCGGAGCCTGGCGTACGGCAGGCTCATCGACCTGGAAGTAGGTGGCTTTCTCGAACTTGAACATACCGGCGATGATGTTGGTCGGCACCGATTCGACCTTGGTGTTGTAGACCCGGACGTTCGCGTTGTAGAAGCGACGACCGGCCGCGATTCGGTCCTCAGTCTCAGCGAGCTGCCGCTGCAGCTCGAGGAAGTTCTGGTTGCTCTTCAGATCGGGATAAGCCTCGACGCTCACGATCAAGTTCCGCACCGCACCAGAGAGCTGGGCCTCCACGTCAGCACGCTGCTGACTCGGCAATGCCCCCTCAGACTGGGAGAGCTGCTGAGCCTGGCTGCGCAGCCTGGTGACGTCCTCGAGGGTGTTGCGCTCGTGCGCGGCGTACGCCCGGACGGTCTCCACCAGGTTGGGGATCAGCTCGTAGCGGCGATTCAGCTCGACGTCAATCTGTCGCCACGATTCCTGAATCAGGTTGCGCGATTTGACGAAGCCGTTGTACGAGCCCATGCCGATGAGCGCGAGAATGACGACGATCACCAAGATGATGATGATCACGGTGATGGCGGTACCCATCAGATCTCCTTAGCAGCTGGGATTGGGCTCAGCCCACGTTCAACCCTAACGGGTGACCTGCTCGATAGCGTTCAGAGGCCTTAGTCCAGGCCCAGCTCGGCTGTGGAAATCGCCGCGCGGTACGGCAGCCCGGCCGCCTCGACCGCCTGCTGGGCGCCGGTGTTGCGATCGACAATTGTCGCGACTCCGATTACCTCAGCCCCGGCTTCGCGCAGCGCCTCGACTGCGGTCAACACCGAAGCCCCTGTGGTACTGGTGTCTTCAACGGCCAAGACGCGACGGCCTGCTACAGGCGAGCCCTCGATGCGTTGCTGCAGGCCGTGTGCCTTGCCCTGCTTGCGAACGACGAAGGCGTCGAGCCGAGCACCTGCCGCGGCGGCGGCATGGAGCATGGCAGTGGCAACCGGATCTGCGCCGAGGGTGAGGCCGCCGACTGCCGCGAAATCCCAATCGGCAACCAGGGAACGCATCACCCGGCCGACGATCGGGGCCGCGGCGCCATCCAGGGTGACCCGGCGCAGGTCGATGTAGTAGTCAGCGGTTTGCCCCGAGGACAGGGTGACCTTGCCTCGTACGACCGCCAGGGCCTTGATCTGCTCAATCAGCGCGGTGGTGTCGTGGGCGATCGCGTTGTTCACGACGCGCACTGTATCTAGCCCCCTCGGCCCGGTTCCGAAAGTGGTCAGAAACAACGAGGATCTGCGACGGATTGCTGTCGTTTGTGACCACTTCGCGACTTACTTGCGCTCCGTTCGAATGAGGTGGCCGAACCCTACGGATCGCTTGGCGGAGTGAAAGAGGTCCGGGCAGGTCGTCAGAGTGATCAGCGGCTGATCCGGTTTGAGCTCGGGCTTGCCCGGCACCGGAGCGATGACCCAGGTGTCGGTCTTCTTGACGGTGAGCTGCCTGGGTGGCTCGTCTAGCACGTAGGTGTAGATGGCGTCCCGGGTCTCCACGATGATCTCATCGCCACGCCCCAATCCCAGGAGCCGGGCGAAGGGCTGTCCATGAGTAACGCGAAAGCCGGTAAGCGCGAAGTTGCCGATCTGGCCACTCAGTGCCGTGGAGGCGTAGTGACCGACACCTTTCGCGACAACATCTGACCTAGTCCCCGAGAGAATGGGCACCTCGTACCCCGCACCCAGAGCCGGAATTCGGAGCAGGCCGATGGCCTCGCCCGGGCGCGGGGAAAGCTGGCTGGTGCCCTGCGGATCGCTCCTACGTTGCTCGAGCCATACCGCCCGTAGCGTCTTGGCTTCGGCCCGATACGCGTGCTGCGCCACAAGATTCGTGCCGATGTATTGATAGGCCACCCAGCCAAGACAGCACAAGCCCACGCCGAGTAGCAGCACGCCGAGCATCCTGAGGCGCGATGCACGACGCGTGCTTTCGACCGTCTTCGTGTCAGTTCCGACGTCGCGGGCGGAACTGCTCACCCGCGACATTGTGCCGCTGATTGCTCAGGCGCTACGGAGCTTCGGGGTAATTCAGCCGCCGAATGGATTGGGGGTCAACGTGTACTTGGTTGACAGGTATTCATGTATTCCCTCGAACCCGCCCTCGCGCCCGATGCCGGACTGCTTTACCCCGCCGAACGGGGCTGCCGCGTTCGATACCACACCCATATTGAGACCGAGCATCCCGGTTTCCAGCGACTCGATCAGCCGCTGGCCGCGCGCCAGGTCTTTGGTGTACGCGTAGCTGACCAGGCCGTACTCAGTGTCGTTGGCGATCCGGACCGCCTCATCCTCATCGCCGAACGTGACAATGCTCAGCACCGGCCCGAAGATCTCCTCGCGGAGGATGTCGCTGCCAGGGCGCACGCCCGCGACCACGGTCGGCTCATAGAACGTGCCGGGCCGATCAATGGGCCGCCCACCGGTGAGAACCTTTGCGCCGCGCCCGGTTGCGTCGCGTACCAGAGAATCGGCCTTCTGGACCGCATCGTCGTTGATCAGCGGACCAATCTGGACACCCTCCTCTGTGCCGCGGCCGACCTTGAACGCCTGCACCCGCTCGGTGACACGTGCCGCGAACTCATCGGCAACGGCCTCGTGGACGATGAACCGGTTGGCGGCCGTACAGGCCTGACCGATGTTGCGGAACTTGGCCAACATCGCACCGTCCACTGCCGCACCAAGATCAGCGTCATCGAAGATCAAGAACGGCGCGTTGCCGCCCAGCTCCATGGAGGTACGCAGGATTCCTTCAGCGGCTTGCTGCAGCAGCTTGCGTCCAACCTCGGTCGAGCCGGTAAAGCTCAGCTTGCGCAGCCGCGGATCCGCGATGATCGGTGCCGACACTTTTCCTGATGTCGAGGTGGTGATCACGTTGACGACACCGGGCGGCAGGCCGGCCTCCTCCAAGATCTTGACGAAGTACAAGGTGGTCAACGGAGTCAGCTCTGGCGGCTTGATCACCACAGTGCAGCCGGCAGCCAGGGCCGGCGCGGTCTTGCGGGTCGCCATTGCCAGTGGGAAGTTCCACGGAGTGATCAAATAACAGGGCCCGACCGGGTGCTGAGAAACGATCATTCTCCCGGTGCCCTCGGGGTTGACTCCGTAGCGACCGAAGATCCGTACCGCCTCCTCGGAGAACCAGCGCAAGAACTCGCCGCCATAGATGACCTCGGCCTTCGACTCGGCCAGCGGTTTGCCCATCTCCAAGGTCATCAGCAAGGCGACCTCATCCTGGCGCTCGCGAATCTTCTCGAATGCCCGACGCAAGAGTTCAGCCCGCTCACGGGGTGGCGTACGGGCCCAGTCGGCAGACGCATTGACCGCCGCATCCATCGCAGCCGCGCCATCCTCGACGCCGGCACTGGCAATAGCCTTGATCGTTTCGCCGGTCGCTGGGTCGTACACCTTCAACATCGCACCGGAAATGGCCGGAGCCCACTCACCGCCTATGAAGAGCCCATCCGGGACCGAGTCCAGCAATGTCGTTTCAGCTGTGTCCACCATCGACTACCTCCCTGGCTCACCTGACACCGTCGTCCATTCGAGCCTAACGCTGGGATCACGCTGGCCGGTCCGGGGAGGGAACTAGTGCGGCACTAGGGTCTCGATATGCCATCCGCCTGGAAAGCCGACCGGATCGGCTCAGCGACTACCACGATCTTCGCCGAAATGTCCGCACTTGCCCTGGCAACGCAATCGGTCAATCTGGGGCAAGGCTTTCCGGACACCGACGGCCCCGCCTTCATGCTCGAGGAGGCGCGCGCGGCGATTGCCGGCGGCATGAACCAATATCCGCCCGGTCGGGGCATCCTGCCGCTGCGCCAAGCGATCGCGGCACACAGCAGCAGGAAATACGGACTCAGCTATGACCCCGAGACAGAGGTCTTGGTTACCACCGGCGCCACCGAAGCACTTGCCTCCTCGATCATGGCTTTCGTCAACCCCGGCGACGAAGTGATCGCACTCGAGCCGTTCTATGACTCCTACGCAGCCTCGATCGAGCTGGCGGGCGGGCGACGGGTCGGCGTTGCACTGTTCGGCCCGGACTTCAAGCTCGATCACGCGGAGCTAGCGGCTGCGTTCACATCCAAAACCAAGGCACTGTTGATCAATACGCCGCACAACCCCACCGGGGCCGTACTGGATCGTGCCGATCTCAGCATGATCGCGCAACTAGCCGTGCGGCACGATGTCGTCGTCATTTGCGACGAGGTGTATGAGCACCTGACCTTCGACGACGCTGAACACCTGCCATTGGCAACTTTTCCGGGGATGCGAGAGCGTACGGTACGAATCTCCTCGGCCGGCAAAACGTTTGCGGCGACTGGCTGGAAGATCGGCTGGGCGCTCGCCACCACAGAGTTGATCAATGAGGTCACTGCTGTGAAACAGTTCCTGAGCTACGTCTCTGGCGGCCCGTTCCAGCCGGCGGTTGCCCGTGCTCTCAACGAGGGCGACGAGTGGGTGGAGAAGGCTCGGCTAGATCTACAGGACAGGCGCGACCAGTTCGCCGGCGGTCTGCGGTCGGTTGGACTGAAGCCGCTCGTACCGCGTGGCACGTATTTCATGAGCACTGATGTGCAGGCGCTGGGTTATAGCGATGGTGTGGAGTTCTGCCGAGAACTGCCAGGCCGCTGCGGTGTCGTGGCGATTCCGCATCAGGTGTTCTATGACCGCGCCGAGGCGGGCAAGCCGTACGTGCGGTGGGCTTTTTGCAAGCAGGAGCAGGTATTGGATGAAGCGATCAGACGACTGGGAGCGTTGCGCTCCTAGTTATTGGGGCGACTTATCCCGCGAGTACGCGGCATAAGTCGCCACGTTGTTCAAGCTGCTTAATCCGCGGGGTCAGGCCAGGTGCTTTAGCCGGCTGCTGGGATCGGGAGACTCTTCAGCATCCTTGATGCTGAACGGCTTCGAATCCGAAAGGAGCTGATTCAAACGCGCGCCCCTCAGCACCCGATATGGAAACGGTGACTGTCCAGCTCGCTCCGCAATCGCGGCGCACGGCAACGCAGTGGCGCCACCGGCGATGATCACATTGCCGAACCGGCGGCCCTTCAGGGTTGATGACTCGGCGCACAGCAGAACATGCGGAAACACCTGTCCGACGCCGGCCAGTACCCGGCGAGTGTAACCGAGTGGGCCACGATCAGTCAGATTGAGGATGATCACTCCATGATCGGAAAGGATCCGGCGAGCATCGACGAGAAATTCCTTCGTCGTCAGCTCGGCCGGCACCCGAGCGCCAACGAAGGCATCGATGATCACCAGATCGGCGTATCCGTCGCGCAACTCGGCGATGCCGCGGCGGCCGTCGGTGTCGCGCACCTTGATGCCGCTGCGAACGGGTAGCGGCAGGTGTCGACGGACAAAAGCCGTGAGCTCGACGTCTGGCTCGAGCACAATCTGGGCTGAGCTCGGCTGGGTGGCTGCTATGTACCGCGGCAGTGTCATCGCGGCGCCCCCGACGTGCACCACACGCAACCTCTCCGCCGGCTCAATCACGCTGTCCAAGACGTCAGCCAGCCGCTGTACATAGTCGAATTCCAGCCGTCGTGGATCATCAAGATCGACGTAAGACTGATCGGTCCGGCCGATGCGAAGCGTGAATGCTCGCGGGTATGCCAGATCTGGCACCAAAAAGGCGCCATCGCGTCCAGGACGCAGCACTAGGTTGGCCGAGCTCAAGGCTGCTCCCTGGCGCTTGGCGGATGCTTTGACCAGCGGAAGCGGTTGTGGCGTGGTGTAGAAACAACAGGGAAGGGAGACTCGCCATGCAACTGCGATGGATCGACTCCAACAGTGTGAGCAACCATGATGTGGCCGATCTGCCGGCCCTGCGAGAAAAGACCGATGGCTTCCTCTGGCTCGATATCCCGGAGTGGAGTGATGAAGCAGAGATGCTTCTCAAACGCGACTTCGGCTTCCATCCGATGGCGATCACCGAGAGCCGAGACCGTAACCATATTCCACGCGTTCACGTCTATCCGCACCACGTGTTCATCGTCGTGCACGCGCCTGAGATCGGCGCGAACGGTCATGTGCACTATCTCGAGCTCGATCAGTTCGTTGGCGAAAACTTCCTGGTGACCATACACGGCCCGTTGAGCCCCAAGGTCCCTCTCGAGGCAGCGCTACGCGAGACCGAGGCTGTGGCGGCGCGGATTGACAGCAACCGGCTGCATCCGACGTCACCTTTCGGACTTACCTACGCCATCGTCTCCTCGATCGCGCGCCGGGAGGCTGAAATGGTCGCCGACATTGCCCGAGATGTCGGCCTGATGGAGCAGCGCGTGATGGCTGAGGCCAATGAAGATCCGCAGAAGTTTCTCAGCGAGCTCTTCGCGGCTCGACACGAGCTGCTGACCATCAAGACCATGGCGGCTCAGGGTAGTGAGATCTATCGGCGAGCGATCAAGCTGACAACCTTCGCGCCTACCGAGGGCATGGCTTTGATGAAGGACCTGCTCGACCAGTACGAGACCGTCTCACACATCAGCGATTCCCAACTCGTGTTCTTGATGGGTGTCACCGAGTTCTACCGGGCGCGTACGGACACGAAGATGACCATCGCCGCGGAGCGTCTCGCCGTCATCGCGGCTGTCACACTGCCGATCACGTCGCTCTCCTCGGTCCTTGGCATGAACGTCATCGTCAACAGCTCAACGCACTGGGTAGCGCTTTCCATCTTGTTGTTGATCATGTTGGTGATGTCGGCGTTCTTGCTGCGCTGGGCCCACAAGCAAGGCTGGTGGGGGTGACATGCCGACTTGTCGCTAGGGACGGAGCGGCTTAGGCGCCGGCGATGGCCGGCTGGGACTCCAAGATGATCAAGCCATCGCTGCTGTCGTCGGCGTCGAAGGTGACAGTGTCGCCCTCGCGTACCTGGCCGGACAGCACCCGTTGCGCGAGTTGATCTTCTATCGTGGTCTGGATCAGCCGGCGTAGCGGACGAGCACCGAAGACCGGGTCGAAGCCGGTAAGAGCCAGCCACTCCTTGGCCGCCGGCGTGGCTTCCACCGTGATCCGCCGATCGGCGAGCCGCTTGTTGAGCCGGGCCAGGGTTATCTCGACGATCTTGGCGAGCTCCTCGGTGCCGAGCGCGTCAAAGAGCACGACCTCGTCCAGCCGGTTCAAGAACTCAGGCTTGAACGCCCCGCGTACTACGCCCATCACCGCATTCCGTTTGGTGTCAGCGTCCAGTGTCTGATCAGCCAGGAACTGTGAGCCGAGGTTCGAGGTCAAGATCAAGATTGCGTTGCGGAAGTCGACGGTACGCCCCTGACCGTCGGTGAGCCGGCCGTCGTCGAGCACCTGGAGCAAGATGTCGAACACCTCGCTGTGCGCCTTCTCCACTTCGTCCAAGAGCACCACCGCGTACGGGCGGCGCCGCACGGCCTCGGTGAGCTGACCGCCCTCCTCGTAGCCGATGTAGCCGGGAGGTGCGCCGACTAGCCGCGCCACCGAGTGCTTCTCGGAGTATTCGCTCATGTCGATCCTGATCATGGCCCGTTCGTCGTCGAAGAGGAACTCGGCAAGCGACTTGGCGAGCTCGGTCTTGCCGACGCCGGTCGGGCCGAGGAACAGGAAGGATCCGGTGGGCCGGTTGGGATCGGAGATGCCGGCCCGGGAACGGCGTACGGCATCCGCCACGGCGCGTACCGCCTTCTGCTGGCCGACTAGCCGCTGCCCGATGCGCGACTCCATCGACAACAGCTTCTCGGTCTCACCCTGCAGCAGTCGGCCGACCGGTATGCCCGTCCAGTTC
>Ga0307310_10000080_pt1 | contig 23632 bp, 27 predicted proteins | sample ER_DNA_197_FD_194502 | JGI IMG/M metagenome (GOLD analysis project Ga0307310, IMG submission 194502) | Bulk soil microbial communities from the East River watershed near Crested Butte, Colorado, United States - ER_DNA_197 | ecosystem: Environmental > Terrestrial > Soil > Floodplain | place...
CCGCCTGCACATCCGTCGCGGCGCAGTTGGCCCCGGCATTGACGGCGTGCCAGTCGGCGCTCTACTCCCCGGGGATCCGCCGCGGGTTGCCTGCGGGACCGGGACGCTCGTGCTGGACCTGGTCCAACCCGAAGGACGCCCGGCCATGCCCGCGAGCGACTGGCAGCGGGGCCTTGGACGGGACCACGTCCTGCTTGGGGCCGCGGCCCCCGACTAGTCAGCGCGACGAGCGGGCGGTCGGCGCGGGCGCGTCGGCGGTGTGCGTCAGGTTACGGACCTCCCACACGCCGGGGATGCGTCGGATGCGCGCCTCGACCTGGTCGATCTCCTCCTGGCTGGTCAGCTCGCCGCGAAGGACGACCGTGCCCTGCTCGACGTTGATGTTGATCTGGCCCTTCGGCACGTGCGGATCGCTGAACAGCTCGCTCTCCACCTTGTTGGCGAGCGCCGCATCGTTCGGCATCGTCTCCGCCCTGCCGTGGTTTCGGGCTGCCTGGAGCTTGCCGGCGGCAAGCGATCGGCCGCGTCGGCTCATCCGCCCGATCTCCGCGCTGGCATGCCGAGCCAGTGCCCCGGCCTGGTCGGCGATCCGTGCGCGCCTGGCGCGCCCGCGCTCCGGGTCGAGCGCGAAGGCAGCCAGCGCGCCACCGAGCGCGGCTCCCAGGGCAAGCATCAGGCGACCGCCGATGCCGGGTCGATCGTCGCCGGTGACTCGGGCGCGCACGGCGCGGGCTCGATCGCTGCCGCGCGCCAAGCGGCGGCGGCCGCGGTTGCCGGCCTCATCCAGGTCGCCCCGGATCCGTTCGAGCAGCTTCATGTCGGTCTGCCTCCCGTGACTGATTGCATGTGTCTCCCTGCTCTTCCCCGCAGGTGGCGTGCCGCGGCAGATGTCGCGAGCTTCATCGGTCCATTACCGGAGCGCAAGAGTGCCTCGGCTATACTCGATCGGCCGTCCAAAGGAGGCGGCAGACGAACGATGGGTAGCTTTTTCCTCTATATCGCAATGGTCCTGGTGCCCGGCATTGCCATCACTGGATGGGCCGCCTGGCGGGTCAAGTCGACCTACGCGAAATGGTCCAAGGTGGACTCCGGAATCAACCTCGAGCCGTTCGATTTCGCTCGCCGGCTGCTTGATCGGCAGGGTCTCACCGACGTTCGGATCGAGCCGGTCCCAGGACAGCTGACCGATCACTACGACCCTCGCGGCAAGGTGCTGCGCGTCAGCGCCGCGGTGTCCGGGCGTCCCGAGCTCGGCAGCTTCGACCCGCGTCAGGGAGTCGTGGCGCTTCCCACCAGCGGCCAGCCGCTCTCGGTCGCGGCCGCGGCGGTGATCGCCCACGAGGTCGGTCACGCGCTGCAGGATCGGCAGCATGATCCCTGGATGACGGTTCGCCAGGCGATCGTGCCGGCAGTGCAGTTCGGTTCCGGGATCGGCCCGTGGCTGCTCTTCGCGGGCTTGTTCCTGAATATCCTGGGCCTCGCCTGGCTGGGCCTGATCGCGTTCGGCGCGGCCGTCGTGTTCACCTTCGTCACCCTGCCGGTGGAGATCGGCGCGTCCGGAAAGGCGCTCGCCTTCGTGGGAAGCCTGGGGATGGCGGGCGAGCGGCAGGACGGAGCGCGCGACGTCCTGAAGGCGGCGGCCTGGACCTACGTTGCCTCGGCGCTCACCGCGCTGCTCACGTTCCTGTACTACCTCTTCATCCTGATGGGGCGCCGTGACTGAGCTGCCGCTCGCCGGCTCCCGGCCGGCGATCAGCGAGGTTGCCCCCGAAGCGCTCGCCGCGTGGCTCACGGCCCGCGGCGAGCCCGCGTTTCGGGCAGATCAGGTGCTCCTCGGGCTGAGCCGATCCGAGGTTGCCGGCTTTCCCGACCTGACCGACCTGCCTGCGGCCCTGCGTCGGGACCTGGCGGATGCGTTCGCGTTCAGCAGCATCGCCGCCAGCCACGTGCTCTCCGCGGACTCCGGCCTCACGGCCAAGGCGGTGCATGAGCTCCACGACGGCCAGCGCGTGGAATCGGTCCTGATGCGCTATCCATCCCGCGGAGCCACCGGCGAGCGGACGACGATCTGCATCTCGAGCCAGGCGGGCTGCGCCGTCGGGTGCCCCTTCTGCGCCACCGGGCAGGCGGGCTTCGCGCGCCAGCTGACGCCGGCAGAGATCGTCGACCAGGTCCTGCACTGGCATCGGCGACCCTGGCAGGCGCTCGGGGCCGATTGGCGGCAAGGCTCGCGCAGCGGGCACTACAACATCGTCTTCATGGGGATGGGCGAGCCGCTCAACAACACCGATCGCGTCTTCGCGGCCATCCGGCTGCTGAACGATCCTGCGCGGCTGGGGATCGGCGCGCGCCATATCACGCTCAGCACCTCCGGCGTGGTACCGGGGATCGAGCGCATGGTCGATGAGCTCCCGCAGGTGAACCTCGCCATCAGTCTGCACGCCGCGACCGATCCGCTCCGCGACGAGCTCGTGCCCCTCAACCGCAAGTGGCCGATCGAGGCGCTCATCGGGGCGGGACGCGCCTTCGCCGCTCGCACGGGCCGGCGGGTGAGCCTCGAATACGTGATGATCGACGGCATGAACGATGGGGAGGAGCAGGCCAGCGGGCTGGCAGCGCTCGCCTCGGGCTGGCGCAGCCACGTGAACCTGATCCCGCTCAACCCGACCCCCGGCTCGCGCTGGAGCGGCTCGCCACGCTTCCGGATCGACCGCTTCGTCGCCACCCTGCGGCGCGGCGGCGTGACCGTCACCGTCCGCGATACGCGCGGGCGAGAGATCGACGCCGCCTGCGGGCAGCTGCACGCCCAGCTCGCGGGCAGGGAGCTGCCACGGCCCGTCCGGCATGCCAGGGACGCGGTCGCGGCCAGATGAGCGGACCCCAGATCAGCGCCAGCATCCTCAACGCCGACTTCTCCGCGCTGGGTCGTGACGTCGAGCGCGCGGCGGCGGCCGGCGTCGACTCGATCCACCTCGACGTGATGGACGGCCATTTCGTCGACAACATCAGCTTCGGGCCGGTCGTGGTAGAAGCCCTGCGGTCCCACTCTGACCTCCCGTATCACACCCACCTGATGATCAGCGAGCCACTCCGCTACGTCGAGCGCTTTGCCAGGGCGGGCAGCGATCTGATCGCCTTTCACGTCGAGGCCAATGACGACGCCGGTCGCGTCATCGGCGCGATCCGCCATGCGGGGCGACAGGCCGGGATCGCCATCAATCCCGAGACTCCCGGGCAGGCCGTGCTGCCCTTCCTGGATGCCGTGGACCTGCTGCTGGTGATGACGGTCCATCCGGGCTTCGGCGGGCAGGCCTTCATCCGGGAGGTGCTCCCCAAGCTCGCCTGGCTGCGCGACGAGGCCGATCGCAGGGGGCTTTCCCTGCCGATCGCTGTCGACGGCGGCGTGAACCTGGAGACGATCGGGGCGGCGCATGCCGCCGGTGGCGACGTGCTGGTGACGGGTAGTGCGCTGTATGTCATGCCGGACGAGCTGCGTCCAGCGGTGGAGGGATTCCGCGCCGCTGCGGCGGCCGCCACCGCACGACCCGCCGCGGCCCCCGCCGGCACCGATCGATGAGGCGCTTCCCAATAGTCGGCCGGCCGGTTACCGTCGGCTTGGCGATCGTGCTGCTCCTGGCGGCCTGCGGCCAGCCGAACCTGCCGTTCGTGCCGACTCCCGCGCCGACGCCCGAGCAGCCGCGCGCGCTGACGGTATCGGCCGTGGCGCGCGGCAGCGGGGAGCCGATTCCCGGTGCGGCGCTGCAGGTCGGCCGCGCGAAGCTGAGCACCGGGGCGAACGGCACCGTCGCGGTCAGCGCGCTGCGTGGCGCTCGCGTCGACGCATCGGCGACTGGATTCGATCCCGCCGAAGGCACAGTTCCCGAGAGTGGGGACCTGCGGATCGAGATGCGCTCGAACGTCCTGAGCGGGATCGTCACTGGTGCGGACGGGAAGCCGGTGGAAGGGGTCCGCGTCTTCGTGGACGGGGAGGCGACGGTGGCGCGCTCCGACGCGCGAGGCGCCTACGAGCTGGCTGGCGTCCCCGAGAAGGGGACCCTGATCTACAAGATGCCGGGCTATCGGCTGGGGGAGATCCCGATCGATGCGCAGATGACAAAGAACGTCGCCCTCGAGCCGTTCGAGGCCCACGCGCTGTACGCCCCCGCCGCGGTCTTCGAGGCACCCGGACGGCTTGACGAGATGCTCGCCCTGATCGACCGCACCGAGATCAACGCGATGGTGATCGACGTCAAGGAGACGGGCGGGAACCTGTACTGGGCGACCGATCTGCCGATCGCGCACCAGGTCGGATCGGTCATGGAGCATCCGCTCTTCGAGCTCGACAAGCTCCTGCCCGAGCTGAAGGCGCGGGGCATCTACACGATCGCACGCATGGTCTCCATGAAGGACAACACCCTCGGCGCTGCGCGTCCCGACCTGGCCGTCAAGAACGCTGCGACCGGCAAGCCGTGGACCGACAACATCGGCGGCATCTGGCTCGACCCGTCAGCTCCCGGGGTCGCTGAATACCTCGCCGCGATCGCCGGCGACCTGGCTGACAAGGGCTTCGACGAGGTGCAGCTCGACTACATCCGCTTCTTCAGCGATGGCCCATACGACGTGGCCGACACGAATCTGCCGAACACGCAGTCGGTCCGCCTGCCAGCCATTCGGCGCGTCCTGCGGGTCGTGAGCGACGCGCTCGCGCACCGCAAGGCCTTCCTCTCGGCCGACTGCTTCCCGATCGCGTTCATCGTTCCGGACGACCAGGGGATCGGGCAGCGGCCCGAGGTGATCATGCCCTACGTCGACTACTTCTCGCCGATGGTCTACCCGAGCCACTACGGTCCCGGTGTCTTCGGCTTTCCGGTGCCAAACCAGCACCCGTACGAGGTGATCAACGAGTCGCTGAAGATCATGAACCAGGAGCGCCGCGGGCTGGCGGTCCAGATCCGGCCATGGATCCAGGACTTCGGGTACGGCGACTTCCCGCCGTACGGGGTGGCCGATGTCGAGGCGGAGAAGAAGGCGGCCAGCGACAACGGCACCAAGGGATTCATGATCTGGAACGCGAACGCCAGCTTCACCGAGGGGGCGCTGGAGCCGCCACGGCCCGACGAGTCAGCCGGACCGATGACCTCCGCCGCTCCCGCGCCTTCCGCGACCCCCGCGCCAGGCGCGTCGGCCTCCGCCGCTCCCTAGCCGTGCGCCTCGTCATCCAGCGGGTCATGCGTGCGTCGGTGCGCTCCGGCGGCGAGCTGCTGGGCTCGATCGAGCGGGGCGCGGTGGTGCTGGTGGGGATCGCCTCTGGAGATACCTCGCAGCTGGTCGACCGGATGGCCGATAAGCTGATCGGGCTTCGCTATTTCGACGATCCCGAGGGTCGAACGAACCTCGCCCTCGCCGATGTCGGCGGCGGGCTGCTGGTCGTGAGCCAGTTCACGCTGCTGGCAGACCTGCGTCGCGGGCGGCGGCCGGGATTCGCCTTCGCCGCCGCGCCCGATACGGCCGAGCCCCTGGTCGAGCGCGTCATCGAGCGGCTGCGCGTTTCGGGAGCCCGGGTCGAGACGGGACGCTTCGGCGCGTCGATGCAGCTCGAGCTGGTCAACGACGGGCCGTTCACGCTGCTGCTCGACTCGGATCGCGACCTCGCCGGCGCCTGAGCCTCTGAATCAGACCTTCTGCGCGGTCCGCCGGCAGCGCGAGCAGGCCTTGACGGTGGTCGTCCTGCCGTCGCGGGTGAGGGTGAGACGCTGCAGATTCGGCAGCCAGCGGCGCAGGGCGCGCTTGCGGTTCATGCCGACCGACTGCGGGTTCCAGCCGGTGATCGGCTTCTTGCCGCAGATCTCGCACTCTTGGGCCATCCGGAAGGTCTCCACTCACGAACGAACCGGCGCGCACGTTCGGCGCCGCCGGAGCCACCGGATGCTAGCACGCTACGATCGGGGCATGCAATTGGAGGGGGCGGTCGGATGGTGACGGCTGCGGGCCCCCCGCGATCTCTGACCGCCAGTGACCTCGACCGCCCGATTCGCGAGGCGTTGCCCGAGCTCGCACGGGGCGCGGGAGCCTTCCATCGGCTCGGGATCGACACGCCCAGGCAGGCGCTCTTCCACCTGCCGTTTCGGTACGACGACTTCAGCGACCTTCGGGCCCTTGGCGAGCTGCTGCCCGACGAGAAGCAGTCCGCTCGGGTGCGGATCACCTCGGTCAAGGTGGAGAAGGGCTTTGGGCGCAAGCCACAGCGCGTGATCGCCCAGCTGGCGGACGACACCGGCAGCGCGGAGGCGGTCTGGTTCGGACGGCGTTTCGTCGAGACGCGCCTCCATCCCGGCGACGAGGTGATCGTCAGCGGCAAAGTGACCCTCTTCGGCTGGCGGCCGCAGTTCACCGCGCCCGACTTCTCGCCGGTGGGCAGCACCTCGATCCACACCGCGCGCGTCGTGCCGGTCTACCCGCTGGCGGGAGGGGCGACCCAGAAACGGGTTCGCGAGCTCCTGGCGCGGGTGCTCGACCGATGCCTGGGCCTCGTGGATGACCCGCTGACCGCGGCCGAGCGCGGCGACCTGATGCCCCTCGCCGATGCCCTGCGCACTGTTCACTTCCCGGAAGACGCCGCCGACGTGCGACCCGCGCTCGACCGCCTCGCCTTCGACGAGCTGCTCGCTCTGCAGCTGACGCTGGCCCAGGCGCGCGCGGCACGGGCCGAGCAGCTCGCGCCGGCAATCGGAGTTCCGCCCGAGCAGCTCGAGGCGATCATCGGCGCGCTGCCGTTCGCGCTCACGGGCGATCAGCGCTCGGCGGTCTCCGAGATCGTCGCCGACCTCGCGGACGAGCGACCGATGCGACGCCTGCTGCAGGGCGATGTCGGGAGCGGCAAGACGGCGGTCGCCGCGGTCGCGCTGGCGGCAGCCTGCCGGAGTGGCTGGCAGGCTGCGCTGATGGCGCCCACGGAGATCCTCGCGCGACAGCACCACGGTGGACTCGAGCCTCTGCTGAGCGGGATGGGGGTCCGCGTCGAGTTCCTTTCCGGCTCTCTCCCCGCGGTACGAAAGCGAGAGATCCACTCCGCCCTGGAGGCGGGCGAGGCCGAGGTTGTGATCGGGACACATGCCGTGATCAGCGAGGGGGTGGCATTCCGGGCCCTCGGGCTTGCGGTGGTGGACGAGCAGCATCGGTTTGGCGTCGCCCAGCGTGCGGCGCTTCAGGCGAAGGGGGGAAGCCGGGAGCCGCATGTGCTCGCGCTCACCGCGACGCCCATCCCGCGCACCCTGGCGCTCACCTTCTACGGAGACCTGGCGATCAGCACGATCCGAGAGCTGCCGCCGGGCCGCCATCCCATCCGAACCGAGATCCGGGATCGTCGCGCCCTCCCGCGGATCCAGGCGTTCCTCGCAAGCGAGGCGGCTGCGGGTCGCCAGGTCTTCGTGGTGGTGCCGCTCATCGTGGAGTCCGAGGCGCTCGAAGCCGCCAGCGCCGAAGCGGAGGCCGAGCGGCTTCGCGCCGCGTTGCCAGACCTCCGTATCGGCCTCGTGCACGGCCAGCAGCGAGCGAGCGATCGGGACGCGACGATGCAGGCCTTCGCGGCGGGGGAGCTCGACCTCCTGGTGGCCACTACCGTGATCGAGGTGGGGATCGACGTGCCCAACGCATCGGTGATGTTGGTCGAGGACGCCGAGCGCTTCGGGCTCGCTCAGCTCCACCAGCTGCGCGGGCGCGTCGGACGCGGCGAGCATCGCTCGTTCTGCATCCTGCTCAGCGATGCTGTCGACGACCGGAGTCGCGAGCGCCTGCGGGTGCTCAGCGGGTCGAGCGACGGCTTCGAGATCGCGGAGGCCGACCTCCTGCTGCGCGGAGCCGGAGACGTGCTCGGCACGCAGCAGTCGGGCCTCCCCCCGCTCCGCGTCGCCTCGCTCTTCGATCCGCGTCACCTCGCGCTCGCCGAGCGAGCGCGGGAGCTCGCGGCTCGGCTGGTGACCGCAGATCCCGAGCTCGCGCTGCGCCCGCGCCTGGCGCGGATGCGCGAAGACTTCGCGCCGCTCGCGGAGGAGGGGGACGCGGCCTGATGCGCGTGATCGCCGGTGCCGCGCGCGGGATCGTGCTGATCGCCCCCCACGATCGTGCCACCCGCCCGATCGCGGACCGCGTGAAGGAGACGCTCTTTGGGATCCTCGGTGAGCGCGTGGTCGATGCCAACGTCCTGGACCTGTACGCCGGCAGCGGAGCGATCGGGATCGAGGCGCTCTCCCGCGGCGCCGAGCGCGCCGTCTTCGTCGAGGTGGCTCGCGCCGCCCTGGCGGCGCTCAGGGAGAACCTGGGCCGGGCCCGCGTCGCCGAGCGGGCGACGGTCCGCGCGCTGGACGTGCTTCGCTTCCTCGGGTCGCCGCCAGCGGATCGGTATGACCTTGCCTTCGTGGATCCGCCCTACGCCGAGCGTGATATCCTCGCGCCGCTCGAGCGCCTGCTGCCACACCTCGGGCCCGGCGCCACGGTGGTGGTGAAGCACTTCTGGCGCTCACCCCCACCCCCGATTCGAGGCCTTGCCGCCTGGCGCGAGCGGCGCTTAGGCGAGACAGGCCTCACGTTCCTGGAGCGTGCGGAGGAGCCATGAGCCGCGTCGCCGTCTTTCCCGGGTCGTTCGATCCGATGACGAACGCCCACCTGGACGTCGCACGACGCGCGGCGAGCCTCTTCGACCGGCTGGTCGTGGGCGTGCTGAGCAATACGCGCAAGGAGCCGCTCTTCAGCGTCGGGGAGCGCGTCGCCCTGATCGAGGCCTGCGTGCGTGAGCTCGGAGACCACGTCAGCGTGACGAGCTTCGACGGGCTCACGGTCGACTTCGCGCGTCAGCAGGACGCCGGGTTCATCGTGCGCGGGCTGCGGGCGATCAGCGACTTCGAAGCGGAGCTGCAGATGGCGCTCACGAACCGCAAGCTGCAGCCGTCGGTCGACACCGCGTTCCTCATGACCGCGCTCGAATACGGCTACGTCAGCTCGAGCCTCGCCAAGGAGGTGGCTCGCTTCGGGGGAGACGTGACCCCGATGGTGCCGCCGCCGGTTGCCGCTGCCCTGCGCGAGCGAGCCGCCGAGGCGGGTCTATAATCCGGCGACGGTCGCACCTGCGGCACAGTCTCCTCGGAGGGCGTGGCCACGGACATCATCTTCCTCGTCGAGCGACTCGAGTCCATGGTGGCGACCGGCAAGAAGCTGCCGCTCACCAATAACGTGGTTCTCGACCAGGCGTCGGTCCTCGAGCTGATCGACCAGCTGCGCGTCGCCGTTCCTGAGGAGGTGCGCGAGGCCAAGCGCGTGACCGAGGAGGCGACCCGCATCACCGATCGCGCGCGCGAGGATGCGGATGCGGTCGTCGCTCGAGCCCAGGAGCAGGCCGCGCGTCTGCTCGAGGAGCGCGAGCTGGTGAAGATGGCCCAGCAGCGCGCGGGCGAGATCCTGGATACCGCGGCGGCCGAGGGGGCAGAGGTTCGTCGCGGCGCCGACGAGTACGCGGCCGGGGTGCTCATCCGACTGGAGGGCGAATGCATCAAGGCCCTGACCAGCATCAAGCGCGGGATCGACATGCTCGACGAGCGTCATCGTCTGCCGGAGCCGTCCTCGATCGCCCGGGACGAGAGCGAAAGCGGCGCAGCCGAGGAGGCCGGGGCCGCCGCTCGGCCATGACCGCGTTCAACGTCGCCGGCCTGCTCCGCGAGCCGGCCGGGGCGAGCAGGGTCGTGCGCCTGCGCGACCATTACGTGACCCTCGGCTCGGACGTCGAGCTTGCCGGCCCGATCGACCTCGACTTGCAGCTGCTGCGCACGAACCGCGGAATCCTGGCGCGCGGCAACGTCAGCGCATCGCTGCGCAGGATCTGCTCGCGCTGCACCGAACCGTTCGTCGACGAGGCCGCGGTGGCCATCGCGGAGGAGTACGTGCCCAGCGTCGATCTCGAGACCGGAGCGGCACTCTCGATCGCCGAGCACGATGAGGGTGCGCTCAGTATCAACGCGCAGCACGAGATCGAGCTTGACCCGGTGCTGCATGACGAGCTGGCCCTGACCGAGCCGATGCATCCGCTCTGCCGCCCCGACTGCCCTGGTCTCTGCCCCGAATGCGGCGAGCGGCTGGAGGCCGGCCACCGGGCCCATGCGGAGGCCGAGACCGATCCGCGCTTGGCACCGCTGGCCAGGCTGCTGCGAGGCGACGACGCGGACTAGTCGGTATACTCGGCCTCCCCGTTTTCATCGATCCCTTCCTCATCGGCTAAGGAGTCACGCGTGGGCGTCCCCAAGCGAAAGGTCTCGAAGGCGCGCCAGGGCGAGCGACGCGCCCACCTGGCGATCAGTGCGCCGCCGCTCGTCGAATGCGACCACTGTCACGAGCTGAAGCGCGCCCATCACGTATGCCCGACGTGCGGCTACTACAACGGTCGCGAGGCGGTATCGGTCGAGTCGGCCACCCCGAGCGAGGGGCAGCGCTAACGAGCGCCCCCGACCCGACGCAGTGAACGCGGTACGCATCGCGGTCGACGCGATGGGTGGTGACCACGCTCCGCGCGAGGTCGTCCGCGGCGCCATCAACTACGCCGCGAGCCACGCGGACGAGGTGATCCTGGTCGGCGACATTCCCAGGATCGAGCGCGAGATCACCGAATATGGCCACGGTCGGCCCGCGAGTGTCCGCTTCGTCGACGCTCCGGAGGTGATCGGCATGGGCGATCATCCCGCACAGGCGATCCGCGCCAAGCGACGCGCGTCGATCGTGGTTGCCACCGACCTCGTTCGCGACGGCGGAGCGGACGCGGTGGTGAGCGCTGGCTCCACGGGGGCGACCATGGCGGCCGCCATCTTCCGGCTCGGCCGGATCGAGGGAATCGACCGACCCGCGCTGCCCGCCCACATGGTGACTGCCACCGGCCCCGTCATGCTGCTCGACGTCGGCGCGAACGTCGACTCCAGTCCCGACAACCTCGTCCAGTTCGCGGCCATGGGCGCCATCTTCGCGGAGCGGGTGCTGAAGGTGACGCGCCCCCGCATCGGCCTGCTGAACATTGGCGAGGAGAAGGAGAAGGGCGACGCGTTGACGCGCGAGGCGCACCTCCGCCTGCGGGCCTCGGGGATGAACTTCGTGGGCAACGTGGAGGCGCACGAGATGATCGGCCACGCCGCCGACGTCGTCGTGTGCGATGGCTTCGTCGGGAACGTGGTGATCAAGTTCTTCGAGGGGCTGACCTCGTACATCTTCCGCTCATTGCGGACCGACCTGCAGCAGGGACCGCTGGCGCCGATCGCGCTGCTCGCCCTGAAGCCGGGATTCGAGCGCATCAAGGAGCGATTCGACTACGAGCAGTACGGCGGCTCGCCTCTCCTCGGCGTACGGGGGGTGAGCATCGTCACCCACGGCCGAGCCAGGGCACGCATGCTCGAGCACGCCATCCGGGTCGCCTCCGAGGCAGCGAGCGCGGGCGTCCCGGCGCAGATCGCGGAATGGAGCCGCAGCCACCCGCAGTCGGGCAGCGTGTCGCGAATCGATCGGCGGGAGGCCTGATCGCGGTCATGGCCGCCTCGCGCGGCGCGACCCGCTCGCGGCCCGGGCTCCAGGCACGCAGGCTCGCGCTGATGGCGCTCTTCGAGGAGGACTTCCGGCCCCGGCAGGCGGTCCGCGCACTCGAGCGCCTGGCGGAGGAGCGGGCGGTCACCGAGGAGGTCGCGGAGCACGCGCGCGGGATCGTTGCCGGCGTGGCCGGACACCGGTCGCTGATCGATGAGCGGATCGTCGCTCTGGCGCCCGCGATACCGCTCTCCGAGCTCGGTCGCGTGGAGCGTGCGATCCTGCGGAGCGCGATCTACGAGGTGCTATACTCCGCCGCGACCCCGAGCGGGGAGGCGATCAGCGACGCCGTTTCCCTCGCCCGGATCTATGCCGGAGATGCCGCCCGCCGCCTCGTGAACGGGGTTCTGGGAAGCGTTTCCAGATCATCGGGTGGAGGAGCCTGACGGTGACCGAGGGTAGTACAGGTACCTACGACCGGCTCAAGAAGATCATTGTCGAGCAGCTCGGCGTCGACGAGGAGGAGGTCACCCCGACCGCCTCCTTCGTAGAGGACCTCAACGCGGACTCGCTCGATCTCGTCGAGCTGATCATGAGTCTGGAAGAGGAGTTCGGGATGGAGATCTCGGACGAGGATGCCGAGAAGATCCAGAAGGTCTCCGACGCGGTGGAGTACATCGAGGAACACCAGCAGTAGGGGTCGACCGGCATGCCGACGCCGAGCATCGAAGAGCTGGGTGAGCGGCTCGGCATCGTTCTCCGGGATCCCACGGCGGTCCGCCTCGCCTTCGTCCACAGCTCCTACTCGAACGAGAACCCGCAGCTCGTCCCCGGTCACAACGAGCGCCTCGAGTTCCTTGGCGACGCGGTCGTCGGTCTCGTCGTCAGCCGCCTCCTCTTCGAGCGATACCCCGACGAGGATGAGGGCTTTCTGACCACCCGACGGGCATCCCTGGTCAACCGTGACGCGCTCGCCTCGATGGCGCTCGAGCTCGGGCTGGACCGATACCTCCTGCTCGGCCGCGGCGAGGCTGGGTATCCGGGTGCAGCTCGCCCGTCGTTGCTGGCGGCCACGTTCGAGGCACTCGCGGGAGCGATCCTGCTCTCCGAGGGCGGGGAGCGAACGGCAGTCCTGCTGGAGGACCTCTTCGCGGCGCGCCTGGAATCCGATGGCGAGCCCGCGGAGTCGCTGAAGTCGGCCAAGAGCCGACTCCAGGAATGGAGCCAGCGCCAGTTCGGGACGAAGCCGGTCTATGACCTGTTGGAGACAACCGGTCCCGCCCATGAGCAGGCGTTTCGGGTGGGGGTCCGGCTCAAGGGCGGCGACCAGATCGCGGAGGGCGCTGGCTCGAGCCGACAGCGGGCCGAGGAGGGAGCCGCCGAAGCTGCGCTGCGGATTCTGCAGGGACCGAGATGACGCGCCTTCGAGAGCTGCGTGTGCATGGCTTCAAGTCGTTTGCCGATCCGACCCGCTTCGTATTCGAGTCGGGCATCAACGCGGTCATCGGGCCGAACGGCAGCGGTAAGAGCAACATGGCCGATGCCGTGCGCTGGGTGCTCGGCGAGCAGTCGAACCGCTCGCTCCGGACGCGGCGGGCCGACGATGTCATCTTCGCGGGCTCGCAGCATCGCCGCCCGCAGGGCATGGCGGAGGTGATCCTCACCCTTGACAACGCCGATGGGTGGCTGCCGATCGACTTCAGCGAGGTCACCATCGGCCGGCGAGCCTACCGGTCGGGAGAGTCCGAGTACCTGGTGAATGGGGCGCGTGCCCGGCTCCGCGACGTCGTCGAGCTGCTCGGGGAGGGCGGGCTGGGCGCCAACGAGCTGGTGGTCGTCGGGCAGGGCACGGTCGACTCGGCCCTTTCGTTGCGACCCGAGGAGCGCCGCCAGCTGTTCGAGGAGGCGGCCGGCGTAAAGAACCTGCAGGTGCGCAAGAACGAGGCGCTCAGCCGGCTGGCACGGGCGCGCGACAACCTGACCCGGGTGACGGACCTGGTCGCCGAGCTGAAGCCACAGGTCCGAAGGCTGGCGGTGCAGGCCCAGCACCAGGAGGAGCATGAGGCGCTCGGCCTGCGTGCACGCGACCTGGTGCTGGAGTCCCACCGGCGCCGCGAGCAGGCGGCCCGCGATGCACTCGGTGAGGCTCGACGCAGGGCTGCGGCGGCCGAAGCGCAGCTGGAAGGGCTGCGCGCGGCGGCGGACGCCGCGCGCCAGGCGATCGCCGAGGCGGAGGCCCGCTACTGGACCGCGGAGGCGGCCGCTCGGGAGGTCTCCCGCGACCGCGAGGCGACCCGTGAGGAGAGCATCCGGGCCGAAGGACGCGTCGATTCGCTCAGTGCGCGCCACGCCGAGCTGGCCGCCGAACTTGCCTCGGCGGAGCGCGAGCAGGGCGGGATCGCCGGGGCGCTGCAGCGCATGGACGATGGAGCGGTCGATGTCGCAGCCGATGCTGCCGAGGCTGCGGCCAGGCAGGCGGAGGAGGCCTGGAGCGCAGCGGTGCGGGACCTCGCCGCGGCCGATGCTGCCCTGCTCGAAGCCGAGGACGCGCTGGCCGAGGTGCGCCATCGCGCGAGTGCGCGGATCGCGGCGGGAGCACGCCGCGACGAGGAACTCGCGGCCGCGACGGCTCGCGAGGAGCGTGTCACGGCGGAGCTGGCGAGCGCCGAGCAGGTGCAGAGAGAGACGCGCAGAACGGCAGACGTGGCCCGCCGCGAGGTCTCGGAGCTCGAAACCGAGCTCGAACGCCCGAGCGCGGAGCACACCGCTGCGAGCCAGCGAGCCGAGGCGGCGAAGGCGCGCGCCGACGCGGCTCGGCAGCGCGCGTCCGAGCTGGCCGAGCGGGTTGGAGCGCTGCGAGCCGAGCTGGAGGGACTGCGCGAGCGGGCCGAGCATGGCGGTCGGCTGGGGGCTCGACTGGCGTCAGCCGGCTGGACCGGCCTGCTGGATGCGATCGACGCGCCGGAGGCGACCTGGCCCGCGATCGAGGCGTTGATCGGCGGCGAGCTGGAGCAGGCGCTGCTCTGGCGTGCTGGCAACCTGGTCGAGCGCATGGCGGAGGCGAGGGGAGCGGCTCGGCTGGTTGCCATCTCGGCCGGCCCGCGCGACGACGATGGTCGGGCATCTGCCCTCGCCGCCGTCAACGGCCGGCGCACGCTTGCCGAGTGGGTCGGGGGCAAGGCCGTGCCGCAGCTGTTTGCCCGCACGGTCGTGGCCGAGGAGGTGGAGGCACTGCTCGACGGCTGGACTCGGCTGCCGCCCGGTTGGTGGGCAGTGACCCCGCAGGGCGACCTTGCCGATGGCCGTGGCCTGGTCGTGCTGCGCGGGCGCGCGGAGGCCGCGGGCGGCGCCTCCGCACGCCAGCATGCGCGGCGCCGGGAGCTGAACGCAGCGCTCGAGCGACTCGAGGGCGAGCACGAAGCCGCCAATGCACGAGCGGCCCGGGAGCGCGCCGCCAATGCCGAGGCCCTGCGCGAGCAGGAGACCTGGCGCGCGGCGCGCGAGCGGGCGGAGGGAGCGCTTCGGACCAAGCGCGGCGAGATGGAGGATGCCGAGTCGCGGCTGGCCCGCAGTGAGCGCGAGATCGCTGCGCTCGCCGGTGAGCTCGACGACGCGCGTCGCGCGCGTGTGCCTCGGGAAGCTGCCGTGGAGCCGGCGAGTGACGTTGGCCTCTCCGAGCGTGAGGCCGATGCGCTTGCTGCGCGCGCGGCCCGCGAGGCCGCGGCCGCGGCTCGCGATCGCGCGCGTGAGGCCCTGACGACGACGCGCGCCGCAGCCGACGAGGCGGACGCCAGCGAGACCGGACGGCGTCGCGAGCGCGGCCTCCTGGAAGCCCGCAAGGCCCAGCTGGCCGCGGCGATCCCGACCCAACGCGACGCCCTTGGAAAGATTGCCGTTGACCTGGCAGCCGCGACCAAAGCGCTCGCGGCGGCGCACGCATTGGATGCCTCTGCCACGGCGGCCCGCGCCGCCGCGGACGGGGAACGGGATCGCTTGCGCGCCGAGCTCCTCGAGCTCGAGCGGGGCGCAATCGCTGCCACCCGCCTGGCCGAGGTCGAGCGCACTGCGCAGGCTGCCGCCATCGAGGTGTCACACCACGAGGAGGCGCTCGCCGCGTCGGGCCGAGAACGGGAGCTCGCACTCGACAGCCTTCCCGAGACGGCCGCCGGACAAGACGGGAGCGCGTCGCCTGAGCCAGCAGCGCAGCTTCGCGCGCTCGGCGACGAGGCAATCGATGAGGAGTTGCGACGCGTGCGACGGACCCTCGGCCAGATCGGCTCGGTGAACCCGTTCGCCATCGAGGAGCACCGAGAGCTCGCGGGCCGCCTCGAGGAGCTGACCAGCCAGGATGCGGACCTGGCTGGCGCGATCGGCTCCACCGAGCAGCTCATCGGCCAGCTCGACGAGCAGATCAGCGGCCGGTTCAACTCCGCCTTCGCCGCCATCGGTGAGCGGTTCGAGGAGTTCTGTCAGCTCCTCTTCGCGGGCGGATCGGCCAGTCTGCAGCTCGACGAGGGGAGCGATGGCGAGGCACCGGACGGGATCGAGATCGTGGTACGCCCGCCCGGAAAGCGGCTGCAGCGGCTGGCCATGCTGTCGGGGGGAGAGCGCGCATTGACCGGCGTGGCGCTCCTTTTCGCCATGCTCAGCGTCAATCCCGTGCCGTTCTGCATCCTGGACGAGGTCGACGCTGCCCTGGACGAGGCGAACATCGGCCGCTTCGCGCTGGCCCTTCGCAAGCTGAGCGAGACGATCGACTTCGTCGTGATCACGCACAACCGTGCGACGATCGAGGTGGCCGACACGATCTACGGCGTGACGATGACCGATGCGGCGGTCAGCGCCGTCCTCTCCCTCCGTCTCGCAGATCTCCCTGTGGGAGTCGGCGCGTAGTGTTCCGGCGGTCACGCGACCAGGAGCCGCCACCGGCTCCGTGCACCGTTGCCCGCCCTGCTCGCGGGCCGCGCGGCATGGGACTGCGCGCACGACCGAGCGGCCTCGGCGCGCGGCTGCGATCCATCCTGGCGGCACGCGATGCGCCGAGCGACCTCGTCTGGGACGAAGTCGAGGAGGCCCTGATCGCCGCGGACGTCGGACCGGCGACAACCCTGGAGCTGGTCGACGCCGCGCGGCGCCGGCTGGCCAGTGGAACCGGGCAGGCGGGCGGCGGGGTGCGCGAGGCCCTCGCCGAGGAGGTCCGCGACCGTCTCGAGCGAGCTGGCTCGGGCGTCTTCGAGCTCGGGCCGTCACCGTCGGTGATCCTCTTCGTGGGCGTCAACGGGACGGGCAAGACGACGAGCCTCGCGAAGCTCGCCGCCCGGCTGCGCAACGAGGGCCACAGCCTGGTCCTGGCTGCCGGCGATACGTTTCGGGCTGCCGCCATCGAGCAGCTGCGCATCTGGGGGGAGCGCGTCGACGTGCCGGTCGTGGCGCAACGGGCCGGCGCCGATGCGGGCGCCGTGGCGTTCGACGCGCTCGAGATGGCCCAGTCCCGCGGTCTCGACGCGGTGCTGGTCGACACCGCGGGCCGCCTCCAGAACAAGGTGCAGCTGATGGCGGAGCTCGCAAAGATTCGTCGCGTCATCGAGCGCCGGCTTCCGGGCCAGCCGCGCCATGTGCTGCTGGTGCTGGACGCGTCGACCGGGCAGAACGGCCTCGCCCAGGCCGAGGGCTTCAGCCGGGAGGCGGGAGTGACCGGGATCGTCCTGACCAAGCTGGACGGGAGCGCCAAAGGGGGCGTGGCGGTCGGCATCGCCGATCGCCTCGGGGTGCCGATCCTGTTTGCGGGCGTGGGGGAGGAGCTCGAGGATCTTGCGCCGTTCGACCCATCGGCCTACGTCGACTGGCTCTTCGCCGCATGAGCGGCGCGTTGCCGCCGATCCCGGTGGGTAGTAGCATGGGCAGCCGTTTCGCGCCGGCCCTCCGGCGCCGCTGACCCGCCCCGCATCGGTCCACCCATGTTTGAATCGCTCTCCGCGCGCCTGCAGAGCGTCACGGCACGTCTCCGCGGGAAGGCGAAGATCACCGAAGCCGACCTCGACGTCGCCCTGCGCGAGATTCGGCTTGCCCTGCTCGAGGCCGACGTCAACTTCAAGGTCGTCAAGCAGTTCGTGGCTCGCGTCCGCGAACGCGCCTTTGGCGAGGCGGTGCTCAGCGGCCTGAACCCCGGCCAGCAGATCGTCAAGATCGTGCACGACGAGCTGGTGGCGACCCTCGGCGGCGAGCGCCACACGCTCAGCCTGGAGTCCCGTCCATCGGTCCTGATGCTGGTCGGTCTGCAGGGCTCCGGGAAGACGACCACTGCCGCCAAGCTGGCAGTCCGGCTGCGCAAGGAGGGGCGAAAGGCCCTTCTCGTGGCCGCCGACGTGTACCGACCCGCGGCGGTCGACCAGCTCGTGCAGCTCGGCGATCAGATCGGTGTCGAGGTCCACAGCCGGCCCGTCGGCACTCCGGCGCTCGAGGTTGCTCGCAGCGGGCTCGAGCTCGCACGGCAGCGCAAGATCGACGTCGTCATCCTCGACACGGCGGGCCGCCTGCACGTCGACGAGCCGATGATGGACGAGCTGGTGCGCATCACGGGCAAGGTGACCCCGGCTGAGACGCTGCTGGTCGTCGACGCCATGACCGGGCAGGAAGCGGTTCATGTCGCGGAGGCCTTCCACGCCCGCCTGCCACTCAGCGGGCTGGTCCTCACCAAGATGGACGGGGACGCCCGCGGCGGGGCGGCGCTCAGCATCCGAAGCGCCACCGGCATTCCGGTCGCCTTCATCGGCACCGGCGAGCGGACCGACGGGCTCGAGGTGTTTCATCCCGATCGGCTTGCCCAGCGGATCCTGGGCATGGGGGACATCCTGTCGCTCGTCGAGCGTGTGCAGGAGAACGTGGATCGCGACGAGGCCGAGGCGGTCGCGCAGCGCATGCTGGAGGCACGATTTACCCTCGAGGACTTCCGCACTCAGCTGCAGCAGATCAAGAAGATGGGCCCGATCGGCCAGGTCCTGCAGCTGATCCCGGGTGCCGGGCAGATGGCGGGCGCCGCGCAGGCGGCGGTCGACGGCGGCGAGCTGAAGCGGCTCGAGGCGATCATCGACTCGATGACCGCCGAGGAGCGCCGCCATCCCGAGCTCATCAAGGCGAGCCGCCGACGGCGGATCGCGCTGGGCAGCGGCGCGACCACGGCCGACGTGAATCGGCTCCTGAAGCAGTTTGGCGAGATGCAGCGCGTCATGAAGTCGATCAGTGGCGGCCGGATGCCGAAGCTCGGCGGCGGCCTCGGCTCGCTGCTGGGGCGCTGAGAAGGCGATGCATCGCCTGGTGATCGGCCTCACCAGTCTGCTGGCAGTCGCCGGCGGCGCGGTGGTTGGCGGCTACCTGTTCCTGTCGGGCGCTGGGATCGATCACACCGCCGACCTGGTTCCGGCCCAGGTGACCGCGTATGTCAGCGTCTACCTGCAGCCCTCGACCGCGCAGCAAACGAAGCTCGCGGCGCTCATCGGCCGGCTGCCGGGGTTCGAGGATCCGGCCAGCCTCGACACCAAGATCGACCAGGTGGTTCATAACGCGCTCAGCGACTCGGGCCTCACCTACGAGACCGATATCCGGCCGTGGATCGGCGGCCAGCTGGCCGTCGGCGCCTGGCAGACTCCGGGTGCCGCGACAGAAGATCCAGCCAGCGCCAGCACCCTCCTCCTCGCCGAGGTGAAGGATCGAGCGGCGGCGCAGTCGGCCATCGATCGCCTGGTCCAACGCAGCGGGACGACGGCGAAGCACGAGACCTACCAGGGAGTCGACCTGGTCCTGAGCGACACGGCCGGCTATGCCTTCCTTGGCGACATGCTGGTGGTCGGGGAGCCGAAGTCCGCGCTGCAGGCGGCGGTCGACGTCAATCGCGGTGTGACCGATTCCCTTGCCAGGAGCGCATCCTTCCGCGCTGCGATGGCGAAGCTTCCGAGCGACCGACTGGCCGCGGCCTACGTCGACGTGGCAGGGCTGGCAACCGCCGCCGGCGCGCCGAGCCAGGCAACGGGCCTCTCGACCGTCAGCATGGCGCTGGTGGCGGAGGAGAACGGCCTGCGCCTGTCAGGGCAGGTGCCCTTCGACAAGGCGGTGGCCTCCGGACCGGCAGCGAAGCTCTTCGAGCTGTCGGGCGCCGCCGCACAGCTGAGCGGCTGGATGCCCAAGGGAACGCCGTTCGAGGTCAGCCTCTTCGGCCTGAGCCAATCGATCCAGGCCGTGGAGGGGGCGGCGAGCGCTGACACGCCAGAGGGCAAGTCGGTGCGCGATGCGTTCTCCACGGTCCGCGGGCTGGCCGCTCTCGGGCTCGGCCTCGACCTCGACAAGGACCTGCTCCCACTGCTGGACGGCGAGGCCGCGCTGGCGGTCAGCGGGATCAGCGGCACCACGCCGAGCGGCGAGCTGCTCCTCCGGCCGAGCGATCCGGCGGCCGCTGCCGCGACGCTCACCAAGCTCCGCGACAAGCTCGAGGGTCAGGGAGCCGCCATTCACACTCAGGACGCGAGCGGGACACAGATCACGACCCTCGAGATCCCGCAGTTCGGATCGGTCTCCTACGCCACCACCGACCAGGTGGTCATCTTTGGCCTGAAGCCCGAGGACGTGAAGGCGGCGCTCGATGCGCATGCCTCCGGCGACACGCTTGCCGCGGCGGATACCTACAAGTCGACCTTTGACCTCGCCGGCGCACGCGGCGGCACGGAGCTGTTCGTGGACATCGCTGCGCTCGCGGGCCTGGCAAAGGATCAGCTCGGCGTCTCGGGCGACGCTGGCAAGCTGCTGGGGCAGCTCGGGGCGCTCGGCGTGACGGCCCCCGCTCGCGGCGATCACCTGGAGTTCCATGCCGTGCTCACGGTCAAATAGCCGAGGCGCGGTCACACGACACCATTCCAACAGGACCGAAGGAAAGAGGACGAAACTTGGCAGTACGGATTCGCCTGACGCGGGTGGGGGCAACGAAGCGGCCCTCGTACCGCGTCGTGGCCATCGACAAGCGCCGCGCGCGCGACGGGCGCGCGCTCGAGATCCTGGGCTTTTACGACCCATTGACCGATCCCGCCACGGTGAAGCTGGAGGCAGAACGGATCCAGGCATGGATCTCGAAGGGCGCCCAGCCATCCGAGACGGTCGTGAAGCTAATGCGCCAGGCGGAGAAGGGCCCCGTGGCAAGCGCCGCCGCACCGAAGATGGCCGAGAAGCCGAAGCCGGCCCGCGCGCGCAAGCCGAAGCCGGCCGTCCCGGAGGCCGCGGATAGCGAGCCGACGGTGGCAGACACCGCGGAGGCCGCGGATGATGCCGAGCCGGCGAAGGCCGAGGCGTGAAGGAGTTCCTCGAGTACGTCGCGAGAGCGCTCGTCGAGAAGCCGGACGAGGTCACCGTCGAGCTGGACGAGGAGGGCGACGAGGTCACCCTGACCCTCGTCGTCGACGAGCACGACATGGGGCGGGTAATCGGTCGCGACGGGCGCATCGCCAACGCCATGCGCAGCCTGCTGCGGGTCATGGGCTCGCGGGATGGGCGCCACGTCGAGCTGGAGATCACGTCCGACGAGTGAGCGGCTGGCGGTCGCCCGGGTGGCCGCCGTCAAGGGGCTGGGCGGCGCCCTGAAGATCGAGTCGCTGACGGACTTTCCTGAGCGGCTCCTGCCCGGTACCGAGATCTACCTGGAGGGCGATGCCGAGCCACGTCGCATCGCCGAGGTGAACTGGGCCGGACGCGTGCCGACGCTGCGCCTGGATGGGATAGCCACTCGGGAAGCGGCCGCCGCCCTGGTCGGGCGGTACCTCGAGCTGCCAGCTCGGGAGCTGCCCGACGGCAGCTACTACTGGCATCAGCTCCAGGGCCTGCGCGTCGTCGACACATCGGGCGTCGAGCTCGGCGAGCTGGTCGAAGTCTTTCGGGCCGGGGAGAACGAGGTCTACCGGGTGGTCGGCGACGGCGGAGAGCAGCTCATTCCCGCGCTGCGCTCGGTGGTCAAGGAGATCGACCTCGCGGCGGCGCGGATGGTCGTCGAGTACGACGTCGAAGAGGTTCGCTGACCAACCGATGCCGCCTGTCCTGAGGATCGACCTCGTCACCCTCTTTCCCGAGTATTTCGATGTGCCCCTTCGCACCTCGGTGATCGGGCGAGCCGCCGAGCGCGGCCTGCTCGAGCTGTCCGTCATCGATCTCCGTCGGCACGGGCTTGGACGGCATCGGTCCGTCGACGACTACCCGTATGGCGGGGGAGCCGGAATGGTCATGCGGCCGGAGCCGCTCTCCGCGGCGATCGGCCCGCTGCGTCGAGCCGGGGCGATCGTGATCCTGCTCGATCCCGCCGGGGAGCGCCTGACCGATGCGCTGGCTCGGGAGCTGAGCGGGGCCGCCCGTCTCGCCCTGGTCTGCGGCCGGTACGAGGGGATCGACGAGCGGGTCCGGGGGATGGTCGATCGCGAGGTCAGTGTCGGGGACTACGTGCTGAGCGGGGGCGAACCCGCCGCGCTCGTGCTGGTCGATGCAGTCGCGCGCCTCGTGCCGGGTGTGATCGATGCCGAATCGTCGGCGGGCGACTCGTTCGCGGAAGGCCTCCTCGAGTACCCGCAGTACACCAGGCCGGAGACCTTCGACGGCGTCAGCGTGCCGGCCGTCCTCCTCTCCGGTCATCACGCCGAGGTTGAACGCTGGCGCCGGAGCGAGGCGCTGCGGCGTACCCTCCTGCGGCGGCCCGACCTTCTCGACGGGGCACTGCTGAGCGATGCCGACCGCGCCGAGCTCGAGCGTCTTCGCCGCGAAACGACCGACGATGCCTGACCCCCGCCCTGCCGCCTCGCCTTGCTGGCGGCGGCCGAGCGCTGCTATACTCGCCGCCGTCGCGGCCGCCTCGCGGTCGCGTTCTTCATGCCAATCCCGAATCGATAAGCGGCTGCTAAGGCCGCGGTAAGAGGTCTGCCACTACCGTGAACGTCATCGAGGAGCTCGAACGCGAACAGCTCCGCAGCGACGTCCCAGAGATCGCGCCGGGGGACACGGTGCGCGTCTCGGTGAAGGTGGTCGAGGGCAGCCGAGAGCGGATCCAGGTCTTCGAGGGCACCGTCATGCGAATGCGCGGCGGTGGCCTGAATCGGCAGATCACGGTGCGGCGGATCGCCAGCGGCGTGGGCGTGGAGCGCACGTTCATGGTGCATGCGCCGCGCATCGAGAAGATCGAGGTGGTGCGCCACGGGGTCGCTCGTCGAGCGCAGCTCTATTTCCTCCGGGATCGCGTCGGCAAAGGCGCAACTCTCCGCGAGCGCCGTTAGGCCGATGTTCGGTCCGGGCACCGTCCCGGCCAGGCGCCACGTGCGCCACGTTCCCCGCATCGCCGGCACCCGGCACGAGCGCGAGCTGCGCTTGGCTGGATACGAGAGGATCGCCGGCCTCGACGAGGTCGGACGCGGCTCGCTCGCGGGGCCAGTGGTCGCGGCCGCGGTCATCCTCCCTGAGCGGCATCGTATCCCCGGGCTACGCGACAGCAAGGTGCTCGTTCGGGCACGTCGCGAGAGCCTCTATCAGCTGATCCTGCGACGGGCGATCGCGGTCGGCGTTGGCTGTGTCGAGGTCGAGGTGATCGATCGGATCAACATCCTGCAGGCGACCAAGCTCGCCATGAAGGAGGCCGTCGCGCGCCTCTCGCAGCAGCCGGATCACCTCGTCATCGATGCCCTGACCCTGCGGGACGTTAGCCTGCCGCAGCGCCCGATCATCAACGGGGATGCGATCTGCGCCTCGATTGCCGCCGCCTCGATCGTGGCCAAGGTGACGCGTGACCGAATCTGCACGGAGCTCGACGAGCGCTACCCGGCGTACGGCTTCGCCCGGAACAAGGGCTATGGCACGCGCCGTCATCTCGATGCACTGCTGGTCGAGGGACCCTGTGAATGGCATCGGCGCTCGTTTGCCCCGGTGCGCCTGATGCTCGCAGGCGTCCAGCTGCCGCTCGACCTCGACATGGGCCTGGAGCTCGATCTGCTCCAGGACGCGGAGGAGATCGACTTCGACGGGGACTGAATCGCTCGCCTCCCGGGGAGCGACGCATGGGAGACCCACGACACGA
>Ga0307310_10000082_pt1 | contig 23593 bp, 22 predicted proteins | sample ER_DNA_197_FD_194502 | JGI IMG/M metagenome (GOLD analysis project Ga0307310, IMG submission 194502) | Bulk soil microbial communities from the East River watershed near Crested Butte, Colorado, United States - ER_DNA_197 | ecosystem: Environmental > Terrestrial > Soil > Floodplain | place...
CGACACCAGGCACGGCCAACGCACAATTTTGAGGCCGAGGTCGCGGGGGCGGCGGCGAAGGAAGGTGTCTGGCATGGGCTCAAAGGTAAGAGGTCAGAAGTGAGAGGGGTCGCCATGCCTCACCTCTCACCTCTCACCTCTCACCTCTCACTTCTCACCTCACCTCTCACCTCTAACCTCTAACCTCTTACCTCTCACTCTTACGTCGAAAGAGACAACGCCTCGTCAGCCGACCCCCGCAGTTCCATCACCTCCTCCGCTGCCTTCTTCCCCGCCACGAAGGCGTGATCCGAGTTGTAGTACTCCCACTCGGCATAGCGGCCGGCCAGCACGATGTCCTGAGTAGACAACCACGCACGAATCAGATTCACGTTCCGGGCCCGGTGGTGATCGTAGACCACGTAGGCGATCGGCAGGTCGACCTGGTTCGCCGCCCAGATCGGATCCTCATCCTTAAGGAAGCCGATACGCCTGCAGTCGGCGATACACCGCTGGATCAAATCCACCCCGTCGCAGGGAAGCGGCTTGGCCTCCGAGTAGGTGATCTCGCAGGTGATGCCGAATCCGCCGGGAGCATTACAGTGGGGACTGGCGTTCCCCTGAACGAAGATCCGGTGGAACACTGTGTCCTCGGGATAATAGATCCAGTGCTTCTCGGTCAGTCTCTCCCGTCCGATTCCCAGATTTACACATCGGACCGACACATGGCGGAGTTGAGCCGCGGCTTTCCGCACGTCCGCCGGCGCCTCGCTGCCCATGAGCCGGATCAATGCCGGGAGCGGCATCGTGCTGATCAGGTACTCATAGGGGAGCGTCGTCCCATCCGAGAGGGTAACCGTGTGCTGCGAGGGCGACACGGCCGTGACCCTGGTTTCCAGCCGAAGCTCGCCCTGAAGATGCGGCAGGAAGCCGTTCATGAGCGACTGGAAGCCACCCCGCAGTGGATAGCCGAATCGGGCGTTGGGACCCATTGGCTTTCCCACTGGCGACAGCGCGCCCTCGATCATTTCTTCGAGGTCGGGGAGCGGCACCCGGCCGCCAAGCCAGGAGGTCTCCATATCCGAGAGCGGTACCGCCCAGAGCTTCTGGTTGTAGGGAATCGCGAAATGCTTGGCAATGCCGGCGCCCCAGACCTTGTAAATGAATTCCTCAAAATTCCGGGGCGAGCTCTTGTGCAGCGCCGCGAGTCTTCGTTCGGCACCAGCGTACGAACGGGACTTGCCGGTGCCGTTCGACTTCATCAACGGCTCGAACATGCCGCGTCGGTCGGGACCCGTATAATCGCCGTTGCTGCCGTGGTCTTCTGCCGGCTTCTTCGCCTTGAGGCTCCCGAAGCGTGCCTCGATAGCGCCGACGATGCATTCCTTGATCACGTCCGACGGTAGCCCATGGAGCGCACCCTGGAAGGGGTAGCGGGTGTGGACGCCTTTGCTGTAGATCCACGCCTCCCGGTCCTGCCAGTGGACATTGTCCCCCAGCAGCCGCTGGTACATCTCATGGACGTAGGGGTCGGTGGAGAACATGATGTGGCCGGCCATGTCGAAGGTGAAGCCGTTCTCCTCGATGGACCGGCACCAGCCGCCGACGCGGTCGGCCTGTTCGATCAGAATCGCGTCGGGGCCGAGATGATATACGGCGCTCAGGCCGGTCGGGCCGGCGCCAATGACGACAACGGGAGTGTCGTTAGATGAGTCCTGTTGCTTGGGTGGCATGGGAACGCTTTGATCCTTTCAATTGCGGCGAGCTCCTTGAGCTCAGATTAGATACAACATCCTGGGGCTTCCCGGGTTCAGGCCGACTCGCGGACGGCCGTGGTCTGCTCCATCGCCGTAGCCAGCAACTCTTCCATTGCGGACACGGTCGCTTCCCACGAGGTCCCAGATAGAACCTTGCGCATGAGTGTTGCTCGGCGATTGCGCTCTCCGGCATCCGAGGCAAGCGCCGCGTCGCACGCGGCTAGGAACTCCTCCGGCGTATCGCCGAGGTAGACGATGTCGCCATAGGGCTCGGCGACGTCGGTGATCGGCGTGCTCACGATGGGAAGCTCCGCGGCCATGTACTCCAGTGTTTTCGTAGGACTGATGAATCGGGTGGAGTCGTTGCAGGCGAACGGCAGGAGACACACGTCCCACCCGGCGAGATAGCTCGGCAGCTCCTCGTACGAGCGCTGGCCGAAGTAGTGGATGTTGGGCCGCCGCGGCAGCGTCGCCGGATCGATCTTGACCATCGGACCGACCAGCACGATGTGCCACTCGGGCCGATCGGCTGCCACCGCATCGATCAGCGTCAGGTCCAAACGCTCGTCGATCACCCCGTAGAAGCCGAGCCGCGGATGGGGAATTGCGGCCTGATCTTCCGCCACTACGGTGGGCTCAGCCGTCTCGCCTGGCCGAGCCCGGCGGAAGTGAGCCGCATCCACACTGCTCGGAAAGCAATGTACGTTATGGTGGCGCGCCTGCTTGGCCCGGTAGAGGCTGGGCCCCCCGGTAAACATGACATCGGCGCGCTCCAGCAGCGTGGCCTCATGACTCAGCAGCTCGGGCGGCGCACCCAGGAAAAGCGACAGCTCGTCCATGCAGTCGTATACCACGACGTCGGGATCGAGCCCCTGGGCCAACGGGAATGCCATGGGGGTGTAGAGCCACGCGAGCAGGCTCGAGTCGCCCAGCTCACTCGCCAGGTCGGCCATGAGTGGCTTGAGCACGGCGATCTGATCGGGGTGAAAGCCCGGCGCTCTGATCGGCGTGCGAGCGCGCAAAACGGTGATATTGGGCTGGGGATAGCTGCGCTCCCAGCGGATAGGACCGCCGAGATCGAGCTCCGGCTCTTCAATGAAAAAGACCGGCCGTTTGGCGGCCAGACGTGAAAGCAGATGCTGGGGGCGCTGATAGACGAAGTTCCAGCGGAGATGCGCGAAGGCGACGATCGTGTAGCGAGGTTGCATAAATCGCTCCCGAAGCAGCTCTGCCGCTCCAGTGAGCTCGAGCGTGCTCGTACGGATGATTAAAGAAACGCTACCAGGTGTTTTTTCAACGGGGCCCAATCTGTCCCAGAACAACCTTGTTTGCCGGGTCGGGCGCCGCGGAAATCGTGTGAGTCCCGTCACAGGAAGCTTCAGCGCAAACCGGCAGTTTGTTTCGATATAGCTGGGAGCTGGGAGCTGGGAGTCGGGAGCTAGGCAATGACAGCTAGTCCCACGCTCCTGGCTCCAAGCTCCCCAGCTCCACAACGGAGACGCCATGGGCTCAACTAAATCCTTCGTACGAGGCCTGACGCTCGGCGCCGGCCTCATGTACCTGATGGACTCCGACCGGGGCAAGGCTCGCCGCGAGCAGCTCGCCCAAAAGGTCAGTCGCCTGCTAGGGAGCACGCCCTATCGCTTCGCCACTGAGAGGTTCGAGGCGGGCGGTGTCGAGATCGGCCACTATGGGGCGCGGGCCGGCGACATCGCCGGGCTCGGGGCTGCGACCCTCAGTCTGGTGAGGTCGGCAGTACCCTCGAGCCAGGGGAACAGCTTGGCCCTTCAGGTCCTTGGAGGGATGCTGGCGCTCTACGGACTCACCCGCCGGGGCACACTCGCGTCGCTGTTCCGCACCGTCGGCACCGGGATGCTCGTGGGCTCAGCCGGCCGTGAGTCGCTCGTCGGGTCGGTGCTTCCGCGGGTAGACCGGCGGCGCGCAGTGGACATTCAGAAGACGCTCCACATCGATGCGCCCCTGGAGCAGGTATACGCGTTCTGGAGCAATTACGAAAACTTCCCCCTGTTCATGTCGCATGTGCGGGAGGTGGAGGATCTTGGTGGAGGACGCTCCCGCTGGAGTGTGAGCGGGCCTGGCGGCGTGCCGATCGAGTGGAACGCGGTCCTGACGCAGCAAGGCTTCAATGAGGTCATCGCCTGGCGGAGCGAGCCAGGCTCGATGCTGGAGAATGCCGGCATCATCCGCTTCACGCCTGCCGGAATCGGGACCCGGGTCGATCTGCGGTTCTGCTATCATCCTCCCGCCGGCGGTGCGGGTCAGGCGGTGGCGGAGCTGCTGGGCACCGACCCCCGAGCCAAACTGAACGATGACCTCGGGCGGATGAAAGCACTCCTCGAGGCAACCCATTAGGAGTGAGACCTATGGCAAAGAATCTCGGTCGTGAGTACGCGACCATGTCGGAGGACGAGCGCCGGAAGTTTGCGCTCGAGGAGGAGGAAGGGAGCCGCGAGCTGCCGGCCGAACTGGCCTTCGATGAGCCTCGCATCGAAGAGCGGATGGGCCAGCACTACGCCAGCCCGAAGGAGGAGGTCGCCGATCCGGAGCATCGAGACGGCATGAGCGCACTGCTCGACGATGAGCAACACCAACGCGCGGTACGCAAGGCTGCCACCCGGGGGAAGGGCGTCGAGGACCCGGAGACCATAAAGTCCCGGCTGAAAGATGCCTAGAGGTAGCCACAGAGCGGTGGATGGGGTGGGCAGGTTCAGAAGAAAATCCGACCGAGCCCGGCTGATGCTCGCCGCCGGGCTGGGCGCGATGTGGGCGGTCAGGAGGCTTCGGTTGAGCTCCTACACCCTCCGGGGGAAGACCGTGGTCGTTACCGGCGGATCCCGTGGCCTCGGCCTGGCCCTCGCGCGCGAGGTAGCGGCACAGGGCGCCAGGGTAGCCATCTGTGCTCGTGATGCAGACACGCTGGAGCGGGCGCGCCAGTCGCTGACCCAGATCAGTGACGACGTCATGGCGGTCATCTGCGACATCACCCAGCCCCCCTCCGTGTCCCAGCTGCTCGCGCAGGTGCACCAGCGGTTCGGGCCGGTCGACGTGCTGGTCAACAACGCCGGCGTGATCGAGGTGGGACCGGCGGAGACGATGTCCCTGGCCGACTACGAAGAGGCCATGGCCACCAACTTCTGGGGCATGCTCTATCCCACGCTCGCCGTGCTGCCCGAGATGCGCCAGCGCAATGCGGGCCGGATCGTCAACATCACCTCGATCGGCGGCAAGCTGGGCATTCCACACCTGCTCCCCTACAGCGCGAGCAAGTTCGCCGCGGTGGGCTTCTCCCAGGGGCTTCGCGCCGAGGTGGCAGCCGACGGCATCAAGGTTGTGACGGTCTGTCCCGGCCTCATGCGCACCGGCAGCCCGCGCAATGCCATCTTTCGCGGCCGGCATCGTTCGGAGTACGCCTGGTTCAGCATCAGCGATGCGCTTCCCGGACTGTCGATCAGTGCGGAGGGCGCGGCCCGCCGCATCGTGGCCGCCTGCCGTCGGGGCGACGCGGAGGTCCTCTTCCCCATCCCGGCCCGGGTCGCGGCGGTAGTGAATGCGATGGCGCCGGGGCTCACCGCTGACGCGCTGAGCCTGGTGGACCGGGTGCTGCCCGGACCCGGCCGCGGGCCCACGAACCGCTACAAAGGCGCAGAGAGTCAGTCCTGGCTCTCTCCGTCGTGGCTGAGCCGCCTGGGAGACCGGGCCGCTCGAAAATACAATCAGGTCGCCACTCGAAAGAGCGACAGCGTGATCACTTCTGCCGGCTCAACGCCGGAATAAAGGAAACGAGCCATGGCATCCCCCTACAACGGAGTCGCCTCCAACGAGAGTTGGGAAAATCTTCGTCGCCCGCAGACCGCGGACGATGGCATCAATGTCGGAAAGACCGAGCGCCTGGTATCGGGTGTCGCCGGTGCCGCGGTGATCGCGCTGGCCCTGCGCCGCAAGCGGCTCAGGGGCCTGCTCTTCCCGCTGGGCGGGAGCTTGCTGTCTCGGGCAGTGACCGGCCGTTGCCCGGTGAACCGGGCGCTGGGCCGGAACACGGCGAAAGGCGAGCGCGCGAACCCGGTGGCCCGGGGGCAGGGTATCAAGGTCGACCGCACCATCACCGTGAATCGCCCGCGAGAGGAGGTCTACCATTTCTGGCGTCAGCTGGAGAATCTCCCTCGCTTCATGGACCACCTCGAGTCGGTCACCGTGCTCGATGAGGACCGCTCGCATTGGGTAGCCAAGGCGCCGGCCGGCACCAAGGTCGAGTGGGATGCGTCGATCCAGGACGAGATCGAGAACGAGCTGATCGCCTGGCGATCGCTGCCGGGGTCCGACATCGACAACGCCGGCTCGGTGCACTTCATTCCGGCGGGCGATGGAACCGAGGTACGAGTGGTGTTGCGCTACGATCCGCCGGCGGGCAGAGTCGGCGCGGCGGTGGCCAAGTTGCTGGGCGAGGAGCCCGAACAGCAGGTCGAGGAAGATCTCCGGCGCTTCAAGCAGGTCATGGAAGCGGTCGAGACCCCGGCCCGATCAAGGAAGCCGGCGAAGCGAGGCTGATCTCTCTCGCATGAGATACGACTGCATCATCGTGGGCGCCGGGCCGGCGGGCCTGAGCGCGGCGCTCATGCTAGGCCGTTGCCGCCGTCGCGTGCTGGTGTGCGAGGCCGGCGAGCCGCGGAACGCGCGCTCCAAGGGACTCCACAACTATCTCACCCGCGACGGGACCGCGCCGCTGGAGTTCCTCCGGCTGGCGCGGAAGGAGGTCGAGGAGTACCCCACGATCGAGTTCCTCCCTGCCGAGGTGAAAGACGCTCGACGCACGAGCGACGGTTTCACCGTGGTCCTCGCCGATCGCACCGAGCTCAGTACCCGCAAGCTGCTGCTGGCGACGGGAGTGGCGGACGACCTGCCCGACATCGATGGCCTGGGGCCACTGTACGGCACCAGCGTTCACCACTGTCCCTACTGCGACGGCTGGGAGTGGCGTGATCAGCCGATCGCGATTTTCGGGAGGGGTGAGGACGGCTCCGCATTGGCGCTGGCCCTCACCGTGTGGAGCGATGACCTGGTCCTTTGCACCGACGGCCCGAATGGCCTGACGAGCGCGCAACGCGAGCAGCTGGAACGCGTAGGCATCAAGGTGCGGGAAGACGAGGTCGTCCGGCTCGAGGGGCAACGCGGTTGGCTTTCTCGGATCATCTTTGCCGAAGGCGAGCCGCTCCCGCGCCGGGCGTTGTTCCTCAGCCCCGCCCAGCACCAGCGAAGCGACCTCGCGTTGAGACTGGGCTGTCGCTTCACCGAGAAGGGTGCGGTCAATACCGGCAGCTGTGAGGCTACCGATGTTCCCGGCCTCTACGTCGCGGGTGATGCCTCCAAGGAGGCGCAGTTCGTCGCTGTTGCCGCGGCCGAGGGTGCCGAAGCGGGGATGGCGATCAACAAGGCGCTACTGAAGGACGACCTGGCTCAGAACAGGACTTCGATCCCGAGCCGCACCAGCCGGGGTGGGCCGTACGCGAAGAGGGGCTGAGTGAAGTCGCGGGCGGCGGCGAGGTAGAGCGGAAACAGCTCGTCGCGTCCGGCGAGATACCCGTCGCCATTGGCATCGGCCGATGCGCGATACCGGGCCGACTCGTAGGGGATCTCCTCCGGGTGCGCCTGGTACGCGGCCTCCGCCAGCGCGGCGACCCCGGCGCTGTCCGGCCCCGGCAGGCCGGTGTCCCGCCGCACCGCCACGATGTTTCTCCGATTCAGCAGGTTCCGCACGTCCAGATAGACGCCTCCCCGGGCGCCGCCGAGCCGCATTGGACGCCGCACCAGCAGGTCTATCGTCTGGGTTGACGGCAGCCTTGCAGAGTTCGGCAGGCCGATCAACGAATCACCGGCGGCGTTGCTTCGGCTGTAGGGAAGCCCGGAGCTGACCCGCACGATCGCGGCGGCCTCGAGTCCCCCCAGCACCGGCGCGCCGAACAGCTTCGGTCCTACGTGGTCCGGCACCTTGCTCCGGAGTATGGCGGTGACGGTGTGCCGCCGGTCGAAGTCGAGCGGGAACTCCGCCCGGGCCGGGCGGATGGTGTCGCCGGTAGTCGGATCGATCGAGATCACCCGGTTGAGCAGAAACGCATCGGTGGCGGTCGCCTTGGCGCTCTGAAGGGTATATGCGACCCGCACGCCGAACCCATCCCGCAGGTCACGCTCGAGGATCAGCTCCGCTCCCTTCACGGTGCCCGCGTCGGCGTTGCCGAAGATGGTGGAGTCGGGATCCAAACCCAGCGGCACCGAGGCGACCAATCCGTCGAGCCGCTTGACATAGGCCCCCAGCCGCAGCGAAGTGATCGGCGTGGGCCGCACCCGGAGGCTGAACTCGTACTGAGTAGCGTCCTCGAATCCGATGTTGGGATTGCCCCGGCGGAACCGTCCCGTGCGAGTGGTGTCATCGAATGCGGCATCCACCAGGTACTGATAGTCGGGCGCCTGGGTAAAGCGGCCGTAGCTCGCCACGAACGTAGCCCCTTGGAGCACGGTCGAGACCGCAAACCGGGGACTCACCTTTCGCTGGGAGCCGCGCGACACCGAGGCCAGGGTGCTGCCGGCGCTGAACTGGTCGTAGCGAACCCCGAGCGTGAAAGCCAGATCGCTGAGCCGAAGCTGCCCCTCGAGATAACCGGCGGCGCTCGTGGGTGAGAACACCGAGACTGCCGTCGGAGGCACGCTGTCTCCCACCGGGAGGTAGCCCAGCGCCCGCTGGTAGGTGCGCACCTGCTGCTTCACCACCTCGCCACCGGCGTAGAGGTCAACCCGCTCGCCGGCGCCGTAGGTCAGATCCATCTGGCCTCGGGTCTCGCCGAAGTGGCTGAACGCCAGGTCGCCGCGTGACCCCGTGCCGATAAAGAACGCAGGCACGCCCCAGGGTGTAGCCGTACTGGCATCCGGAGTGCGCAGGCCCGGAATCGGGTCAGGGGTCGGCTGCAGCGCCTCTGCTGCGGTCTCCCCGATGAAGTGAAACGGCTTGCCGGTCAGCGCCCCCAGCGCGTAGTCCACCTGGCCGTCGAGGGTGCCGCGAGTGAAGTCCCGGATGAAGCGGCCCACCCGGAGGTCGAGGATGAGCGGCTTGTGAGTGCCCGGCCCGCTGGCGTACTGTGCGTGCCCGGTGAACAGGTTGCCGTTGAGCCGCTGAGCAGGCGAGAGGTCGAGATCGTACTTGTAGCCCTGATCGTAGAGCAGGCGTTGATCCTCGGTGTGGAGGCCGAGCACTCTGAAAGTGACCCGGTCGGTGACCGGCAGAGTGATCTTGCCCAGCCCGCTCCACTGCTCCCCGCTGTTGTGGGGCAGGAGCGCGGGCGCCGCCGTGCGCGGGTCCCGCGGATCGGTCGGTGCCGGCGCGTTCACCGGGTCGGCGTCGAGCCGGCCGTTGACATCCAGCGCCGCAACTACCCCAACGCGGCCCGCGACCGGACCGTCGGCCTGGGCGACAAAGCGATCGAGGCCGAGATCCCAGCTCCCCCCGAACGGCCGGTCGGTCTCGTACCCGACTCGCCCCTCCCACTGATCGCCAGGTTCCTTCGTTACCACGTTGATCAATCCCGAGATCGCCTGACCGTAGCGGGCCGAGAAGCCGTTGGTCACCAATGAGGCCTCGCTCAGCACGTCGGGCGGGATCTTGAGCCCGAGGCCGTTCGACGCGTCGAGCTGATTCTTGACGCCCAGCCCATCGAGGATGAATGACTCCTCGCCCAGCCGGCCGCCGCGGTAGCTCTCGCCCACGCTGCCCGCCGAGAGGCTGAGCGCCTCCTCGAGCGAGCTCACGGGCAGCTCGCGCAGGTCGGCGGCGCTGATCTTCTGTTCGGTGGAGGTCGCCAGCGGATCGAGCACCGGGTCGATCGGAGCGGTCACGACCAGGGGGTCGAGCTGAAGCGGATTCGCTTCCAGGGTAAAGTCCACCGTCACGGTGGCTCCGGCTCGCACGAACACGCTGTCCTGCACTACGCTGCGGTAGCCGATGAACCGCGCAGCCACCCGATGCCACCCGCTTCGGATACCCCGCACCCGATAGAGACCGCCGGTGTCGGCGATGGCGCGCGTCCGGTCGTCCACCAGAATCTGCGCCTCGGACAGTCCCGCGCCGGAGCGGGCGTCGTGTACTACTCCGCTGATCGCGCCTTCCGCCTGGGCCAGCAACCTGACCGGCAGGAGCGCTCCGAGCAGGAGTGCTGCGACCGCCAGGTGGCTCCAGTGCGGCCTCACGGCTGTCCGAACGAGTAGAGGTCTCCCACTGCGCTGCCGGTGGTGTCCAGAGAATAAACCTCCACAACTACGGCCGAGCCGGAAGGCGAGAGCTGCGGCCGCCGCGACAGTCCAGGAGCGGCGAGAATCATGTCGGCTCCGTCTTGAAGGTTTACCACGTGTGTCACACCTCCGCTGTCCCACTGCGTCGGCCCCAGTGAAGAATCCACCGTGAACGCCACCCGTCCGCCAACCACCACCGCCATCCGGGTCCCGACCACATCGACGTCGCGCGCGAACCCGGCCGGCCCGAAGTCGTGCGCCACGGTCACGTCACCGGTAGAGAGTTGCTTGCGGTAGACCCGGGCATCGCCGTTGAGCGTGTAATAGACCTCATCCTCGCTGGCCCCGGGCGACACACCCGATGCGTAATCGGTTCCCGCAATCGCATGGAGCGTGACCGGTGTTCCATCCACGTTGAGCCACACCGCGTCGAGCCCCGACCGCAGGGTATCGAGCGGGCAGAACTGACAGGGCTTGCGGACCGTGACCGCCTCACCCAGAAAGACGAGCCGGTTGGGGCCGAGCCAGCGGATCTGCGACACGCCTTGATGCAGCCGACCACCGGGGATGGTGTACGGCACAGACTGGAGCGACTGGCGGGTGGCGGGATCGCTCACCGACCCGAGCACGATGCTCTGTGCGTCGGGCACGACGGCGCCGATGCCCGAGGTGGCGGCGATATACGCCAGGCGCCCATCGGCGGCGGGAGCGGCCGATTCCAGCGCGTCCGTCAGGTTGATGCTGTTCGGAGTAAGAGCGCAGGAGAGCTGCCGCTGGCTGCCGCCGGTGGCTGGAAGGCGAGCCAGACACACATCGTTGCCCCGGACGTCAAGCAGTTGGGTCGAATAGAGAATACCCGAGCCATCAGGGAGCCACGCCGGCTGCAGGTCGGGGCCGCGATTCAACGTGAGCCGCACCGGCGGGGTAGGGTCGAACGGCTGATCCCGATCGAAGGGCGGAGCGCTGAATGGCTCGGTATGACCGCACCCCAGCGCGGCGGCGAGGGCGAGCAGTCGGCCAACCATTCTTGGTGTCCGAATTGTCATGCTGATGTGTCGATTCGGTGAGGGAATCGCCAAGGTGACGCCCTGGCCAGAACCAGTCGCACAATCATTCCGGTTGCGACGGCAGGAGGCCCGCGAGTCTGAACAAAGTGTTTGAGACGTGCCACTTAGTCCAGCCGGGACCGTCGAGCGGGTGGGCCGGCGGCTCTGCTATATAGGGAAGAGGTCCTGCGGCAGCGCTTGCATCCGCTACGACGCCGGGAGATCATGGAGCTGTGATGAACCCATCGTGGACCGGCGGAGCGGAGGCGCTGGAGACACCGATTCCGCTGGTGGATCTCGATCGCCTGGAGCGAAACCTTGATCGCATGGCGGAATACGTCTCCCGCCATGGACTCGCGCTGCGGCCGCATACCAAGACCCACAAGTCACCCCGGGTTGCGGCGGAGCAGGTACGCCGCGGTGCCGTGGGCCTCACCTGCGCAACGCTCCTGGAAGCCGAGGTGATGTCGGAGGTCTGCGACGACATCCTGCTGGCGTATCCGCCGGTCGGGAGCTCGAAGCTCCAGCGTCTGCTGGCGCTGCCCGACGACATCGAGCTTACCGTTGCATTGGATTCAATCGAGGTGGCCGAGGCGCTCGCGCACGCAGCCGGAGAACGGGGCCGGACGGTGGGCGTTTACGTCGAGCTCGACGTCGGAATGCAGCGAGTGGGGCTCCCGGCCATCGAGGACGCGCTGGCGTTGGTTCGGCAGGTGTCGGGACGGCCGCCGCTGATCTACCGGGGCATCACGTTCTATCCCGGACACATTCGCGCTCCCGTGGGCCAGCAGGGAAAGGAGATCGCCCGGCTGAGCAGCGACGTGCGCGCGGCGATTGAGACACTCGACCGGGCGGGCTTCCGGCCAGGCGTGGTGAGTGGCGGGTCCACGCCGACGATCACGACGGCGCATGAGATCGATGGCCTCACTGAGATTCGACCGGGGACCTACGCCTACAACGATCGCATCACCCAGCAGACCGGCGCCTGCAGCTGGGACGACTGCGCGCTCACCGTGCTGGCGACGGTGGTGAGCACCGCCGTGCCGGGTCAGGCGGTGATCGATGCCGGCTCCAAGGCGCTGGGCCGGGAACCGGCGGCCGGACCGGAGGATGGATTCGCCGCCCTGCTCGACCGGCCGGAGGTGACCGTGCAGCGACTCTCCGAGGAGCACGGCATCCTGGATCTTCGACACAGCGACTGGCGGCCCGCGGTGGGTGAGCAAGTCCGGCTGGTGCCGAACCACGTGTGCTTCGCGGTCCACTTGCACGAGGTGGTCTACGGCATGCGGGGCAACCGCATCGAGACGAGCTGGCCGGTGTCGGCGCGTGGCCGGCGGCCCCACGGCCGCTCGGTCGGGGTGTGAGCATGGCTGCTGCAGGCTACTCGAAGCGCACGTTGGTGGAGAAGCTCGGCATCAAGCCGGGGACGCAGGTTGCGGTGCTCGGTGCGCCGGCGAGCTATCGGTCACTCCTGGGCACGCTGCCGACTGGTACCACACTCCACTCCCGACTCCCCGCCTCGGCGGCGTTCATCCATCAGTTCGCGCGCCGGCGCAAGGATCTCACCGCCGACTTCCCCCGCCTGGCACGGGCGCTCACCGACCAGGGCACGCTCTGGATCTCGTGGCCCAAGCAGACCTCCGGTGTCGACACGGACCTGAACGAGAATGTGGTCCGGGAGATTGGCCTGAGACACGGATTGGTGGATGTAAAGGTGGCTGCGGTGGACGAGGTGTGGTCGGGATTGAAGTTTGTTCGGAGGGTGGTGAATCGATGCTCCTGAGACGCTTCTACGACCCTAAACTCGCCCAGGCCAGCTACCTCATCGGCTGTCCCGCGAGCGGCGAGGCGCTGGTCGTCGATCCCAACCGTGACCTCGATCCCTATCTCCAGGCGGCGAACGAGGAGGGGCTCCGGATCGCACACGTCACCGAGACCCACATCCATGCCGACTTCGTCTCCGGCGCCCGGGAGCTGGCTCACCAGGCCGGCGCCCGACTCTACCTCTCCGACGCTGGCGGAAACGACTGGAGCTACCAGTACGCCGTCGAGTCGAAGGCGGTGCTGGTGAAGGACGGATCGGGATTCAAGGTCGGCGCTGTTGAGATCCGGGTGCTGCATGTGCCGGGGCACACGCCGGAGCACCTGGCCTTCCTCGTCACCGATTCAGAGACCGCATCTGAGCCGATGGGTGCTCTCACCGGCGACTTCATCTTCGTCGGCGATGTGGGGCGCCCGGATCTGCTCGAGCGAGCCGCTCAGGCAAAGGGCACCATGGAAGCAGGGGCCCGAGAGCTCTTCCGGTCGCTGCAGCGATTTCGCGCCCTACCGGACTATCTCCAGATCTGGCCCGGCCATGGTGCCGGCTCAGTCTGCGGCAAGGCGCTTGGCGCCGTCCCCCAGTCCACTCTGGGCTACGAGAAGCGCTTCAATTGGGCCTTCGGTATCGCCGACGAAGCAGCGTTCGTGAGCGCCGTGCTGGCGGGCCAACCCGACCCGCCGCGCTATTTCGCCGAGATGAAGCGGATCAACCGCGCCGGGCCGCGACTGCTGGGCGGGATCCGTCGGCCGGCACGATTGCCGGTGACGACCCTCGCCACGGCGCTCGCGCAGGGCGCGGCCGTGGTGGATATCAGGCCGGCCGTGGAGTTCGCGCACGGGGCGGTACCCGGAACGCTAAACATCCCCGGCGGCCGTACGTTCACCACCTGGGCCGGATGGCTGCTCCCGTACGATCGGGATTTCTATCTCATCGTCGACGATCGGAGGGGCCAGACGATAGATCAGTTGGTGCGCGATCTCGCGGGGATTGGACTCGACCGAGTTGCAGGCTACTTCGGGGGCGAGGTAGTGGATTCCTGGCGTGCCTCGCAGGGGCCTCTCCAAACCATCCCCACGCTCGACCTGGCCGACTTTGCGGCTCAGCTCCAATCCAACGACAAGGTGGTGGTAGATGTGCGTGGGGACGGGGAGTGGAAGGCGGGTCACCTGCCTGGATCGCTCCACCTGCCGCTGGGCGAGCTCGATGGCCGGCTCGGCGAGCTGCCCCGGGATCGCCCAGTGATCGTCCACTGCCAGACCGGCGCCCGCGCCGCCATGGCGGCGAGCCTGCTTCGAGCCCGCGGCTTCCGCGAGGTGAGCCAGTTCCCGGGAGGATTCGCCGAGTGGAGCGCCGCGGGGCACCCGGTCGAGAGCTCCTGACAGCGCGACTGCTGCTGCTCCTGGCTGGCCTTGCGGTGCTGGCGATCGCCGGCCGATCAGTGATCGAGTTGATCCCCCGGTTTGCCGACTGGGTATCAGATAACGGCACGGTGGGCGCGCTGCTGTTCGGGCTCGGATACATTGGCGCAGTGGTCGCGTTCGTTCCCGGTTCGCTTCTCACGATGGCCGCCGGAGCGATCTTCGGCCTTGCCAAGGGCACGGCACTCGTCTTCGTGGCGGCGACACTCGGCGCGGCGGCCGCGTTCCTGGTCGCCCGTTACCTGGCCCGCCCGCTGGTGGAGCGCCGGCTGGCCGGCAACGAGCGCTTCGCTGCCATCGATCGTGCTATCGGGCAGGAGGGCCGCAAGATCGTCTTCCTGCTCCGGCTCTCGCCTCTCTTTCCCTTCAACCTGTTGAACTACGCACTCGGCCTCACCAAGGTAACCTTCCGGGATTATGTCCTTGCCTCGGCGGGGATGCTTCCAGCGACCGTCCTGTTCGTGTATTACGGAGAGGTCCTCGGCGACGTGGCCCGGGTGGCGAGCGGCGCGCCGATCCCGCGGGGGCGGGAATACTACGTCCTGCTCGGGATCGGTCTCGTGGCCGCGATCGTGGTCACCGCGCTGGTAACTCGTGCCGCCCGCCGCGCCCTCCCCCACGCCATCGGCGATGGCGGCGGCATCTCCTGATGCTCTACCCTCCCGACGAGCATAACCAACGGCTGTTGGAGAACGTGCACCCGCCCGGCTGGGTGAACCCCGAGCCGAAGGACCGGTACCATCTCGTGGTGATCGGCGCCGGCACCGCTGGGTTGGTGACCGCCGCGGTAGCTGCGGGGCTTGGCGCCCGAGTCGCGCTGGTGGAACGCCATCTCATGGGCGGCGACTGCCTCAACGTCGGCTGCGTTCCGTCGAAGGCCATCATCCGGGCCGCGCGAGCCTGGCACGAAGCGCGGGAGGCACACCGGCTCTTTGGAGGACCAGCGGCCGTGGAGCGGGGAGATTTCGGAGCGGTGATGGAGCGCATGCGGCGGATCAGGGCCGACCTGAGCTCCGTCGACAGCGTCCACCGATTCCGTGGGCTCGGCGTAGATGTGTTTCTCGGCGACGGTCGCTTCGCGGGCCCCACGGCGGTCGAGGTCGGGGGCAAGCGGCTCGAATTCCGCCGGGCGGTAATCGCTACCGGCGGGCGACCCGACGTGCCAAAGATCCCTGGCCTCGCTGCCGCCGGTTACCTGACCAACGAGACGATCTTCTCACTCATCGCACTGCCGCCCCGACTGCTCGTGATCGGCGCAGGTCCCGTCGGATGCGAGCTGGCACAGGCCTTTGCCCGGTTCGGGAGCCAGGTCACCGTCATCGATCTGGCCGAGCACGCTCTGCCAAGGGAAGATGCCGACGCCGCGGGCGTGGTGGAGCATGCCATGGCGCGCGACGGGGTGGTCCTCCGGCTCGGGGCGTCCATAAGTCGGGTGGAGCGGAGTGGCGGAGAAAAGCGGATCGTTCTATATGGCGCGAATGGGGAGGAGCCGATGCAGGGTGATGAGATCCTCGTCGCGACGGACCGAGTACCCAATGTCGAGGGACTCAACCTGGAGGCTGCGGGTATCGGCTACGACCGGGAGGGTGTGCGGGTGAACGATCGGCTCCGGACCACGAACCGCCGAGTCTACGCCGCCGGCGACATCTGTTCGCGCTTTCAGTTCACCCACACGGCGGACGCACTGGGCCGTATCGTGGTGCAGAACGCGCTCTTCTTTGGGCGAGCCAGAGCCAGCCGGCTCATTATCCCATGGACGACGTACACCAGTCCGGAAGTGGCGCATGTCGGCATGTACGAAAAGGACGCGCGCATGGCAGGCCTCCAAGTGGACACCCTCACGATCCCTATGCACGAGGTCGATCGTGCAGTCCTGGATGCCGAAACCGACGGCTTGCTGCGGCTTCACTTGAAAAAGGGAACCGACCGGATCCTCGGCGCCACGCTCGTCGCCGAGCATGCGGGGGAGATGATCAGCGAGATTACCGTCGCCATGACTTCAGGACTGGGTCTCGGCCGCATCGGGGCCACGATTCATCCATACCCCACCCAGGCCGAGGTGTTCCGGAAGGCGGCGGACGCGTGGCGGCGAAAGAAGTTGACGCCCTTGGTGAAGCGAGCCCTCCAGCTGTTCTTCCGATTTTTCGGGTAGGCTCAGGCCCACCCCTTCCCCTTGGGAGCCTGCCGTCGTGGGTGGAAGGGCCCGTGCTCTACCGTCGCCTCAGGATCTCCAGTATATCCAAGCAACCTCCACCCCTGGGAAGGGCTCAATGCTGAAAGAGTTCAAGGCGTTCGTGATGCGCGGCAATGTGCTCGATCTGGCCGTCGGTATCATCATCGGGGCGTCATTCGGCACCATCGTCAAGTCGCTGGTCGACGACGTCATCATGCCACCGATCGGGCTCGTGCTCGGCAACGTGGACTTCGCCAACCTGTTCGTGCTGCTCAAGCCGGGCCTGAAGGCACCGCCCCCATATGCCACGGTTGCGGACGCGCAGGCAGCGGGTGCGGTGACGATCAACTACGGGAACTTCGTCAATAACGTGGTCACCTTCATCATCGTGGCCTTTGTCGTATTCCTCATCGTCCGCATGGCGAACCGGCTCAAGCCGCAGGATGCCGCGGCGGCGCCCAGCACGAAGGATTGTCCTTACTGCCGGATGGCGATCCCGGTGGGCGCCTCCCGCTGTCCCCACTGCACGTCCGACCTGAAGGCAGCCTGACCCATGGATCACTCGATGACGACCACCGCGTTCACTCTCGACGGGTACAGCGTCGTTCAGAACCTCGGTGTGGTCCGGGGGATCACCGTGCGGTCGCGCTCCATCTTCGGGACCATCGGAGGCTCGCTGCAGACTCTGCTGGGCGGCAACATCACCCTCTTCACCGAGCTGTGTGAGAAGACCCGCGCCGAGGCATTCGAGATGATGGTCAATCACGCGGAAGAGCTGGGGGGGAACGCCGTGGTGGGGATCCGGTATGATGCCACCGAGCTGATGCAGGGGGTGAGCGAAGTGCTGTGCTATGGAACGGCGGTGGCGGTGCAGTCGATCTAACTTTACATCGCAAAGCACTTGATGAAACTGTCCTCGGGCGTTACACTGAGACCATGACCACGCTCCGTCCCAAGCCCGATGCAGGGCCCGAACCTGCGCTGCACGCCCGGGCGATGGACAACCTGTCCTTCATCCGCTCCACAATGGAACGGGCCACCGCCTTCACGGCGGTGCCAGGGTGGGGCGGGGTTGCTATGGGGGTCACCGCGCTGGCCGCTACAGCGCTGGCCAATGACCGGCCGGCCTCGGAATGGCTGGGGGTGTGGCTCTCGGCATCGGTACTCGCTCTGGCCATTGGGGGTTGGGCCATGGCGCTCAAGGCCAGGCGGGGAGGGACATCGGTCCTCTCGTATTCGGGCCGTCGCTTCGTCCTGAGCTACGTGCCGCCGCTCGCGGTGGGCGGTCTCCTCACCCTGGTTCTGGTTCGGGCTGGCCTGTACACCGCACTCCCGGGCACCTGGCTCCTCTTGTACGGGACCGGCGTCGTGACCGGCGGGGCCTTCTCCGTCCGGGTCGTTCCCCTCATGGGGCTCTGCTTCATGGTGCTCGGTGCCATCGCGCTCCTGGCTCCCCCCGGCTGGGGCGAGTGGCTGATGGCGGTGGGATTCGGTGGACTCCATATCATCTTCGGCCTGATCATCGCAGGGAGGTACGGTGGCTAAATCCAACCTGGCCTCGACGGGCCATGACGGAGGCAAGCGGCCGCAACGGCTCCAGGGCATCAAGGGTGATGGGGCGCGGCACGGTCCGCTGGAGCTCGACCGGCTGATTCACGAACGCATGCGGCTCGCGATCGTCAGCGCACTCGCCGTGAACCACAGCCTGAGCTTCAACGAGCTCAAGCGTTTGCTCGATACGACCGATGGTAATCTCAGCGTCCACGCCCGGAAGCTGGAAGAGGCCAACTACATCGTGTGCACCAAGTCGTTCGCGGGACGGATGCCGCGGACCGAGTATCGGTTGAGCTCGGGGGGACGCCGCGCGCTGGAACGCTATCTGGACCATATGGAGGCGCTGATCCACAGCACGCGGGATCGCTGACAGTTCTCTTTTTTTGGGGATTCACTTTATGACGCAAAGACCTTCGCCTGCCTCGGTCCATGCCGGTCTCCATGTGGGGATCATCATGGACGGAAACGGGCGTTGGGCCGCCCGGCAGGAGCTCTCGCGGGGGGCCGGACATCAAGCGGGCGCCGAAACCGTGCGCCGAGTCGTCGAAGCGGCGCCCGACGCTGGTGTGGCGATTCTGTCCCTGTTCGCCTTCTCCTCCGACAACTGGCGGCGGCCTGCCATGGAGGTTGCCTGGCTCATGCGCCTGTTCCGGGAGTACATCCGTTCGGAAACAGCGCGGTGCGTCAGCAACGGCGTCCGTCTCGAGGTCATCGGCCGGCGCGACCGGCTGGGACTGTCGCTGCTGCGAGCCATCGAGGCGGCGGAGGTCGCCACCAGCGGGGGCACCCGGTTGCGGCTCCGGATCGCCATCGACTACTCCGGCCGTGATGCCATTCTCCGGGCGGCCCAGTGTCTCCGGCAGAGTCCCCTCTCCCGTGAGTCGTTCGGCCGGCTCGTGGCCATCGTGGACCACAGCTCGCCGGTGCCTGAGCTCGATCTCCTGATCCGAACCGGTGGGGAGCGCCGCCTGAGCGACTTCTTGCTCTGGGAGGCGGCATATGCCGAGCTCTACTTCACCGGTCTCATGTGGCCCGAGTTCGGGCCCGACGCCCTTCGGGCGGCGATTCAGGACTTTGCCTCACGGGAGCGCCGGTTTGGCGGGCTGACGGAAGTCGCAGCGGGGTAACCCATAGCCCATAGCCGTCGCTGAATTGACACTCGCCTCCCGTCCGTGCACGTTCGATCCATGCCAATAGCACGTCCCGCTCTGCTGCTCGTCGTCCTCGCGATCGCCTGCCGCGCCGATGCCGAGCGGATGCCTCGAAATGCCGAGCTCGAGAACTACCTCGCCGGTTACAGCAAAGAGTATCAACGGCTGAACTACGCCAGCGCCCTGGCCGAGTGGGAGTCGAACACCCACATCGTCGAGGGCGATTCGTCCAACGCGCTCCGGACCCGGCGCGCCAACGAGCAGCTGGCCCGCTTCGTGGGTAGCGCGGAGAACATCATCAGGATCCAGGGTTACCTGGAGCACCGCGACCGCCTCACTCCGCTTCAGGCGCGCCAGCTCGAGGTAATGCTCTACCTGGCGGCCGAAAAGCCGCAGACGGCCGCGGACGTGGTGTCGCGGCGGATTGCCGCCGAGACGGATCAGACCGAGAAGCTGTATGGCTTCCAGTTCAAGGTGCGCGGGAAGCCGGTCACGGCGAACCAGATCGACGACGCACTCCGCACGGGGACGAAGCTCCCCGAGCGGCTGGCGGTGTGGCAGGCATCGAAGGAGATCGGGCCCACCCTCAAGCCCGGACTCGTACGCCTCAGGGATCTGCGTAACCAGGTCGTCCAGACCCTCGGCTATCCCGACTACTTCAACTACCAGGTATCCGAGTACGGGATGAGCACGGACGACATGCTCCGGCTCAACGATGGGCTCATCCGGGATCTGCGGCCGCTCTACCGCGAGCTCCACACCTGGGCCCGCTACGAGCTGGCCAAGCGGTACGGAGTGCCGGTGCCTGACGAGTTGCCGGCGCACTGGCTGCCCAACCGATGGGGGCAGGACTGGGGCTCGCTAGTGGAGGTAAAAGGGCTCGACGTGGATGGTGCGCTGAAAGACAAGTCGGCCGAGTGGGTGGTGCGCCAGGGCGTGGAGTTCTACCGCAGTCTCGGCTTCGACTCGTTACCGGCGACGTTCTGGAGCAAGTCGTCGCTCTACCCACTGGCGCCGGATGCTGCGTTCAAAAAGAACACCCACGCGTCGGCCTGGCATCTCGATCTCGATCACGACGTCCGGTCTCTCATGAGCGTCGAGCCGAACCGCGATTGGTACGAAACGGTGCATCACGAGCTCGGGCATATCTACTACTACCTGAGCTACAGTCGGCCAGAAGTGCCGATAGTGCTGCGGTCGGGCGCCAACCGCGCCTATCACGAGGGGATTGGCTCGATGATCGGCCTGGCCGCGCTGCAGCGCCGCTTTCTCGCCGGTCGCGGCCTGGTTTCCCCCCAGGCGCAAGTGGACAGCATGGCGGAGCTGTTGCAGGAGGCACTGAACTACGTGGTCTTCATCCCGTTTGCCGCCGGCACCATGACCCAGTTTGAGCACGCGCTCTACGTCGACAAGCTGCCGCCGGATCAGTTCAATGCCAAATGGTGGGAGCTCGCCCGGAAGTATCAGGGCATCGTGCCGCCAACACCGCGCGATGAGCGCTGGGCCGACGGCCTGACCAAGACGCACATCAACGACGATCCGGCGCAGTATTACGACTACGCGCTCTCCTACGCGTTGCTCTTTCAGCTGCACGACCACATCGCCCGGCAGATCCTGCACCAGGATCCCCACGACACCGACTACTACGGCCACCGTGAAGTGGGCGACTTTCTCCGCCGGCTGATGGCGCCCGGCGCGAGCCGGCCGTGGCGTGTGGCCCTCCGCGAAACCACCGGCCGCGAGCTCGACGGAAAGGCCATGGTCGAATACTTCGAGCCGCTCTACCGGTGGCTCCGCCAACAGAATCAGGGACGGAAGGCCACGCTCCCCGACCTCTGATCAACTCCAGTGCGACAGAAAGATTCTCCATGAGCACCGAGCCAACTGTCTCCGGCCCCGATCTCACGGCCGGTATCCCGATTGTACAAGTCCCCGAAGGGGGCATGCTGGCCGGGCACGCCTCCGGAAAGCCAGTCCTCCTGGCCCGGTCCGGTGGCGAATGGTTCGCGGTAGGGGCCGTCTGCAGCCACTATAGTGGCCCCCTCCCCGAAGGGATTGTGGTCGGTGACACGGTGCGCTGTCCGTGGCACCACGCCTGCTTCAGCCTCCGGACCGGCGAAGCTCTCCGTCCTCCCGCACTCAATGATGTGTCCTGCTGGCGGGTGGAGCAGCGTGGCGACAAGGTCTATGTCACGGGCAAGGTCCGGAAGCCCGAACGTGGGGCCTCCGGCCGCCGCGGACCCGATTCGGTGGTCATCGTCGGTGCTGGTGCGGCTGGCGACAGCGCCGCCGAGACCCTGCGTCGCGCGGGATATGAGGGCAGCCTCACGGTCTATGACCCGGATCCAGACGCCCCCTACGACCGCCCGAATCTCTCCAAAGACTATCTCGCCGGCACTGCGTCAGAGGATTGGATCCCGCTGCATCCTCCGGAATTCTATCAGGAGCGTGGCATCAGCATCGTTCGCGATCGCCGGGTAATGGCCATCGAGCCCAAGGCGCGCCGAATTCGGCTCGACGACGGCCAGACCCGGGAGTATGGAGCCTTGATTCTCGCCACCGGGGCAACGCCGGTGCGCCTTCCCGCCGAGATGGAGCGAAATACCCCCCCGGTTCTTTATCTGCGCACCTTCGTCGACAGCAAGGCCATCATCGCGGCCGCGGCGAACGCCAAATGCGCCGTGATCCTCGGGGCCAGCTTCATCGGCCTCGAGGTGGCCGCATCCCTGCGGGCGCGCAAGCTGGAGGTCCATGTGGTGGCGCCTGACGCGCGGCCGTTGGAGCGGATCATGGGCCCCGAGCTGGGCGGCTTTATCCAGAAGCTGCACGAGGAGAATGGTGTCATGTTCCATCTCCAACAGAAGGTGAGAGAGATCGCTGGGGGCGTGGTGACGCTGGAGAGCGGCCAGCGGCTGGAGCCCGACTTCGTGGTAGCGGGGATCGGCGTCCGGCCTAACCTGGAGCTGGCGGAGCGTGCCGGCCTGACGATCGACCGCGGGGTGCTGGTCGACGAGCGGCTCCAGACCAGCGCGCCGGGAATTTACGCGGCGGGGGACATCGCTCGCTGGCCTGACCCGCACACCGGGGAGACCATTCGGGTCGAGCACTGGGTGGTGGCCCAGCGCCAGGGTCAGGCGGCGGCCAGAAGCATCCTCGACCAGGACCAGAGGTTCAATGCGGTCCCCTTCTTCTGGAGCCAACACTACGACGTCCCCATCAACTACGTGGGGCATGCGGAGCGCTGGGACTCCATCGAGGTGGACGGGAGCATCGCGGCGAGGGACTGCGCTGTTCGCTTCAAGCGGGGCGGCCGCACCCTGGCCGTAGCGACCATCTATCGCGACTGCCAGAGCCTCGAAGCCGAGCTGGCAATGGAGCAGGCGATTAGTTGAAGATCAGCCGGAGACGCTTCCTGGCCGGTGTCGGCGCCGCCGGGGCCGCGATTGGTGCCGATGCATTCGGCTACGAGCCTCATCGGGTGCTGCTAACCCGACATGATGTTCTCGTTGCTGGGCTGCCGCACGCTCTCGATGGACTTCGCATCGCCCAGGTCACCGATGTGCACTTCCCCGGAAACCAGATCGCAGCCCGGGCCGCCCTCGAACACCTCAACCGGGAGCGTCCGGACATCGTGATCCTGACCGGCGACATGACCGAATCGGCCGGCGGGATGACCCAGGTGCGGGACTTCGCCGCCGAATCACGCGGGAGCCTCGCGACCATCGCGATCCTGGGCAACTGGGAGTACTTCGCCGGTGTCCAGGGCGACGCATCGCGCGTGGCCTACCGCCAGGCAGGGGTCCATTTCCTGGTGAATGATGCGACCACGGTTGATGTAGGTGGGGCCCCGCTGACCTTCGTGGGTTTGGACGATGCGGTGTCCGGTCGGCCGGATATCGTTGCCGCCCGACGGTCGGTGGCGCCGGGCTCCACCGAGATCTGGCTGGTGCACGCGCCCATCTTCGCGGAGAAGCCGCCCCACGGAGTCGCTGCGCGTCCGGTGATGCTGCTCGCCGGCCACACCCATGGCGGCCAGATCCGGCTTCCGCTGCTTCCTGCGGTGAAACCGGTCGGAGCCGGCCGGTTTCTGGAAGGCTGGTACCGTGACACCTTCGCTCCGTTGTACGTGTCGCGAGGCGTAGGGACTACGACCATCCCGGCCCGATTCCGCTGCCCGGCGGAGCTTCCGATCTTCACTCTGCGCGTAGCCTGAGCGGCTAGTACGCATCGCGCGAACGACTCTGCCGTCCAGCCCCAAGTCCATACGCCTCTCTCGAGGCGATGATCTCGAGCCCACTTGGTCCCTCCCGGGCGGGAGGCCATGGCGATCGAGATCACAGTAGCCAGCACCAGGTTATAGCCGAAATGAGCTGCGATCGAAGGACTCAGGGAGCGACTCCG
>Ga0307310_10000087_pt1 | contig 23214 bp, 23 predicted proteins | sample ER_DNA_197_FD_194502 | JGI IMG/M metagenome (GOLD analysis project Ga0307310, IMG submission 194502) | Bulk soil microbial communities from the East River watershed near Crested Butte, Colorado, United States - ER_DNA_197 | ecosystem: Environmental > Terrestrial > Soil > Floodplain | place...
GTCTCGTCGCCAGGGCTGACGTCACCGGGCACATCGCCGGGGGTCTCGTCGCCGGGGTCATCTCCCACGTCGCCGGGATCGTCGCCTGGGTTGATGTCGCCCGGGTCGTCGGCGGGGTCATCGCCCACGTCGCCGGGATCGTCGCCTGGGTTGATGTCGCCCGGGTCGTCGGCGGGGTCATCGCCCGCACCGACATCGCCAGGATCGTCGCCAGGGCTGACGTCGCCGGGCACGTCGCCCGAACCCACGATGCTTGGATCGGGGCAGGGCTCATCCACCCAGAACGCCTTGTGCTTCCAGTTGTGGTCGTTGGTCCCCAGCCAGAAGAGCTTGTAGTGGCCCGGCGCCAACCAGAGCGCATCGGTCGAAGCGAAGCCGGCAACCGTGTCGTACGAACCCGCGATCGCCGGGGGCGCATCGGATCCATCCGACCATGGCTGGATGTCCCACGTGCCGCCATCGTCAGGCGCGAAGTAGAAGCCCAGCCAGAACTGGCAGACATGCGGGTCGTTCGCGCTGTCCGGACCGTTGTCGGCGGGCTCGCCAACCGCATGGACCTTGACGGTTCCGGAATTGGCATTGTCGGACTTCGCGACCGCTGGCGCGATCGCCATCAACAGCGAGAGGCCGAGGGTGGCGACCCCAGCCGCGGCAAACGCGCGACTGCGCAGGTTCGGCAGCCGATTGGTTGGGTGCACTCTTCGGACCTCGTTGCGGTGGATAATTCCAGCGGTAGGGTGCGCGTACTGACCCCATCTGCCTATCGCCCAGTAGTCCCTCCGTTTCGCGGCCACGCTCGGGCGAGCCCACTTTTCCGCCCAGGTGCGGTCCGGGGCAGTACCTCCCCGGTACTTCCGCTTTAGGCCGATGGCTCCGCGACACGCGAGCTGTCGCGGCTCTCTGGCATCCTCTTGGCGATCCGATGCAGACGATCGACGGCAAGCCCGTCTTCTCCGCCACCGACCTCGTCGGCTACCTGGCGTGCGAGCACCTGACCGAGCTCGAGCGCGCGGCGCTGGACCACCTGGTGGAGCGGCCGATTCGTGTCGATCCGGAGCTCGACGTCCTCCGCAAGCGCGGCTTTCAACACGAAGCGCGCTACCTGGCGGACCTCGCGGCCGAGGGACAGACCGTCGCGAAGGTGGATCCCGATGCCTACGCCGACGAGACGCCGGGCGAGCGCCTTCGCATGGCGGCCCAGGCGACCGTGGCGGCAATGGCATCAGGGGCCGACGTCATCTACCAGGCGACCTTCTTCGACGGAAGATGGCGCGGCCACGCCGATTTCCTGCTCAAGGTCGACACCAAGCCGAGCCGATTCGGCCCGTACCACTACGAGGTCGCCGACACGAAGCTGGCCCGACATGTGAAGGCCAGCGCCCTCCTTCAGATCTGCACCTACGTCGACATGCTGACCCGCATCCAGGAGGTGCGCCCCGAGCTGATGCACGTGGCGCTCGGCGGCAGCGCTCGCGCCGTGGAGCATTTCCGGGTCGACGACTTCATGGCCTACTACCGCTCCGCCCGTGACCGATTCGAGGCCGCGGTCAGCTCGGAGGCAGATCCGCCCGCCTATCCGTCGCGGCGCACCTATCCGGACCCGGTCGAGCATTGCGACGTGTGCCGCTGGAGCGAGCTCTGCACCGTGCGGCGCCGGGCCGACGACCACCTCAGCCTCGTGGCCGGGATCAGCGCGCGCCAACGCCGCGCGCTCACCGGGCGAGGGGTGACGACGCTGGAGGCACTCGGCGAGGCGGAGATTTCGCTCGTCCCTCCCGTGCAGGGCACAAGCCCGGTCGCCCTTGCCCGCGTGCAGGACCAGGCGCGGATCCAGCTCCTCGGGCGCCGGAGCGGGCGCCCCGAATACGAGCTGCTTTCTGTGGAGCCCGAGCGCGGGCTGGCGACCCTCCCGGCGCCTGCCGCCGGAGACCTGTTCTTCGACATGGAGGGCGACCCGTACGCCTTCGACGACGGGCTCGACTACCTGTTCGGAGTCATGGAGGGCGACGGGACCTGGCACCCGTTCTGGTCCTTCGACGAGGGCGGCGAGATCGGCCTGGCGGGCGAGAAGCGCGCCTTCGAGGCGTTCATCGACTTCGTCATGGCGCGGCTGGAGGCAGACGCACAGCTCCATGTCTATCACTACGCTCCCTACGAGCCGACCGCCATGAAGCGGCTGATGGGCCGCCATGCGACCCGGGAAGACGAGGTCGACCGCCTGCTACGCGGCGGTGTCTTCGTCGACCTGTTGCGAGCGGTGCGCCAGGGACTGCGGGCCTCGGTCGAGAGCTACTCGATCAAGCGAATGGAGCGCTTCTACGGCTTCACCCGCGAGATCGACCTCCGCGACGCCGGGTCGAGCATCGTGGCGTTCGAGGAGTGGCTGGAGCTGGGCGAGGGCGATCGCCCGTCCTCGGACATTCTGGAGCGCATCGAGCATTACAACCGCGACGACGTGGTCAGCAACGCCCGCCTCCGCGACTGGCTGGAAGAGCTCCGCCGTGAGCTGGCGACCCAGTCGGGCGAGGAGGTGCCCCGCCCGGGACCGCGCTCTCCCGACGCTCCCGAGGGGCTGACCGAGGCAGGCGCTCGCGTGCAGGCGCTGACCGATCGGCTCACCGCCGGCGTCCCCGCAGATCCGGCCGAGCGGACCGAGGTCCAGGCGGCGAGCTGGCTGCTGGCGCAGCTCCTCTCGTGGCACCGTCGCGAGATGAAGGCCGCGTACTGGGACTTCTTCCGGCGGATGGGTCTCACCCCCCAGGAGCTGGTCCAGGAGAGCGAAGCGCTCGGCGATCTCGAGGCGGCGGGTCCACAGGGTCCGGCGGGTCGTCGCACTCCACGAAGCGCCATCCGGCGCACATGGCGCTACCAGATGCCGGCGCAGGAGCACGATATCGGCTCACGGGCCGAGCTCTACGATCCCGCGCTCCAACAGGAGCGGCCGGATGCGAAGTGGACCGACTGGAAGCTCAAGGCCCAGATCGTGGCGATCGACGACGCGGCGGCCACCATCGACCTGTCCTGGCCGGGCGAGGACGCACCACGCCACCCGCGGGCGATCGTGCCGCTCGACAAGATCCCGGACACCGATCAGCGAGCCGCGCTCTTCCGCCTCGGGGAGTGGGTGGCGGACCACGGGGTGGAGGGGCCCGGCTCCTGGCGCGCCGCTCGTGACCTCCTGCTCCGCCGAGCGCCGCGTTGCGGACAGCACGAGGGGGAGGAGCTCCGCCGCCCGGGCGAATCAGGCCAGGATGCCGCACGTCGACTGGCGAGCTGCCTCGACCGGGGCACGCTCGCGATCCAGGGTCCACCCGGATCGGGCAAAACCTATACCGGCGCGCACATGGTCGCTCAGCTGCTGAGCGAGGGAAAGCGGATCGGCATCAGCGCGACCAGCCACAAGGTAATCAGCAATTTCCTGAAGCATGTCGTCGAGGCCACGACGGAGGAGGGGGTCGATCTGCGAGCGGTCCAGAAGGTGAGCGAGGAGGGTCAGGGCTTCGTCGATCCCCATGTGACGCTCACCGAGGACAACGCGACCGCCCGAGACGGCATCACCACCGGGGAGTACAACCTGGCGGCGGGCACCGCATGGTTCTGGGCGTCGGAGCGGAGCGAGCTCCTCGTCGACGTCCTGTTCGTCGACGAGGCGGGCCAGGTGGCGCTCGCCAACGTCCTCGCCATGTCGGGGGCGGCGAGCTCGCTCGTCCTGCTGGGCGATCCCCAGCAGCTCGACCAGCCCCTGCAGGGCTCGCATCCGCCCGGCGCCGATCGTTCGGGATTGGCCCACCTCCTCGGTGAGCACGCCACCATGCCCCCGGAGCGCGGTCTCTTTCTCGAACGAACGTGGCGCCTCCACCCCGACGTGTGCGCATTCACCTCGGAGTCGTTCTACGACGACCGGTTGGTCCCGCGGCCAGACCTCGTCCGGCAGCGTCTGCACGGTCCCTCGCCCCTCGACGGGACCGGCCTCAGGATCATCGAGCTGGATCATGAAGGGAATGACAACCTGTCTCTCGAGGAGGCGCTCCGGGTCGAGGCCATCGCCCGCGACCTGGTCGCCGCGGGATCCTGGATCGACCGACACGGGGTGGAGCGCGCGATTGGCTGGGACGACGTGCTGGTCATCACCCCGTACAACGCGCAGGTGGGAGCCATTGCCCTGCGGCTACCGGAGGCACGGGTCGGGACGGTCGACAAGTTCCAGGGCCAGGAGGCGCCCATCAGCATCTACTCGATGGCGACCTCGTCGCCCGAGGATGCGCCGAGGGGGATGGACTTCCTGTACAGCCGGCATCGGCTGAACGTGGCGACCTCTCGGGCGCGGTGCGTTGCCGTGGTGGTCGCCTCCTCCGCGCTGCTGCGCGTGCGCGCCCGCACACCGGAGCAGATGCGTCTGGCAAACTCGCTGTGCCGCTTCGTGGAGCTCGCCCGCGAGCGGCTGAGCTAGTTCAGCTGGCCGTTGCGGCGGGGGCAGAAATGCCCCTCGGGATTCAGGGGCTGGGCGCAGAACGGGCAGGCGGGCCTGCCGGCTGAGACCAGCGCCTCGGCACGGCGCACGAAGTCACGCGCCTCCGCGGGACCGATCCGCACCCGGAGCAGGTCCGGACCCTCCGGCTCATCGTCGGGGACCTCGACGTAGTCTCCGTCCTCTCCCTGGGTCTGGGCTTCGATGACCACCGAGTCGCGAGTCGCGTCCCACGCGAGCGCCATGGCGCCGACCCGGAAGAGGTCGATCACCGGCTGCTGGATCGCCGACGCCGGCTCGCCGCTGGTCGCAGCGGGATCGGCGCTCACCGCATCGAGGAGCTCGTCAAGGCGAGTGGCGAGCGCGGCGACCTGCGTCTTCTCCAGGGCGACACTGACGACGGCTCCGCCCTTGCGTGCCTGGAGATGGAAGGCACGGTTGCCGGCCTCGCCGACCGCGCCGACGACGAACTGGTCGGGCTCGTCGAAAATGAAGAGGCGTCGTGACATCTCCGCAATCGTAGCCGGTTGTCGCGGCGTACAGTCTCGGTGCAGATGAGCACCATCGCTCCGACGCACTAGACGATGCGCAACCGCTGGCGGCGCATCACCGGCCGCCGCATGGCACGGCCCGTGATCGGCGGGCCGACAAGCCTCGGGCCGCGCACGCGGATCGTCGTCGGCTGGGTGGCCGCCGCCGCACTGATCGCGGTGATCGCGTTCGTCGTTGGCCGTCCCGGCAAGGACGCGGGCGCCCCCGATCCGAGCCCCACGGCCGCGGCTGCCGCGCCGCTTCCAATCGCCTTCGGCACGGCGCTCGATTCCGCAACCGGAGTCGCCATCCGCCCCACCGACCGCTTCGCGTCAGGGGACCTCTTCGCGTACTCGGTGCAGCTTGCCGCCCCCATCGGCCGCGACGCCGTCGAGGTGGAGGTCCTGCGGGTTGGCCAGCCGCCCACCGTGGTGCAGCAACCGGCCGCGCAGGCGGTCTCCGCGGAGAGTCGGGTGATCGCCTTCTCGGTGCCGGCGAATGCACTCATCAAAGCCTTCGGTGCGGGCGAGTTCGTGATGAGGATCTACCGTGACGCCAGCGACAGGCCGCTCGCCGAAGGGCACTTTCGACTGATCGGCGCCGGGCAATAAGAAGGGATCGGAAGCGTGCCCGGCCTCCGATCCCCGTGGAGCAAGCTGGCGTGCCCGTCAACTCGTCCTGACGGACGCTACCCCACTGAACCGCACAAGTCAATACTCAATTGACTGCAAGCGCCTCGCTGCTGAGCTCATAGGCTCCGCGATGGTCGCCCGCGTCCGCGCGCAGGCCCGCCCACTCGCGGAGGACCTCCCGAACCCGAGCCGGCGACGTGCCCTGGCGCGCGAGCTCAGCGGTGGCCGCGAAGCGCTGCTCCGCCGCCTGCATCTGCCCATCGGCACGCAGCGCGCGGGCTTCGGTGAGCATGGCTGCCAGCTCGGCGAGCCGGTTGCCGCTCGACCTGGCCAGCTCGCGCGAGCGACCGGCGAGCGTCATCGCCATCTGCCGATCCCCCGCGGCGAGCGCAACCTGCGCTTCCGTCTCGGTCACCGCAGCCAGCCAGCGTTCGTCGCCGGTGCCCTCGATTTGGGCATGCGCGTCGCTCGCGAGCTCCCTGGCGCGCGTCACATTGCCGGTCGCCAGGTACGCGAGCGCGAGGTCGTTCTGGATCTGTGCGGACTCGAACAGCGCTCCCGCGGCACGGAAGAGTGCCATCGCCTGCATGCCGGTGCGGATGGCGGCTTCGAAGTCGCCAGTCTCGCGGTAGCCAATTGCCAGGTTGAAGAGGAAGGTGGCGCGTCGTCGATCGTCGAGGTCGGTGGCCATGCCGCGAGCCTCTTCGAGATACGAGAGCGCACGGGCGGGATCTCCGTCGCGTGACTCGACCGCGGCGAGAGCCATCAGGACGCGCATCTCGAAGTCGGGCTCCACGTTCAGGCCGCCACGAATGTTCTCGATCAGGGCCTGCAGAAGGCTGCGTGCATCGCCCTCGTTGTCCGACTGGTAGAGCCCGTACGCCAGCCAGTAGCGAGCGAGGGCCGCATCGGCCGGCTTGCCGAGCCCCTCGAACAGGCGCGCCGCCTCCGCTGCGGCTGCGATCGTCTCCTTACCCTGGTCGAGTCGCGCCATCGCCTCGGACAGGCCGCGCAGCAGCTCCGCGCGGAACTGATCGTCGACGGCCAGATCGAGGAGGGCCCGATACCCATCAGCGGCCGCCTGCCACTCGCCGGCCGCGAGGCGCATGTCGACCTCGAGCCGGGTCCATGCGGGACTCGTCTCATTCAGGAAATGCGACGGGGGAAGCGCCAGCCGATCGGAGAGAAAGCTGAGCGCAACCATCGAGGGCCGCGCGATACCGGTCTCCAGTGCGCTGATGTAGGCCTTCGTGTAGCGCTCGCCGGCGAGCTGCTGCTGGGTCAGGCCTGCCCGATGGCGGGCCTCGCGGATGCGAACGCCGATTCGCTGGGCCAGCTCAGCGTCCTTGGGAGTGGCACGGGCCACGGTTCGAGTTCGAGGCATCCGCGCCAGTTTACACGCGAAGGCAAGCCTCACTTGACTTCGAGGTCGACAAAGGTACGGGTCCCGAGCAGGCGCGCGGTACCGATGGGTCATTGTTCGCTGAACCTATCGGCGCGACGGTGCCCTCAGAGCGCGGTCGGCAACCTGGATCGACCGCCGAATTGGGAGCACATCCGATGCGGATCCGATCGATCCTGATCGCCTGCTCGCTGGCGGCGATGAGCGCGATTAGTCTTGCGACCACCGTCCTCGGCGTGACCGGCGGCGGCACCTGGCCCATCCACCGCTAGAGGCCTCGAAGAGAGCGGGCCTCTACGCGGGATGGCGGTAGTAAGGGTTCTCTCCCGCGGCGTGGTCGGTGACGTCCACCACCGCGCTGATCTCCGGGACTGCCTCACGCAGCGCGGCCTCGACTCCCGCGCGTAGCGTCACGTCCACCGCGGCGCAGCCCTGGCATCCCCCACCGAACCGCATGTACGCAGTGCCGTCGCGCACGTCGATCAGGCTCACCATGCCACCGTGGCCGCCCACGCCGGGATTGATCCTCGTGTCGAGCACGGCCTGAACGGCCCGCGCCAACGGATCCTTCCAGCCCTCGTTCGGATTGTCGATCCGCAGGCCGCCACCGGTGACGGTCGCATCGAGGTCGATGGTGCTGCCGGCGAGCTGATCGGCACTGTCAGGATCAACGACCACCGTCAGGCCGTCGAGATCGACCGCGACGTCCCCATCGGTCCGGTCGCGGGGATCTTCCAGGGCGATCTCGTACTGCATCCGTGGCCCGGACCGACCCGCCACCTTGACGCGCAGCAGCGCGTCAAGGAAGTCGTTGGAGGAGCGGACGCTGTCGATCTTGGCTCGCGCGTCGGGGGTGACGGTCAGCAGCGGCGAAGTCATCGGCGTCCATGGTACCCCAAGCCGTAGGATGCGGGGCGGAGGTGGCCGAGGTGGACTTCTATCCATGGCTCAAGGCGCTGCACGTCCTGCTGGCCATCGTGGCGGTGGGCTTCAACATGAGCTACGGGGTCTGGCTCGCGCGAGCGGCGAGGGAGCCTCAGCAGTACGGATACGTGCTTCGCGGGATCAAGTTCCTCGATGATCGCGTCGCCAACCCGGCCTATGCCGGCCTGCTGCTCGTTGGCCTGCTGCTGATCTTTATCGGCCCATACGACCTGACCGACGCCTGGGTCCTGATCGCGATCGGCCTCTACGTGCTGATGGGTGCCGTCGCGATTCTCCTGTACTCCCCCACGCTGAGCCGCCAGATCGCCGCGTACGAGGACGCGGGGCCGGCGTCGCCCGAGTTTCTCGCGCTCGGCAGCCGGGCGAGAATGCTGGGCATCGTGCTCGCGGTGATCGTCCTCCTGATCCTGGTGATGATGGTGGTCAAGCCGGGCTCGTAGCGCTCACAGGGACGGCAGCTCCTGCTCGAGCTCGAGCGCAGGAGCGAAGAGATCGCCCAGCCGGTCGAGCCGCTCCCAGATCGTCTTGATCGTCCATCGGTCCGGCCGCAGCTTCGGATCGTCGAGCTCGTCCCAGGCGATCGGCACCGAGACAGTGGCTCCGGCTTTCGGACGCACGCCATAGGGAGCCACCAGGGTCTTGTTCACGGCGTTCTGCGTGTAGTCGAGGCGCGCCTTTCCACCGCGAGAGCGCTTTGACCATTCCCAGCTCACCAGCTGTGGAGCAGTCTGGCCAACCGCGCGCGAGATGGATTCGACCCAATCGCGCGTCTGCTCAAAGGTGTAGCTCGGCTTGACCGGGACCCAGACCTGCATCCCGCGCTGACCGGTCACCTTGGGTAGTCCCGTCACCCCGAGGTGCTCGAGCGCGGTGCGGTACAGCCGGGTCAGCGCAACGATCTCCTGCCAGGTGGTCTGCTCGCCCGGATCGACGTCGATCAGCGCATAGCTCGGACGATCGGGCGCGCTGGTCGGACTGGTCCAAGGGTGGATCTCCAGTGCCGCCTCCTGCGCCAGCCAGGTGAGGGTGGCGACATGGTCGACGACGACATAGTCCTTGGTGCCCTCATGACCGGTGTAGCTCCAGCGCGTCACCCATTTCGGCGCGTGGCCAGGAACGTCCTTCTGCCAGAAGCCCCTGCTGGAGCCGATGCCATCCGGATACCGATGGAGATTGACCGCCCGGTCGCGCAGGTACGGGATCAGCGTGGGAGCAATGCGGGCGTAGTAGCGGATCAGATCGCGCTTGGTGATCGCCGGGTGCGGCTTGTCGGCCTGGAAGAGGATCTTGTCGAGGTTCGTCAGGCGCACCTCCCGGCCGCCAACCTCCCAGCCCCCCTGCTTGTCGATCGCGTCGAGTGCCGCGAGCTCGTCGGGCGATGCGGCTTCGTCGCTCGCCGCGGCCCCCGACTGCTTCGCTTCCTTCCGCGCCGCGGGAGGCTTCGATGGCTTCGATGGCTTGGTCTGCCTCGCAGGCTTCCGTTCCGCAGCGCGCTCCGCGCTCGCGGTTGCCTGTGCGGTCGAGATCGCTTCCTCGCGGTGCACCTTTTTCGGGTCACGGTCGATCTCGAGGCCCTTGAACGCCGCCTGGCGCAGGAGCCCGTCGCTCGTCCACTCGGCGAACTCCGCGCGGATCACGATGCGGGGCTCGACCCATCGCGCCTGGGGCAGTCGCGGGACGGGATCGAGTGGCGAGCTGGCGCGCGCGAGCGCGTCAAGCTGCCGGCGAAGCTCGCCGCGCATCCGCTCATTGATGCCGCTCCCCACCTGGCCCGCGTGTCGCAGGCGATCCGCGTCGTAGACGCCGACGATCAGCGAGCCAAGCTGTTCGTGGCTTCCCTTCCCCGGCAGCCAGCCGGCTACCACCAGCTCCTGCTCGCGGCGCAGCTTGATCTTCAGCCACGCGCGCGAACGTCTACCAGGCTCGTAGACCGATGCGCGCAGCTTGGCGACGATCCCCTCCAGCTCCTTCTCTCGCGCCGCAGCGATGAAGGCCTGTCCCTCACCGATTACGTGTCCGGCGTAGCGCACCGTGGGGTGCGGACGGAGGGCCGCCCGCAACGCCTCCTTGCGCTCCTCGAGCGGCAGGCCGACCAGAGATCTGCCGTCGAGATAGAGCAGGTCGAAGACCTGGTACACGAGCGGAATGGCGGCCCGCTCCTCCTTCGAGCGACGCTTGTGCTCGCTCCCACGCGGCGTTCCTGGTCCCCGCACCCCGCTCACCTCCTGCAGCAGCGAGAAGCTGGGGCGCCCCACGTCGTCGAGCGCGACCACCTCGCCGTCCACGATCGCCTGGCGCGCGTTGATCCAGTCGGACGCGCCGGCGAGGTCCGGGAAATAGGTCGCAGCGTTCTGCCGGTTCCGGGTATAGAGCCGAATCGTGCCGGCGGCGAGGACCGCTTCGACCCGATAGCCATCCCACTTGATCTCGAAGAGCCAGTCGGGGCCATCGAACGGGTCGACGACGGCGGTCGCCAGCATCGGCGGAATGAAGTCGGGCATGGGAGCCTCGACGCCGCGGGCAGGCTGCCGGCCCTCCGCGACGTCGTCGTTGGTGCGCCCGCTCTTGACGCTGCGGGGCAACGCGTCGACGTCCCACTTCGGATCGGCCTCGTCGTCGCGCTTGTGCATCAGCAGCCACTTCTCGCGGCCGCCGTCGCGATCGGTCCGCACGATCGTGAAGCGCCCGCGAAGCTTCTCGCCGGAGAGGCGGAACTTCAGCTCGCCCGCGGCGATGGCCCGGGCCGCGTTGTCCGTCTCCTCGGCCTCGAAGGTGCCCCAATCCCAGACGATGACGTCTCCGGCGCCGTACTCGCCGCGCGGGATGGTCCCCTCGAAGTCGAAGTACTCGACCGGATGGTCCTCGGTCCGCATGGCGAGCCGCCGGTCGGCGGGATTGAGGCTCGGTCCCTTGGGAACGGCCCAGCTCACGAGCACACCGTCGACCTCGAGCCGGAAGTCGTAGTGGAGCGCGGTGGCCCGATGCCGCTGCACGACGAAGCGCCCGCTCCCCTTGCCGACCTTACCGGCGGCCGGCTCAGGAGTCTTGCTGAAGTCTCGCTTGGATCGATACGTCTCGAGTGGCATGCCTCGCGATGATGCCATGCAGGCGCCGCGCCACCGAGTCGCTCACGCCGCCGGGAGCACGAGCTCGCTCAGCGCGCCGATCACCTGCGCCGCGCCCGCGCCACGCAGCTCCTCGCCAGAGGCGGATCCGGTCGTGACTCCGATCGCCAGCATCCCGGCACCGACCGCGGCGCGCATGTCCCAGGTCGAGTCGCCGACGTACCAGCATTCGCCCGCCTCGACGGCGAGCTCGTTGGCGGCCAGGAGGAGGAGGTCGGGCGCCGGCTTGGCCTGTTCGACGTGGCTGCCGTCGACGATCGTCGGTGCCTGCGGCAGGCGCAACGCGGCAACCGATCGCGCGACCTGTCCCCTGCGGCTGGACGTGGCGATCGCCCACGGGAGGCCGCGATCGCCGAGGCTGACCAGGAGCTCACGCGCGCCGGGGAGTGGCCCCGGGTCACGGTTGAGCTGCCCGTAGATCTCGCCGGCACGCCGGTCGATCTCCTCCGCCCGTCGATCGTCGATCGGGCTGCCCGCCGCTTCCGCGATGCGCCGCGCCAGGTAGCGCCCGTCAGACCCGATGAGCGGCGCGACGCGGTCTCGCGCCGTCTCGATGCCGACCTCGGCGAAGACCTGCAGCCAGGCGCGGATCCGAGTCTCGACCGTATCGACGAGCGTGCCGTCGAGGTCGAAGATGAGCGCGGCCGGCATCGGTCTACGATAGCGTCCGATGCCGTCCGAGCTTGCCCGGGCCTGGACCCTGGACCCTGCCGTCACGTTCCTGAACCACGGCTCGTTTGGGGCCACGCCGCGCGCCGTCCTCGAGGCGCAAACCAAGTGGCGCGCCCGGATGGAGGCGGACCCGGTCCGTTTCCTTGCCCAGGAGCTCGAGGGGCACCTCGACGCCGCGCGCTCCGAGCTGGCCACCTTCCTCGGCGCGCATGGCGACGATCTGGCCTTCATGCCGAATGCCACTGCGGGCACGAACACCGTGCTCGCCAGCCTGCGCTTCGCTGCTGGCGACGAGCTCCTGGTCACGGACCACAGCTACAACGCGGCAAAGAACGCGCTCGAGGCGGTCGCCGCGCGCTGGGGAGCGCGACCGGTCGTGGTGGAGGTGCCGTTCCCCGGCACGACCCCCAACGACGTGCGCGAGCGGGTCCTGGCGGCGGTCACGCCGCGTACCCGGCTGGCGCTGGTCGACCACGTCACCTCGCCGACGGCGCTCGTGTTTCCGGTGGCGGAGCTGATCGGCGAGCTCTCGGCACGCGGCATCCAGACCCTCGTCGACGGCGCCCACGCGCCGGGCATGCTCGAGCTCGACATCGCCTCGCTGGGGGCCGACTACTACGCCGGAAACTGCCACAAGTGGGTCTGCGCACCGAAGGGATCTGGCTTTCTGTGGGTGCGCCCGGAGCGACAGGCGCAGGTTCGGCCGCTCGCGATCAGCCACGGGGCGAACTCGCCGCGCACCGACCGCAGCCGGTTCCGCCTCGAGATGGACTGGACCGGGACGGCGGATCCATCGGCCTATCTCGCCGTCGCGGATGCGATTCGGTTCGGCGCCTCATTGGTGCCGGGAGGCTGGGACGAGCTGCGGCATCGCAACCGCGCACTCGCACTCGAGGCCCGCGACCGGCTGTGCGCTGCGCTGGAGATCGACCGCCCGGCGCCCGACGAGATGATCGGCTCCATGGCCTCGGTTCCGCTGCCCTTCGAGACCGGGCCGGGAGCCGTGCAGGGGGTCGACCTGGCGGACCCACTGCACGATCTGCTGCTCGACGAGCACGGGATCCAGGTCGTGACGACGCCGTGGCCGCAGCGCCCCGCCGGGCTGGCCTGGCGGCGCCTGGTCCGCATCAGCGCGGCGCCCTATAACTCGCCGGACGACTATCAGCGCCTCGCCGAGGTGCTTCCCGGGGCAATCGCGAGCCTTGCGGCATGACGGCCGATCCGCTCCGGCAGTTCGCCACCTGGCTCTCGGACGCGGAAGCGGCCGGGGTGCCGATGGCGACCGCATTCGCGCTGGCGACCGCCGATCCGGATGGGACGCCATCCGTCCGCATGCTGCTGCTGCACGGCCTCGACGTCGACGGCCTGCGCTTCTTCACCAACCGCCAGAGCCGAAAGGGACGCGAGCTCGCCGCCAACCCGCGCGCGGCGGCCGTCTTCCACTGGGCGCCGCTCGGACGCCAGGTCCGGCTGGCCGGAGGTGTCACTCCCCTCTCCGAGGAAACGTCCGTGGCCTACTGGCGGACTCGGCCGCTCGGCAGCCAGCTCGCCGCTTGGGCCTCGGAGCAGGGTGCGGAGCTCGACGACCGTGCGACGCTCGACGCCCGCGTCGCGGAGCTCGCCGCGCGTTACCAGGGCGGCGAGGTGCCGCTCCCCCCGTTCTGGGGCGGCTATCTGCTGGCGCCGGCCGCGATCGAGTTCTGGGAGAGCCGCCCGGACCGGCTGCACCACCGGGTCGAGTACCGGCGATCGGGCGGCACGTGGGAGGAGCGCCTGCTGCAGCCATAGCTGAGGCCCGCCTATCATCGGTGCGCCGCAACGAGGGTTTACGAAGATGCCGGGCAGGGTCGTGGTCGTGGGTTCGATCAACGTCGACCTGGTGGTGACCGCCGAGCGCCTGCCGCTCCCCGGCGAGACCGTGCTCGGCGGGCGCTTCGCGCAGCACGCGGGAGGCAAAGGCGCGAACCAGGCGGTGGCGGCCGCGCGGGTCGGTGCGCAGGTGACGATGATCGGCGCGGTGGGCACGGATGCCCACGGCGAGATCGCGCTGGCGGCACTTGCCGCCGAGGGGGTCGACGTCAGCCGGGTGCGGCGCGTGCCGCAGCCAACCGGCATCGCGCTGATCGCGGTGGGCCCTCGTGGTGAGAACCAGATCGTGCTGGCGCCCGGCGCAAATGACGAGCTGACCCTGGGCGACGTGTCGCTGGGCGAGCTGGGCGACGAGGGCGTGCTTCTCACCGATCACGAGATCCCCGCCGCCGTCACCCTTGCGGCGCTGCGCGCGGCGCGCGAGGCCGGCTGGACCCCGATTCTCGATCCGGCTCCAGCGCGTGCCCTGTCGGCCGATATCCTCCAGCTCGGCCCGATCCTCACCCCAAACGAGCACGAGCTGCTCGTCGCCATCGGGGACGACAATCCCCAGGCGGCCGTGGCCAGCCTCGCGGAGCGCAACCGCGGTCCGCTGATCGTCACGCAGGGACCCGCCGGCGCGCTGCTGGTCGAGGACGGGCGCAGCCAGCGATTCCCCGGCTTCCCCGCTCCCGCGGTGATCGACACGACCGGCGCCGGCGACGCCTTCACCGGGGTGCTGGCCGCCTGGCTGGCGGACGGCCAGCCCCTCGGAGCGGCCATCCGGGCGGCGAACGCGGCCGGAGCCCTCGCGGTGGGTGCGGCCGGGGCGCGGGCCGGAATGCCGCACCGCGACGCGCTGGTGGAGATCATCGGTCCTGTCTGACCATCGCTGGTGCCAAACGCCGATCCGTGGTATCGTCGCGGAGACGCCCGCTCTTCAGGCGGGGTCGCCAATCCACCGCGGCACCACGGACTCCTCTCAACGTTCTCGGCGAGAAGGTCGCTGAGGCCGCCCGAGAAGGAGTTTCTTCTTTGTATACCTACGCCGATAAGACGCTGTCCTGCGTGGACTGTAACCAGCAGTTCTCGTTCACGGCCAGTGACCAGCAGTTCTACGCGGATCGCCAGTTCAGCGAGCCGCGCCGCTGCGCCTCCTGCCGAGCCATTCGCAAGGCGGCCCGTGGCGAGACCACCGGAAGCTCGCAGAGCGGTGGCTACGGCGCCCCGCGCGAGATGTTCAGCGCCACCTGCTCGAACTGCGGCCGCGAGGCCCTGGTTCCGTTCCGCCCCACCGGCACCAAGCCGGTCTACTGCAGTGACTGCTTCACCCGCAGCTAGGGTCGGGCCTCTCGACAACCCAGCACAGCAGGCCCCACGCACACGCGTGGGGCCTGCCCGTTCGCCCGCACGACGCCACGGACGCGCGCACTGGCCGGCTCGGCCGCGCTCAGACGCTCGGCGCACCTCGCGTCAGGCCCTGCGCCGAGCCGCCGTGCGGGGTCATCGGTGACCGCCCACCCCAAGAGTCCTATTGGCACCCACCGGATCGGGGGTACAACTGGGGCCATGACCACCTTCGCCCCGCCCGACGCCCGACACTCGATTGCCCGGCGGCCGACGCGGATCCTCCCCGGCCCCCCGCAGTGCATCGGTCGGCGTGTGACCGATCCGGCGCTCCGAGACGAGCAGCCATCGGGCCTCCGAGCGCTCCACCCTTCGCACGCTGAGCGCGCCGACCACTGACCTAGAGGTGCACCACCGCCAGGCCGGGCAGTCGTTCCCCGGCCAGCTCGGCGACGAGGCGCCGGTGGCACGTGCTCACCTCCGCGCAGGCACACATCAGGGCGACGTTCGTGCCACTTGCGAGGAGCTGGACCACCACGTCGATCTCCTCCGGCCGCGCCAGGCGCATGCCGCCCGTCCGATATTCGGCATTCCCCAGCCCGCCCAGCCAGCGATAGGCGTACGGGGCGGTCTCGACCGTGTCGCGCGTGCCGAGGCTGAATGCCCGTTTCCGGCTGTACGGCCGCAGGCGGACGTCGACCACCACCTCCACTCGCTGGCCGAGGAGCTCACGCAGGTCGCCGCCCCCGTGCATGCCCGCATAGCCGAACGTGTAGAGCATTCCCGTGGCGACGGCCGCCGAGCCGCGATTCGGACGCGCGAGCCGCGGGTCGAGCGTCAATGGCGCGCCCGACAGCATCAGGGCTTAGCTCCGGAGTTGCCCTGCTCATCGCCATCATCGAGCGGGCGGGTCGCCCGCAAGCCGAGCAGCACCCCGACGAACGCGGCGCCGAGCGCGGCCAGCACCAGCAGATCCTGGACAGCGTGCATTGCCCTTCCCTCTGGGCACCTATCCGGTTTTGCGCCGGGCACTCGGCTGGACGCCTACCGTACTGCCCCACGTCAAGCCTCACCCCATGCCGCCGTGGGCAATCGGCGGTGTGCGACACTCGATGCCGGCCGTTTCCATCGGCCATCAGCGAGGTGAGCAATGATCGTCGCGACCACTCCCTACGTCGGCGGCCACTCCGTGTCGGAGACCAAAGGCCACGTCTTCGGCCTCGTGGTGCGCAGCCGCGGCTTTGCAGGAAATCTGACCGCATCGCTCCGCTCCCTGGTGGGCGGAGAGATCCACGAGTACACCGAGCTGCTGGAGGACACCCGGCGGCAGGCGCTCGACCGGATGGTCCAGAACGCCACGCTGATGGGCGCCAACGCGGTGATCAGCATGCGCTTCGACAGCTCGGAGATCGGCAACACGATGTCTGAGATCGTGGCCTACGGCACCGCCGTCGTCGTCGCCGCCGATCCGACGGCTCGGCCATCCTTCGAATAGACCGATGCAGTCCGCAGTACGGATCCTGATCGCGGTCGTCGCGGGCTGCCTCATCGCGCTGGGGCTGCTGACCATCGCCCTGGGCCAGGTGTTCAGCGGGGCATGGACGCTGCTGCTCGGCCTGGTCGGCATCGTCGTCGCCCTCTACGAACGGCGACGCTACGGTGCGGCGCGCGATCCCGCGACGGAAGCTCGCCTTCATCCGACCGACGAGGTCTTCATCGATCCATCGACCGGCGTGCGCATGCGGGTCCATCTCGATCCCGACAGCGGTGAGCGCCACTACCTCCCTGACGCTCGGGATGCGGCCGGCGGTCGCTAGCCGGCCACTAGCGCGGGCGGCCTTCGCGCAGCGTCGCAACCGACTTGGCGATGCGACGCTGACGGGTCTCCTCGGTTTTGGCCGCCTCGATCGGCCCCACGTGTGCGGACTTGTTGCTGTACGAGAGCGCGTCGAACGTGCGGCGTGCGTCGGGCTCGGCATCGAGGGCCGCGGCGAAGTCTTTCGGCACGACCACCTCGCGCGGCGCGGTGTCGAGCTCGATCTCGACGTCGACCTCGTCACCGCCGGCCGCGTGCGCCCCGGCCCGGTTGTCAGCGCTCACGCCGACCATGAACTGGCCATCCACCACCGCGACCGAGCTGCGGTACGTGAAGCCGTTGATCGTGACCGTCACCGCAGGCTTCCTCCCGGACCCGAGCGCCTCGACAATCTCGTCGGGAATGCGGATGCCGGTCGCCGTCTTGCCAGCCTGCAGGATGGTGGTGTGGAATCGCATGTCGGGTGGCTCCTCTGAAAACCAAGCCGCGAATCGGTCGTTCGAAGGTAATGATCGCTCGCCGGCGTTGAACTCATCGGCCGTGGAACTCAGCCGTAGGTGGGTTGATCCTCGTCTCGGGGCCTCCTCGGCACCAGCTCGCTTCGCGCGTCGCGCCACGCCGGAGCGACGGCGGTCAGCATCACCGCTCCGGTGAGCAGGAATGCCGTGGTGTAGCCCGTCCGGACCGCGACGACCCCGAAGATGGCCGCCCCCGCTCCCATTCCGGCGTCGTACGCAAGGTTCCAGACCGCGCTCGCTGCGTTGTAGCCGGACCTCGACACGCGGTCGAACATGAGGGCCAGGGTCGCGTTCTGCATGACTCCGAACCCCGCGCCGAAGAGCACCATGCTGCCCACCACGACCACAGCGCTCGCCGGGAGCGCAAGTGTCACGATGCCGAGCGCGGCGGTCACGATGCCGGGCAGCAGCAGGCGCGCGGAGCCATGTCGGTCGCCGTAGCGGCCCGCCCACCAGCGTGCCAGCGTGGCGGTGACCGCCTGAACGAGAAGGGCCACCGCGACGAGGTTCTCGGAGGCCGCCGGCACGGCGAGCGCGATGAACGTGACGACGATTCCGGCGGCCATGGTCGTGGCCGAGAACGCGATCGCCGGTCGGATGAGCGCCGGCATCCGCAGGCCGGCGACAACGCCAACGTGTGGCTCGTCCGGCCGCGTTCTGCCGGGAAGGCCCGGTATAGCCGCCAGGGAGAGGAGCGCCGCCGAAGCGCCGGCGACGAACACCGCCGGGTATCCGACCTGTCCCACCAGCCAGACCCCGAGTGGCAGAGCAACGATGGATGGCACCCCCACCACGAGGCCGTAGAGACCCAGCCCTTCGCCGCGGCGCTCCGGCGCGACGAGCGAAGCGACCATCGCGCTCCCGACGACCACGGTGATCCCGAATCCGAGGCCGCGCACCAGGCAGATCGCCACGATCGCGACAAGACTCGACGAGGTTGGCAGGGCCAGCACGGGAGCTCCGAGCAGGACGAGGCCCAGGGCGAAGGCAAGGCGCTCACCGAACCTCGCCACGAGCCGGGGCGTGAAGAGCTCCGCTCCCACCGTGGCGAGCATCAAGGCGCCGGTCGTCAGGCCCGCTCCCACTCCGCCGCCGGACCTCGCCGCATAGAGCGGCACCACGGTCAGCAGCAGGTAGAAGCTCGTTCCTCCTCCCAGCGACACCAGGAAGACGACGAGCAGCGACCGGCTCAGCAGCGGCGGGGCGTCCCTCATGTGACTCCTCAGAATTCGATTCGAACGTTAGACCGGCTGCGGACCGGAGCGCTCAGTTTGAGGCCCACCAGCGGTCATTAGGTCGAGGCCACGAAAGGAGGGCCCCGATCTGCATGTCCCCATGACCGTGCCGCCAGACCTCGTCATCCAAGGACCGATCGAGCACGCCGACCCGGTCGGGCTGTCTGCGCGCGTCCGCGAGCTCCTCGCGCGCAGGGATGCCGATCTCGTGGTGTGCGACGTCGGCGGGCTCGAGCCAGATGGCCTCGACGCGGTCGCGATGCTGGCCGAGCTGCAGCTGACCGCTCGACGGGCCGGGGGCCGGATCGAGGTCATCGGCGCCTCGGCCGACCTGCACGAGGTGCTGGCCATGGCTGGCCTCTGTCACGCGCTGGGGCTGCGTCCTGCGCTATGCCTCGAGGCTGGGTGGCAGGCCGAACATTGGGAAGAATCGAGCGGTGTCGAGGAAGAACGTGATCCCGCTGATCCGGTCGCCCGAGAGCTCGAGGACCTGGACTGACCAGGGCTCCAGCCCGCCGTCAGGCGCGGGCTTGTACTGACCGTAGGCGGGCGATCCATTTGCCAGGGTCGGCACCAGTCGCGATCCCAGGCAACCGATCCCGGTCCCCAGGCACCAGGCACGGATGTCGTCATGCGTCTGGAGCCACAGGTCGTAGGGCGGCATATTCCAGGTCGCGTCCTCGTGGAGCAGCGCGGTCAGCGAATCCATGTCGTATCGCTCGAAGGCATCGACGTACCGCGCGAGGAGAGCCTGCCTGGCATCGTCCATCGGTTCGGTAGGCTGGTTCTGGTTGGGGTCACTCGAAGCGATGGTCGATCGAGCGCGCTGCAGCGCGCTGTTGACCGATGCGACGGTCGTCTCGAGCAGCTCGGCGACCTCATCCGCCTTCCAGCGCAGCACTTCCCGCAGGATCAGCACCGCGCGCTGGCGGGGCGGCAGGAGCTGAAGCGCCGTCACGAAGGCAAGTCGGACCGATTCGCGCGCGACAGCGATCTCGGCCGGGTCACTGCCGGCCTCCACGACGCGGGCGTCAGGGATCGGCTCGATCCACGTCGCCTCGGGCAGCGGAGCGGGCAGCGGTCGATCGGCACTGGATGCCGAACCGAGGTCCATGGGTCGCGCACGCCGCTGGCTCGCCCCCAGCATGCTGAGGCAGACGTTGGTTGCGATCCGGTAGAGCCACGACCGCAGGGCGGACCGGCCCTCGAACTTTTCGAACCCGCGCCAGGCGCGAACGAGGGTCTCCTGGACCGCGTCCTCCGCCTCGAACGCGGACCCGAGCATTCGGTAGCAGTACGCGGTCAGCTCGACGCGATGGCGTTCGAGCTGCGGCGCGAGCTCGGTCATGGGACGGTCGGTCAGGAGCTCAGTCATCGGGTTCATCGTAGCGGTTCTCATCGCGAATGAGCCCGTGAGCCAAGTGGCTACTCCTCTCGCGCGTACCAGACGTTGCCGGGACCGACGTAGCTGTTGCCCTCGCCCCAGAGCGCGACCGTCTGCCCGTCCGCGTTGATATCGATCTCGAAATAGTCGCCGTACGGCTGCAGATACCCATCGGCGGGCTGGGCGAACTTGTAGGTGTAGCCGGCCACGTAGGCCGAGAGCTGCGTCTCCGCCGACCAGCTCAGGCCGGCGTCCGACGAGTGCCGGTAGTACACGTTCCAGCGCGCCGCCGGATCGTCGGCGCCTGCGTCGAAGCCGTTGCGATCGTCCATCCACGCCACGCGCACATCGCCGTCGCCGGCGGCCACGATCGCCGGGAAGGCGTTATTCGACCCCGTGGGCGCGAGCGAGACATCGATGGGATCGCTCCAGCTCTCACCGTCAGACGAGCGCGCAAAGTACAGGCGCTGGGCACCCTTGCTGACCGCATTCGCATTCCAGGCCGCGTACACCTGATCCTGCGCGTCGACCGCGATCGCCATCTGCGCTCCCCAGAAGTCCCAGCCCGCGCAGCCGCACGGTGGTGGGGCCGCCGATTGGGCGACGATGGAGGTCGTCCAGGTCGTCCCACCGTCCGCTGTCTTCGTGACGTACAGGCTGATGGTGCCCTTGGCCTGGCCGGGCCGATTCACCCCATTCCAGGAGAAGTAGGCAACCCCGTTCGAGTCGATCGCCGCGCCCGAGGGCAGCGAGACGCCGAACGTGCTGTTGGTGTTGTGGATCGGTTGGACCACCGTCCACGACGTCCCACGGTCATGGGAGACCGACGCCCAGATCTTCTGCTGGCTGTGGTAGACGAGATAGACGTCACCACCGCGCGCGGCCAGCGCGATCTTGTCAAGGCCTCGCTGAATGGGCTCCACCAGCACCGGCACGAAGGTCTGGCCAAAGTCGTCCGAGCGCGCCACGAAGAGGCTCGACTTGTTCCCCTGCATGTAGGCGGCGTAGACCGTGGTGCCGGCCCCATCGCTGGCGTCGACGACGACCTGCGGATCATCCTGCCGGGCATCGGACGGCGCGAGAACATGTGGCGCGCCCCAGGTAGCCCCGTTGTCGTTCGAGATCTGGATGACGGTGTGTGGGCTTGCGCACGTCGGGCACGAGGGATCGATCTCGCCCGTCGCGCCGCCGGCGTAGTCGGTGTAGTGGCTCCATACGGCGTACACGTGCCTAAGGTGGTCGGCCGCGATGGCCGGCTCCCAATCATCGCCGGCCGCGAACCCCAGGCGCGCAGGAGCACTGAACGTGGCTGCCGGAGGCGGGACTGCCGATGCCCCGCCCGCCACAAGGAGGGTGGCGCACAGCGCCACTACGGCTGGGATGAATGTCGACCTGGCGCGCATCAGGACACCGTGACGCTGGCGCTGTATACGTCGAATCGGTCGAGCGCACCGTCGGGGTTGCCGCCGGCGCTATTGGAGTTGTCGGCCCACGCCGGGTGAATGACGCCACCCGCGAAGCCAAGCCCCGTGTAATCGCCGTACTCGACCCCGTTATGCGAGGCCTCGCCATTCGATGTGCCGGCGCTGACCTGAATGTTGGCGGAGAAGGAGGCACCCGCGTCGCGGCTCACGGCGACGAAGTACTGCGCGTCGTCGTTGGGGATCCCGTTCGTGTCACCAGCACCGCCAGTGCCGAGGTCGTTCCGCGCATCGTGGAAGCCGACGGCGATAATCCCCGTCGCTTGATCGAGCGCGATGTGCGGGTTGAACTGGCTATTCGCGCCCGCATCGTCGTTGACCCGGACCGCCGCGCTCCACGTCGCGCCGTTGTCGTCCGAGTGGCGCACCTGGATATCGGTGTTGTCGCTCTCGTTCGGCTGCTCATCCGTATAGAGCAGGTAGACCCGGCCGCGATGGGCTCCTCCGCTGCGGTCGTAGGCGAGCCCGACCTCCGCGTCGACCGATCGGCTCGCCTGCGGGGGAATGAAGTCGAAGCCACCCACGTTCGTGGAGGTCGCCACCCGCGCGGCGCCGAACGGCGCAGGACCGAATCCGTCCGGGTCCAGGTTCGAGAAGATGGTCGAGGGACCCTGGGTCGGGATGTTGTCCTGGTAGCTCGTGAGGACCTGGCCGCTCGGTCCAACGGCGATGTCGCCGAAGCTGCCGTACTTCGAGCCCGGCACCGACTGCGCGGGGCTCAGCGCCCCGAACTGGCCGAGGCCGCTCACCGGGAGCCCGCGAACCTGCAGGAGCTGGCCGCCGGAGCTGAACATCTTGTAGACGAACCACGTCCCGCCCGGCCCTGTTGCCAGACTCGGCTGGTCCGTCCCGGCGCCCCACTTCTTGCCGTTCGCCTGTGGGTTGCTCTGATCGCTGTGGTCGACTGTCGCGAGGAATTGCATCGTCGCCCCGCCGTTGGTGCTGTAGGCGACCTGGACCTTCTTCGCACGTTGGTCGAGGTAGACCAGGAAGTAGTTGCCGTACTGGTCGAACGCCGCGTTCGGGTCGCAGCACGCGACGCCGAGCGCATCGGTCCCGTCCGCGATCATACGGGCGGACCAGGTGGTCCCACCATCGAAGCTCACCGATTCCATGAGCGCGTCCGCGGTCTGGAAGTTGGAGACGACCACCACATTGTTCGGGTTGACCGGGTTAACTGCCACGGTGGTCTCAGCCTCGTTGTCAGCGAAGCGGCTGACGTCGATGTTGGGGCCCACCGTCAGGCTGGGCGCGGGGGGCCTGGGAGCCGCGACGACCCCGGACAGCTGGCTGATGCCCAGGACCATGCTGGCCACTACCGGCAGAGCCGCCCGCCGGGCGCGCGATCGAGTCATTGCGCTCCTCCAAAAGTGCACGTCACGAGCCTCCGTTCCAGAACCGTACCATCCAAGCCGGAGACTGGCACGCGTCGGTATCATCCGCGCATGATCGCGCCGGGCTCTGGGCCCCCACATGCGCCTGTCGAGGTCACAACCCGCCTCTCGTCGACCGGCCGCGTCGAGGCCTTCAGCGACGGGGTGATGGCGATCGCGATCACCCTGCTCGTCCTGGACCTCAAGGTGCCGCTGCTCGACGAGGTCTCGCCCGGTGGATTGCTGCACGCGCTTGCGGCGCGCTGGCCCTCCTATGTCGCCTATCTCGCCGCGTTCCTCACGATCGGGATCATCTGGCTCAACCACCGGACCCTGGTCGATCGCATCGGTCGCTTCGATGCGCGGCTCCACTGGCTGAACCTGACGCTCCTGCTGGGCGTGGCAACCCTGCCATGGCCGACCGCGCTGGTTGCGGA
>Ga0307310_10000088_pt1 | contig 23204 bp, 23 predicted proteins | sample ER_DNA_197_FD_194502 | JGI IMG/M metagenome (GOLD analysis project Ga0307310, IMG submission 194502) | Bulk soil microbial communities from the East River watershed near Crested Butte, Colorado, United States - ER_DNA_197 | ecosystem: Environmental > Terrestrial > Soil > Floodplain | place...
CTGAGAGGGAATCTTCCCGCGGCCGCGGCATTGGGGGCACGGCCGGTTGACGGCAAAGCTCCCTTGCCCGAAGGAGATTGTGCCTCGCCCATTGCACTCCGGGCAGGTAGACATGGTGGCGCCCGGAGCGCCGCCGCTTCCCTTGCAGGTGGGGCAGGTATCGGTCATTGGGAGCGTAACCGGGATCTTGCCCCCGAGCATCGCGACCCGGAACGGCACCTCGAGTACCGCCTCGAGCGTCTCTCCCCCGCCATCCCGGCTCTCTTCCCGCCGGCCCCGCCCAAAGATCGAGGAGAAAATGTCTCCCAACCCACCCATCTCCCCGAAGTCGAAGCCTTGCGCCCCGGAATCTCCCATGCCCGGGCCACCACCGGCTCCCCGGCTCGCACCCGCCGGCCGACGCGGCATGCCATCGAAGGCACCGTAGCGGCGCATTTGATCGTACTGCTTTCGCTTCTCGGGATCGGAGAGCGTGCTGTGGGCTTCCGAGATCTCCTTGAAGCGCTCGGCAGCGGACGCGTTGTTTGGATTGGCGTCGGGATGGTACTGCTTGGCTAGCCGACGATAGGCCTTCTTGATATCGCCCTGGCTAGCCGAGTCGGGAACGCCGAGGACCTGATAGAAGTCCTTGGCAGCCACCTTAGTGCCGGCCCTGGTCGGAGTAGACCTGCACCCGCGCCGGACGCACGAGTGTTCCCTTGAACCGGTAGCCGGGCTGGAACGTGGCGCTGACGGTCTGCTCCTTCGAGCGATCGGGCGCGGGAATGGTTGACACCGCCTCGTGGAGCGCGGGATCGAAGGCCGACCCAACCGGGTCTATTCGCTCGACACCGGCCTCCTCCAACTGCTTCCAGAGCTTGCGATCGACCGCGCTCAAGCCCTCGCGGAGAGCCGGGAGCGGAGTGCCGGCACCACTCGCCACGAGGCGGTCGAGGTCATCCAAGACATCGATCAGCTTGGACACGAAGCTCGCCTGCGCTCGATCGGCCAGCTCGGCCCGCTCCCGCGTGCTCCGCTTCCGGTAGTTGTCAAACTCCGCAGCGAGCCGCAGATGCCGGTCCTTCAACTCGGCCAGTTCGCTTTCGACCTTGGCCTCGCGCCCACGGAACGTGGGCTGCGTGGTTTCCGATCGGGACGACGGCCCGGGGTTCATGTCGGTGGAGGCGATGTCGGCGCCATCGCCGCTGCGCCCCTCATCCGACGCCGGATCGGCCATACCGCCGGGAGTATCGATAGGACTCTCCTCACTATCGAGATCGTTTGGAAAATCGGTTCGCTTAGTCACTTACACACACTCACTATGTGAGACTCAGGAAAGATAATAGCCCTCGTGAGGAGGGAGCGTCAGGGAATAGTCCTGAAGGCGATCAGGACTGGGTCGCTCTGGAGCCGATGCCGGCAAGCCGGCGGTACAGCAGGAGAAGGGCGGCCTGAGCCGCCCGGGCGCGGATCTCGTGACGGGTGCCGGCAAGGAGAACGCGCCGGGTCTCAACCGTGCCATCGAGTGCGCACCCGAACCAGACGGTGCCGACCGGCTTGGACGGCGTGCCTCCGCCGGGCCCGGCTATCCCGGTCACCGACAGCGCCGCCCCAACAGCGAATCGCTCGGCGGCGCCCAGGGCCATGGCTCGGGCCACCGGCTCGCTGACCGCGCCATGCTGAGCCAGGAGTGCAGGAGGCACTCCGAGCAGCTCGATCTTGGGCCCGTTGTCGTAGGCGATCAAGCCGCCCACGAAGACCTCCGAGCTGCCAGGAATCTCCGTGAGCCGGGCACCGAGCAGCCCACCGGTACAGGACTCCGCCACCGCCAGACGGGTTCCTTGCGACCGTGATCGATCGAGCACCAGCGCCGCCAGGTCGCTCTCGCCCTCTCCATAGACCGATTCGCCCGCGCGAGCGCGCAGGAGGTCGGCGGCGCTCCGGAGCCTCCGGTCGGCTTCGGCACTCTCGAGGTTCCAAGCACTCAGTCGCAGGTCGACTCCCTCCAGCCCCGGCAGATACGCCAGGCTGAGCGGGGCGATGTCTTGCTCGATTTCGCCCAGTCGCTCGGCCAAGGACGACTCCGGTATGCCGCTGGTGCGAACGAGCAGTGAGCGGATGACCAGCCCCGTTGCCCGCGATGCCAGGCGGGGCACCACCTCAGTCTCGAGCAACCTGCGCATCTCGTGGGGCACCCCCGGCAACATGATCGCCAGTCCGGGCGCTCCCTCGAGCCACAAGCCCGGTGCGGTACCCCACCGGTTCCGAAGGACGGTGGCCCCTCGAGGCACCTCGGCCTGGCTTCGGTTAGTCGCGGCGGGCGTTCTCTCCAGGCGGGCAAAGCGCTCGAGCAGGGCAGCCCAGACTTCCTCATCGAACTCGAGCGGAGCGTTGAACAGGTCGGCTACCACTTTTTTGGTTATGTCGTCGCGGGTGGGTCCCAGCCCGCCGGTCGTCAGCACGGCGCCGGTTCGCGCCAAGGCTTCGGACACGGCGGCCCGGATCTCGTCAGCCCGATCGGAGACGGATACTCGGCGAGTCACACTCACGCCCTGCGCAGCTAGCGCCCTCGCGATCTCGGCGCCGTTGGTGTCGACCGTAAGCCCTAACAACAGCTCAGTTCCAATTGTCACCAGCTCGAGTTCCACGAATTTCCCCAATTACAAAGGAAACAGCCTACCACGGAAGACACGGAAGAAAAACGGAGTGCTGTTGAACACAATCACAGCTCCATGTGCAGCGAAAGGGCCTGGAGAGGAGCCTTCCGTCTTTTTCCGTGTTTTCCGTGGTGAGTTGTTTTTATCTGGGCGACGGGGAGTCGGCCGGTCTGGTATCGGAGAACAGCCGCCGATTTCGGTAGAGGTATACGACGAAGGAGTACACCGTGAGCAACGCCGCGCAGGCGAGGGTCACCGCGACGAAGCCGCCGTGGAACTCGTTCCAGTATTGAGCATACTGGTTATGCTCCCAGCCCATTGGCTTCCGGGCGTCACGGAAGGCGAACCACAGAATCACGGCGCCGACGAAGATGTTCTGAATCGTGGTCTTGAGCTTGCCCGCGCCGGCAGCCGGGATCACCACGCCCCGCCGGCTGGCCCACCAGCGAAAGCCGGTCATCGCGAGCTCACGGCCAATCAGCAGGAGGCACACCCAGAGTGGAATGCTGCCCCAGATCGGGATGTCGTAGAGATCGTGACGCTGGCGGGAGATCCAGTAGATCGGGATCAGGGTCGCGAAGAGCAGCAGCTTGTCGGCGATGGGATCGAGCAGCTTACCCAGGTCGGTCACCTCGTTCCGGCTGCGGGCCAGGTGACCGTCGTAGATGTCGCTCACGGCGGCGATGATGAAGATGATGAACGCGATCAGCTTGGGCCAGTAACCATCGATGAACGGCAGCAGCGCGATCACGGGGGTAAAGCAGATCCGCACCAGCGTGATGATATTGGGCAGCGTCCACATAACTGTCCTACCCCAGCGTCTTGACGACGGTCTTGCTGATCGCCTTTAGCGTGTCGAAGACGCCCTCACCGGTGAGCGCCACCGCTTCGAAGTACGGAGCCCGCTCGACCCAGTGCCCGTCTTCCTGGTTGACGAGAAACTCCGAGTCGTGATGCGGATCCGGCGTCACCCGCTGCTTGGCCGGGTCGGACACCGGCCAGCCCGGGTTGAGCGCCGCCTGGAGCTCGTCGATCGGCGCGGCATTGGGCAGGTCGCGCTTGTTGTACTGGATCGCGAACGGGAGCTTGGTGACATCGTAGCCGTGCTGCGTCATGTTCTCGTACAGATTCTGCATCGCTTCGATGTTCGCGTCCATGCGCTCGATCTGGCTGTCCGCCACGAACACAACCCCATCGACCCCCTTGAGGATCAGCTTCCGCGAGGCGTTGTAGTACACCTGGCCGGGAACGGTGTAGAGGTGGAACTTGACCTTGAAGCCACGGATGTTCCCGAGATCCACCGGAAGGAAGTCGAAGAAAAGCGTACGCTCCGTCTCGGTTGCCAGGGAGATCATCTTGCCGCGTGAGGCGGGGGCCACCTTGTTGTACACGTGCTCCAGGTTGGTGGTCTTCCCGCCCAGGCCGGGGCCATAGTACACCAGCTTGCAGTTGATCTCGCGCGAGGCGTAGTTGATCATCGACATGGGTGCGTTTCCTCAGGCCCCGAACAGTTTGTCGATCTCGTCTTCTGCCTCACCGAGAAACGCGGACTCCACGCCGGGCGCACTCGTGCCATCGCGATTGAACATATCGGTGAATACCTGCGTCAGCTGGCCCACTGTCGGCTTCACCCGCAACTTGACCATCCCCAACGTCGTGCGATTGTCGAAGAGCACCACCAGGATCACCCGCCGAGCAATATCGGCCAGGTACATCGACTCCCGCTCGCCCTGGTGGAACAGGGCGCCGAACTCCGTCTCGCCCAGCATGCGGGCAAGCTGATCATTGGCGCTGAAGTCGGCGGCGGTGAGGGACGCGAACGCGGTCGGGTCGAAGGCGGGCGCCTGGCCCACCGTCGTCACCATCTGTCCGGTCCGGTCCACGATCAGAGCGGTCCGAGCGTTGGACTCCCCGAGAAAGGTGCCGAGGATCGATTGAATGCGCTGGGCGTCTTCCTCCCGGAAGGACCAGCTCGAAGCTCCGCTCATCGACCCTGCCTCATGCGATGGTGGCTTCCATCCGGCGCACGATTGCCTCTGCACGCCGGCGCAGCATCGGCTGCCGCTCCCAGGCTAGATAGTCGCGGAGCAGGCGTACCGTCTCCACCTCGTTCTGCCCGGCCAGAAACCCCAACGCCGCAAGCCGGCGGAGCGGCCGGGGGCTGAACAGATCGCGGCGGTGATAGGTCAGCCGGCGTTGCGCCACCAGCCAGCCGGCCGAGACGCCGAGGAGGACAGCGCCGGTAAAGACCCAGCCACGGGAACGCATCAGGTCACCTCCTGCCGCGCCACCAGCGCGTGCGCCAGGGTGACACCATCCACGTACTCGAGGTCCCCACCCATGGGAAGCCCACGAGCGAGCCGGGTCACCCGGACACCCATCCCCGACAGCAGCTGCTGAATGTAGGTCGCGGTGACCTCGCCTTCCATCGACGGGTTGGTCGCGAGGATGACCTCCCGAACCCCACCCTTCTGGACTCGGTGCAGCAGCCCCTCCAGCCTCAGCGCCTCGGGTCCGATACCATCCAGTGGCGAAAGATGACCGCCCAGGACGTGATAGTGCCCCCGAAAATCGGTAGATCGATCCACCACCGCTACCGTCGACGGCTCCTCGACCACGCAGACCAGGCCTGCATCCCGCCGGGGATCCCGGCAGATGGCGCACGGCTGCTCCTCAGTGAGGTTGCCACAGTCCTCGCAGGCCCGGACCCGCTCGGTGACCGAGGCAAGTACGGACGCGAGCCGCCCGGCCTGTTCAGGGGGTTGTTGCAGCAGATGAAAGGTGAGCCGCTGAGCGGTCTTCCGGCCGATCCCCGGGAGCCTAGCAAGTTCGGTGATCAGCTCCTCGATCGCGCTCACCGGTCAGAAAGGCGAGGCAAAAGGCAGCGGCGGCACCTTCCGCATCTCGGCTTGAAGCATCTCGGCGGCGCGGCGCTGGGCCTCCGCGACGGCAGTGAGCACCAGGTCGCTGAGAAAATCGGCGTCGCGGTCCTGGAAGACCGTGGGGTCGATCGAGACCGCACGCACGGTGCCCCGGCCATCGGCGGTGACCTTGACCATGCCGCCGCCGGCCGTTGTCTCGATGGTGCGGGTTGCCAGCTCGCTCTGCAGTTGCTGCAGCCGGCCTTGCACCTGCTGCCCGAGCTGAAAGAGTTGCTGAAGATCTGCCATGCTATCGGGTAATCCTGCCATGGTCGGGAAAGTAGGGGTGAGGGTGAGCGACTGCAATAAGCTGCAGTCATTAGTCGCTAGTCATTAGTCGCTAGTCGTTAGTCGCTGGCCTTCAAGTATCGGTTCCAGGGGGGACTCCCCGGACCCCCAACTTCAGTTCCAGTTCGCTCACTCAAGACTCGCGACTAGCGACTAACGACTAATCCACTATCTCCAAATCTAATGCATCGGCTGCCGTATCCAGGGCCGGGTCCTTGGACCTGAACTCTCGCAATCGCTCGGCATTGAGGCTCGACTCGGACATCCTCCGGGGCTTGCTCGGCGAGGCCTCCTGGATGGCCGGTGCAACGGTGACCCGGAGGCGCACCGGCTGGCCGAGGCTCCGGGTCAGAACCTCCTCCACCTTCCCAGCCTCCTGGAGCAGCCGCTCGGCGAAGAGCGGATTGGGCTCGCGCATAACGACGGTGAGCAAGGGCAGGTCGAGCTCCACCGGCTCGGTCGCCGCGAACGCCTCGCCCAGGAATCGATTGTGGGCCTTCACGGCCATTACCATGGCGGGCCACGCTGCGCTGATGGCGTCGAGAGCGGGGGAGGCGGGGAGGCGGGGGGGGGGGTAAGCGGGGACGCGCGGAGGCCCCAGCGGTGAGGAGCCAGGATGCACCCCCGAGGCTTCCGGCCGAGTCGGCGAACCCTTCGGTGCACTGGGAGCAGGGGCTGGGATGCCCTGCCCCGTTGGTGCTTCCTGCTTCACTTCCCCGCTTCCCCGCTTCCCCGCGTACGTACCCAGCTTCCCCGCCTGAATTACCTCCTCGAGATCCACTGTCCGGTCCATCATGGCCCAGCGTAGCAGCAGCGTTTCCACCACCAGCCGAGGGCTCACGCTGCGCCTGATTCCGGTCTCATTGTCCGCGAGAAGCCTCAGCATCCGGAGCACGTCTCCCGCGTCCAGCCGGTCACGGTAGCGCTGGAGGGTGGCACGCAGCACCTCGGTCAGACCCTCGGGCTCCGCACCGACCTGCAGCATCAGCAGCCCACGAAGTACGTCCGCCACCCCGCCTATGAACTCGGCGAGGTCCACTCCGGCCTCCATCAAGCGATCCAGCAAGGCGAAGACGCCGGCCGGGCGGCGCTCCGCGACCAGCTGCAGCACTTCCTCGTAGAGCTCCTCGTGCACCAAGCCGAGCACCTCGCGCACCCGCTCAGCGGTGACGGCACCCTCGCCGAAGCTGAGGCATTGGTCCAGAACGGAGAGCGCGTCTCGCATGCCGCCGTCGGCATGCCGGGCGATCAGCGTGAGGGCATCGTCATCGGCCTGAAGCTGTTCGGCCGCCAGTACCTGGCGGAGCCGATCGCGGATGGCGGCCGGGCCGATGCGGCGAAAGTCGAACCGCTGCAAGCGGGACATGACGGGGGCAGCCGCCGCCGCGATCTTCTGGGGCTCGGTCGTGGCGAACACAAACACGACACCGGGAGGCGGCTCCTCGAGGATTTTGAGCAACGCGTTCCACGCCTCCCGGGTCAGCATGTGGGCCTCGTCCACGATGTAGACCTTGTGGTGCCCTTCCCTCGACGCCGCATACATGGCCCGCTCGCGCAGGTCGCGAGCATCATCGACGCCCCGATTGCTGGCGGCATCGATCTCGACCACATCGAGGTCGGCCGATCCGTTCCACACCCGAAGGCAGTTCTCGCATGCGCCGCAGGGTTCGCCCGAGGGCTCCCGTTGCGGGCAGTTGAGCGCCATTGCCAGGATGCGCGCGGCCGTCGTCTTCCCCACGCCCCTGGGCCCGGTGAGCAAGTAGCCATGGCCAACACGCCCCCGGGATACTGCGCCACGCAGGACGGCGGCGACGTGGTCCTGCACCAGGAGATCGGCAAAGCGCTTGGGGCGATATCGGCGAGCGAGGGCAATCATTATAGATAGGCGGGGCGGGTGCTCTCTGGGCGGATGGGCTAAAAAAAGAAAAGTGCCTCAGGCACCCCGAAGCGACACCGGACATCGCTTAGCGCTGCTACCGGCGAGGTCCTGACGCGGTTCACGCGCCGGCGCCCTTCGGACCTGAGGCATCGGTAATATAACCCGGCCAGAGGCGGCAGGAAACCACGGACTCAACGAGGCGGGGCGAGGTTGGAGTTGTAAATATCCACGGCGTACTTCCAGGTGCCGTCCGGCTGCTTCTTGAGAATCGCCACGAATTTCCCTTCATCCGCGATCCCGGGCGCGCTCTTTGACTTCGGCACGGCGGTGAAACGATAGTGTCCCATATTGTAGGCCAGGTCGCCCCGGCCTTCAATCATGTCGGAGGTGATTTCAAACTTCACCGTATACGCCTCGAGGAGGCCGCTCCAGAATTTCTGGATAGCGCCGCGACCCCGTTGGAGTGGGAGATTGGGCGGTAGCAGCGAGGCATCACTGGCGTACACCGCGGCGACGGCAGCCGCATAGCCGGAGTCGGCGGCCACCCTGAAGGCGGAATCCGCCGCCGCGATCCCCGCCGAGTCACTCGCCGAGAGCGAGGCCGGTGCATCCCCAGCGCTGACCGCCGACCCACGGCTTCCGGGTCCGCAGGCTGACATGCCGACGGCCATCACAACCAGAACCATCGCACCACGGCAAAGCTCGAGCACAGCTGCCTCCACTGAAGAGACCGTCGGGTTGGGCTCAGCCAAGAATGGCGCGTTGACGCTGCTGCATCTTGCGCAGCTCCCACGTCTCCGCGACGACCGCACCGAGCAGGAAGACGATCGCGGTATAGTACACCCACAGGATGAACAGCACTGCCGCACCCAGGTTGGCATCTCCGCCCTGCGATTCGAAGGAGGCGAAGTTGGCGAGGTACAGGCCGTACAGTCGCTTGGCGACTTCGAAGAGCACTGCCGTGAAGATCGAAGCCAGCAGCGCGGTGCTCCAGGGGAGCCGGCGCACCGAGGCATACCGGTAGGTCACGTAAAAGAGGGACACGGAAAAGGCGAAGGCGAGCAGCTCGGCAAACAGGCGGCCGAGGGTGGAGAGGAAGAAGGCGAACTGGGGAACGCTGGCGGCGCCCCGCGCCTGGAGAATCGCCAGTCCGGTCGTGAGCAGGGTATTGGCCAGGAACAGGATCACGGTGCCCAGGACCATAAATGAATCGCGGATCTTGGCCAGGAGGTACACCAGGACGAACGGTTGTGGCCGAGGCGGCCGTACCGACACGTCGTAGATGTCGTTGAGCGAGGTCCGGATGCCGGCGAAGAGACGGGTACTGAACCAGAGGAAGGCCGGCGCGGCATACACCGAGAGCTTTCCCCGGTTCTCGGTGATGCCGGTCAGCAACCGCTCGATGACGCCGAAGGGATCGCGGTTCGGCGACCCCGAGTGGGGTGGCAGGAACCGGTGAAACAGGGAGAGGGTATCGACCTCGGGCCCTTGGGTAACTGCCTGCGCCAGATGGGTGAAGCCGATCAGCAGCAGGAGGACGAACGGCACTGCCGCCAGCAGCGCGTCGAAGGTCAGGGCACTTGCGAGGAACGGAATGTTGTCTTCGTCGGCCGCCTGCAGCGTGCGGCGAATGAAGCCGGCGGGTGAATGGTGCCACCCGCCCGGCCGAGCGCCGCTCAGGCGAGCGGCTCCTCGAGATCAGCGGGCGATCGCCGCCGCGCGCGCGCATCTGCCAACCGCCGTTCCAGCTCCTCTCGCGGCGACGACCTGCTGCGGCTCTGGAAGCCGCGGGCCTCGAGGTCGCCCTCGTTTTCCTCGTCCTCGTCCTCGTCCATCACTCCTTCCAGCGAGTCCTTGACGCCACCGAACTGCTGGGTGATTTCGTCCAGTTTTTCCTCCGTCATGGCGCGAAACTTCCACAGCTTGCGCTGGAGATTGCGACGGGTTTCTTCACCGGCGCTCGGCGCGTAGAGCAGCGCCACCCCGGCGCCGAGCAGCGCGCCCCAGAAGAGCCATTTGGCGGACGAGTCGCCTCCCCGCTCCACGTATACGACTTCCCTATGCTGATTGCGACGCATGCGGTTCCTCCTATTCCCCGGCATCCGGGTCGTCGGCCGCCGCAACCAGCACCGGCTTGAGCGCCGCATGGTGCTGTATGGGGGCCTGGATGAATCGGTGTACCTGGTCTTCCGTGCCGTTCACGTTCAGCTGCTCGAACAGGAAAGCAAAGGTCTTCTCCAGATCGGCCGCGATGGCGCTGCGCACCTCCTCCGACATCGACCAGAGATCGCGCTTGAACGGGCCAATCGCCTTCTTGCGAGCCTTATAGTAGAACTGCTCGTTGGTGTCTCCGCTCTTGCGCTCACTCGCGGCATTCTCGTCCAGCCAGCTGCGCATCCGCTCTCTCAGATCGGCCGGGAGTCTCGGGTGATCGAACACGATATTCTGGAAGTTGGTCGCGAGGTGGATCTCGGCCGTCTCGATGCGGGGGAAGTTGCCGAAGGCGTTGGAGGGGAGGGTGCTGGCCCCGTGCTGCACCGCCCCAGCCAACTCATATTCCTCCCGAGCCACCTTCGAGAGGGCGGCCAGGGCCTGGAGGTCCAGCTTCACGTCCGCGATGCTTCCATCGGGAAGCACCACGCCGCCGTGAGAGGTGCCGGTCTGGACCGAGATCTTGCTGATGCCGGCCTTCCCGCCACCAACGGCAAGGCTCCGATTGTAGCCCTGCATGAAGGCATGCAGCTCCTCCACCGTGCTGTTCTTCATACCGACTTCACCGATCTCCGCGCCGACGGAGACGGTCACTCCCTCTGGTTCGAGCCCTCGAATGAAACGGGTGATATCGGCGGCGCGCTCGTAGTTGATCCGCTGCTGCTCCGACAGGGTGGGCCGGGAAAGGTCGACCAGGGTGGACGTGTCCACGTCGATGTTGTAGAACCCCGCGCCCACCTCCTCGGCGATGAGCTTCTTCACCTCACCGACCTCTCCCTCCGGATCCGCCTGGTACTTTTTGTGGTTCACCTGGCAGTGGTCGCCCTGGATGAAGAGCGGGAGAGTGTAGCCCTCGCGGAGCGCGGCCGCGATCATCACCGACACGTACTCGGCCGGACGCTGCTCGGTATAGGCGATCTCCGACCGGGCAATCTCCAGGATGATAGCGCCGGCCTTGCGGGCCCGGGCGACACGGAAGATTGCCCTGCCGGTGTCGTACGCGAGCATCCGCACGTTGATGGCCGGCACAGTGAAGCCACCACACTCGCCGCGGCCCCTGGCCAGGTACAGATCGTTGATCGAGGCCGGCCGGGCCCCGGTCACCTGCCCCAGCTCCCAGAGGAGCCACCGTGCCGCCTCGCGCTCGTCGGCCGAGCCGAACACGGCCTGCCAGGCCAGCCGGTCGGTGGCCACCGAGCGCAGCTTTGACGGGTCCCGGACTTTGATCCCACCGGGCACCTGACTCACCGCGCCATCATAGAGATCTACTACCCGCTGGATTGCATCTGCCATGCAGAGTCCATCCTCTTGGAAAACCTTGGCCTGGGACTGTTTGCCAAAGGTAGGGCTGGAGCCGGGGAGCGTCAAACGCTGCCCAGGATCAGACCACGTCGCCCGAAGACTGATCGCTCTCCTCTGACACATACCCGGGCCGGCCCATCGCCGCGTAGGTGAGTCGCTTGCCTAGCTCCACACCAGGTTGATCGAACGGGTCGATACCGTACCAGGCACCTGCATACCCGGTGGCAAGCTGGAAGAACATGATGGCTTCTCCCAATGTGTCAGCCGAGAGATCGGGGAAGCGGAGCGTGCAATTCATCCGTCCCATCTGAGCCAAGGCGGCCGACGTGGCCTGGTACTCTGCCCGCAGCAGCTCTCCCAGGGTATGGCCGGGTAGGTAGGCCAGGTCGGGAGGAAGCGCTTCGGGAAGGTCGGGCGCATTCGGTATCGCCACGTCCACGCCGAAGTCCTCGACACTGATGAAGGTGATCACCTTGTCGAACGGACCTTCCATGAACAGCTGCACCTGGCTGTGCTGGTCGGTAACGCCGACCGCGCCGACCGGTGTGGGTCCGACGTGAACGACCTTGCCATTCCGATCAACCCGCTTCCCCAGGCTTTCGGCCCACAACTGCCGGTACCACTCGGCGAACTCCCGCAATCGATCGGTGTACGGCATCAGCACGTGGACCCGGGCCCCGAGGCTGATGTCGGCCGACCAGTGCAGCGCGGCATAGAGTGCGGGCGGATTCTGGAGCAGGTCATCCGATTCCGCGCGCTCCAGCGCCCGACGGGCCCCGGACAGCAGCCCATCGATGTCGATGCCGACCAGTGCCGCCGGCAGCAGTCCTACTGAAGAGAGTACGCTGAATCTGCCGCCGACATCCGCGGGTACGTCGAGTGTAGGGATGTGATCGCGCCGGGCCAACTCCCGTAACGCTCCTCGGTTTGGGTCGGTAGTGAACACCAGGTGGCGATCTGCGGCCTGCCCGAGCGCCTTTTCCAGCCAGGCCCGCACCACGAGGTACTGCGCCATCGTTTCGGCCGTCCCCCCGGACTTGCTGATCACGTTTACCAGCACCCGCCGGGGATCGATCCGCTCCAATGCCGCGGCCACTGATGTGGGATCCACGTTCTCCAGCACGGTCAGCCGGGGAAAGAATTCCCTTCCCTCGTCATCCCACTCGTTCCATCCCGGCCGGCGTAGCGCGTTGAGCAGTGCCTTGGTACCAAGGGCCGACCCGCCGATCCCCAACACCAGCACGTGATCGTGCGCCTGGCCGAGCCCTTCGGCGAACGTCTTGATCGCGCGCACAGTGGGGCCCTGGTCGACCAGTCCGTAGAAGCCGTACTCCCCGGCAGCTCGCCGGCTCTGCACTTCCTGACGGACCGGGGTAAACCGCCGGGCCAAGTCGGCCAGTTGCTCGCGGGGGAGACCGTGCTCGCCGCCGAGGGCATCGCGAAGCATGCGCCCATAGGCCAGCCGGATCATGCTACCTCCACCGTTAATCCGTCATATGCCGGGAGAATACCTGCCGGGAGCCTGGCCTCCAGGTCCGCATGGCCGGTCTCGTGGGTCAGATGCGTGAGGTAGGTTCGCCGGGCGCCCAGCGCCCGGGCCGTGTCCACGGCCTCGGCGATGCTCATGTGAGTTGGGTGAGGACGCCACCAAAGGGCATTGAGCACGAGCACGTCGAGATCGCGAAGCCGCTCCCGCTCGGGCCCGCCAATTGCTTTGACATCGGTGATGTACGCGAGGTTCCCGAAGCGGTAGCCGAACACCCGGAGATGTCCGTGTTCGAACGCCAACGGGAGAACTTTCACACCAGCAACGTCGATCATCCGGCCCGGCTCGGCCACGTGCAGTCCCAGAATGGGTTTCGAGGTTCCCTCGAACGGATGCACCGCATCGTCGAAAATGTAATTGAAGGAAGCGCGCAGACGCTCCAGCGTTTCCGCGGGCCCATAGAGTGGTAGCGGTTCCCGGCGCCGGACCGAGAAGATGCGCAGATCGTCGATCCCGTTGATGTGATCGGCATGCTCGTGGGTATACACCACCGCATCGATCCGGGAGAAGCCGGCAGTAATGAGCTGAAGCCGGAGCTCAGGTGGCGTATCGATGAGTATGGTCGAGCCGGCCGACTCGAGGACTGCGCCCGAGCGCGTCCGTTTGTCTCGCGGGTCGGTCGAGCGACAGACCGCGCAGTCGCACCCGATCTGGGGCACGCCGAACGACGTGCCCGTGCCCAGGAACGTGAGCCGCATCTTCTAAACTGCTTCGACCTTGAGGAGGTTGGTAGTCCCGGGCATGTCGAAGGGAACGCCGGCAGTTACCACCAGGCGCTCGCCCGGCTGGGCCAGGCCGCGCTCGAGGATCTGCTGCCGCGCCACCGCGAGCATGCTGTCGTAGTTGGTCGAGTGCTCGGTAAGTGCCGGCGTGACGCCCCACACGAGTGACAGCTGCCGGAACGTCTCCGGCTCCGGGGTGCAGGCGAAGACCGGCACCGTGGGACGGCAGGTGGCCACCTTCCGGGCGGTGAACCCGCTGCTGGTAAAGCAGACGATGAGGGGCGCCGACAGCATCTCCGCCGCCGCGCAGACCGCGACGGCGATGGCGTCCTCCGTGCGGATGGGACCGCTCTGGGGCGAGCGGTTGTGGTGCAACAGCGCCCCATCGTCGGCAGAGCGGCGGCCCAACGCGACGTCGATGGAGGCACCGCGGGCCTGTCGCTGGCTTTCCATCTCCCGGGCGATGCGGTCCATCGCCTGCACCGCCTCCAGCGGATACTCCCCGACCGCGGTCTCGGCGGAGAGCATGACCGCGTCGGTTCCATCCAGAATGGCGTTGGCGACGTCGGACGCCTCCGCACGGGTAGGACGGGGCGCATGGACCATGGACTCGAGCATCTGCGTGGCCGTGATCACCGGCTTTCCATGCAGGCTCGACTCGCGGATGATCTGCTTCTGGATGAGCGGCACTTCCTCGAACGGCAACTCCACACCCAGGTCGCCACGAGCGACCATGATCGCGTCGGACGCGTCCAGAATGCCGCAGAGGTTCTTGAGGGCCGTGTCCTTCTCGATCTTGGCCACCAACTTCACGCCCCGGGGCACCAACTCGCGCAGCTGCTCCATATCCTCCGGCCGGCGCACGAACGAGAGGGCGATGTAGTCTACGCCCAGCGCGACAGCCTGGCTGACGTCCTCGATGTCCTTCTCGGTCAGCGCCGGCGCACTCACCTCGATCCCCGGCAGGTTCATCCCTTTGTGAGCCCTGAGCTCGCCGCCGTAGTGGACCACCGCCTCGACCCGTGCCTCCTTCACGCCGCGAACCTCGAGCGACAACAGGCCATCGTCGAGCAGGATCCTGGAGCCGATCCGAACGTCTCGCGCGAGATCCTCGTAGGTGGTGGGGATCTCCTCCGGCCTGGCCACGTCTTCGGGTGCAAACACCACCCGCTGCCCGGGCGCAAGCCTCAGGGGCGTGGCCAGGTCGCCGATCCGAATCCGGGGGCCCTGCAGATCGAGCAGAACGGCAGCGGCTTGGCGCCGCCCCTCCAGGACGCTCCGGAGCTGATGGACCCATCTCGCCCGGATCTCCGGAGTCCCGTGTGACGCATTGATTCTGACGACATCGACCCCGGCGTCGAGCAGCGCGGTCATCTGGGCCGGCTGTTCCCAAGCCGGACCGAGCGTGGCAACGATTTTGGTTCGTCGAATGGGGCTGCGCAGCATGGGGGGAGTCTAATTGAGCCGGGTCATACCTGCATCACGCAGCGCCTCCAACGAGCCGAATCCGGGCAGCCTGCCACCAGATGGCGTCAGCGTCTGGCCTGCGCTCAGCAGGGCAGAAGATACAGCCGCAGCGCCGAGGCGGTGCCTGTGGTCTTTCGATACGAAATCAGCCTTTCCACATGTGGAAAAACCCAGGAAGTGAATATCTGATTTCCGTGCAAAACCGGAGAAAGTCGTTGAGGTCAACCTCAGGCGTTACATCGGCTGCACACTTTAGCCCACTGCAGGAACGCAACTTATGCCGACCACCTCCAGCACCACCTGTTTATGACGACAGTGTCGCCTCAGGCTCATTAATTATGCAGATAATCTACTTATGAACATCATTCACATGGACTTGCGGGTGCATAGGGGGTTTGGGGCCAAGTCCCTGAAAAAAAGCGATTTCAGAGGGAAAGGAGGGCAGGAAGGGCGAAGAAAAAGCCGCCCGAATGGGGAGCGGCTTGGACGGCAAAGCGGGGCTAAGATTCTGGCGGAAGTGACCCGCGAACGCGCGGAAGGTGTCGGCTAGGTGGCGGGGAAGTTCAGCGGGTAAAGCGGAGCTCCCCTCCACCACCGCGATAAAACGGGCCCACAAAGCGGATCGGAGAAGCCTTGAGGGCCTTGGCGAGGTCCCCCTTCCCTTCGACCCTCAACGAGCCAACCAGGCCCCGGGCCCACGCGGGGGAGAGGGATAGCTGAGCCGACCAGGTGACGCCCCGGACCCCGGGAACACGCCAAGCTTCGACGATAGGGCGCTCGATCCGCGAGCTATCTCCGGTGGTCCGGCCGCTCCAGACCAGTTGAGTCTTGCCGATCGTCTGGCGGTACTCAGTCCCGCTGGTGTCCGTGGCGGCTCGGAAGCCCGCCTCAGCCTCGTGCAGCTGGACCAGGTTAGCCGCTGCGGCCGTTCTGAGCCGCTCGCGGCTCGCGTACATGTCGAGCACCAGGTCCCGCCGGGCACCGCTCCCCTGCTCCACCGCCGCCAAGCTCCAGATCCCGACCATTTGCGCAATTCGGGGATCCCTCTCCGCAATGCGGCGGCCGCCGACCTGAACCGCGTCGGTGTAATAGAAGCAGAGACTCGAGGGGACCCAGGGAGCGAACTCCGGCTGCGATTGGACCACCTGGCGAAGAGCGGAATGGAGGGTCTCATCCTGATCAGCGCGGACGAGCAGGAATCCTTGCTTGAGGTCGCCAGCCGCCGTTTCGGGATCAACGAGGAAGCGCACGCAGTACCCCGCCCGGAGCCCCTGAAGGTTCCAGACGCGCTCACCCTTGACTTGGTCGCCCGTCTGGGCGCCGAGTGAGGAGGCATAGCAGGTGGCCAGAGCGACGCCCAGGCCTAGACGGGTGAGAATAGGACCTCAACAGCTCAGGGGGTCAATATCTCAGCTTTCGCCGCCAGGGGCGTTGATGGCTTGGCGGAGCTCCTTATAGTCACGCGGATCCAGCGCGTTGAACTTCATGTTCCGGAACTTCACTCTTCCGTCGGGACCGATCACATACACCGTGCGCCGGTTATAGCCGCCCTTGTCTTTGCTGGCGTACTGCTTCGATACCCGCTGATCCGGATCACTCAAAAGGCGAAATGGCAGCTTCAGGCTGGAGGCGAACCGCTGGTGAGTCTCGATAGAATCGGTGCTGATCCCCACCAACACAACGTCGGGGCCGATCAGACTATCGTACTGCTCGGCAAAAGTGCGCATTTCAGCGGTGCACCCGTTGGTGAAGTCTCGAGGGTAGAACGCAACGACCACGGTCTTGCCCCGATCGCTGGCTAACTGATACGGCGCCTCGATGGGGCCGATGCCATCCTTGGTGGCCCAGGGGAGCGAGAAGTCCGGAGCGCGTCGCCCTACCTCGGGTCCTCCTATGAGGACAACGGTGTAACTCTCGGGCTTCTTGTTCTGAGCCGACGCAACGGGCACAACCGTGACCAGGAAGGCCACGAGGAGAGATAGAAGAGAAAAGAGTCGCATGGAGAATCGATCCTGGCTATGGTGGAGAATCATTCGCTGACCTGGCGCAGCACCCGATCGAAGCTCTGGGTGCCGCCGATCCCGGTGTACACGACCTGGCCTGAGCGGTCTACGATGACGACGTAGGATGTGGCCGGTACCCGGTAGGCTCGGGTGCTGGTTCCCTCGTCGTCGTAGAGTGTACGGAAACCAGGCTCATGCGCCTCCAGGTACTGCCGGACGCCACCGGGAGACTGGTTGACGGCGACGTTGATGCCGATGAATTCGACCTGGGACCCATAGGCCTTCTGAGCGGCGCGAACCCGCGGCTGCAGCTCCCGGCAGGATTCGCACCACGTGGCCCAGAACTCCAAGAATACCGGCTTGGCGCCTATATACTGCCCCAGATCGACCGGCTTCCCGGCCAGGTCGTGAACCGCGACGCGAGGCGCCCAGTCCCCAACCTTTAGCGCGCTATCCTGACCGGCGAGCCGCTGCGCGCCAAGGAGCACCAGGAAGAAAGGCATAACGCCCGTGAGCGCGCTCATCAGAGCAGGCTGCCCGTTCGTCCCACCTGGCCGGCGGGCTCGCCGGCCCCGTAGCGAGATGCCACGTATTCGTTCAGTATCCCCAGGAATTCGGCCACGATATTCTCGCCCCGGAGGGTGACGAGAAGTCGGCCGTCAACGTACACAGGCGCCGTGGGATCTTCGAAGGTGCCGGGCAGAGAGATACCGATGTCTGCGTGCTTCGACTCGCCCGGTCCGTTTACCACGCAGCCCATGACGGCCACTTTCATATCCTCGACCCCGGGGTGCTCCGCACGCCAGGCCGGCATTCTCTCGCGCAGATAGTCCTGAATGTCCTGGGCCATCTGCTGAAAGAAGGTACTGGTCGTCCGGCCGCAGCCGGGACACGCCGTGACCTGAGGGGTGAAGCTCCTGAGTCCAAGAGACTGGAGAATTTGCTGGGCGACGCGGACCTCCTCGCTGCGGTCTCCCCCGGGAACGGGAGTGAGGGAGACCCGGATAGTGTCGCCGATGCCCTCCTGGAGGAGGAGACTCAGTCCGGCAGTGCTGGCAACGACGCCCTTGGTACCGAGGCCCGCCTCGGTCAGCCCCAGGTGCAAGGGATAGTCGCACCTGACGCTCAGCAGCCGATATACCTCGACCAGATCCTGGACCCCCGATACCTTGGCGCTGAGCACGATGCGGTCGTGAGGCATACCGGTTGCCTCGGCCAGAGCGCCGGATTGGAGCGCGCTCTCGACCATGGCCTCCATCACCACCGCCCGCGCCTCCCGCGGCGAAGTCAGCGAGGCGTTGGTATCCATCATCTCGGTAAGGAGATTCTGGTCGAGCGACCCCCAGTTGACACCAATGCGGACCGGCTTGTCGTTTGCGAGGGCGATGTCGATGATCGCGCGGAAGTTCTCGTCCCGGCGCTTCCCGCCCACATTGCCCGGATTGATCCGGTACTTGGCCAGAGCCCGCGCGCAGTCCGGATACTTCGCGAGGAGCAAATGCCCGTTGTAGTGGAAGTCGCCGATGATCGGCACGGCGACGCCCATGTCCTGGAGCCGGTCAACGATCGCGGGTACAGCCGCAGCGGACTCCTCATTGTTCACCGTGACCCGCACCAGCTCGCTGCCGGCGCTCGCCAGGTCGGTCACCTGCCGAACCGTGGCGGCCACATCGGCAGTGTCCGTGTTGGTCATCGACTGGACGACAATCGGGTGACCGGAACCGACTGGGACACCACCGATTGTGGCGGTCACAGTCTGGCGGCGGGTTGTGGGCGGCATGGTGCCAAATATAACCGGAGAAAAGCATTAGCCGGATGCCGGGCCGACGCTTGCGTTGGATTCGCGGTCAGGACGAGATTCGGGCATGCCTGAGCTCTCCACCCCGCGGCGTGCGACCATTTCGGCGGTGGCCAGCTACGTCCCAGAGCGCATTGTCACCAATGCCGAGCTCGCCAAACGGCTGGACACCTCGGACGACTGGATCGTGACCCGAACCGGCATTCGCGAGCGCCGGATGGGTGCGCCCGGCGAGACCACCTCGAGCATGGGCGCGGAGGCGGTACGGCGGCTCCTGGCCCGCAGAGGCCTGAGCCCCGACAACGTGGACGCGCTGATTGTGGCGACCGCCACGCCGGACATGATGTTCCCCGCGACCGCCTGTCTCATCCAGGATCAGCTGGGACTCAGCCAGGCATGGGGGTTCGACTTGTCGGCCGCGTGCTCGGGCTTCCTCTACGCCATGACGGTGGGTGCGCAGCTCGTGGCCGCGGGTGCCCACGAGCGGGTCATTGTCGTCGGGGCCGACCTCATGAGCTCGATCATCGATCCGTTCGACCGCACCACCGCCGTGCTCTTCGGAGACGGCGCCGGTGCCGCACTGCTCGAGCCCGCCGAGCCCGAATACGGCCTCCTGGATTTCTATCATCGGGTAGACGGCAGCGGCCGGAATGACCTACTCATGCCTGCCGGCGGGAGCTTACTGCCGGCGAGTGCGGCCACAGTCGCTGGCCGCCAGCATTTCCTCAAACAGAACGGGAAGGTGGTGTTCAAGTTCGCGGTGACGCAGATGGTCGAGAGCGTCAACGTCCTGCTGCGACGCAACGGGCTCACCGCGAGCGATCTGACGCTGGTGATTCCGCACCAGGCCAACCAGCGGATCCTGGATGCGGTAGCCGAGCGACTGTGCGTGCCGCACGAGCGAGTGGCATCGGTGCTGGCCCGCTACGGCAACACCACCGGGGCCACCCTCCCGCTGGCGCTGGATGCGGCGTTGGCTGAGGGGAAGATCAAACGTGGTGATCTGGTGGTGTTCGCCGCGGTCGGCGCCGGGTTTTCGGCCGGCGCGACGCTGGTGCGGTGGTCGTAGACCGCCTTTCCTCCCTACGCCCGCGAGAACTCCGCCGTCGTAATCGCCGCCAGGTCGGCCTCGCTCAAGGTCAGGTCGGCAGCGCTCACACTGTCGAGCGCATGCTCCACGGTGCGGGCACTTGGTATCACGATCACCGACGGCGAACGAGCCAGCACCCACGCCAGCACCAGCGCATGGGGAGTGGTACCGAGCCGGGCCGCCATGGGTTGAAGCACCGGGTGTGCCGGCAGCTTCCGGTTGAGCCGCCCGCCGCCGGTTGGGCTGTAGGCCAGGAAGCCGATCCCTCGCTCGGTACAGTGCTGCACGACGCCTTCCGCCAACGCCTCGCGAAAGAATGGATTCAACCGGTTCTGCACCGTGCTCACCGGGGCTATTGCCTCCGCCTCGCGGATTTCCGCCACCGAGACATTGGAGAGCCCGATCCAGCGGATCTTGCCCTCCTGCTTGAGCTCGCCCAGGGCTCCCACACTCTCTGCCAGCGGGACCTTCGGGTCCGGCGCATGCAGCTGATAGAGATCGAGGCGCTCCACCCCGAGGGCCTTGAGCGACCGTTCGCAGGCGGCTCGCAGATGCTGGGGCCGGCCGTCGGTCTCCCAGCGGCCGGCAGGTCTGGTCACGCCGCCCTTCGTCGCCACAGTGACCTGGTCCCGATCACCCTGCCAGCTCCCGAGGGCACGGGCCACGAGCCGTTCGTTGTGGCCGATATCCTGGTGGTCGAGGCAGTAGACATCGGCGGTGTCGATGAGCGTGACTCCGGCATCCAGCGCCGCGTGGATCACCCGGATTCCCTGCTCCTCCGGCGGACGATCCTGAATGGATAGATGCATGCCACCATAGCCCACCGCCGAAACCAGCGGGGCGTCGCGCCCCAGCCGGCGACGGGCAATGACCGCACGCTGGACCCCCGCGTGGCCGCCGCGCGCCGGTTCCACGCTCAGGCGAGACCCAACTGCTTGGTCAGCCGCTGCCAGTCCACGAGGGAGATGATGCCCTGATCCTTGAGCGGGGTCAGGGTAGCGAGGATCTCCGCTCGGCTTCCGTCGATGCGTCGTTCACGCAGCTCGGTGATCATGCGCGCGAAGCGGTGCTCGTATTCGTCGGGTTCCAGCTTCCCGTCCTTCCGCTGGGCACTCAGCTTCTTGAGCTCGTCCGCGACGCGCGCAGGCGTCACAGGCTTGAGGGCGCCCTCCTGCTTATCAGCCGACATGTCGTACCTCCGAAGCCATAGACGGTGGATCCACTGACTGCATTATGACACCCTCCAGAGTTCCCGTCTACAATATACGCCAACGCCCGCCGACCTTGCGGTCAGCGGGCGTTGTCCTGTGCGACTGGCGCTATCTACGGATGACCACGATCACCCGCACTCGCTGAAGCCGCACACGTGGCACTTCATGCATCCCTCGGCGAATTCAAGCTGAGAGCCGCAGTCGGGGCACGCACCCGAGAGCATCTGCTGCATCCCGCCGAAGATCATCTGCTCACCCCGGCCACTGCCTTGCGATACCGGCTGTGATACCACCGGTGCGAGCTCCGGCTGGCCAGCCTGGGGCAGCAGCTCCTGCTGAATTCCCTGCTTCTCCTGCATCCAGCGCTCGATGGCGATGCCCACCGCGTCCGGAACCGAGAGGATCTTGTTCGGTCCCAGGCCGATGACGCGGTCTGAGCTGATGCCCCGGAGCTGACGATAGATCTCCTTGATCGGAATGCCCGAGCGGAGCGCCAGGCTGATCAACCGGCCGAGCGACTCGACGTCCGCCATGAGCGCACCGCCGGCCTTGCCGAGTGTCATGAACACTTCGAACGGCTGACCCCTGTCGTCTTCGGTGATCGTGACATAAAGGGTTCCCAGGGGAGTCTCCACCCGGCGGGTGGTTCCACGGAGTACCTCGGGACGGGACCGTTTCTGCCGCCGCTGAAGGTTCTCGGCTTCGAGCTCGTGCACGGTCCGGAGCAGGCGCTCGTTCTCCGCGCGAAGCTCGGCGATCTCGCCGTGGAGATCGGCCGTGGCCGCACCGACGTGTCCTTCCTTGACCTTCTTGGCCGTGGAGCCGGTGGACAGGACCTGCATGTCCCGGCTTCCGTCGCGGTATACCGTCACGCCCTTGCAGTTCAGCCGGTAGGCGAGGCGGTAGATCTCCTCCACGTACTCCTCGGTGGCGTCATGAGCGAAGTTGCAGGTCTTCGAGATGGCACTGTCGTTGAACTCCTGGAATGCCGCCTGCATCCGGATGTGCCACTCGGGCTTGATCGCGTTGGCGGTCACGAATACCCGCTGCCACTGGGCCGGCACCTCAGGGAAGTTGATGTGTCCCGCTTCGGCGATCCTGCGCATGAGATCGTCGGAATACCACCCCTCCGCTTTGGCGATAGCGACGAAATCCTCGTTCACGTCCGGCATCAGCGCGCCGGCCTGATTCCGCATGAAGGCCACCGCGAAGAGCGGCTCGATGCCCGAGCTGCATCCGGCGATGATGGAGATCGTTCCGGTGGGCGCCACCGTCGTCACGTTGCAGTTGCGGAGCCTCCGCATGGGGCGGATCCGCTGACCGCTGGCGTCCCGGGCGGCGGTTTCATCCGGACCCCAGATGCTCCGCTCCCACTCGGCGAACACTCCCCGCTCGGCGGCGAGCCGCTCCGATTCGACCTTGGCTTCCTCGTCCACGAACTGCTGAATCCGGCGCCCCAGCGCCACCCCTTCATCCGAATCGTACGGCACTCCGAGCTTGACGAACACATCGGCCAGGCCCATGACGCCGAGTCCGATGCGCCGGATGCGCTGCGCCAGCTCGGTAATCTCGGACAGGGGATACTGGTTGGCGTCGATGACGTTCTCCAGGAAATGGGTCGACAGATGCACGACCCGGCGGAGATGATCCCAGTCGATCTCCTTCCCGTCTTTCCCGTCCCTCCCGCCTTTCCCGTCCTCCTTCACAAACGCGCCCAGATTGATGGAGCCGAGATTGCAGACATCGTAGGGCAGGAGCGGCTGCTCACCACACGGGTTGGTGGCCTCGTAGGCGCCCAGGTGGGGCACCGGATTGTAGTAGTTGGCCTTGTCCACGAAGAAGACGCCCGGCTCGCCGGTCTTCCAGGCGCCGTGGATGATCATCTCCCAGACCTCGCGGGCCCGGAGCTGCCCGGTAACCTGGCCGGTCTTAGGATGGATCAGGTCGTACGTGCCGTTGGCTTCGACCGCCGCCATGAACGCGTCGGTGACCGCAACCGAGATGTTGAAGTTGGTGATCTTGCTCGTGTCGTCCTTGCAGCGGATGAACTCCAGGATATCGGGATGGTCCACCCGCAGGATGCCCATGTTGGCCCCCCGCCTGGTGCCGCCCTGCTTGACCACGTCGGTG
>Ga0307310_10000090_pt1 | contig 22918 bp, 21 predicted proteins | sample ER_DNA_197_FD_194502 | JGI IMG/M metagenome (GOLD analysis project Ga0307310, IMG submission 194502) | Bulk soil microbial communities from the East River watershed near Crested Butte, Colorado, United States - ER_DNA_197 | ecosystem: Environmental > Terrestrial > Soil > Floodplain | place...
ATTTACGACTTCGAGTCCGTGGATGACGGCGCTGGGCTGTAGCTGAAGCCTGATCAGGCCGGGAGCGAATCTTCCTTCAGGCCGAGCAGACGCCGGACACGATCGAACAGTCCTGATCGTTGAGAGGTCGTCGAGTCGATTTCGCTGAGAACGTCGAGGCAATCCGCGGTCGTCTTGACGACGCCGATCCCCAGCCGCCGGGTCGCGGCCGGCACATGCTTCTCTTCTTCTCGCCAGACGAGGATGGCGCGCGCCTTGGAGTCGACCACCACGTCAAGACAGTTTTCCGGACGGTCGTCGATGACGATGTGCAAATCGAGAGCGGCGGCGATGCGTCCGCGGGAGCCTTGAACGACGAAGACGCTGGGCAGTGGAAACCCTTTGGCCTTCAGCCACCGTTGCGTCTGGACCTGTGCGGTCGACCCGGCCGTCTGCGGGCGCTTCGTCAGAAAAATAACTTCCCACCGGCGCTCCGCGGCCATCGTGGCCAGGCGTTCGATGACGCCCGGCTCGAGCTCCGCGAGCGTTTCCCAGAAATTCTCGACCGCTTCGACGTGCTTCCACAGTTTTCGCTGCTGCCGCGACGTCATGTTCAGCTTGAGAAGCGGAGGCGTGTTGTCGAGCGACGGGTCTGCCGCCGTTTGTCCGTCGACGGCAACCTCGGTAGACGCGTCACCCGAATCTTCGGTCGCGACGGTCGTCGTGTGATCGCGATCCGCGGCGCGCGCCTGCAGGCGATGCGTCATCGGCGCTCCAAAAAGGATCTCGGCCTGATGGACGAGCTCCGATTCCATGTCGGCAAGGACGCCGTCGAGATCGAACGCGATGCGGAGGGCCACGGGACGATATTAACGCGTGGCGGGCCTGGCCGGGTCTTTTACCGCCAGAAAATGTCCGTCGCCTGCCGCGTCGATTTCGAAGCGGGTCGATCCGTCGGCGCCGTACATCAAGCGCCGATCGGGAGTGCCGCGGTGGATCGTGTCGAACGCGACCGAGGTGAGCCGGCCGGCATCGTAGGCTTCCCACTTGTCCGCCTTGCCGTCGCCATCGCTGTCCTCTTCGGCGCTCACCAGCGAGTTCTTCTGGTAGTGCTCGCTGCGCGAAACTTTCCCGTCGCGCTTGGTGGAAAGATCGATGCGCACGATCGCGCCATCAGGCCCGGCGTACTCCCAGGCATCTTCCTTCCCGTCGTTGGCGCGCGACACGCCCGTTTTTTCGAGCTTCTGATTGGCGTCGTAATATTCCCAGCGATCGAGTTTGCCGTCCTCGTCCTTGTCGATTTCGATGCGCAGAACCCGAGTCCCGTCCATGTAGCTCCAGGTATCGACCTTGCCGTCCCCGTTGGAATCGTATTTGAGCAATTGGAGCGTGCCGGTCAGCTTGTCGTAGACCGGCTCGATGTTCGACGGCTCCGAGGCGCCGCAGCCGGCGCCAAACGCCAGGGCGCAAAACAGAAGGGCTCTATAACCCATATGTGAGCGATGACCCGTACCTCAGACCCTTGTACTCCCGGTTGGCCAGCACGGACGTCCGTCGTTCCCAGTCGACGTTGAAACCAAGACGCACGTCCTGGCCCAGATGCGTGCCGAAACCGATGCCGTAAAGTCTGACGTGATCGGTTCGATCCGGCTCTGTCACATCGGCGCCGGCCCGGGTCTGGTATCTGAGACGCTGGGCACCCGTCCGGGCAACGAAATCGAGCGGCCCGAAGATCTGTTGCGCGAGCGAAACGGTTCCGCCTGTGCGCAGGTAATACGGCTGGTTGACGTCGTAAGAGAAATCGACGCCGCGCGTGATGGTTCCAGCGATTCGTGTCGATCCGAGGAGCGTGTACGTCAAGCCTGCCTCGGCGGTCGAGCCCCGATATCCGGCAAGATCGGACGCTTCCGGCGTGTACACCGTGTACCCCACTGTCGCGCTCCCTTTGATGAGCGCGGCGGGATCGAAAAGGAGTCCCACGGAATAATCAGAGGATGTGGAGTTGCGTAATGGCGCCGACTTGAATCGCTGTTCAGAGCGCCCCCCGCTGAACGTGATGCTCGTCAGCGGCGTCAGTTCGTGGCGAAGGGTGATCGCGGCAATCCTGACGGTCCTGTCCAGCTGTTCCGCCAGGCTGCTTCCGTTGAACACGGTGTCTTCATCGAATCTCACCTGGTTCCAGCTGCCCCGCACGCCGAGGAACGTCTTCGCGAACCCGCGCACCTCGATGCTTCCCGCGTACAACGGCTCGACGCGCTGGGCCCGCACATCGATTTCGAATCCGGGACGCGCCTTGGTGCTCATTCGCGTGGCGCTGGTCGTGAGCACCACGCGGTTGAGGGGGGCTTTCCATCCAATGCTGTAGGTGCTGTTGACCGAACGCTCGCTGGTGTACTTCTGGTACCAGATGATCTCTTCAGCCACCGACCCGAAGACCCACGTCCGCCCCATCCGCAGCCACAGCTCGGCTTTGGGAAACAAATCGAATGTAAAGTCCTTCTTTGGCGTCACATTCAGCGGGTCGTTGAACACGTTGGTATCGATGCCGATGTTCGGCATCGAGACCGTCGGATCCACCCAAAAGGGGCCGAGGCGGAGGCGGACAGCTGCGGGATCCGGGCCGCCATCCCCGACGCCCTGGGCGAACGAGGCGGGCGCAACCAGCAGCACAAGAGAGAGGGTCCAGAAAATCCGGCGTTTCAAGGAAGTAGCCAATTGATCATATCGGCAGGTCTCAGGCTCGCAATTAGTGGAGGAAAAGGAGCGCCGCGCCGCCTGCTCAAGCGACCGGAGCCGAAGCCAGGAAGAACGCGCCGATCACGTCGCGCAGTTCGGCCAGAGACTGGGCGCTGTTGATCGCGATTCGAAGCTGCGATCCGCCGTCGAGTCCTTTGGTGTACCAGGATCCCAACGCGCGAATCTTGTTGATCACCCACCGATCATGCGATCGCCCTTCGGTTGGAAAGGCCGGAGCTTCGCGGACGCGCTCGTGCAGCAGCAGCCCGATGTAATCGAGCAGGAATCGGCCCCGATCTTCGAGCGTGACGGCGCGCGCCGGCAATCCTTTCGCAAGATCCGCGGCCTGCGCGAGGATCCACGGATTGCGCAGAACGCCGCGGCCGACGAGCACGCCCTCGACGCCCGACGCCAGCCGCTCGATGATCTGCTCCGGCTCCAGGCAGTCGCCGCTGCCGAACACTGGAATGGCGAGATCGGCGGCGATGCGCGCCACAAGATCCCAATCCGCCGATCCGCTGTAGCTCTGCGCGGCCGTGCGCCCGTGCACGGCGATCGCCGCCGCGCCGGCGTCCTCGACCATCTTCGCGAGTGTCGGCGCATTCCGTTCGTCTTCGTTCCAGCCGGCGCGCATCTTCACGGTGACTGGAATCCTGACGGCCTGCGTCATCGCGGCAATCACGCGCGCGGCATGCGCCGGCTCGCGCATCAGGCTGCAGCCCGCATTGTGCTTCGCGATTTTCGGTACCGGGCACCCCATGTTCACGTCGACGATGTCCGCGCCCATGCCTTCGACAATCTGCGCGGCGGCCGCCATCTTGACGGGGTCGCCGCCGAAGATCTGGATCGAGATCGGCCGCTCTTCCTCGGTGTACTCGGCGTACTCGAGCGTGCGATCGATCCCGCGAGTGAGCGCTTCGGCGCTCACCATCTCGGTGACGACCAGCCCGCAGCCGCCGTGGCGTTTGACCAGCCGCCGGAACGCGGTGTCGGTCATCCCGGCCATCGGGGCTATGGCGAACGGCGAGGGAAGATCAACGGCGCCAATTTTCATGCGAACCTTGTTATCGTAACCGAATGCCCAGCCTTCGTTTGAGATCTCGGGTCGGCCTCTGGCTGCCGCCGCTCATCTACATGGCCGTCATTTTCTATTTGTCGTCGCAATCGGCCCCGTTGCCGGCGGTGACGGCGGTCGTGTGGGACAAGATCCTGCACCTCTTCGAGTACGCCGGCCTTGCCGCACTGTTCGGTCGAGCCCTCGTCGGAGAGGGCCTGGGCGGGTCCGCGAGCTTCGTCGTCGCCGCGTTGCTGGCCGCCGCGTATGGGGCCACCGATGAATACCATCAACTGTTTGTACCGCTGCGGAGTGGTGAAAGTCGGGACTGGTTGGTGGACGTCCTCGGCGCCTCTCTCGGCGCGGCGCTGGTGTTCGCGCGTTCAAGCGCTAACTAGTACGCTTTCACGTCGGCGGCGTCCACCTCGACGCTCACCGCCTGGCCGATCAGGTCGACCGAGAGCACAAGCGTCGCCTTCGGCGCGTTCTTCCGCAGCAGCCTGCCGACGACGCCGCGGAGCGGGCCGTGAATCACTTCGACCATCATCCCTTCGTGGATGAGCGGGCACGGGTCGAACTGCAGCTCGCTGCCGACGAGCAGGCGGATGCTGTCGAGCTCGTATTCGGGAATCGCCGCGGGCTTGCCTTCCACCGACACGATGTTGACGACCCCGGTACATTTCAGGATCGGCAGCGCATTCTCGGGATCGAATTGCGCGAAACAGTAGCCGGGGAACAGCGGCCAGTCGATTTTCTTCTTCCGATCCTTCCAGCGGCTCCAGCGCGGGATGGTCGGCAGAAACGCCGTGATGTTCTTCTGTTGGAGCTGATCACGGACGACTTGCTCGTGGCGCGATCGGGTCCAGACGGCGAACCACTGCGCCGCGGGATCGATGGCCTCCATCGTCACTGCGACGGAGCGTCGGCGGCCGCCGCCTGCCGTTTCAGACCTTCGAGGTAGGCCTTCCGGATCTCCTCGTTCTTCCAGTCGAGAATGGCCTGCGCGCGCAGCTTGTCGAGGTACTTGAAGAACTCGCGCTTCCGTTTGTCGTCGAGGACATGTGTGGCGATCTGCTCCCGCGCCTGGTCGAAGGCGAGCGTCTGCCTGGCGCTCGACGTTTCGAGCTTCAGAATCTGATAGCCGCGCGTGGTGCGCAGCGGCTGGGACACGTCGCCAATCTTCATCGCCTCGATCATTTTTCTGAGGTCCGCCGAGAGATCGTCGAGCTTGATTGGACCAAGCAGGCCGCCGTTGGCGCGCGAGGCCGAGTCCGAGACGTCGGAGGCAAGCTTTTCGAAGTCCTCGCCCGCGGCGGCGCGTGCGCGAACCGCGTCGGCCCTCGCCCTGGCGGCCTCGTCCGCGGCGACGCTCACGCCCTTCGCTTCGGCCGTCGGGCTGATGACGATCTCGCGCAGCGTGACCGAAGCCGGCGTCGTGAATTCCGTCAGGTGCGAGTCGTAGTAGGCACGCGCCTCGTCCTCGGTCATCGCGACCTTGTTCACGACTTCGTTCTGCTGGACGCGCTGCATGATCATCTGGCGTTCCAGGTTCTTTCGCAGCTCGGCCAGCGTCAGTCCTTCCTGTTTGAGAGCGGCCTGGAACTGTTCTTCGCTCTCGAGCTTGTTCTGGGTCTTGATGTTGTCCAGAACGCCTTGGAACTGCGTTTCGCCGAGCGTGTACCCGAGCTCCTTGCCGCGCTGCACGACGAGCATCTCGTCAACCGCGTCGACGAGAATGTCCGGGGTGATTTGATCGAGCTGTTTTTTGAGCTCCTCGTTGTTCGGATCCTTGAGGTCGAACTTCGGGCCCTGCACGTCGCGAAGCCTGGCGACCTGGCGGTTCTCGAGGTCCGTCTTCGTAAAGACCTCACCGTTCACTTTGACGAGAATCTGCTCGATGATTTCGGCGCGCGCACTGATGGCGCCGGTCGCCACGCTCGCAACCGCCAAACCTGCGAGGATGCAGAACCTGCGGACATACGTCTTGTCATTCATGGTTAAATCTTTAGGAACCAGTATTTTACCCTTGATCGAGTAACTCGCTCAATACGCCGCCGACGCTCTCGAACACGCCGCCTGCCGCCCTCGGGTCCTCCTTGGCAGGCCTGAGGATCTCCTCTTTGCTGAACCCGGGCTTCACTTCACCCGCCAGCGCCCTCGCGGTCCACCAGCTCGGGCGGGCACGGGACGCGGGGCTTGGACTTCGGGATTGGGGATTTGCCGCTCCGACGTTCCTCCGAATCCCGAGTCCCGAATCCCGAATCACGTCCAGGTTCAGCTTCAGCGCCGCGGGCGGCACGAGCGTCAGGTCGGGCCGCGATCGCACGAGCGCCACAATCCGTACGGGGTCGAGCTTGGCCTGCGGCCTGAACTTTAAGACGACCGTCCGTCCCTCCCGGTCGATGCTCTCGACGCTCAACCGGTCCGCCATCACGCGGATGCGGCCATAATCAGCCAGATTGAGAACCGACGGCGGCAGCGGCCCGTAACGATCGGCGGCCTCGTCGAGGATGCGGTCGATTTCTTCGTCGTGCCGCGCCGCGGCGACCTTGCGGTACAACATCAGCCGCTGGTTCATGTCGGCCACATAGGATTCGTCAATCCGGAGGTCGACTCCAAGATTGACTGTCGCCCTCACGTCGTCGTCGAGCTCCTCGCCCTTGAGCTCGCGAACCGTCTGTTCCATCAGCTTCATGTACATCTCGAAGCCGATGGCCTCGATGTGCCCGCTCTGCTCGCCGCCGAGCAGGTTCCCGGCGCCGCGAATCTCGAGGTCGAGCGCCGCGACACGGAAGCCGCTGCCGAGATCGCTGAACTCCTTGATCGCCGCCAGGCGCTTCTTCGCGATCGGCGCGAGATTGTCCTCCGGGGGGATGAGCAGGTACGCGTAAGCGGGCCGATCCGATCGGCCCACGCGGCCGCGGAGCTGATAGAGCTGCGACAAGCCGTACCGATCCGCGCGATTGATGATGATGGTGTTGGCGTTCGGGATGTCGAGTCCGTTCTCGACGATGGTCGTCGCCAGCAGGACGTCGTACTTTCGCGCGACGAAATCGAGCATGGCCCGCTCGAGGGTGTCTTCTTCCATCTGCCCGTGGCCGACGACGACGCGAGCCTCGGGGACCAGCCGTCGAATCAGATCGCCGATCGAAAAAATCGACTCCACGCGGTTGTGGACGAAATAGACCTGCCCTCCGCGCGCCAGCTCGCTCTGGATCGCGCGCCGGATGACCTCCTGATCGAACTTGACGACGTTGGTCTGAATCGACAGGCGGTCCTTGGGAGGCGTCTCGATGATCGACATGTCGCGGATGCCGATGAGCGACATGTTCAGGGTCCGCGGAATGGGCGTCGCGCTCATGGTCAGCACGTCGACCTTCTTTTTGAGCTGCTTGATCTTTTCCTTGTGGCCGACGCCGAAGCGCTGCTCCTCGTCAACGACCAGAAATCCGAGATCGCGGAACTGCACGTCCTTCGACAGCAGCCGATGCGTGCCGACGATGATGTCGACTTTGCCGGCGGCCAGGTCGTCGAGCACGGCCTTTTGCTCCGCCTTCGTCCGGAAGCGGCTCACCATCTCCGCGCGCACGGGAAATCCCGCGAACCGCTCCTTCACGGTCTTCTCATGTTGAAACGCCAGCACGGTGGTCGGCGCGAGCACGGCGACCTGCTTCCCGTCCATCACGGCTTTGAACGCCGCCCGCATGGCGACTTCCGTTTTGCCGTATCCGACGTCGCCGCACAGCAGACGGTCCATCGGCGTGGGTGATTCCATGTCGCGCTTGATGTCGGCCACCGCCGTGACCTGGTCGGGCGTCAGGTCGTATTCGAAGGCATCCTCGAACTCCTGTTGCCAGTGGGAGTCCGGATTGAAGGCGTAGCCGGGCACCGCCTTGCGCGCGGCGTAGAGCTTGAGGAGCTCCTCCGCCATGTCGCGCATCGCCTTCTTGACCCGGCCCTTGGCCCTCTCCCAGGAGGCGCCGCCCAGCCGATCGACGGGCGGCCGCGTCGCGCCCGTGTACTTCTGAACCAGATCCAGCCGTTCGACCGGCACGAAGAGCTTGTCGTCACCGGCGTACCGCAGCTCGAGAAATTCCTGGAGCGCGTCGCCGACACCGATCTGCTTGAGCCCGACGAACGCCCCGATGCCGTGGTCGACGTGCACGACCAGGTCGCCGATCTTCAGGTCGCGCAGGTCCGAAAGGAACGCCTTGGCCGCCGATTTCCGCCGCTCGGGCGCCCGGCGATCCTCCTCGAAGACGTCGGCCTCGGCGTAAATCTGCAACCCGGCGTCGGGCAGACGGAAGCCGCGGGAAAGCGCGCCGATGGCGACGAGCACGGCCGCGTACCGGGCGTCTTCGGCGCGATCAATCGGCACGGCGAAGACGTCGTATTCCTTCAGCACCTCGATCGTCCGCTCGGCGCGCCCCGGCGTGGCGGCGACGAAGAGGGTCGTCTGTCCCTCGTCGCGCAGGCGCCGAATCTCCGCCACCCAGTCGGCGACCCGCCCTTTGAGCTCGATGGCGGGCTGGGAACGAACGTGCACGCGTTCCCGCCTCTCGCCGGGCCGTACTTCCGCGGCGCCTGCCTGGAGCGAAGGCTCGTCGCCGATGCCGAGGTGCGTCAGGTTCGTGGCCCGTGCCAGACGGTCATCGATGGTTCCCCACGCCGCCAGCAGGTCGCCCGGCACGGCGACCTGCTCGTGCCGGCTCGTCGCTTCGTCATAGCTGTGCTGAACCTGTTCGACCAGCTTCAACGCGTGCGTGTCGACCTCGTCGCGCTCGGACACGACGACACGGTAATCCTTCGCCCGCGCCAGATACTCGAACAACGTGGCGCTGCGGTCGGTCGCCAGAACATCTCGCAGCGGCACGATCGCGATCTGATCGATGGTCTCGATGGACCGTTGCGTCGACGCGTCGTACCGGCGCAGCGACTCGATCGTGTCGCCGATGAACTCCAGTCGAACCGGCTGGCTTTCACCTGCGGGGAACACGTCGAGAATGCCGCCGCGGACCGCGAACTCGCCGTGTTCGTCCGCGGGATCTTCACGGGTGAAGCCCGCGTCGACCAGCAGCTCGGCCAGGTCCGTCGGTGAAATGTCCTGGCCCGGCTTCAGATCGATCGACGCCCGGAGCAGCCGGTCGGGCGCGCTCACTCGCGGCAGCAACGAAGCAGCCGAGGCAATGACAACCCGGGCCGTGCCCTGGGCGATCGCGTGGAGAGCGCGGGCGCGTGCCGACGTCACACCGACGTGAGGAGCGAGGCCGCGATACGGATCCACTTCGTGCGACGGAAACGGCAGCACCGCGCGATCCGCGCCTTCCGTCGAGAGCCCTTCGAGCGCAGCCACGAAAAAGCAGACGTCGACGACGGCCTCTTCGAGCTCGGCGTCGCTCGGCACGATGTACAACACGACGCCGTGCGGGAGCGCGTTCGACGCGGCGGCGACGTACAAGGCTTTGGCGGACGGTGTGAGGCCGGACACCTCCGGCGCAGGGGTCTCCATGCCGCTTCGGACAACGGCGGCTTTGAGCAGCGCACGCAGATTGAGAGATGTGGAAGTCGTCAAAACCTACAGTATAGTCCTCGAAATTTTTGCCTTGCGAGGTGGCCGCCTGCACGGCGTTGGGCGGTAGGATCGCGCGCGATTACCGGGTGAACTTCACGTTCGGCGAGAACGTCCAGCGGTGCTGCGGCCGATAGATGCCGACGTCTTTCGTGCGCGACTTGACGCGGAACGTGTACAACAGACGGTGGTAGTCGTACGGAAAGCCGTCCCGTTTGTGGACGGCGACATCCAGTTTGTAGGTTCCTTCGACGAGATCCAGGCTGTCGATTGCGAACGTCACGTCAGCGTCCCCGCTCAGCCGTTCCGGGCTCATCTCCTCCACGTAAGTATTCGTCCCATAGCAACACACGCCGTCGGCGTTGAACAACCCGATGCCGAAAGCAAAATCGTCGGTCTCGTGGTGCGCGCGAACCTTCAGGCGAACGTGCAGCGCCTCGCCGGTGTGAAACACGAACGACGGCTCTCCGCTGCGATCGAGCAGCGCGACCTGTGCAATCTCGACCTCCCGCGATCCCCAGCGTCCCTCGGCGGCCTTGAACATGTCGGGCGGGGACACAGGGGCCGCAGTCTTCTCGACCCCTTCTTCCACGGCTTCCACGGCCTTCGCCGTGGTCGTCGCCATCAACTCCTGCTCGCCTTCCTCCACCGCCGTCAGGTACGCGCCGACGACGCGCTTGGGGTCGCCCTCGGCCTCGACACGGCCCGCATCGAGCCAGACGGCCTCGTCGCAAAGGGTCTCGACCAGGCCGAGCGAATGCGTGACGAGCAGGACCGTCTTGCCGCGCCGCCTGAATTCAGAAAACTTGTCCAGGCACTTGTGCGTGAATCCTTCATCGCCGACGGCAAGGACCTCGTCGACGAGCAGCACGTCGGGATCGACATGGATCGCCACCGCGAACCCGAGGCGCATGTACATGCCCGACGAGTACGTCTTGACCGGCGCGTCGATGAATTCCCGCAGCTCCGCGAAATCGACGATGTCGTCGAAGCGATCCTGGATCTGCCGCTTGGTCAGGCCCAGCATGATGCCGTTGATGAACACGTTCTCCCGGCCGGAGATCTCCGGGTGGAATCCGGCGCCAAGCTCGATGAGCGCAGAAACGCGTCCGTCGACCTGCACCGTCCCCACCGTTGGCTTCGTGATGCCGGCAACCAGCTTGAGGGCCGTGCTCTTCCCCGATCCGTTCCGGCCGATGACCCCGAATGTCGAACCCTTCGGCACTTTGAAGGACACGTCGGTCAGCGCCGGGAACGTCTCGCCCGGCCGAAGATCGCGCATGATGCTTCGCTGCAGCAGCGCGCTCTTGAGCGTGGAGAACTGTTTGCCGCCATAGCGCCGGTAGATCTTCGAGACCTTGACGAGCTCGATAGCGGCGGTCATACGGCCTCGGCAAAGGAATCGCGCAGCCGATCGAACAGCCAGTAGCCCGCGAGGAACAGGAGCACCGACACGGCGCCCAGCGCCAGCAGCCACTTCCAGTGGCCGAACGGTCCGCTAAAAAACAGAATTTCCTGGTAGGACACCGCCAGATGAGTAAACGGGTTCAGATTGAACAGCCATTTGAACCGCTGCACGTTCGGCTGGAACCACGGATAGATGATCGGCGTCGCAAAAAACCACAGCATGAGGATGTTCGCCAGGATGTCCCGGATGTCGCGGAAATGCACGGCGAGCGCGGACAGGATCAACGCAAGCGCAGACGTGAAAATCAGCTCAACCAGCACGGCAACCGGGAACCAGATGAGATCGGACGGCGGAGGATAGTGGCCGGAGAACAGGAGAAAGAGGACGAGAATCGGCAGTCCGAGAAAGAAGTGAACCATGTTCGTCAGCACGCTGACGAGCGGCAGCACTTCGGCCGGAAACAGGACCTTCTTGATGAGATTTCCGCCGGCGATAAGGGACCCCGCGGCGTCGGAGAGCGACGTCGCGAACCAGTTCCACGGGAGGATGCCGCAGAACATGAACACGGCGTACGGTTTCACATCCGGCGTCTCGTTCGGCATGATCTTCGTGAACACGAACGAATAGATCAGCAGCAGAAGCAGCGGATTGATGAACGACCACGCGAAGCCGAGCACGGATCCGCGGTAGCGCGCCTTCAGCTCGCGCGCCACGAGGCTCAGGATCAGGCCGCGGTATCGAACGAGATTAGCGAGACTCAGGAACATGGCAGAACGGCAGGATTGCAGAAAGGAGAGGCAATCCTGCAATTCAGCAATTTTATGACCGGATTCTAGCGCGGCTGGCGACCTGAAGTCGGACGAGCGCCTTGAGCATCGCGATTCGCGCCCGCTCGAAGTCCATGTCGGTTGTCGGCTTGGAGAGCCGCTCTTCGGCGCGCTTCCTGGCGGCTTCGGCGCGGGCCAGGTCGATCTCCTGCGCCGGCTCGGCGATCTGCGCCAGAATCGTCACGCCGTCGGGCTGCACTTCCACGAACCCGAAGGCGATGGCCAGGTAATGTTTTTCCTGGCCCTGACGATACCAGAGCTCGCCAACCTGCAGGGTGGCCAGAAGCGGTGTATGTCCGGGCAGGACACCGAGGTAACCCTCCGAGCCCGGGATCTCCACTTCGTCCACCTGCTCGTTCACGAGCAGGCGATCGGCCGAGACGATCTGCAGCTGCAGATGCGCTGGAATCGGCGGGATGGCCATCGTTATGCCGCCTGGCGCTTCCGGAACTTCTCGAGCACGTCGTCGATCGTCCCGGCCATGTAGAAGTCCTGCTCCGGAATCTCGTCGTGCTTGCCTTCGACGACCTCCTTGAAGCCCCGGATCGTGTCGGCGATCGTGACGTATTTGCCTTCGAGGCCCGTGAACTGCTGGGCGACGAAGAAAGGCTGCGACAGGAATTTCTGAATCTTGCGCGCGCGCGACACGGCCAGCTTGTCTTCCTCGGACAATTCGTCGATGCCTAAAATCGCGATGATGTCCTGCAGGTCCTTGTAGCGCTGGAGGATCTGCTTCACCTGGCGCGCGACGTTGTAGTGCTCCGCACCGATGACGCGCGGGTCGAGAATGCGCGAGCTGGACGCCAGCGGATCGACGGCCGGGTAAATGCCCAGCTCGGAAATGGCGCGCGAGAGGTTCGTCGTCGCGTCGAGATGCGCGAACGTCGTCGCCGGCGCCGGGTCGGTGTAATCGTCGGCCGGCACATAAATCGCCTGCACTGAGGTGATCGATCCGTTCTTCGTCGACGTGATCCGTTCCTGCAATTCGCCCATCTCGCTGAGGAGCGTCGGCTGGTAACCGACGGCCGACGGCATGCGGCCGAGCAGCGCCGATACTTCGGAGCCGGCCTGGGTGAACCGGAAGATGTTGTCGATGAAGAGCAGAACGTCTTTCCCTTCGGCGTCGCGGAAATATTCCGCCACCGTCAGCGCCGAGAGCCCGACGCGCAGGCGCGCCCCCGGCGGCTCCGTCATCTGTCCGTAGACGAGCGCCGCGCGCGACTTGCTCGAATCATTGATGTCGATGACGCCGCTTTCCTGGAACTCGAGCCACAGGTCGTTGCCTTCGCGCGTGCGTTCGCCGACGCCTCCGAACACCGACACGCCGCCGTGCTTCAGCGCGATGTTGTGAATCAGCTCCATGATGACGACGGTCTTGCCGACGCCGGCTCCGCCGAACAACCCGATCTTTCCGCCCTGGAGGTACGGCTCGAGCAGGTCGATGACCTTGATGCCCGTCTCGAACATCTTGAGCTCGGTCGACTGGTTCTCGAGGCTCGGGGCGGAGCGATGGATCGACCAGCGCTCTTTCGCCTCGACGGGCCGGTCGGGAAAATCGACCGGCTCGCCGAGCACGTTCATCACCCGTCCCAGGGTCCCGGGGCCGACCGGTACCTCAATCGGGTGGCCGAGGTCGGTCGCCGCCATGCCCCGCTGCATGCCGTCGGTCGGCTTCATGGCGACGGCGCGCACCCGGTTCTCGCCGAGGTGCTGCTCCACCTCGGCGATGACGTCGAGTACCGTGGTGCCGCCCTTGCCGTCGGAGACGACGCGCAGGGCGTTGTAGATGGCCGGCAGATGGCCGGCCTCGAACTCGACGTCGATGACGGGTCCGATAATCTGAACGATTTTTCCGACGTTTTCATTAGCCATATTTTCTCGGGTCTCGGGATTCGGGATTTGGGATTTGGGATTTGGCGAATCCCGCGAATCCCGAATCGCGAATCCCGAATCCCAAATCCCTTCTCTAAAGCGCCTGCGCCCCCGACACCACCTCGATGATCTCGCGTGTGATCGCCGCCTGCCGGACCTTGTTCATGTAGAGCGTCAGGCTCGAAATCATGTCGGCCGAATTCTTCGTCGCCGTGTCCATCGCCGTCATCTGCGCGGCAAAGAACGCCGCGTTCGACTCGAGCAGCGCCCGGTAGATCTGCGCCTCGATGTAGCGCGGCAGCAGCTGATTGAAGATCTCTTCCGCGGAGGGTTCGTACAGGTAATCAACCTGATTCGGCGAGGGCGAGGCTTCCTGGGCCTCGACGTCCCCGCGCGCGATCGGCAGCAGCTGGTCGACGACCATGCGCTGGGTCATGACGGACTTGAACTCGTTGTACACCAGCACCACGCGGTCGACCTGCTCGGACGTGAACGCCTCAATCGCCGTCCGCGCAATCGTCTGCGCATCGTCGAACCGCAGCTTCTGGAAGATGCCGATCTGCTCGAAGAGAACCGAGAAGCCGCGCCGGCCGAAGAAATCGCGCCCTTTCCGCCCGACCAGGCCGAGCGAGCAGGGCTCGGTGCTCCCCGCGATGTAGCTGGCGGCGCCCTTGATCACGTTCGTGTTGAAGCTGCCGCAAAGCCCTTTGTCGCCGGTCACGATGATGACCAGCGTGATGCTGTTCGGCCGGCGTTCGCGCGAAGTCAGCAGTGGATGGATCGACGGATCCACCCGCGAGGCGACGCTGGCCAGTACGCGCTGCATCTGCTGCGCGTACGGGCGCGCGCTGATGATCCGCTGCTGCGCGCGGCGGAGCTTCGACGCCGCCACCATCTTCATCGCCTTCGTGATCTGCTGGGTGTTCTTGACCGCGCGGATCCGGCGCCGTAAATCGATGAGTGAAGGCACTTACGCGGCGCTCGCCCTTCTGGTCGCAAAGTCGCTGCCGAATTCCCTCACGGCTGCGTCGAGCGCCGCCTTCAGCTGATCGTCGAGCTGTTTCTTCTCCTTGATCCCGGTGAGAACGTTCGCGTACCTCGTCTCCAGGAATTTGTACAACTCGGTTTCGAACGCCCGCAGATCGGATATCGCGACGTTATCAAGGTGTCCCACGGTGCCGGCATAGATGATTGCGACCTGTTTCTCGACCGGGAGCGGCTCGTACTGCGGTTGCTTGAGCAGCTCGACGAGACGCGCGCCGCGATTGAGCTGCGACTGTGTCGCCTTGTCGAGGTCGCTGCCGAACTGCGCGAACGCCGCCAGCTCGCGGTACTGCGCCAGGTCGAGCCGCAGCGTGCCGGCCACCTGCCGCATCGCCTTGATCTGCGCCGAGCCGCCCACGCGGGACACCGAGTTGCCGACGTTGATGGCCGGACGGACGCCCTGGTTGAACAGATCGGATTCGAGGAAGATCTGGCCGTCGGTGATCGAAATGACGTTCGTCGGAATGTAGGCGGACAAGTCGCCCGCCTGCGTCTCGATGATGGGCAGCGCGGTCAGGGACCCGCCGCCGGCGTCGGTCTTGAGTTTCGCTGCGCGCTCGAGCAGCCGCGAATGCAGATAGAAGACGTCGCCTGGGTACGCTTCGCGGCCCGGCGGCCGCCGCAGCAGCAACGAAATCTCGCGGTACGCCTGCGCGTGCTTGGACAGATCGTCGTAAATGACGAGCGCGTGCCGGCCGCTGTCGCGGAAGAACTCGCCGAACGTGCACGCGGAGTACGGCGCAATGTACAGGAGCGGTGCCGGGTCCGAGGCGGTGGCTGCGACGACGATCGTGTATCGCAGCGCGTCGGCTTCTTCGAGCGTGCGCACCACCTGCGCCACCGTCGACTGTTTCTGGCCGATGGCGTTGTAGATGCAGATGACGCCGGTCTCCTTCTGGTTGAGGATGGCGTCGATCGCGACGGCCGTCTTTCCGGTCTGCCGGTCTCCGATGATCAGCTCGCGCTGGCCGCGGCCGATCGGCACCATGGCGTCGATGGCCTTCAGCCCGGTCTGCAGCGGCTCCTTGACCGGCTGGCGATCGACCACGCCGGGCGCGAGGCGCTCGATCGGCGAAAACTGCTTCGAGACGATCGGGCCCTTGCCGTCGATCGGCTGGCCGAGGGCGTTGACCACGCGGCCGAGCAGCGCCTCCCCAACCGGGACGGAGATGATGCGCCCCGTTCGCTTGACCAGGTCGCCTTCCTTGATTTCCTTGAACTCTCCAAGGAGCACCGCGCCGACGCTCTCCTCTTCCAGGTTCAAGGCGATCCCGTAGACGCCGTGCGGGAACTCGAGCATCTCGCCCGCCATCGCCTTCTCGACGCCGTGCACGCGCGCGATCCCGTCGCCGATCGTGATGATGCTGCCCACTTCGGCCACATCGACGTCGACGGCAAAGCTGCCAATCTGCTCACGGATGATCTTTGATATCTCTTCGGCTTTTATGTCCATGCTTCTGTGATCCTGTAGAGGTTGAAGGTTGGGGATTAGAGGTTGGGGTTCGTCTCATCCCTGGCCCTAATTCCTAACCCCTCTAACCTCTAACCTCTAACCTCTACCCTAGACACTTTCCACAAGCTTTTGCTTCATCCTCTGCAGCTGCGTCGTGACGCTGCCGTCGTACACCGTGCTGCCGATGCGCGCGATGACGCCGCCGATGATCGACGGGTTCACCTTCGTCGCAAGCGTCACCGTCCGGCCGGTGACCTGGGCCAGGCCGCGCTCAATCGCCTGAGTGCGATCCGCCGCGAGCGGAACCGCCGTCGTCACCTCGGCTCGCACGACGTTCTGATAATCGAGCAGGCGTTCGCGATAGGACGCGAGCAGATCCGGCAACAACACGAGCCGGTCGCGTTCGGCGAGCAGCGCGATGAGCTTGCCGAGGATCGACGATGTCTTCAGCCGGGCGGTCAGCTCGGCCACGGCGGCCTGCTTGCGTCCCACCGGAACGACCGGGTTCAGGAGCACCTTCTCCAGAGTCGGGTGCTGCGTGAACAGATCGACGAACGCCGCGAGCTCCTCCTCGATCCGCTGGAGATCGCCCTTCTCCTTGACCGCGACGTCGAGGAGCGCGCGCGCGTAGCGAATGGCGGCTGTCTTGTTGGTCATGTTACGACTGCCCGCCCCCTGCGCCCTTCAGTTGCTGCACGTACCGATCGGCCAGGCGTTTCTGATCGTCGTCGGTGATCGACTTCCTGATTCGTTCGGCCGCCACGCCGACCGCCAGATCTGCCGCGTGGCTCACCAGCTCGCGCTCCGCGATTTTGACGTGCTGATCGATGTCGCGACGCGCCTGCTCGAGCAGGCGATCGCGCTCGGCCGACGCGGCTGTGCGAATGCGGGCCGCCTCGGCGGCTATCTCCTGCGCGCCTTGCGCGCGCAGCGCCTCGAGCTCGCCGGGCAGCGCCTTCATCCGGCGATCGATCTCTTCGAGTTGCGCCGCGGCCGTCCGTTTCATTTCAGCGGCGTTGACCAAATCGCTGCGAATCTGCGTGCCGCGATCGTTCATATACGTCGCCAACGGCGACCGCAGCAGGTAGACGAGCGTGCCGATGAGGATGGCGAAGTTGACCAATCTGGCCACGACAGGCAGCAGGCCCTCTTCATGTTCGGCTTCCTCGTGTTCGACCGCTTCCTGCGGCTCGCCCGCTGCTGGCGCTTCCGGTGTGACCTGCGTTTCCGCCGGGCGCGTCTCCCCTGCGGTCGTCGGCGGGCGCTCGGGCTCTTGTGCGAATGCCACGGGCGGCATCGCCAGCAACAGCATGACAAGCAGCAATACGTAGTGTCCGGCTTTAGCCGGACCGGGCGTGTAGTTCAGCTTGCGCTCGGTTTCACAAGCAGGTCGGGACAGGTCGGGCATCGGGCGGCGCGCCATTACGAAGCTTTTCTACCGAGCACGCGTTCGACGATGCTGCCGGCCAGCACGTCGGCGTCGCGTTCGAGCTGGGCGCGGGCGGCGGCGGCCTGGGTTTGAAGTCGCGCAGCGGCCTCCCCCATCGATCGCTCCACTTCGCCGCGAGTCGCGGCGACGAGCTCGGCACGCGTGGCCAGAGCCGCGCGCCGGTTCTCCTCCATCTGGCGGTACACCTCGGCACGCGCCGCGCGTGTCTTCGCGTCGAATTCGTCCATGGCGGCCTGCGCCCGCGCGCGCGATGTTTCGGCGAGCTCGCGCGCGGACCCGATCGCGTCCTCGCGAGCTTTCATGATGCGGGTCACCGGCCGGAGCAGGAGTCGATCGAGCACGACCGTCAGCACCAGCACGAAGCCGATCACCCACACAACTGATAAATCCGGGAGCACTCAGCGCCTCTTTCCAGCCCGAGACAAACAACAATTTATACCATTCGCGGACGAGCCGCGACAAGTTGGCCCGATCAGCCCTGATCGGTAATTTGCTCGTAAATCCGGATTAATTCGTCTTCCGATCCAAAGTCGATCTCGATGCGCCCCCGCGTACCCTTGCGGACGATGCGGACGCGCGTGCCGAGCAGCAGCCGCAGCCGGTCTTCCGCTGCCCTCGTGTGAACGTCGGCCGGGGCCGGATCGGCGGGCCTCCGGGGCTCCTCGCCTTCGGCGATCTTCCTGACCATCGCCTCGGTTTCACGAACCGACAAGTTCCGCGCGACCACGTCGCGCGCGACGCGCAGGACCTCCGCCTCGCCGGGGAGGGCCAGCAGGGCGCGGGCATGGCCCATCGACAGGCGGCCCGACGCGACCTCGTTGCGGACTTCGTCGGGCAGCTTCAACAGCCGGAGATAATTCGCAACCGAGGCGCGGTCCTTTCCCACCGCCGTCGCGATGTCCTCCTGCTTCAACTGGAAGTCGTCGGCCAGTCGGCGATAGGCGAGCGCCTCGTCGATCGGATTCAGATTCTCTCGCTGAATGTTTTCAATCAGCGCCATCTCGAGGAGCGATTGCTCGCGTCCGGCAGCGACGTCCTTGACGACGACCGGCACGCGCAGCAGGCCGGCGCGCTTGGCCGCCCGCCAGCGGCGCTCGCCCGCGATGATCTGGAAGCGATCGCCGATCTTGCGCACGACGATCGGCTGAATGACGCCGTGCGCCGTGATCGATCGCGTCAACTCCTCGAGCTTCGCATCGTCCACCGACACGCGCGGCTGAAACTGGTTGGGCGACAGATGATCGATGTCGACCTCGGTCGGTGTCGAGCGGATCTCGGGCTCGTCGGGAATGAGCGCGCTCAGTCCTTTACCGAGAGCAGGTCGTTTATCCATGGCGGTCCCCGAACCAAAGGCTTTTGGTTTTCTTCGTGACTTCGTGACGACCCTGAGCGGCGTCGAAGGGTCGTGGTTGCTTTTTCATGCTGCAGTGGCCGCGGCGCGTTCCAGCACTTCGCGCGCGAGCGCCAGGTACGCTTCGGCGCCGCGCGATTTCACGTCGTACAACAGCACGGGCATGCCGTGGCTCGGCGCTTCGCCGAGCCGCACGTTGCGCGGGATGACCGTGCGGAACACCTTTTCCTTGAAGAACTGGCGCACATCGGCGGCGACCTGCTGGCCCAGGTTCGTTCGCTCGTCGACCATCGTCAGCAGCACGCCGTCGATCTCGAGCCCGGGATTGAACGCCGCGCGGACGCGACGGATGGTGCTCACGAGGTCGGCGAGTCCCTCGAGCGCCAGGTATTCACAGTGCAGCGGAATCAGCACGGCGTCGGCGGCGACGAGGGCGTTGAGCGTCAGCAAGCCAAGCGACGGCGGACAGTCGATGAACACGTAGTCGTACTGATCGCGCACCGACGCGATCAAGGTCCGCAGCCGTTCCTCGCGATGGGGGAGTGGCACCAATTCGATTTCTGCGCCCGTCAGTTGTCGATCCGAGGGCATCAGCATCAATCGTTCAACGCCCGTCGGAATGATGAACGGCGTGGGATCGGAAGCCAGGTCGGGGGCGGTGATGGCGTCGTACATGGTGCCGGCCGGACCGGCTTTGCCCTTCTGCCCGACCCCGCTCGTGAGGTTGCTTTGAGGATCGAGGTCGATGAGGAGAACACGCCGATCGGCGACGGCCAGCGAGGCGGCGAGGTTGATAGCAGTTGTGGTCTTCCCGACGCCGCCCTTCTGGTTGGCGACGGCGACAATTCTACCCATAAGAGCTTTAAGGTCAGCTTGTTACGGCATGAGCCGGCTTATATTTGGTCGTATGACCAATAAATGGCTCCTCGTCAGGATTCGTGCGGTGAGGATACGGTAGCCTCCGCCCGCGGTCAACCGCTTTGTTCCACGTGGAACATCGGCTTCAAAATGCTCAGCCGCGCCTCGTGGGCCGTTCCCAAACGAACTACCTCAACCATTGCGAAGCCTTCGGGGGCTGTTGAATCTTTCGAAGGGGAGTGAAAAACGAAGGCTCTCCCGCTTCGAGAAAGGACACGATGAATCGCGTTCAACAGAGCCGGGGCGTTCCGCACCGCCCGAACTGAGACGAGATCGATGGTGTGCGGCCGAACCTTCCCGACGACATCCTCAAACCGCTGGTTCTCAACTTCGACATTTTGAAGTTCCAGAGCGCGAACCGCCTCCCATAGGAATGCAGCCTTCCGCCCCTTCGACTCAACCATTGTCAATCTGGCTCGAGGATGCACAATCTTCAACGGAATGGCAGGGGAGCCGCCGCCCGATCCGACGTCAAACCACGCTCGCGCAGATTCTGCAACATAACGGGCCGCCGCTAATGGCTCGATCAACAACCGGTCGAACGTTTCATCAGTCGGCCGACGCAATGGAAGGGCAGTTAGGTTGATCTTCGCGTTCCACCGCGTCAACAGTTGAAAATACGCCTCCAGCTTCACCTGCGCATCGGCTGATATGGCCACGCCCGCTTTCCCGGCGCGAGCGGACAGGCGCTCTCGAAATTCGTGGGGAGTCACACAAGCTGGCGACCGACATAGGCCGACAGAACCGCGACCGCCGCGGGCGTGACGCCTGGTATCCGCAGCGCGTGGCCGAGTGTATCCGGCCGAATCTGCGAGAGGCGCTGGACGATCTCTTTCGATAACCCGGGGACGCGCTCGAACGGAAAATTCACCGGGATCCGCCGCCGCTCATCCTTCCGAGCTCGTTCGATTTCGCTCTCCTGGCGCCGGAGATAGCCGGCGTACTTGATCGTCGTCTCGATCGATGCGATATCTACCTCGGCGGTGACGGAATCGGTTTGGAAGTAGGGCAGTCGTTGCGCCGCGAGCAGATCGCTTAGCCGGGTCTCCGGCTGCCGGAGCAGCTGACTCGCCGGCACGCGACCGCCGGACGCAGAGCGAATCAGCGTCTCGTCCATCATGCGGCCGTTGCTCTCGAAGCGCGCCTTGCGCGCGCAGAAACGATCCCATCGGTCATCGTCCACAAGCCCGGCCGCGCGGCCGCGCGGCGTGAGACGAAGGTCGGCGTTGTCGATGCGGAGCAGCAGCCGGTGCTCAGCCCGCGAGGTGAACATGCGATAGGGCTCGAGGCATCCCTTCGTGATCAGATCGTCAACGAGAATTCCGATGTACGCCTCGTGCCGCCCCAACTCGAATCCTTCGCGTCCGACCGTCTCGTGCGCAGAATTAATGCCTGCAATAATTCCCTGCGCGGCCGCTTCCTCGTAGCCCGACGTCCCATTGATCTGGCCTGCTAGAAACAATCCGGGAACACGCTTGGACTCCAGGCGTCGCGTCAACTCGGTCGGCTGGATGAAGTCGTACTCGACGGCATAGCCGGGACGCAGCAGCATCGCGTCCTCGAGCCCCGGCAGGGCATGAACCAGATCGGCCTGCACCTGTCGCGGCAAACTCGTCGAAAACCCATTGACGTAGATCTCGCGCGCGTCGAGGCCTTCCGGCTCGAGAAAAATCTGATGACGTTCCTTGTCGGGGAACCGCACGATCTTGTCCTCGAGCGACGGGCAATACCGCGGCCCGATTCCGCGAATCTGGCCGTTGAAAAGCGGGGACTGATCGATGTTCGCGCGCACGAGATCGCGCACACGGTCGTTGGTGTGGAGGAGATGACAGTCGATTTGGGTCCTGGCCACAGGCGCCGACAGAAATGAAAACAGCACGGGTGGATCATCGCCGCGCTCGACGCTGAACACGCCCCGCTCGACCTGGCGCTCGAAATCGATGCTCTCGCGATCGAGTCGCGGCGGCGTGCCGGTTTTCAGGCGACCCCATTCGAACGCCATCGACTTGAGCGATTCAGCGAGCTCGCGCGATGGCGGCTCGTCAACGCGTCCGGCCGGCCGCTGCTCCGGACCGATATGGACGAGGCCGTTCAGGAAAGTCCCGGTCGTAATCACGAGGGCGCGGCACGAATACGCGTCTCCGTCCTCCATCGCGAGGCCGACGACGCGTCCGTTCTCTACGAGAACTCGACCCGCCCTGCCGATCAACCATTCGATGTTCGGCTCGGCGTCGAGCGCCGCCGTCACCCAGCGCCCGTAAACCTTCTTGTCCGCCTGCGCGCGCGGCGACCATACCGCCGGCCCCCGGCTCCGATTGAGCAGCTTGAACTGGATGCCGGTCGCATCGATGGCGCGCCCCATGAGTCCGCCGAGCGCGTCGATCTCGCGCACGAGATGACCCTTGGCCGTGCCGCCGACCGCCGGATTGCACGGCATGTGCGCGACCGTGTCGAGCGACAGAGTGCACAAGCCGACGTGCGCACCGAGGCGCCCCGCGGCAAACGCGGCCTCGCATCCGGCATGGCCCGCGCCGATCACGATGACGTCAAACCGATCCTTCACGCGGAGTTCACTGGACAAAAATGCAAAGGAATATTTCTTCTTCGTGATTTCGTGTTTTCGTGGCTACGCCTTTTGCAGATCATTTCCCGATACAGAACTTCGAAAAAATATGCGCCAGCACATCGTCGCTCGTCCGCTGCCCGTTGACTTCCTCGAGCGCTCTGCGTGCATCCTGCAGATCGGCGAGGACAAATTCCTCCGAGAGCGTCGCTCCGTTCGCGAGCGCGGCCCTTCTCGCACGCCCCAGCGCGTCGTCCGCCTGCCGCACCAGCGCGATGTGCCGCACATTGGTGATCGCAGGCCGATCGGCCAGTAGATCGACATCGAGCGCCGAGGCAATTCGCCGTCGGAGCTCGTCCAACCCGGCCCCCGTGGATGCCGAAACCCCGATCGCGGCGCTCGATTCGCCATCGCGCCACGCTGACGGCAAGTCGATCTTGTTCGCGACGATAAGTCTATTGCGCTCTATAGTTTGAACGATTACTTCTTGATCTTCTGCATCGAGCGGCTGCGACCGATCGAGAACGAGAAGCGTGAGATCCGCCACGGCATGCGCCTGTCTCGATCGGGCCACGCCAAGGGCTTCCACGATGTCGGTCGTCGGTCGAAGGCCCGCCGTGTCGACAAGCGTGGCGCGAAGGCCGTCCAGGTCGATCGTTTCGGTGACGAGATCACGCGTCGTCCCGGGGATGTC
>Ga0307310_10000092_pt1 | contig 22913 bp, 21 predicted proteins | sample ER_DNA_197_FD_194502 | JGI IMG/M metagenome (GOLD analysis project Ga0307310, IMG submission 194502) | Bulk soil microbial communities from the East River watershed near Crested Butte, Colorado, United States - ER_DNA_197 | ecosystem: Environmental > Terrestrial > Soil > Floodplain | place...
AACGCTCGACGCGCAGCTCAGCGAGTTGCTCTCCGTCGACGACCGCCGCTTTCGGACGCTGCCGACGCCGGCGGCGATGCAGTTTCAGCTCTTCGGCTTCCAGGAGCGCGGCCACGGCTGGCTGCGCATGCTCGGCGACCTCGGCGTCGGCACGATCCTCGCCGACGACATGGGCCTCGGCAAGACGGTGCAGGCGATCGCGATGTTCGCGTCGGAGCGCGAGGAGTTCGGCGTCGACGCGCTCGGCCCGACGCTCGTCGTCTGCCCGATGAGCGTCGTCAAACAGTGGGCGCACGAGATCGAGCGGTTCGCGCCGTCGCTTCGTGTGCTGTCGCATCACGGCGTCGCGCGCCTGACCGGCGACGCGCTCGTCGCGGGCGTGCAGTCCGCGGACGTTGTCGTCACGTCGTACGACATCGCAACGCGCGACATAGAGACGCTCGCGAGCGTCGAGTGGGATCGCCTCCTGCTCGACGAGGCGCAGGACGTGAAGAACCCGGCGACGAAGCGCGCGCGCGCATTGCGCCGACTCAGCGCGCGGCGGCGGGTCGCGATGACGGGCACGCCGATCGAGAACCGGCTCGGCGAACTGTGGGCGATCATGGACATCGTCAACCCAGGGCTGCTCGGGACGCGCGAGTCGTTCGACCGCACGCTTGCGCGGCCGATCGAGTCGTACGGCGACGAGACGGCGCTCGAGCGCTTGCGCGGCATCGTGCGCCCGTTCGTGCTGCGGCGCGCGAAGGACGACTCGGAGGTCGAGCTCGAGCTGCCGCCGATCACGATCGGCAAGGACTACTGCAAGCTGACGGTCGAGCAGGCGAGCCTCTACCAGGCGACGGTCGACCGCTGGATGCCGCGGATCGAGGAGCAGCAGGACAGCTTCGGCCAGCGCGGCTCGGTGCTCGCGATGCTGAGCCAGCTGAAGCGGGTGTGCAACCACCCGGAGCTTTTGCTCGCGAGCGGGCAGCCGCTCGAGGGCCGGAGCGGCAAGCTCGACCGGCTCGTCGAGTTGCTCGAGCAGGTGCCGGAGGGCGACAAGGCGCTCGTCTTCACGCAGTACCCGGGCTTCGACCGGCTGGTGCCTTACCTGCACGAGCGACTCGGCACCGAGGTCGGCTTCTTCCACGGGCGGCTGACGGCGCGCCAGCGCGAGGAGGTGCTCGAGGCATTCGAGCTGCCGGACGGCCCCTCGGTGCTCGTGATCTCGATCAAGGCGGGCGGCCGTGGCTTGAACCTGCCGGCCGCGAACCACGTGTTCCACTTCGACCGCTGGTGGAACCCCGCAGTCGAGCAACAGGCGACCGACCGCGTGCATCGCGTCGGCCAGCGCAAGCCCGTCTTCGTGCACAGTCTCATCTGCACCGGCACGCTCGAGGAGCGGATCGACCAGCTGCTCGAGTCTAAGCGCGAGCTCGCCGCGAAGGTGATGCACGGCGCGTCGGAAGACTGGCTCGGCAGCCTCGACATCGGCGCGATCCGCGCCGCGGTCGCGCTCTCGCCGGACTGGATGGCGGAGGACGCCGCGTGAGCGAGCGTGTCGGGAGCGGTGCGTGGGCGCGCCTCTTTGCGACCGCGGTCGTGCGCGACGAAGGCTCGGCGGTCGCCGAGCGCGGGCGGCTGCTCGCGCGCGAAGGCGGCGTCGGCGAGATCGACGTCAAGCAGGGTGCGCTCACCGCGGAGATCAACGGCTGCACGGTGAAGCTGACCGCCGAGCCCGTGCCGCCGCGCATCTGGACAGCGATGGTGCGCGCAGCGCGCGGCAACTTCCCGCTCGAGGAAGCGATCGCCGGCCGCCGTCAGTCGGTGCACCTCGAGCATCTGATGACGGTCGACTGGAGCGAACCGCTCGTGCCGCGCGCGTTCGAGCTCGGCCGCGCGTGCTCGTGCGACGACACGACCATGTGCGAGCACATCGCCGCGGTCGCGTATGCGGTCGCGCTCGCGATCGACGAGGATGCGTCGCTCCTGCTGCGCTGGCGTGGCTGCGTGCCGGAGGCGCTCGAGTCGCAGGAGACGGAGGAAGAGGCGCCGCATCCGGTGACGGAGGCCCTCGGCGACCCGACCGACGAGCGCCCGTGGCGTGCCGGCCCGATGCCGGAACCGCCGCCGCTCCGACCGCTGCCGGTCGGTGCCGTGTTGAAGCGGCTCGGCCCGAGCGGGCTGAAGCTGCGCAACGACGATCTTGCGCTCGTGTTGCAGCGCGCGTACGACTCATTCGCCGCGTCAGCGGACTAGCGAACGCCAAGCTGGCGGGGTACGGTCGTCGGAGATGCCAGTTCGCGAGCTCCCGCCGCTGCTCGGGACAAGCCACTTCCGCGTATTGATCGGTCGCCAGGAGCTTGGCTTCGCCGAGGTGAGCCGGATCAGCTCCGAGACGTGTGAGGATGAGCATCGCTTCGATGCGGTGGTGCTGCGGCGCGCGTTGACGCAGTCGACCGAGTTGTACGACTGGCGAAGGAAGATCGTCGCGGGCAAACGCGACCGCCGCGCGGTGACGATCCAGCAGCTCGCGTCAGCAGGCGGCGAGGTCGTGAACGCGTGGCGACTCGACGACGCGTGGCCGCGCAAGTGGTCGGGCCCGTCCTTCAACGCCGCAGGAAATGACGTCGCGATGGAAGAGATCGAACTCTGCTTCGACGACGTCGTCTGGCTACAGCCGCCGGAGAAACCGACACGCCCAACGTCCCGTTCCCGCAAGAAGAGCGAAGGAGCCTGAGATGGCCGTGCAACGTGATCGCCCGTATGCGCAATTCAACTTTCTCGTCGATCTCGGCACGGGAAACACTGACGGGCCGCACGCTGGCTTCCAGGAGTGCAGCGAGATCGGCATGAGCGTCGACGTCGTCGAATACCGGAACGGGAACGAGAAGGAGAATGGCGTTCGCAAGCTGACCGGGCTCGCGCGATATCCGGATGTCGCACTGAAGCGCGGCATCATCGGCTCGCTCGATCTCTATCAGTGGCTGAACGACATCCGGAACGGGAACCAGGCAGCGTTACGCACGGTAGTGGTACAGCTGATGAACGAGGATCACAGCGCGGTCGTGCAGGAGTGGAAGCTGATCCGGGCGCGCGTGGTGAGACATGTGAGCGGGCCGTTCAACGCGAAGGACAGCAACGTCGCGATGGAAGAGATCACGCTCGCGTATGAGCGACTCGAGCTGGGCTAGCAAGTCGCGACTGGAAAGCTCCTTTCCGAAACGCTAATCCATCGTAGGATGCTGCGGTGCGCGACGAGACTCTGCGCAGTGCCTGCTTCGCCTCGCTTGACGTGCTCTCCGCCGAATACGGTGACGAGATCCCGTACAAAGACGGGCTTGACCGCGGCTTTCCGCACGGCGGCGTCCGGGTGCCATTTCTCTCGACCCAAAAGGGAATCTTCCGGGCGCGCGTTCAGAGGGGCCCGGCCGCACTTTCGATCCAGACTTCGTGGAAGTCGCCGTACGACGACGAGCCAGTTGAGGACGGCTTCCTCTACGCCTACCGCGCAGGTGATCCCGAGCAACCGGACAATCGCGCCCTCCGGAACGCGTTTGTGTTGCAAACCCCGCTTGTCTACTTCCTCGCGACGCGTCCCGGTTGCTACAAGCCGGTGTATCCAGCATTCGTCGTCAGCGACGACCCGGGGGCCGCCCAAGTCGTTGTCTCGCCAGGCCGCATGGTCGGTCCGCTCGACGAGCGCGAGCCGTTCCTCGTCGATGATCCGCTCGAACGACGGTATGCGGTTCGCGAGACGCGGGTCCGGCTCCATCAGGCGCGGTTCCGCGGCCGGGTACTTCACGCGTATTCCAACACGTGCACCATCTGTCGCTTGAAGGAAGGGCGCCTTCTCGAGGCGGCTCACATCGCCGGCGACCTCGAGAGCAAAGGCGAGCCGATCGTCGCCAATGGGCTTAGCCTCTGCTCGATCCACCACCGAGCGTTCGACCGCGACCTCGTGGGCGTCTCTCCGGATTACATAGTCCACGTCTCGAAGCAACTACTCGACGATGAGGACGGCCCGATGCTCGAGCTGTTGAAGCAGTTCCACACGCAATCGATCTCCGTACCAACTCGGGCTTCCTGGAAGCCCGACCGTGACCGGCTTGCCGAGCGCTATGAGCGGTTCACGCTCGCGTCGTAGTCGCTACCGTTCGGCGTCCTAGCACCCAGCACCCGCATGAGCCTCCACTCATGCACGACCACCGTGTGGTGCACTCATAGGTATCTCAGCTCGCGAGGTTGAACGCCATGAGGATCGCATCGACGTCCTCACCCGCACGCTGGTAGTGCCGCTTGCGATATCCCTCCTGCTCGAAACCGAAATGCTCGTACAACCTGATCGCCGGCTCATTCCACGGAAAGACGTGGAGCTCGAGTTTTCGGATTCCACTAATCCGCGCCCATTCCTCGGCCGCCCCAAGGAGCGCGCGTCCAACGCCTCCCCGCCGAGCATCCTTCGCGACCATGAGCCCGAGGTCGGCGACGTGCGCGCTCGCGGGATGTGTGTCGCGGGCGAGGGACAGGCGTCCGATGATTGCGCCGTCGCTGCGCTCCGCGACGAAGACTGCAGCGTTGGGGTAGCGGCGCACCGCCTTGAGATATCGCCGCTCGTCGCCGACGCTGCGCCACTCGCCGTCGGCCGAGATCAGCCAGGCTTCTGGTTCGCCGCTGACCGCTTCCGCGAGCCGGGTCAACGCCTCGGCGTCCGACGGATCGGCTTCGCGCACGACGAACTCGATGCTCATGCGACGAAGCCTGCTCCGCCGCGGCGCGGATCGCCCGCGGCCGCTGTCGTGCCGTCCGGACGCACCTCGACTGCGCTCACGCCGCCGAAGAAGAGGTTCCGCTCCTTCCAGCGGACGACCGTGCGGTCTTGGAGCTCCAGCTCGTCGGCCGCAGGCACCGCCTCGCAATGCACTACCCCTCCTTCGGCATGAATTCGCGGGGCTTCGACTGCCTGTTCGACGGGCATTCCCGTTGCGACGACGTTCGCTGTTACCTGCAGAATCGCTCCTCGCAAACGCGCGCTGCCGGCACTGCCCAGGACGAGTCGCGGAGCGTTGTTCTTGAGCATCACGGACGGCGACATCATCGATGTCAGCCGTTCGCCCGGCTTCGATGCCCCGACGAGGTCCAGCTCCCCGAGCATGTTGTTCAAGTGGATGCCTGTGCCGGGGACGACAACGCCGGAGCCGGAGCCGAGCGACGCGCTCAAGGATGCCGCGTTGCCTTCCGCATCGAGTACAGAGATGTGGGTCGTTCCTTTCAGCAGCGCCGCAGCTTCGCCGGTGTAGAGCGCATGCGCGAACGCGGCGTCGCGCGCCGCCTCTTGCGCTTCCATCGCATCGACGATCGCGCCAGGCGTCGGCTCGCGCTCGCCGAGCGCCTGCAGGCCGATCGCGATCAGGATGCCGCCGCTCGACGGCGGTGGATTCGATCGGAACTCGTGGCCGCGGTACTCGACGCTGATCGGCTCCCGCTCGATCGCCTCGTACGACGCCAGATCGTTCGCAGTAAGGGCGCCGCCGCCCGCAGCGACGTGCGCAACGATGCGCTCCGCAAGCTCTCCTCTATATAGGGCTGCCGCGCCGTCGCCGGCCAGCCGCTCGAGCGTCTCGCCGAGCTCCGGCACAACGAACCGCTGCCCCGCCCGATACGGCCGCCCGCTGCGCCCGTACATCGCGTCGCCCTCCAGCGAGTGCCGCAACAGCCCGTCGAGAATCGAGTGCAGGTATCCCTGGATCGGCGTCAGCTCGAAGCCCTCGCGGGCCAACCTCGCCGCCGGCGCCACGAGCTCCGCCCACGGCACCCGCCCCCAGCGGCGATGCGCCTCCTCGAGGCCCAACGCCGTCCCCGGAACCGCCACCGCCGCCGCACCCGTCCGAAACAACTGCTGCGTGTCGCCGTCGAAATCGACTGCCAGCTCGAGCAGCTCCGCCGCCGGGTTCGCCGCCTTCGGCACCGTCACGAAGAAGTCCAGAACTGTCGTCTTCGTGCTTTTTGCCTCGTGGACGAGCATGAAGCCGCCGCCGCCCGGGCCCGTCAGGGGGCTCTCGCACACCCACGAGACGAAGGCGGCGGCGACGCAGGCGTCCACGGCGCTGCCCCCGGTCCGGAGGACGCGGACGCCCGCTTCCGCGGTAAGGGGATGGCCCGCTGCGATGGCTCCGTTCACGCCGTCCTCATCTTTGACGGTAATCCTGCACCGAACCTCGCGAACCTCAAGTTCAGTTGTACGTCTGACGAAGTAGAGACCAGAACGTGAACGCAGCACTCGCCCAGATCCAGGCCCGAATCGGACGCCGCGGCATCGCCGCCGCCGCTCTCGTTCTCGTCGCCCTTTTCGCCTCTGTCGCCACCCCGCAGCTCCTCGGGCACCGGGTCGCCGCGGCGCTCGAGACGATCTCGACCGCCGACGCGAAATGGCTCTGGCTCGCCGGGGTCGGCTTCCTCGTCTCCGTCGCCGCCTCCGCCGCCTCCTGGCGCTGCGCGATCGGTTTCTGCGGCGGCCGCGTGGGGCTCACCGAGGCCTGCGCCCGCTATGGCGCCGGCTCGCTCGTCAACACCTTCGTGCCCTTCCGCGCCGGCGACGCCGTCCGGATCGGCCTCTTCGCCCGCGTCCTCCCGAACCGCGAGCGCCTCCAGACCAGCGGCGGAGCCTTCGCCGCCCTCGGCGCCGCCCGCGCCGTCGTTCTTGGCGCCCTCATCGTCGGCGCCGCCGCCGCCGGCTACGTGCCGCTGTGGCCGCTCCTCGTCGCCGCCGGGCTCGTCGCCGTCGGCATCGGGGCCGCGATCGTCGCCCGCCGGACGCCCTCCCACCTCTTCGACGCCTTCCGCGCGCTCGGCCAGGACCACACCGCCGCCATCCGCCTCGTCACCTGGATCGCGCTCGCCACCGCCGGCCAGCTCGCCGCCGCGACGGCCGTCGCCGCCGCCCTCGGCATCCGCCAGCCCCTCGCGGCCGCCGTCATCATCGTCCCCTCCCTCTCCATCGCCTCCCTGCTCCCGATCACGCCCGGGAACGTCGGCGTCACCTCCGCCGCGATCGCGATGGCGCTCCAGGCTCAGGGCACCTCGCTTACGAGCGGGATCGCCGCCGGGATCGCCTTCCACGCGATCGAAACAGCCGTCGGGCTCATGTTCGGCGTCGCCAGCCTCGTCTGGCTCGCTCCCTACCCGTCGCCGGCGGCCCGGCGCGTAGCTCTCCTCGCCGGCACCGGCAGCTGGGTGCTCGGGATCGCCGGCGCGTTCAGCGCGACCGTGCTAGTCCCGCTCGTTTAACCTCACTTTGTGAAGGCGATTCACGCCTGTCTGCTCGCGTGCGCTTTTGCACTCGTGCTCACCTCCAGTGCTGCGGCCAAGGTCTCGGACGACTTCGCCGGCCACCACCGGCAGGTCTTCCCCGTCTACGTCGTCCACGGGCTGACGCTCGGCGACCTGCCGCAGCTCGCAACCGAAGGCGCCGTCGGCGTGATGGTGCCGAACGCGGGACCGCGCACGGGCCAGGCCGCCGCGTTTGCGGGAATGGTGCGCGGCGTCCTCTACAACACGCGCCTGCCGATGCCGCGCGACATCGTGGTGATCCACGTCAAGCAGGCGAACGAGATTCCCGCGCACGGGCCGGCGATCGTCGTCGGGCTGCCGCCGGCGACCTCCGCGCCGAACGACCGTCGCTACCCGATCGCGGTGATCGGGCACGGCTACCACGGCTTGCTCACGTCGAGCCTGACACGCGTGCCCGGCCTCGTCTCGATCGCCGACGTCGCGCGCACCGCGCTGCAGACGCCGCACGCGCTCCACTGGCAGAAGGACGGCGGCCCCGTCGCGACGTCGTACCGGCTCGAGCAGCAGATCGAGATCGCGCGCGGCACGACGATGCCCGGCTCGGTCCTCGTCATGGCACTGCTCGTCTTCTTCGCACTGTTGTTCCCGCGCGGCGCGCCGACGGCGTTCGGCACCGCGATCGGCGTCAACCTCGTGCAGGGTTGGTTCCCCGCGGGCGACGTGACGGGACGCGTGACGCTTCTCGGCCTCTGCACGATCGCGGGCGGGATCGTCGGGCCGACCCTCTTCCGCAACAAGACCGCGCTCGGGCTCGGACTCGTCGCGCTGTTAGGCGCGTACGCGGCGTCGATGCTGATCCGCCCGTCGACGTTGTCGCTCGCGCCGATCGGGCCGGAGCTGACAAGCCGCTTCTTCGGCGTCTCGAACCTGCTCGAGACCTGGCTCCTCTACCCCGCGCTCCTCGGCGGCGCGCTCCTCATGCGCCGCTTCGGCTGGCTTGCGTTCCTCGGCACCGCAGCGCTCGCGCTCGCCACGATCGCCGAGAACAAGCTCGGCTCCGACGGCGGCGGCGCGGTTGTCGTCGGCGTTGCGTTTGCGCTGCTGGCGGTGCAGCTCGTCGGCGCGCCGAAGCGCTACACGCTGCCGGCGCTCGGCATCGCGAGTCTCGTCGTGCTCGGGCTCGTCAACCTCGACGCATCGGTGAGCGGGCCTGATCATTTGCGTGGCGCAGTGCAGGGCGGGTTCAATGGTGTGATGAACGTCGCCGCGAACCGCGTCCCGCTCGCGTACTCGCGCATGATCGAGCAGTGGTGGCTTATCATCCCGGGGCTCGCCGCGGTGGGCGTCGGGCTTGCGGTCACGCGGTACGGGCGCTCGCGCACCGACCGTGCACTCGCTGTCGCGATGCTCGGCGGCCTGCTCGCATCGTTCCTCGTCAACGACTCGCCCGGCCCCGTCGCGATCGGCGGCCTCGCAGCCGTCCTCTCACTCGAAGGCGGGCTCGTGCACCGCGTCCTCGCACTCCCCGTCTTGCACCGTCTCTTCCCGACGCACGCGGAGCCGCTGCCGCAGGAACCGTGAGCCTCCGACATCCCCTCGTCCGCGAAGCGGTGCTGTCGGCGGCGGCAGCAGGCGCCGTCGCGGCCATGTTGGCCTGGCTCGGGCCGCCCGGTACGGACTTCGCCGCACACGCCTACCAGCGCACGCTCTTCCTCGAGCACGGGTTCACGCTCTGGAACAACTTCTGGTACGCGGGGCGCTACAGCTTCGTCACCTACAGCCTCCTCTACTACCCGCTCGCGGCGCTGCTCGGGATCCGCCTGCTCGCGGTTGCGACGGTCGCGCTCGCCGCGCTCGCGTTCGCCGTCGTGCTCTGGCGGGAATGGGGCGCGACGACGCGCTGGTCGAGCCGCACGTTCGCGGTCGTGTGGGCGGGCATCGTCTTGTCGGCGGCGTTCCCTTTCGCGCTCGGGATGGCGTTCGCGCTCATTGCCATCTGGGCGCTGCAAGCCGGGAAACGCTGGCGGTTCGCGGCGCTGGCGGCGCTGACGCTCGCGGCGAGCCCGCTGTCGTTCCTGCTGCTCGTGATCGTGCTCGCGGGCGTGGGGCTCGCGCGGCGCGAGTCGCTCAACTGGGTACCGGTCGCCTGTGTGCTCGCGATCGGCGCAGTCGAGCTGGCGCTTTGGCGGGTCTTCCCCGGCGGCGGGCGCTTCCCGTTCAGTGCGGCGGAGTTCATCGCCGGGTTGGCGTTCTGCGGCGTCTGCCTCGTGATGATCTGGCGCACTGACCGGATGCTGCGTTTCGTCTTCGGCGCGTACCTGATCGCGCTTGTGACCTCCTTCGTCGTGCCGTCGGCGGTGGGCGAGAACATCGTGCGCCTGCGCTACGCGGCGATCCCGCTCATCGTGCTCGTGTTCTCGCTGCGGCGCTGGCGGCCCCGGGCGCTCGGAATCGCGGTGCTGGCGCTTGGCATCGCCTGGAACCTGACGCCGCTCGCCGGGAGCTACGTGCACGGCCGCGCCGACACGACGGCGCACGCGGCGACGTGGAGCACCGCGATCGGCTTCCTGCGCGCGAACCTCGAGCCGTCGTATCGCGTCGAGGCGGTCGACACGTCGACGCACTCGCCTGCGATCTACCTCGCGGAAGCCGGCATCCCGCTCGCGCGCGGCTGGTATCGGCAGGACGACTTCCCGCAGAACGAGGTGCTTTACGACAACCTCGGCCCGCGGGCATATCTCGGGTGGCTTCGGAACCTCGGCGTCAAGTACGTCGTGCTCTCGAGCGCCGCGCCGGACTACAGCTCGCGGGGCGAGGCGGCGCTGATCCGAAGCGGGCGGTCGCAGCTCTTCGAGGTCTTCTCGACGCGGCAGCTCACGGTGTACGAGGTCCCGGGCGCGCGGTCGATGATCACCGGGCCGGACGCGCCTCGGCTCACATCGCTCGGCGAGTCGAAGATCGGCGTCGACGTGCGAACCGGCGGCACGTACCGGATCGCGGTGCGCTGGTCGCCGTACTGGCACGCGTCGCTCGGGTGTCTGTCGAAGGGCAAGGACGGGATGATCCGGCTATCGACGCGGCGTGCGCGGTTCGTGCGGCTGACGTTCCAGGTGAGTGCCGCGCGGGCGCTCGACGAGTTTGCGGGGCAGCAGCCGAGCTGTCGCTTGCCTTAGACCTTGCGGACGACTTCGTCGAACGGCTTGCGCTTCGCGCGCGCCGACCACTCTTCAGCGGTGTGCGCGTTCGGGTCGCGCGGCTTCGCCGGATAGCCGAACGTGAGCACGATGCTCACCGGTGCGCCGACGATGCGCTCAGCGCCTTCTTTGTCCTTGATGCCATTCGGGCACGAGCCGACGCCCTCGTTCCATGCGGCGAGCAGCATGTTCTGCGCGGCGCGGCCGACGTCGATGCCGCCGGCGGTGCCGGCGATTGCGACGACGAGGGTTGCGCCGAGGACATTGCCGGGGGCGTAGACGCATTGCGACATCGCATCGTGGTCGCTGACGACGACGAACTCCCACTGCTGTTTGTTCTGCGACGAACCCGCGAGACGGCCGGCGTCGAGGATGCGATGGACGACGTCCTCGGGGATGGGCGTGTCGGCGTAGTCGCGGGTCTCGCGGCGGCTCGCTATCGCGAGGAACGTGTCCACCGGGCGGATCTTACGACGGCGGAACTAGCGCAGGAAGCTCGGAACGTCGACGTCGTCGCTCTCGGAGCTGCTGCTCCGCACCGGGACGGGCGCCTCGAACTGCGGACGGCGGACTCGCGCGCCGCGGCCGATGCCGGTGGCGACGACCGTCACCCACACCTGGCCGGTCAAGCGGTCGTCGACGGTGGCGCCGAAGATGATGTTCGTCTCCTCCGTCGCCGCGGCGCGGATTGCTTCCGCGGCCTCGTTCACCTCGATCAGCGTCATGTCCTCGCCGCCCGCGATGCTGAGCAGGATCCCGCTTGCGCCTGTGATCTCCTCGTCGATCAGCGGTGAGCGGAGCGCGCGCTCTGCGGCTTCCTTCGCGCGGTTCTCGCCCGTCGACGCGAAGCCGATGCCCATGAGCGCCGTTCCCGAGTTCGCCATGATCGTGCGGACGTCGGCGAAGTCGAGGTTGATCAACCCCGGCATCGTGATCAGGTCGCAGATGCCCTGCACGCCCTGGCGCAGCACGTCGTCGGCGACCTTGAACGCGTCGAGCATCGACGTCGAGCGGTCGAGCACCTCGAGGAGGCGGTCGTTCGGGACGACGATCGTCGTGTCGCACACCTCGCGCAGCGCCTGCACGCCGAGATCGGCGGAATGGCGGCGCTTCGTGCCTTCGAACTTGAACGGCGTCGTGACGATGCCGACCGTGAGCGCACCGAGCTCGCGCGCGATCTTCGCGACGACCGGCGCCGCACCCGTGCCGGTGCCGCCGCCCTCGCCCGCTGCGACGAACACCATGTCGGAGCCGCGCAGCGCGTTCTTCAACTGGTCGTAGCCCTCGTCCGCCGCGGCGCGGCCGACGTTCGGGTCGGCGCCGCTGCCGAGCCCGTTCGTGAGCTCGCGGCCGATGTGGATCTTCTGCGGCGCATCGCTCATGTGCAGCGCCTGGATGTCGGTGTTCACGCCGATGAACTCGACCTGGCTGATGCCGGCGTCGATCATCCGGTTGACGGCGTTCAAGCCTGCACCGCCCACGCCGACGACCTTGATCACCGCGAGGTACGCACTCGAGTCGCTGCGCGGCATGCGATGGAGCCGCGCCGGCTGCTCCGGCAGCATCTCGACGTAGCGCTGCACCGGCGGAGGCGGCGGAGCCGCCACCTGCGGCTGGGCTTGAATTGTCGGCGGCGCCGGATCGGGCTCGGGAGTCGGCTCCGGCGCTGGGGGCTGCGGCAGCGGGTCGGGCCGGGGCGATGGCGCCGGCGGCGCGGGAGTTTCCGTCCGCGCGGCGGCGGCCTCTTCCCAGCTCGGAACGTGATCGACGGTGCGCTCGTCCGGCTCCTCGGCCGGCGGCTCTACCGGGACGTGCTGCTGCTCAGGCTCCTGTTCCGCCTGGCGCTGTGCCGCCTCCGTCGCGCGGAAGAGCTCCGCGAGCGGGCCCTCACGCATGCTGGCGCGCCGACGAGCCATTGAGCACCTCCTTCGCAAGGTCGCGGTACATCGCTGCAGCCTCGCCGTTGGGGTCGTACTTCAGAACGGACATTCCCTTGACCGGCGCTTCAGCGTACCGGATGGTCTTGCGGATCTTCGTGTTGAGCACGAGGTCGCCGAAGTTCTCCTTCAGGATGTCGACCGCCTCCTTCGAGTGCAGAAGGCGCTTGTCGAACATCGTCGGCAGGATGCCCTCGATCTCGACCTGCGGGTTCAGATTCTCGCGGATCATCGTCAACGTGTTCTCGAGCTGGACGAGCCCACGCAGCGAGAGGTACTCGCACTGCACCGGCACGATCACGCCGGTAGCCGCGACAAACGCATTAATCGTCAGGAGGCCGAGCGACGGCGGCGTGTCGATCATGATCCAGTCGTACTGCTCGCGCACCGGGAGCAGCGCCTTCTCGAGGGCGCGCTCGCGGCCGATCATCGAGCTCAGCGAGAGCTCAGCCCCGGCCAGGTCGATCGACGCGACCGCGACGTCGAGCTCGTTCGTCCGGATGATCTCCGTGATCGGCAGCCGGTGCACGAGCACGTCGAACATCGAGCGGTCGATCTCGTCCGGATTCCAGCCCTGCGACATCGTCAAGTTGCCCTGCGGGTCCAGGTCGATCGCGAGGACTCTCATCCCCTTTTCGACGAGCGCCACGCCGAGATTGAGCGTCGTCGTCGTCTTCGCAACGCCGCCCTTTTGGTTCGCAAATGCGATGACCCGAGCCAGAGTGGGTTCCTTATCCGTCCTCACCCGCGAGTTGGGTCGCGGAAGTAGTCGCGTCAGCGCCATCGAAGCTCACCTTTCGGATCAACGTAGCAGAGTCCTTCTTGAATAGATTTCCACGCATGGACCGGAAATGGCGCGCGCTCCTCATCGTCTGTATCGGCATCTTCATGCTCCTGCTCGACATCACGGTCGTCAATGTCGCGCTCCCAAGTATTAGGAGGGAACTCCACACTTCCTTTACCGACCTCCAATGGGTGGTCGATGCCTACGCCCTTCTCCTTGCCACTTGCACGCTGAATGCCGGCACGCTTGGCGACTGGCTCGGCCGCAAGCGGGTCTTCATCGCGGGCGTCGTCGTCTTCACGCTCGCCTCCGCGCTCTGCGGCTCGGCGACCACGCCGCTCTTCCTCAACCTCGCCCGCGGGCTCCAGGGCGTGGGCGGCGCGGCGATGTTCTCCGTCTCGCTCGCGATCCTCTCGCAGGAGTTCCGCGGACGCGACCGCGGCACCGCCTTCGGGATCTGGGGCGCGACGATCGGGCTCGCCGTCGCGATCGGCCCGCTCGTCGGCGGCCTCCTCACCGAGTACGCCGGCTGGCGCTGGATCTTCTTCGTCAACCTGCCGATCGGCGTCTTCTGCGTCTTCGGCGCGCTCGCCTACCTGCACGAGTCGCGCGACGAGCAGCACCGCGGCTTCGACGCGCTCGGCTTCGTGCTGCTCACCGGAGGCCTCTTTGCGCTCGTCCTCGGGCTGCTGCGCGGCAACGACTGGGGCTGGGGCAGCGGCAAGACCATCGGCCTGTTCGTCGCCGCCGTCGTCCTGCTCACCGCGTTCGTCTTCTCTCAGCTGAACAAGCCCGAAGCGATGTTCGACATGGCGCTCTTCAAGAAGCCCTCGTTCACCGGCGCGCAGATCATCGCGCTCACGCTCTCGGGCGGCATGTTCGCGCTCTTCCTCTATCTCACCCTCTATCTCCAGAACCAGCTGCACCTCTCGCCGCTTCAGGCCGGGTTGCGCTTCCTGCCGCTCTCGCTCATCTCGTTCGTGGTCGCGCCGATCGCGGGACGCCTCTCGACGCGCATTCCCGTGCGCATCCTCTTCGGCGTCGGCATGTCGCTCGTCGGGATCGCGCTCCTCTCGATGCACGGGATCACGCCGAGCTCGACGTGGACGAAGCTCCTACCCGGGTTCATCATCGCGGGCATCGGCATCGGCACGGTGAACGCGCCGCTCGCCTCGACCGCGGTCTCGGTCGTCGAGCCGCGCCGCGCCGGCATGGCCTCGGGCATCAACACGACGTTCCGCCAGGTCGGGATCGCGACCGGCGTCGCCGGGCTCGGCGCGATCTTCCAGAGCAAGCACTCGCTGATCGACGGCCTGAACGCGATCCTGCTCGTCGCAGCGATCATCTCGTTCGCGGGTGCAGTCCTCGGCTTCGCGCTCGTGCGCGAGAAGGACTTCGTCAGACCACAACAGCAGGCCGACGCAGCCGGAAGCGGATCCCAAGCTGCCAAGCAGCAAGGATCGCCATCACCGCGGCACCCGTGACGACGATCAGCGCCTGAGCGGCAACCGAGAACGCAACCGCCTCGGCCTTCGGCACGCCGGAGAGCGCGAGCAGCGTCGCACCGGCACCGGCCTGCATCGCCGCACCCGCGGGGCCGATCGGCACCGCGGCCGACGCGGCCGACGCGCAGAGGAAGCCGAGCGCGAGCGGGAAGGAGCCGCGCAGCGCCAGCGCGTTCAGCAGGAGGAACACGGCCGTGCCGCGCAGCGCCCACGAGACGGAGATCAAAAGGAGTGCGGCCAGCGACTCGCGGCGGTTCTGCGCGTGCTCGCTAAGCCAGCGGCCCATGCGGAACTTCATGACGCGGCGCATGCCGGCGAACTTCGGCAGCATCCCGACGACGAGCGCCGCGAGGACACCTGCGACCGAGACGACCGCGAACCCGGCGCGCACGCCCCACGAGTGGGCATCCGAGATCGCGATACCGGCGAGCGGTGCGAGCGCAGCGTTGTCGAGCATGCCGACGATGATCAGGCTGAGGCCGATCGTGCCGAGCCCGGCACGCGTGCCCGGATAGCGCTTCACGCAGGCAATGCGAATCGCGTCGTCGACGCGGCCCGGCATTGCAACGCCGCCGACGCACGCTGCGCCGCCGGCGAAGGCGAGCGCACCCGCGGTCGGGCGCTCCTCCTCGCGGAAGAGCCGCTGCCAGCCCCAGGCCTTGAAGGCGTACGCGATCAGGAAGAGAATCGCGGCCGCGACGACGAGAATCGGGTCGGCGTGATGGAGCGGCCAGCCGCCGCCCATGAAGTGCTTGAGGCTGAAGAACGAGACCGCAAGCAGCGCGAGGCCGAGGGCGCCGTTGAGGGCGACCTGAACTTTTCGTTTCTTGAGGAAAATGCGCACCGGTGACCTAACGGTGCTATCGGCTGGGCGGGTGCGAAGGATGAGTCCAACGTAGCCCCGATTCGGGTGATCTGCGGACCTAGTCGAGGGACTCATTCGGCCACGGCCGGGGCTACCGCGTGCTCCGCCAGACGCTCGGCAGCGGCGACCGCGCCGGGATCGCGCTCACGGCGGGCCCACCTCTCGGCCTCGTGCACCAGCTCGCGCAGCTCGGCGAGCACGATCGCGGGATCTGCCTGTGCGCGCTCGAGCGCGTCGATGCGCTCGAGTCTCGCCAGCACGGCCCGTGCCTCCTCCATGCCGCGGACGCTACCGCCGCACTCGTGTCAGCTTGCTCGCAGCTGTGCAACGCGATCGCGACCTGCGCGGAGCCCGAGAAGCGCGCCGTCGAGCTCACGTAGGAGCGCCGCGCGACTGCCGTGTAACAACACTGCCAGGAGCAGCCGTCGCACGAGGTCGGGCGTCGGCACGTGGAAGCGGTCGACGAGGTCGGCGCGCTCCTCCGCCGTCTCGCCGAGGAGCGCGGCCGCTCGCATGCCGGCCGCGTACAACCCCTGGCCGTCGCCGAGCGCCGCGTCGAGCGCGTGCTTGAGCTGCTCGCCGCGGAACGGGTCGTCCTGAAAGAGCGAAAGCTCCCAACGGTCGAGCGCGTCGCCGAGCTGCGCGTCGTCGTCGGCGAGCGCGAGCTGAGGGCGGAGCTTCTCCGCAACCGACGCGCGGAACGGGTCGAGCCGCGTCGGCTCACCGGGTGGCGCGGTCGCTGCGATCGGCAGCACCGGGCGGATGCCGTACGGGCGCCAGTCCAGCCGCTCGAACAGCACGGGGCCCGCGGCGACGGGAGCATCGGTCGCAAGACGGATCGCGGTGACGGCGTCGGCGAGCTCGTTCGGCGCGTCCGGCACGTCGCTCTCCCCTTTCTGGAGCGAGCGCTCGAGCTCGAGCACGCAGAGCCGGTCGGGCTCGCGGCCGAAGTCACGCGGCAGGAGCCCGCTCGCCTCGGGCCACATCGCGGCGAGCTCCCCGGCCGCGGCCGTGCGCACGCGGATGCCGCCGCCGAGCTCGATTTGCGTGCCGACGGAGATGCCGACGAGCGGCGCAACGGCGCCGTACGAGTGACCTTCGCCGTAGAGCGACTGCTCGAGCTCCGCGTACGAACGGTCGAACGCACTGTCGTCCCAGTCGAAGCCGCCGCAGCTTTCGGCGGTGCGCACGAGGAGCGGCACGAGCACCGAGCGATAGAGCGCGCGCGCCTCGTCGCTGCCGGTGTCGTGTGCGCGCGCGAAGATCCGCGCGGCCGGCTCGCGCTGCAGGTCGGCGACGGCCTGCTTGACGTCATCGCGTTCGAAGAGCCGTTCGGTGCGAGCTTCGACGAAGCCGCGTACGAGCGGGCGGTACTCGTAGAGCGTTGGCCGCCCGTACGTCCCGTGCTCCTCGAACGCGAACGGGAGGTCGGCGCCCGTGTCGAGATCCTTGTCGAACGAGGCGAACGCGCCGAGGCAGAAGCGGCGCATCGTGTCGTAGAGGTGCGGCGAGCGCATCAATGACCCACTACGCCTTCGGCTCGTTCCCTCCTCTTTGGCAGCCGGGGCACCAGTAGGCGATGCGCGCGGCTTCGCCCTGCGGATAGGAGCGAATGACCGTGCCGCAGCGCCGGCATGTGCGCCCGGCGCGGCGATAGACGTGGCGGAGCGGCCGCGCGCCGTCGACGCCCGCGCGCATTCGGCGAGCCGCGGCGTCGAGGATGGCGCGTAGTTCGATGTCGACAACGTCGGCGAGCCGCCGCCACGGCGAGACGCGCGCCTCCCAGAGCGCTTCCGCCTTCCACATGTTCCCGATGCCGGCGACGATGCGCTGGTCGAGCAGGGCGTCGCCGACCGCGCGCGTCTGCGGCTCCGCCCGGAAGCGCTCGAGCATCGCGTCGAGGTCGGGAGGCCGGTCGAGGATGTCGGGGCCGAGATGCGCGAGGCGGCCGGCGTCCTTCGCGAGCTCGAGCACCGGTCCGTTCCAGAGGACCGCCTCGACCTCGTCGCCGCGCAGCACGAGCCACGGCCGCCCCGCGCGTCGCGCGCCTCTCGGCTCGACGCGCCAGCGGCCGGTCATGCGGAGGTGGCTCCGCAGCACGAGCCCACCCTCGAACCGAAGCAGCAGGTGCTTTCCGACCGCCTCCACGTGCTCGAGCGTGCGGCCGTTCAACTTCTCGGCGAGCCCCTTCGCAGCGGCCCGGGGATGCGGCGTCTCGACCTCGACGCGCTGGCCGGTCAAGACCTGCAAACTTCCGGCGGCACGATGAAGCGAATCGCCTTCAGGCATACCGTGAGCCTAGTTGGGCATGCTTCGGGAGACGCATGGTGACTGGACTGAACATCGCGGCGCTGGCCCAGCGCACCGGCGTCGCGCCGGACACCTTGCGGAAGTGGGAACAGCGCTACGCGATCCTCCAGCCGCAGCGCACGTCAGGCGGGCAGCGCCGCTACTCCGAGCGCGACGTGGCACGGGTCGAGTGGCTGCGCGAGCGGCTCGAGGAGGGCTACCGGATCGGCGAGGCCGCGTTGCTCCTCGGCTCCGTCGGCCCGAAGCCCGCACGGTCGGCGCACGAGCACCTGAAGGGGTTACTCGACGCGCTCGACGATGTCGAGCCCGAGGTGATCGGGCTGAAGCTCGACCAGGCGTTCGCACTTCTCCGCGTCGAAGAGACCTTCGAGGCCGTGCTCTGTCCCTTGCTCGAGGTGGTCGGCGAGCGCTGGCAGGGCGGCACCCTCACGACGGCGGAGGAGCATCTCGTCAGCGAGGCGGTGCGCTCGCGGCTCGGGCACCTGCTGGCCGACGCCGGCGGCGGCACACACGGCGTCGCGGTGCTCGCGTGCGCGCCCGGCGAGCGGCACGAGCTCGGCCTGATGATGGCGACGATCGCGCTGCGCCGCGACGGCTGGAAGGTCGTCTACCTCGGTGCCGACGCGCCCCTCGCCGATGCGCTTGCGCTCGCGGAGGCGCTGTCGGCGAGCGTGCTCGGGCTCAGCCTCTCGACGGCCGAACGCACGGACGCGCTCGAGGCGGGGCTACGCGCCGGCATACCGGACGGCGTCTCGGTCGTCGTCGGCGGCGCGGGTGCAACGGGCGCACTCGCCCGCAGGCTCGGCGCGGTGAATGCGGGGCCGGCGCTCGCCGGCGCCGTCCAGCGCATTCGCACGCTCGCGGCGTAGCCTTAGGACATGACCTCGCGCTTCATCGGCGTCCGCTGGTGGCTCGGAGCCGCGTTCTCGGTCGTGGCCGCTGTCTCAACGGCGATCGTCGTCTCGCAGTTCTCGTCCCGCTCGGAGGACGCGTTCCGGAGCCATGCCGAGCAACTCGCGCTCCAGAGCGCCGTGCTCGCTGCGAAGGACGTCCACGGGCCGAACCTCGGCACGCGGCTCCCCGCGATCGCGCAGCACTTCGACCTCGACCTCCTCGTCTACGGCGCCGACGGGCGGCTCGTCGCGAAGGCGCCTGCGCGCACGTCGGTCGCAAGCGCGCCGGTGCAGGAGGCGCAGGTCCGGAGTGCGGCGCGTGAAGGCCACCGGCGCGTGCTCAGCACGAGCGACGGCGGCATCGTCGTGATCGGGATCCCACTCGGGCAGGTGTCGCTCGTCGCACTGAGCCGGCGTCCTGACGTCGCCGCCGCGGTTGGCATCCTGGACCAGCAGGCGCTCCGCGCCGGCGTGATCGCGGGGGTGATCGGCATCCTCGTCGGCCTGCTGCTCGCACAGCTGATCGCGCTGCGCCTCCGGCGGCTCTCGACTGCGGCTGAGGCGATCGCGCGGGGCGACTTCGAATCGCCGCTTCGCTACCGGTTCCGCGACGAGTTCGGGCAGCTCGCGCAGAGCTTCGATCGCATGCGCCGGCAGCTACGACGCTCGTTCCGCCACATCGAGGGCGAGCGCGACCGTCTGAGCCTGCTGCTCGAGCGGCTGCACGAGGGCGTCGTGACCGTCGACTCGGATCTCGTCGTGCAGTTCGTGAACGCCGAGGCGCGGCGTGTGCTCGGCGTCCGCGTCAACGAGGGCGATCCGCTGCCGGAGCCGCCGTGGGAGGCGTTCTCGCTACGCGGCTTCGCGGAGGGGCTCTTCGATTCCGATGCGTCACTTGCGCAGGCGCATGTGCATTCCGATGCCGAGCATGCGCTCGCGCTCGTCGGCATCCCCGCGCAGCCCGAGGGCGACACGGTGCTGATCGTGCTCGACGACCTGACGGAGCAGGAGCGACGCGAGCTCGCAGAGCGCGAGTTCGTCACGAACGCCGCGCACGAACTCCGCACGCCGTTGACGACGATCATCGGCGCCATCGAGGTGCTGCAGGGCGGCGCGAAGGACGACCCGATCGAGCGCGACCGCTTCCTCGCGCACATCGAGCGCGAGGCAGAACGGCTCGCGCGCCTGGCGCGGGCGCTGCTGACGCTCGCACGCGCACACGCAGGCAAGGAGCGGCCCGTCGTCGAAGTGGTCCAGCTGTACGGGCTGCTGGTGGAGGTCGCCGACGAGATCCGCCCGATCGACGGCGTCGCGCTCGAGCTCGACTGTTCGCCGGCGCTGCTCGCGACGATCAACCGCGACCTCCTCGGGCAGGCGCTGCGGAACCTCGGCGAGAACGCGGCGAAGCACACGCTCGCCGGCCGGATCGTGTTGCGCGCGTACGCAGTGGGTACGACGGTACGCGTGGAGGTCGAGGACACGGGTGCCGGCATGAGCGCGGAGGCGCAGCAGCACGTCTTCGACCGCTTTTACCGCGGCCAGGATCGGGACGCCGAGGGCTTCGGGCTCGGGCTCGCGATCGTGCGGCAGGCGGTCCGGAGCCTCGGCGCGCAGATCGAGCTCGATTCCGTGCCGGGCGAAGGGACGCGGGTGCGGATCGTGCTCGAGCGGGCGCGCGTGCGTGAAGAGGCGCCGGCAGCATGAACGCGCAGGCGAGCATCCTCGTCGCCGACGACGACCCCGGCGTGCTGGACGTCGTCGCGTTCATGCTGCGGCGCGAGGGCTTCGCGGTCGACGAGGAGAAGGACGGCACGGCGGCGCTCGAGGCCGCGCGCGCGAAGCCGTACGACATCGTCATCCTCGATGTGATGCTTCCCGGCGTCTCGGGCACCGACGTCTGCCGCGAGCTGCGCGCCGAGAGCGACGTGCCGATCCTGATGCTGACCGCGCGTGATGCGGAGTCCGACCGCGTGCTCGGACTCGAGCTCGGCGCCGACGACTATGTGACGAAGCCGTTCTCGTCGGCCGAGCTGCTGAGCCGGGTGCGCGCGATCCTGCGGCGGCGCGCGCTCGACCGCGCGCACGGCGCCTCGACGCTGCGCAAGCTCGGCGGCCTGCAGATCGACCTCAGCCGGCACGAGGTGCTCGTCGACGGCGAGCGCGTGCACCTGACGTTGTCGGAGTTCAAGGTGCTCTCCTTGCTTGCGGAGCAGCCGGACAACGTCGTCTCGCGGCGAGAGCTGATGCAGCACCTGTGGGCGAGCGAGCACGTCGGTGACGAGCACGCGTGCGAGGTGCACATCTCGAACCTACGGCGCAAGATCGAGCGCGACCCGTCGCAGCCCGTGCGGCTCGTGACCGTGCGCGGGCTCGGCTACAAGCTCATGCTGGTATGAGCCTCTTCGGCGCGCGATATCCGATCGTTCAGGCGCCCATGGCGACGGTGCAGCCACCGTCTCTCGCCGCAGCAGTGTCGAATGCGGGCGCGCTCGGGTCGATCGCCGGCGCGGCGCTGACCGCGGACGAGCTGCGCGCGGCGATCCGCGAGGTGCGTGCCGCGACGGCTGCGCCGTTCGGCGTGAACCTGTTTGCGCCGCCGTACATGCGCGAGGACTCGCTCGCGGTCGTGCTCGAGGAGCGGCCCGCCGTCTTCAGCTTCACGTTCGGGCTCGTCGACCCGGAGCCGCTGCAGGAACGCGGCATCGCGGTCGCGGGCACGGCGACGACCGCGGAGGAGGCGGCTGTCCTCGAGAGCGCCGGTGTCGATGCTGTTGTCGCGCAGGGCGCGGAGGCGGGCGGGCATCGCGGCACGTTCCTCGGCTCGTTCGAGGATGGGTTGGTGCCGCTCGCGGAGCTGCTCGCGTCGATCGAGGTCGCAGTGCCGGTCGTCGCAGCGGGCGGGATCGTCGACGGAGCCGGGATCCGGCGCGCACTCGAGCTCGGCGCGTCGGGCGCGCAGCTCGGCACCGCGTTTCTCTTCACGCCCGAGTGCGGGGTGCCGCGCGAGCATCTCGACGTGCTGCGCACGTACGAGACGGTCGTGACGCCCGCGTACACCGGCCGGCACATGCGCGCGGCGCGCACGCCGCTGCTCGAAGAGCTGATGCGCGAGGAACCGCTGCCCTTCCCGGAGCAGCGTCTCGAGTCTGCGAAGCGCGGGCCGCTCTACATGAGCGGCACCGGCGCGAAGCAGGCGCGCGAGCTGCCGGTGGCCGAGCTCGTGCAGGTGCTCGTGGCCGAACTGGACTAGTCCCGTATGGAAGTCGTTGCGAAGTCGTGACAGTTCCGTGACCCGTGACTGTCACCGCCTGTGGAAAAGTCCGGTTGAGGCTACGCCCGCAGGACCGCTCGCCGGGGGCCGGCGAGAAAGCCTGCTTCGACGAGCAGGGGCATCACGAACGAGCTCGTGACCGGCTCGCCGTCGAAGCGCTCGACTGCGAGCCGCTTTGCGCCGCCGCGCTTCACGTGTGCAACGAGGGCGGCGAGCGCGACGCGGAGCCAGTCCTCTTCCGGGTCGCGCAGCGGCACGAGCGTACGGCCGCCGCGCTCGACGAAGAGCACCGCTTCGCCGCCGAGCAGCACGACGTGTGCGCCCGCGACGCGTGCGGCGCGACCGTTCGCACGCTTCGGCCACGAGATCGCGGTGCCGTACGGCTGCGCGGGATCCGCCGCCGCGAGCACGAGCGCCTCCGGCTCGTCGCCGTCACGCGGGCGCAGCTCCCGCAGCCGCTCGACCGCGCCGCCGAGCGCGAACTGCGCGCCGCCGAGGCCTTCGACGAAGTAGCCGCGCCGGCAGGTGCCGAGCGTCTCGAGCGCACGCAACTCCGAGTACACGGCGCCGTAGCCGCCGGGGATGCCCTCGCCGCGCACACCGTCCCGCGTGACGATGCCCTGCCGCTCGAGCAGGAGCTCCGCGAGCGCACGGCGTTCCGGCTGCCCGGCGAAGAGCGCGGCGGCGAGCGACCAGCGTCCCTGCGTTGCGGTCGGCCGCACCGCGCGCGAACGCGAGAAGCGGCGTGCGCCGCGCTCAGGGCGCGGCGTCTGGTAGCGGCGCTCCGCGCGGAGCGGCTGCCACGAGTCGTTCGTGACCTCGCCCGCCCAGACGAGATCCCAAAGCGCCGGCAGGACGAGGGCGTCCTCGAGACCCGTTTCGGTG
>Ga0307310_10000099_pt1 | contig 21923 bp, 19 predicted proteins | sample ER_DNA_197_FD_194502 | JGI IMG/M metagenome (GOLD analysis project Ga0307310, IMG submission 194502) | Bulk soil microbial communities from the East River watershed near Crested Butte, Colorado, United States - ER_DNA_197 | ecosystem: Environmental > Terrestrial > Soil > Floodplain | place...
CCCGCTGTGCGTGGCGAAGTAGTGCAGGAGGAGGTGACAGTCGTTCACCTCGTTCGCGGTCGTCCAGCTGTCCTGGAAGCTGCAGTTCGGCTGGATGCCGTCGAGCAGCCCGGGATAGTCGGCCGCGATCAGATACTGCTGGATCGAGCCGCCCGAGCAGCCGACGCCGATCGTGTAGCGAATCGAGCCGTACCTCTCGGCGATGTGCTCCTTCAGCATCATCAGCGCTTCCGCCGAGACGACGTCGTTCGCGTTGTTGCCGCGGATGTTGAGGTTGTTGTTCGCGACCAGGAACCCGCGCGAGAGCGCGAGGTCGATGAGGTCGCTCGACGGCGCACCGTTCGTGTGCCACGGCGCGGTGCCGCCGCCGAACTGGTACAGGACCTTGTGGTTCCAGCCCGGCTGCGACGCCCACGGTGCCCAGCTGCCCGCCGGATTCGCGAGCACTGCCACGTCGTAGAGCCCGCGATCCATCGCACCGCGCTCGACGCGGACGATGTACGGCACCGACACGCCCCGGTCGGTCGTCGTCATTGCGACCGACGCCGCCGGAACCGCGGCGGTGTACGGCTTGAACGTGTGCGAGACGGCGTCCATGTACTGGAACGTGATGAGCGGCGCGCCGTCACATTGTGCGTTCGTCGGCACCGGGAAGCCGGCGACGGTCTTGCAGATCCACGGCTGCACCTGCGCGCCGGCGAAGATCGGGCCGCCGCTCGGGTGATTCGTGACGGTGAGATGGACGGTTGGACCGTTGCGCATCGTCGCCATCAAGTCGTTCGCGCCGTTCGCGAGACCGGTGACGACGCCTTCGTACGAGCCGTTCGCGCGGACGGCGAACGCCGACGTGACGTCCCGGCCGTCGACGCTGACGCGAACCGTCGACGGGTCGACGCGTCCGGGAAGCACGACCTGCACGAGCGCGTCGCCGCCCGAGATGAGGTCGGCGCGGTTGGAGAGGACGTTCAGCTCCGGCAAGCCCCCGTTCGAGCCGCTGCTCGTCGTCATTGCGCCGGCGCCCGGGATGAGCACGAGCGCGGCGAGAGCGAAGAGGACGAGGCTGCCGCGAATGGGCGAGCCCCTGCGGTGACCCTGCATGCGTTTCTCCCCTCGTGAGAAGGCTGTCGCCGCGATTCTGACATCGGAGAGGCCGCAACACCGAGCGGACTATCCTGGCCTCGATGCGCGTCCTGATCGTCCGTCATGCCGAGGCCGGGCCCGGCAGCCCGGACGACCTCCGCACCCTGACGACAGCGGGACGCGAGCGGGCCCGCGGCCTCGGCCGGCGTCTCCGCGAGCAGGGCTTCGAGCCGGACGCCGTCCTCTCGAGCCCGTTGCTGCGGGCGCGTGAGACCGCGGCCGCGCTCGCGCTCGGCGAGCCGGAGGCGGACGAGCGGCTCGCCCCGGGCGCGACGCCCGACGACATTCGCGAAGCCGTGCTCGAACGCGGCGAGACGGTCATCGTCGTCGGCCACCAGCCCGATTGCGGCCACGCGGTCGCCGCGTTCACGAACGGGCCCGAGCCGCCGTTTCCGACGTGCGGCCACGTGCTCGTCGAGCTGGACACTGCGTGAAGGCGATCTCCGTCCGCGGCCTGCGGAAGTCCTACGGCACACTCGCAGCGGTTCAGGGCGTCGACTTCGAGATCGAGCAGGGCGAGGTGTTCGGCCTGCTCGGCCCAAACGGCGCCGGCAAGACGACGACTGTCGAGATCCTCGAGGGGTACCGAACCCGCGACGCGGGCGAGGTGACCGTCCTGGGACACGACCCGCAGAAGCCGGGCCGCGAGTTCCGGCAGCGGATCGGGGTCGTGCTCCAGCAGTCGGAGCTCTGGCCGAACCTCACGGTGCGTGAGACGCACAAGATCTTCGCGGGGTACTACGAGCAACCGCGCGACGTCGACGAGGTGATCGAGCTCGTCGGGCTCGGCGAGAAGCGCGACGCGCGCGTGAAGACGCTCTCGGGCGGACAGAAGCGGCGGCTCGACCTCGGCGTCGCGCTCGTCGGCGATCCCGATCTCGTTTTTCTCGACGAGCCGACAACGGGGTTCGATCCGGCGGCGCGGCGCGCGGCGTGGGAGATGATCCGCTCGCTGCGGTCGCTCGGCAAGACCGTGCTGCTGACGACGCACTACCTCGACGAGGCGGAGCAGCTCGCGGATCGCGTCGCGGTGATGCGCGACGGGGTGATCGTGAAGATCGGAAGGCCGCGCGAGCTGACGACCGCCGGCCTCGAAGTGGAGATCCGCTACCGCCGGGACAGCGAGGAGATCGTCATCCGGACGAGCGAGCCGACGCGCGTCCTGCACCAGCTGACGTCGGAGGCGCTGGCGCGCGGCGAGGAGCTCGAGCGGCTCGAGGTGCGGCGCCCGACACTCGAAGAGGTCTATCTCTCGCTGCTCGACGGCGAGGCGGAAGCCGAATGAGGGTCTTCGTGCACGAGCTGCGCGCGCAGCAACTCGCGTTCTGGCGGAGCAAGGAGGCGGCGCTCTTCATCTTCCTGTTCCCGCTGCTCCTGTTCGTGCTGCTCGGCTCCGTCTACAGCGGGAAGATCTACGGGGTGCCGGCGGCGCAGGCGCTCCTCGCCGGCCTCATCGGGTACGGGTGCGCGAACACGGCGTTCGCGGGTCTCGCGATCCAGCTCGTCGTGCGCCGCGAGCTCGGGATCCTGAAACGGCTGCGCGCGACGCCGCTGCCCGCAGCGACGTACATCGCCGCGATGCTCGCCTCGACGCTGATCGTCTTCGCGATCCAAACGGTGGCGCTCTTCGTCATTGGCCGCGTCGCGTACGGAACGCCGTTCCCGACCGCGATCGGCTCGCTGATCCTCGCGGTCATTCTCGGCGCCGCGGTGTTCGCGGCGCTCGGCGTTGCGACGGCTTCTCTGATCCGCTCCGCGGAGGGCTCGTCCGCGGTCGTCAACTTCATCCTGCTGCCGATGGCGTTTCTCACCGGCTCGTTCGGCCCGACCCATCACTATCCCGCGTTCTTGCAGGCGATCGGCGACGTTCTGCCGTTGAAGTACTTCATCGAGATCATCAATGCCGTCTATCTGCGGGGCGCGGGTATTTGGACAAAACCGGCTGCAATTGGGGTTCTCGTGGCCTGGGGCGCATCCGGATTGGTCGTTTCCGCGTTGAAGTTCCGATGGGAACCGCGAGAGGGATAACCGAACCGACGCTCGTGTTCCGCGTGCGCGAGCAAGAACAGCCCGCGCTCGAGGTGCGGGTGAACTTCGGCGTCTTCGCCGGGCGCAACGCGACGCAGGCCGAGATCGACGACCTTGCGCGCACGCTGAACGACGTGGTCGAGTCGTTCTCGATCGTCGCCGAAGAGCGCCACGAGTTCGGAGGCTCGATCGAGACATCGGTGCGGCAGATCGTGATCGAGATCGACGGCGACAACGTCGGCGAGGACATCGACGTCCTGTGCGAGCGCATCGTCGCTCGAGCCGAACAGTGGGCGTCGGACTCGATCCGCGAGCGCTCCGATCTCGGCGATCTCGGCTCCGAGCTCTAGCGCACGCCCGCGGCGGTCAGTGCAAAGCGCGTGAGCGAGCTCGGCATGCGCTGCGCCCGCTTGATCGTCGCGGTCAGCGCGTCGACGAAGTAGTCGATGTCCTCGTCGGTGACGACGAGCGGCGGCAGGATCTTGATCACGGCGAGCTTGTGCGCGGCGACCTGGCTGAGGATGCGGTGCTTCGAGAAGAGCGGCGCGACGACGAGCTGCGCGAAGAGGCCGGGCTGCATCCGCTCGATCAAGCGCCACGACATGCTGCCGGACTCCGGCTCCCCGAACTCGATCGCCCACATCAGCCCGAGCCCGCGCACGTCGTGCACGACCTTGAACTCGTCGACAAGCGTGCGGGTCTCGTTGAGGAGCTTCTCGCCGAGACGCGCAGCGTGCTCGATGAGGTTCTGCTCGTCGAGCTCGTGCAGCGTCGCGAGGCCGGCGGCCATCGCGAGCTCGTTCGGCGCGAACGTCGAGCCGTGCGAGACGGCGTGCTCCATCGAGTCGTAGACCGCCTCGTGCACGGCGCGTGACATCATGAGCGCGCCGACGGGCACGTAGCCGCCCGACAGCGACTTCGCGACCGGCACGAGATCGGGCTCGAGGCCCCAGTGCTCGAACGCGAAGAGCTTGCCGGTGCGGCCGAAGCCGGTCTGCACCTCGTCGACGCAGAAGAGCGTCCCGTACTTCCGGCAGAGCGCCTGCGCGCCCTCGAGATAGCCCTCGGGCGGCAGCGTGCAGCCCTTCCCCTGGATCGGCTCGACGAGGAAAAGGGCGACGTCCTCGCTCTGAAGCTGCCGCTCGAGCGCGTCGAGGTCGCCGAAGGGCACGCGGTCGAAGCCCGGGAGGAGAGGCTGGAAGCGCGACGTGAAGACGTCGTTCCCGTTCGCGGAGAGCGAGCCGAGCGTCAGCCCGTGAAAGCCACTCTCGGCAGAGAGGACCCGCGTGCGCTTCGTCGCGGCGCGGCCGAGCTTCAGCGCCGCCTCGACGGCTTCCGTGCCGGAGCTCGTGAAGAGCACGCGTTCGAGCCGCGCCGGCGTGCGCTCGAGGAGCGCCTCCGCGAGCAGGCCGGGCAGCGCCGTGACGCCGAGCTGCACCGAGCCGGGCGTCTCGAGCTCGAGGGCGTCGATGAGTGCCACGCGGATGCGCGGGTTGTTGCGGCCGACGTTGTACATCCCGAAGCCGCCGAGCATGTCGAGGTAGCGGTTGCCCTCGTCGTCGAACAGATAGGCGCCGTCGGCGCGCGACCAGGTGCGGTCGAAGCCGATCGTGCGGAGCACGCGCACGAATTGCGGGTTGATCGTGCGAGCCCAACGCGCGTGGTCGTCGCCGCCGGCGGCGAGCAGTCCCTTCAGGTCGACCGCGCCCACGGCGGGAATGTACCTCCGGGCTACGCGATGGCGGCCCGGATCGAGAGCTCGGGGCCCTCGAGCCGGATGTCGAGCACGTTCGAGGTGCGGCGAAGGAGCGCGACGGCGGCGGGGTTGTCGCTCGAGGCGAGTGCGGTGATCTCGCGGATGCCGGACGCGCGGGCGTCGGCGATCAACTCGGCGGCGAGCGTCGAGCCGATGCCGCGGTGCTGGTATTCGTCGACGACGGCGAACGCGATCTCGGCACTGTCGCCCTTGCGGACGAGACGCGCGATCGCGACGGGCTGCGGGTCGTCTTCGACGTACGCGACGAGTGCGTGGTGGCTGTGGTCGGCCGCGGCCAGCTGGCGGAGCTCGGTGCGGGTCAGGCACGGCTTCGGCCCGTTGAAGCGGGCCCGGCGGGACTGCTCGCCGAGCCGCTCGAACACCGCGACGACCGTCCGGACGTCGCCGTGGCGGAGGGGCCTCACGAGGAGGGTCGGGCCGTGCTTCGGCTTGAGAACGCGGGTATGCATGAGTCAGTTGGAAAAACCTACTAAAGAGAGTTGGAAAAGTCAACCCTCTCTGGCATACTGCGTCCGCCCCGTGTCGGATTCGCTCCCTCGTCCCTGCTCGATCGCCTCGGCGCTCACCTTCCTCGGTGAGAAGTGGGCGCTCCTCGTCATCCGCGAGCTCGCCCTCGGCGTGCACCGGTTCGACGAGATCCAGCGGAACACGGGCGCGCCGCGCGACATCCTCGCGAGCCGGCTCCGCCGCCTCGAAGCGTCGGGCGTGCTCGAGAAGCGCCAGTACCAGGAGCGGCCCGCGCGGTTCGGCTACCACCTGACCGAGGCCGGCGGCGAGCTCCGGCCAATTTTGCTCAGCCTCGCCCAGTGGGGCGACCGGTGGGCATCGCCCCCGCAGGTGACCCACTGGGTGCACACGTGCGGTGAGGAGGCCGAGGTCGTGCACACCTGCCGCGCCTGCGGCGAGGCGATCACGGGCTACGACCTGCAGGCCCGGTACGTCACCGCGGCGCTCGCCGACTCGGCGACGTAAGCCCTCGCCACGGCGGTTTGCCGCCGTGAAGGCCGGGAATCGGTCTCGGCGATGACGGATCGGATCGTTGATCCATGGGGGACGCGTACTCCGTACCCGCAAGGTGGAGATTGGCCGGTTCGCGTGGACGAGAACGCGGACGGGCCGGTCGAGGAGTGGGTGCAATCGGCGTGCGTGCTGTGCTCGCACGGCTGCGCGCTCGACATCGGCGTCCGTGACGGCCGCATCGTGGGCGTGCGCGGCCGCGGCGGGGATCGCGTCAACCGCGGCCGGCTCGGGCCGAAGGGCCTGTACGGCTGGCAGGCCAACAATTCGCCCGATCGGCTGCTGCACCCGCTTGTGCGCCGCGACGGCGAGTTGCAGGAGGCGAGCTGGGACGAGGCGATGAGCCTGGTCGCCGAGCGCTCCCGCGAGCTGCTCGCGACGAAGGGCGGCGGCGCGCTCGGGTTCTACACGAGTGGACAGCTCTTCATCGAGGACTACTACACGCTGGCGCTCATTGCCCGCGGGGGAATCGGCACCAACCACCTCGATGGCAACACGCGCCTATGCACGGCGACCGCGGGGCAGTCGTTGAAGGAGACGTTCGGCTGCGATGGCCAGCCCGGCGGGGTCCACGACATCGAGTACTGCGACACGATCCTGCACGTCGGGATCAACACGGCGGAGACGCAGACGGTTCTTTGGATGCACGAGCTCGATCGGCTGCGCGGCCCCGACCCGCCGCGCTCGATCGTGATCGACCCGCGCGAGACGGAGTCGGCGCGCGAGGCGGAGGTTCATCTGGCAATCAAGCCCGGAACGAATCTCGCCGTCCTGAACGGGCTCGCTCAGCAACTGATCGCGAACGATCGCATCGACAGCGAGTTCGTGAACCGGCACACGATCGGCTTCGACGCACTCGAGCAGACCGTTTCGGAGTACACACCCGAGCGCGTCGCGGAAATCTGCGGCGTCGCCGCCGGCGACGTACGCCGCGCCGCGGAGATTCTCGGCGCGGCCGAGCACCTGCTCACGTTCGTCCTGCAAGGCGTCTACCAGTCGCATCAGGCGACTGCGTCCGCCTGCGCAGCCACCAACATCAACCTCCTCCGCGGGATGATCGGGAAGCCCGGCTCGGGCATCCTGCAGATGAACGGCCAGCCCACCGCGCAGAACACGCGCGAGACAGGTTGCAACGGCGATCTCCCCGCGTTTCGCAACTGGCAGAACGAGACGCACGTTGCCGAGCTCGCCGAGCTGTGGAACGTCGAGCCGCTGCAGATTCCCCACTGGGGTCCGCCGACGCACGCGATGGAGATCTTCCGCTATGCGGAACAGGGCTCGATCGAGTTCCTGTGGGTGAGCGGAACGAACCCTGCGGTCTCGCTGCCGGAGCTCCACCGGATTCGGTCGATCCTCTCTCGTGACGGGCTCTTCCTGGTCGTCTCCGACGCATTCCTGACCGAGACCGCCCGGCTGGCCGACGTCGTTCTTCCCGCGGCGATCTGGGGCGAGAAGACGGGGACGTTCACGAACACCGACCGCACCGTTCATCTGTCCGAGCAGGCGGTCGGGCCGCCCGGTGAGACGCGCCCTGACATGGAGATCTTCCTCGACTACGCACGCCGGCTCGATCTGCGCGACAAGGACGGACAGCCGCTCGTGAAGTGGTCGACACCGGAGGAGTGCTTCGAGGCCTGGAAGGAGTGCACGCGCGGCAGGCCGTGCGACTACACGGGGTTGAGCTACGACAAGCTGCGTGGCGGCAGCGGTATCCAGTGGCCGTGCAACGACGAGGCGCCCGAGGGGACGGAGCGGCTCTACGCGGACCTGATGTTTCCGACGTTCCCGGAGATCTGCGAGGACTACGGACACGATCTCCAGACGGGAGCCACGTCATCGGAAGCGGAGTTCAAGGCGCTGAGCCCGCAAGGACGGGCGATCCTGAAGGCGGCGGAGTGGACGCCGCCGCACGAATGGGCGCGCGACGAGTATCCGTTCACGCTTACTACCGGCCGCTCTGTCTACCACTTCCACACGCGCACGAAGACGGGCAGGGCGCCCGAGTTGCAGGCTGCCGCGCCCGACGCGTGGGTCGAGTTGTGCGCTGCTGATGCCGAGCGGCTCGGTGTCGCGGACGGCGACCTGCTGCGGGTCTCGTCCCCGCGCGGAACGGTCGAAGTGCCTGCGCGGATCGGCCAACTGCGGGAGGGGGTGGTCTTCGTCCCGTTCCATTACGGCTACTGGGACACCGGTGACGACGCCGGCCCCGACGGGCGTCCACGCGCAGCGAACGAGCTGACGATGACGATCTGGGATCCGGTCTCTAAGCAGCCGCAGCTGAAGACCGCGGCGGTGAAGGTCGAGAGAGTCACGTGAAGATCGGACCGCTTCTCGCCCATCTCCGCGAGCTCGAGAAAGCGTTGGCGGCGGAGCTACGCGCGGCGGCCGAACGTCACCGTGACGAGCACGATGTCTACCACCAGTGCCACACCTTCGCGCTGGCGGCAGACAAGCGCGTCCAACGACTCGAGCCGCTCGCAGGACGGTACGACCGACGGTCCGAGTGGACAACGGCGGTCGGAGACGGCAGCGACGACCTGCTGCTGGAGCTGCGAACGCTCTACCTGCGCGCGCAGGAGGTTGCGACCACCTGGACGATGGCCGCGCAAGCGGCGAAAGCACTTCGAGACCGAGACCTGCTGACGCTCGCGACGGAGTGCCAGCCAGAGCCCGAGGTGCAGGCGAAATGGTTCACGACCAGGATCAAGGTTGGCGCCCCCCAGGCGATGGTGCTGGGATGACCGAGACGCGCGCCCCGGGAACCGCCCGTGACGAGCTCGCGCCACGCACGGTCGTCACACTACGACCGATCGCCGGGCCGCTCGCACTCGGCTTCTTCGGGCTGGCCGCGGCGACGTTCGTCATGTCAGGGCTCCAACTCGGATGGGTCGAACCGGCCGAGGGAAGACAGGTCGCCCTCTGCATCCTCGCCTTCACCGTCCCGCTGCAATTCACGGCGTCGCTCTTCGGATTCCTCGCCCGTGACGGCGTGGCCGCGACCGGTATGGGTCTCCTGAGCGGCATCTGGGCGGCGACAGCGCTCGTCACGTTTACCGGCGAGCCCGGCTCGACGAGCGACGCTCTCGGGCTCTTCCTCCTCGTCGCGGGCCTCGCGATGTGGGCGCCCGCCTTCTCTGCCGTCCCCTCGAAGCTCGTTCCGGCGCTCGTCCTCGCAACGGCGGGCCTTCGCTTCATCGTCACCGGCCTCTACCAGCTGACGTCGAACCACGGCTGGAAGGACACGGCAGGCGCGATCGGGCTCCTCCTCGCAGCGTTCGCGATCTACGCGGCATACGCGGCGGAGTTCGAGGACGTGCTCAAACGACCGGTCCTCCCGCTCGGACGCCGCGGCAAGGGTGAACGAGCGGTGCACGGCAGCTACGCAGAACAGATCGCGAACGTCGCGCACGAGCCGGGCGTGCGTCAACAGCTCTAGGCCCCGCCGGGGCTGTTTGCGTCGCAGCGGCCGTGGAATGACTCGCGCGTATGAAGGACGCACTTCTCGTCATAGACGTCTTCAACGACTTCGACCACGAAGACGGCGACGCGCTGCTGGCCTCGTTCCGGCAACGCGTTGGGGCGATGATCGATGCGATCGCCGCGGCCCGCGCGGCGGAGATCCCGATCGTGTACGTCAATGATCAACGAGGCCGCTGGGACGCGGACGCTCCAGGACTTGTACGCGAAACGCTGTCCAAGGAAGGAGCCGGCGGCATCCTTGCTCCGCTGGTGCCCCAACCCGGCGACTTCTTCGTTCTCAAGCCGCGATATTCAGCGTTCGACTACACGCCGCTCGTGCTGCTGCTGCAGCAACTTCAAGTCGAGCGAATCCTCCTCATCGGCGCAGCGACCGAAGGATGCATCGTCCAAACAGGAATCGATGCGCGTGAACTGGGCCTCAAGGTGACAGTCCTTGCAGATGCATGCGCGACAAACGATCCCGCTCTCGCCGAGCTGGCGCTCCGTTACGCGGAAGCGGTCGGCGGGATGCGGATCAGCGGCGACCTATTGCCCACCGCGACGGCTTAGCCCGATTTCTTCACGAAGCTCATGCTGCCGCTCGACTCGAGCACGCACCACCTCACCTCGTCGAGCGACTCGATGCCCTGGCCGCGCATCTCCTCTTCGAGGTCGTCGATGTTCAGTCGTTCATCCTTCAGATTCTTCGCGACCGGGTTTCCGTCCTCGACGAGGATCAGGGGCACGCCCTCGATCACCCGCTGGGCGAACGGCCACTTGAACACGATGAACGACGTCGCGACGGTCAACATTGCGATCGTCGCGACGGCAAGGAAGATTCCCGTGACGGAGTAGTCCGACTGCGTGACGCCATTTTGGATCAGGTCGCCCATGACAACGAGCAGGACGAGGTCGGTCGGGCCGAGTGAGGAGAGCTCGCGGCGGCCGACGATTCTCAGCATGAAGACGATGAAGACGTACGCGACAGCTGCCCTGAGGACGATGTCCATGATCTACGGGAAGATGGTGATGTCGCGGTGGACCGTGGTGATGAGCTTCGCGCCGTCGTAGAGCCACACGTTCTGCGCTCGGTGGCCCATGTTCGTCGGGTTCACCTGCAAGGAGAGCCAGAACGTCAGGTGCCTTCCGGCAGGAATGTGCCCGAAGCCAAAGTTCGGCTTGCCGTCGGTCGAGCCTGCGGTGAGTGGCTGAGGCGTGAGGCCGTTCACGGTGTAGCCCTCCGCCCAGCCCGGGCTGAGGACCAGCGTTGCCCGCTTGAGATCGCGACTGGCGTCGATTCGAAAGCGCGCTGCATAGACAAGACCGCTGCGCGCATGCGTCGGGGCGTAGACCGTGAGCGCGGCAGCCGCCCCGCCGGCGGAGATGGTTGCGGGCCGTTGCCCGAACGTGTTCGCGAGTCCGAGAACGATGATCGCACCCGGGAGCAAGAGCAACCCCCTGCGTAGCCAGACGGACTGCCACCAGTTTTCGCGGTCGCGATTTGTCTTGAAGGTCAGGCCCTGCGGGGCGGAGGCCATGAGCCCTGGTTTCGATCGCAGACCCGCCATCCCTTCCACGCCAACTGCGGCGACTCTGGGCCGCGGTGACAACCACGGCAGCTCGCTTGCGGCGTAGCGGATACGGAGGCGCGCCGCCACTCTCTTTTACACTGGCTCTGCGCCCCCGTAGCTCAGTGGATAGAGCAGCGGTTTCCTAAACCGCGTGCACAAGTTCGATTCTTGTCGGGGGCATCGTAGGAACGGTGTGCGGCGCCACGGCTGCGGGTACGTAAAACGCACGATTAGGACTCGACTCGCACTCAGCGCATCGGCTTTCCTCGTTCTCGCGCTTCTCGTCGCGGCGTCGGCGCTCGCGCGGGCAAGCGTTCGCACGCTGCGCTTCTCGTACCACTCGCACGCGGGCACTCTGCGCACGGCCTATCTCGTTCTGCCCGCCTGGTACGGGCCTGACCGCCACCCGCCCATCCCGCTCGTCATCTCACCGCACGGTCGCGGCGTCGACGGCGCGTACAACCTTCGCTTCTGGGGCCCTCTGCCTGCGGCGGGTCCGTTCGCGGTCGTCTCTCCCGACGGGCAAGGACGCAGGCTGCCGCTCTACTCATGGGGCTACCTCGGTCAGATCGACGACCTCGCGCAGATGGCGTCGCATGCGCAAGTTGCGTTCGCGTGGCTCACGGTAGACCCGCGCCGCATCTACGCGATCGGCGACAGCATGGGCGGCCAGGAGGTGCTGCTGCTCGCGGCCCGCCGCGACATTCACCTCGCAGGGATCGTCGCCTTCGATCCGGTGACCGACATGGCCGCGCGCTACCAGAAGTGGTTCGTCACGCCCGGGGAGATGCGACTGCCTGCGCGGGCACGGCGCGAGTTCGGCGGCACGCCCTCTCAGGTGCCGCGGGCCTACGCGGCGCGCAGCCCGGCATCGTTCCTGCCTGCAATCGCAAGCAGCGGGGTCCCGCTCCAGCTCTGGTGGAGTCACCGCGACGCCGTCGTCACCGACCAGGCCCGGGAGACGGGCGCCTTCTACCGCCGGCTCGTGACGCGCGCGCCGCGGGCACCCGTGCAGGAGATCGTCGGCTACTGGCAGCACGCCCACGAGATGCATCCCGAGACGCAGCTGCGAGCTGCGCTGGCCTGCTTCGGTCTCGTTTCCGGCACTGGGCTGCGCGTGCCCGCGTACGTCGAGCCCGAGGGCCGCGGCGGGCCGATCGAGGAGCTGCCGCCCGAGCGCGCGCGCGCGCCGGTGCCGTTCAGCCGGGCATTCTGCGGTCGTTCGACGCGCTGATACTCCCGAGCGCGAACCGCGCGGACGCGCAGCGTTTCGCGGCCCGACGCCGGAGAACAAGCGCCGGCTGACGCTGCTAGCCTTTATCCCGCGGTTTCGTAAACCTCGAGCCGCCGACATGTCTCCCACAGGGTTGCGGGCCGACACGAGAAGCACCCGATCCTGGAGGAGGAGCCATGAGCAAACCAGCCACCGCGACAAAGGTCACGTTCGAGAACGGCGGCGACTTTCTCCGTGACACTCGCGCGGAGGTCGAGCAGTATCTGTCGGTCGGACATGCGCGCCTGCGCGGCGCGCTCGGGCTGTACTCGAAGGCTCCGGTCGCGGTCGGCCTGATCGTCCTCTCGTGGCTCGTGCTCGTCTTCGCACGGCCGGACGAGCTCGTCATCGGACTCTGTCTCGGCGGGCTCGCAGTCGGTGCGACACTTGTCGCCTTCTGCGTTCAGCACGATGCGAATCACGGCTCCTATTTCAAGAGCCGGCGCTACAATCACCTCGTCGGCTGGACGTCCGATTTGCTGCTCGGCTTCAGCAGCTACGCGTGGCGCGTGAAGCACAACGTCGCACATCACACGTACACGAACGTCGACGGCTACGACGACGACATCGCGAAGTCACCGCTCGCGCGCTTTGCGCCGATGCAACCGGCACGCTCCTGGTACCGCTTTCAGCACTACTACGTGTGGCCGCTCTATTCGCTGATGGGCCTCGCCTGGCAGACGGTCGGGGACATCAAGAGCTTTCGGGCCGGCCACGTCGGAACGAGTGCCCTTCGGTTCCCGTCGGGGTGGACGCGGATCGGCCTCGTGGGCGGCAAGGCGCTGTTCATCGGGTGGGCGTGGGTCGTGCCGATGCTCGTGTATCCATGGTGGGCGGTCGTCGTTGCGTACGTCGGGCTCAGCATGGTGACGAGCGTCGTGATGGCGACGACGTTCCAGCTTGCACACTGCGTCGAGGAGGCGGGCTTCGCCTCGCCGAGCGAGCTGATCGCGAGCAAGCGCGTGTGGGCCGTGCACGAGGTCGAGACGACCGTCGACTTCTGCCCGAAGAACAAGATCCTCACGTGGGCGCTCGGCGGTCTCAACTTCCAGATCGAGCATCATCTGTTCCCGCGGCTCCCGCATACGCTCTATCCGGAGATCGCGCCGATCGTCCAGCGCAACTGCCTGCGCTACGGCGTGCGCTACACCGTGCAGCCGTCGCTGCGGCTTGCGCTGCGGTCGCACTTTCGCCATCTGCGCGGTCTCGGCCGCGCGGGGCTCAAGGCCGAGCTGGAGATGGGCTGAGGGTTACCCGGCCTGCGGCTCGTGGTCCGGGACGGGACGCCGATGCTTGCCGGCGAGGGCGAGCACCTCGCCGATCCGCGAGGCGAGCGCGAACGGGTCGACCGGTTTCGTCACGTACGCGAGCGCGCCGAGCTCCTTGGCACGCGCCTCGTAAGCGCCGTTCTCCTCGCCGCTGAGAAAGACAAGCGGAATCCGGCTGGTGCGCCGGTCGCGGCGGAGAGCCTCGGCCAGGCCGAAGCCGTCGAGCTGCGGCATGCTGATATCGGTGAGAACGAGGTCGGGCTTCTCGGCGCGTGCCCTCGCAAGCGCAGTGACGCCGTCGGCGGCTTCGAGCACAACGAGCCCTTCACGCTCCAGGTTGATCGTGCAGAGCAACCGCATCGCGGGATCGTCATCGACGATCAATACGCGCGCGGCGACTCCCGGTGCTGCAGCAGAGGCTCTGATCTCCATCGTCGATCCTCTCTCGCAAATAAGCGCAACCTGCTCGCCGACCGGGCTGCTGTGGTCGGCCAACTGCTCTGCCTGCATGCTGAGGCGGATCGTGCAGGGCCGGCGTCTTCGCCCCCGCGAGATACATCGCCGCTGCCGTTTGTCTACGGCCCGGTACGCCGACCATAGCGCCGACCGATCGGAGAGACAAGCGTTGCACCGGCTGAAACCGCGCAGGCAGCGCTAGAATCCGTGCTGGTTGTCAGCTTCCGCCGCGAAAGACGACGCATGACGATGTTGGAAAACGAGGGCGCGAACCTCCGCATCCTGATTGCGAACGAGCGCCGCGACCGACTCGAGCTCCTCGCCCGGGTCGTCACGGGCCTTGGTCACGAGGTGATCGCGCGCGAGATCGACGTACGGGAGGTCGCCGCCGTCACGGCGCGCGAGCAGCCCGACGTCGCGCTCGTCGGGCTCGGGATCTCCTCCGACCATGCGCTCGACCTGATCTCCGAGATCGTGCGCGAGGCCTTTTGCCCGGTGATCGCCCTGCTCTCGACGAAGGACCCGGCGTACGTCCACGAAGCGGCGAAACGCGGCGTTTTCGCCTATATCGTCGACACGACGCCCGAGGAGTTGCAGAGCACGCTCGACATCACGCTCCAGCGCTTCACCGAGTACCACAACTTGAAGGGCGCTTTCGCTCGGCGTGCAGTGATCGAGCAGGCAAAGGGAATCCTGATGGCGCGCCACGGAATCAACGCCGACAAGGCATTCGACCTGCTGCGGCAGCACTCCCAGCACAACGGAAACAAGCTCGCAGACGTCGCATCGGCGATCGTCGGCAGCCACCAATTGCTCATGCCGGCGCCGGAGCCGCTCGGCGCAGGCTGACGACCCGTCGTCAGGCGATGGAGACGACGCCGACCGGCGCGTCGCCGGGCCCCGCGTCGTCGGGCTGCGCATGCACGACAGCTGTCGCGACCTGATTCTTGCCGCTGCGCTTCGCCTGGTAGAGGGCGGCGTCGGCGGCAGCGACGAGAGCATCGAGGCTCGCGTACATCGGGAATTCGGCGACGCCGAAGCTCATCGTCACGTGAGCGAGCATTCCGGCGGGGCTCGGGCTCTCGACCGCCGCCACGGCCTGCCGCATGCGCTCGGCGGAGCGGCGGGCGTCGGCAAGCCTCGCGCCGGGCAGAACGACCGCGAACTCCTCGCCGCCGTAGCGCGCTGCGAGGTCGAGCTCTCGAATCGAGCCCGAGAGTGCGGCCGCGGCGGCGCGAATGATGTTGTCGCCGGTCTGGTGGCCGTAACCGTCGTTGATCAGCTTGAAGTCGTCGATATCGGCGATCACGAGCGAGACGCTCGTGCCGTTCTCGAGCGCGCGCGCCAGCTCGCTCTCGAGCCGTTCGGTCAGGCCGCGCCTGTTCGCGAGCCCGGTGAGCGCGTCCGTCTGCACCTGCTTGCTCAGGTGCGCCACTTCGCCGACGACCTGCGCAATCGGCCGCGCGAGCCTGGTCGCGAGGCCGCCCGCGAGGGCGAGCGTCACCGCGGCCGCAAGATAGACGAGTCGCCTGTACCGCTCAGAGAGCGCGTCGATCGCCGACACGGGCTCGACGGCCATCACCGCTGCGTGCGGGAGTGCGAGCGGTGACCTCTGCGCTGCAAAGGCAACGCCGCCGAAAACCGCCCGGCCGCCGCTCAGCTGCGGGCGCGCGCCGATCGGCCCACCGGCGACGACGCGACCGTTGTACAGGAGCATCAGCGATCCATGGGTCGGCAGCGAGGTCCCCTCATGGAGCAGCGCCAGGACGTCCTTGCCGAGCGGAAGCGCGACGGTGATCGTCGCGAGGACGCTCGTGCCATCCCTGATCGTCGCAGTCGTCGCGATGCGCGGCCGCGGCACGAGCACGCCGACGAAGTGTCCGGAAAGCGCGATCCGCGCGTGATGGGTCGCCGCGATGCGCTGCAACTCGGCGCCGTTACTCGTCACGACCGCACGCTGCAACTCGAGCGACGTCGCCAGCTGGCTCGCCTGAACGCGCAGAGTGGAGCGCAGCGTGCCGAAGCTCGACGCACTCACGCGCGCACCCCCGGCGAGCGCGGTCGAGTTCTGCTCCCACTGGCTGCGATGTGCGTTGCGGACGAGCGTCACGGCAACGGCTGTCGTCAGCGCCGCCGTGAGCAGGAAAAGCATGACGGCGTACCGGGTGACCGGCAGCCTGTCGGCGTGCTCTTTGTATGACCGCAGAGTTGTCATCGTGTGCCGATCGTTGCGAACCGGTGATTTCTCATCGGCGTCGCCGGTCGCCCGGGCGTCCCCCGTGCGGGGGTCTTAGGGAAGATTTGACTAGCCCGGAGTGTGATTCTTCACCTGGAAGACCTGCTGGACCTGCGGCGCCGAAAGCCAGTTCGCATCGCCGGACTGGTTGGCGTAGATGATGCAGGTGCCGCGGTTGCCCACGAACGACACGGTCGAGCCGGAGACCGAGCAGATGCCGGCGCTCGACGGGTCGGTCGTGAAGACCACCGCGAGGCCGGAGCTCGACGTCGCCGTGACCGTGTAGGGCGGGTCGAACTTGTCCGCGCTCGGCGGCGTCGAGGTGAACGTGATCGTCTGCGAGCCACGGCCGACCGTGAACGACTGTTGCACCTGCGCCGCCTGATACGTCCCGTTGCCTGCCTGACTCGCCGTGATCACGCACGTGCCGGCGCCGATGAGCGAGACCGTAGCGCCGGAGACGGTGCACACGCCGGCGCTACCCGTGAACGACACCGCGAGGCCCGACGATGCGGTCGCCGCAACCGTGTACGTGCCGCCGCCGCCGACGACGGCGCTTCCGGGCGGCGTCGACGTGAACGCGATCGTCTGCGGCCGGAGGCTGACGGTGAACGACTGCTGTACCTGCGGCGCCGCGAGATAGCTCGCGTTGCCGGCCTGGTTCGCGTTGATCGTGCAGGTCCCGGCGCCGACGAGCGTAACCGTGCTGCCCGCGAGGTTGCAGACTCCGGCGCTCGCGGCTGCGCGGGCGAAGGTGACAGCCAGGCCGGAGCTCGCCGTCGCCGTCACGGTGTACGACGGCCCGCCGACGACGGCTCCTGCCGGCGCGGTTGACGTGAACTGGATCGTCTGCACGCTCTGCGACGGCGCGGGGTTCGTGACGGCGAACGACTGCTGCGCCTGCGGCGCCGCCTGGTAGCTGCCGTTACCGGCCTGGTTCGCGCGGATCGTGCAGGTGCCCGCGCCGGTGAACGAGACGACCGACCCGGACAGGCTGCAGACCCCGGCGCTGGCGGGCGCGATCGTCAGCGAGACCGCGAGGCCCGAGCTTGCGCTTGCCGAGACCGTGTAGGTCGCGCCGCCGACGGTGGCGCCGCCGGGCGGGCTCGACGTGAAGCTGATCGTCTGGCTCGCCAGGCCGACGCCGACCGACTGCTGCACCTGCGCTGCCGCCTGATAGCTCGCGTTACCGGCCTGGTTCGCGTCGATCGTGCAGGTGCCGGTGCCGGTGAACGACACGGCCGATCCTGCGATCGTGCAGACGCCGACGCTTGCCGCGTCGATCGTGAACGTGACCGGCAGGCCCGAGCTCGCACTGGCGGAGACCGTGTAGCCCGCGCCACCCACGGTGGCGGCGCCCGGTGCGGTCGACGTGAATGTGATCGTCTGCGTGCTCTGCGGCGGCGGCGGGCTCGTCACCGTGAAGGACTGCTGCACCTGGGGCGCCGCCTGATAGGTGCCGTTGCCGCTCTGGTCGGCCTTGATCGCGCAAGTCCCGGCACCGGCAAACGACACCGTCGAGCCGCTCAGCGTGCACACGCCGGAACTCCCCGGTGCGATCGTGAACGTCACCACGCCGCCGGAGCCGGACGTCGCGGAGACGGTGTATGTCGCACCGCCGACGGTCGCAGCGCCGGGCGGCGACGACGTGAAGCTGATCGTCTGCGGCACGAGACCGACCGTGAACGACTGCTGCACCTGCGGCGCCGCCAGGTAGCTCGCGCTACCCGCCTGGTTCGCGTCGATCGTGCACGTGCCCGCTCCGGTCATCGAGACCGTGGAGCCGACGACGGTGCAGACACCCGCGCTGCCGGCGTCGGCGGTGAACACGACAGCGAGACCGGAGCTCGCGGTCGCGGCAACCGTGTACGCCGCTCCGCCGACAACGGCTCCGGAAGGCGCCGAGGACGTGAACGCGATCGACTGCACGCTCGGCGCCGGAGGGCCGCCGATCGAGAATGACTGCTGCACCTGGGCTGCCGCCTGATGCCCGGCGTCGCCTGCCTGTTGCGCGTCGACGAGGCAGGTGCCCGTGCCGACGAGCGAGACGGAGGAGCCGGAGACGGCGCAGATGCCGGCGCTGCTCGCGTCGGCCGTGAACGTGACGGGCAGGCCCGAGGTCGCCGCCGCCGAGATCGTGTAGGCGGGATCGCCTGCCACCGCACCGACGGGCGGCGTGGAGGTGAAGCTGATCGTCTGCGGCGTCAGACCGACCGCAATCGATTGCTGCACCTGCGGTGCAGCGAGATAGCTCGCGTTGCCGGCCTGGTCGGCGTCGATCGTGCACGCGCCGGAGCCGACGAATGAGACGGTCGATCCGGACACCGTGCAAACGCCGGCGCTTCCCGGGTCGGCGCTGAACGTCACCGCGAGGCCGGAGCTCGCACTGGCGGATACCGTGTAGCTGCTGCCGCCCGCGGTTGCAGCGCCGGGCGCGGTCGACGTGAAGTCGATCGTCTGCGAGCTCGCGGACGGGGTCGAGATGGTGAACGACTGGTGCACCTGCGGTGCGGGCTGGTAGGTGCCGTTGCCGGACTGGTTCGCGTCGATCGTGCACGTCCCGGTCCCGATGAGCGTCACCGTCGACCCTGTCGCCGTGCAGACGCCTGCGCTTCCGGCCGCTGCGGAGAACGTCACACCGAGGCCGGAGGTCGCCGTCGCCGCCACGGTGTAGTCGGGATCGCCGACGACTGCGCCGACGGGAGGACCGGACGTGAAGCTGATCGTCTGCGACACGAGCGAGACGGAGAAGGCCTGCTGCGCCTGCGGCGCGGCCAGGTAGCTGCCGTCACCGGACTGGTTCGCGTCGATCGTGCACGTGCCGGCGCCGGTGAAAGAGACGGTGGTACCTGCGAGCGAGCAGACACCGGAGCTCCCAGCATCGATCGTGAACGCAACCGGCAGGCCCGAGCTCGCGGTGGCGGCGACGGTGTACGTCGCGCCGCCGATCGCCGCGCCGGATGGCGCCGTCGAGGCGAAGTTGATCGACTGCACGCTGAGCGACGGCGCTGCGACCGCGAACGACTGTTGCACCTGCGACGCCGCCTGGTACGTAGCGTTGCCCGACTGGTTCGCGTCGACGATGCACGTGCCGGCCCCGACGAGCGCGACGGTCGAGCCCGAGACGGTACAGACGCCCGCGCTCGCGGCGTCAGCGGTGAAGGTGACCGCGAGCCCGGAGCTCGCCGCGGCGGAGACCGCGTACGCGGGATCGCCCACGAGCGCGCCCGCGGGCGGTGTCGACCCGAAGCTGATCCCCTGGCCGACGAGGCCGACGGTGAACGACTGCTGCGCCTGCGGCGCCGCGAGATAGCTCGCATCGCCTGCTTGGTTCGCATCGATCGTGCAGGTGCCGGCGCCGAGGAACGCAACGGTGGCGCCCGAGACGGTGCAGACACCGGCGCTCGATACAGCCGGCGAGAATGCCACTGCGAGGCCGGAGCTCGCGGCGGCTGCCACCGTGTAGGCGACGCCTCCGACGACGGCTCCTGCCGGGGGCGTCGAGGTGAACTGGATCGACTGGACGCTCTGCGAGGGAGCGCCGGCGCCGACGGCGAACGATTGCTGGACGGTTGCCGGCCTGTGCGTCGGGCTGCCGAACTGATTCGCGTCGATCACGCAGATGCCGGCGCCGACGGCGACAACCGACGAGCCGGTGACGGTGCAGACACCGGCGCTCAAGGGATCGGCCGAGAAGACCACGGGCAGGCCCGAGCTCGAGGTCGCCGTGACGACATACGCCGGGTCGCCGACAGTGGTGATCGCCGGGGGTGTCGACGAGAACGTGATGCTCTGCGTGATGCGGCTGACGCTGAGGAGCTGCTGGGTCTGCGGCGCCGCGAGATAGGCACCGTCTCCCGGCTGGTCGGCGAAGATGCGGCACGTCCCCGAGCCCACGAACCAGACGACCCTGCCGGTGAGCGTGCACGCGCCGGCGCTACCAGGGGACGTGGAATAGGTCACGGGAAGCCCGGAGCTTGCAGCCGCGGAAACCATGTACGGCGCCCCGGTGACGACCGGTGCAGGCGGTGGCGTGGACGTGAATGAGATCGACTGCACGCTGAGCAACCGGATCCCGCTGTCGACCCAGAACGACTGTTGCACCCGCTGCGCGGCGCGATGGGCCGCGTCGCCGGGCTGGTCTGCGTCGATCGTGCACGTGCCCGTGCCGAGAAGCAGCACAGTGGCGCCGGCGACCGTGCAGACGCCGACGCTGCTCGCATCGGCGGTGAAGGCGACCGGGAGACCCGAGCTTGCCGTGGCGACGACCATGTAGGCGGGGCCGCCGGCGGTAGCGCCTGCCGGTGGAATCGACGCGAAGACGATCGTCTGGCCGACCGGCGCGGCGGGAGGCGCCGGGACGGGCGGGGCCGGGACAGGCGGCCGCGGCGCAGGAGGTGTCGTCACCGGGGGATGAACGACGGGCGGCACCGGGGCGCGCGGCACGACTTGCGGTGGCAGCGGATAGTCGATGCGTACGACCGGGGTAGACGACTGACGCGGTGCGGGCGGAGCGGGCGCGGGAGGCACGTCGAGAAGAGTGGTAACGCCGGTGTCGACCTTCACGACGAGCGGCGCGAACGCCGCCGCTGCTTGCGTGCTCGACAGCGCTGCGCCGAGCGAACCGTGCGCGTCGATGCCGAGCGCGCGCAGCGATGTGCGCAGCGATGCACTCGTCGGCCGGGAGCTCTGGTCGTCGATGCCGAGGAGCGCGCTCTGCAACGAGATCGAGACGCTCGCATCTGCATTGCTGCCGAGACCGGGAAGCAGATGCAAGCCCGGCGCCGCGAGGGCAACCCACAGCGTGCACGCAACGACAGCGGTGCACGATTGCGCAGCCGACACGAGCGCAGCACGACGCCGACCTGAGGTCGTCGACCTTTCGTCTTGCCGTCGCAGTTTCCGCTCGCCCATGGTGTTCCGCCGCAGTGGCGCACTCGGAACATCGACGGGAAACGGGTAGCCAACGTCCCCCGTCCGTGTACGGATCCGGTCGAATTCATAACTCTAAAGCTCAACTTGAGCTTTAGACAGGCTTCCGCATCGGCGTCTGCATTCCCGGCGCGATCACGACGGCCGGCGACGACGATGTGTTCGCCACGGTGAACGCGAGCGCGCCCGAACCGAGGTTCCAGCGCGTGTCTGCCGCAAGCACGTCGAGCGTGTAGCGGCCGTTCGGCAGGGTCGACGTGTCGAGCGAGTGCGCGAGCCAGAAGAGGTAGTGGCCGGGACGGTTCGCCTTGTTCTGGTAGGTGCCCGGGGCGTACAGCCAGCCGTACATGCCGGCCGGCATGAGCGCGAAGTGGAAGTCGATCGCGACCGTCCAGTCCGTGACCGCAGCGCCACTTCGCTCGAGGCGCCACCAGACGATCCCGGGCGTCAAGCGCGCGACCTGCCACGGCGGACGCGGCTTAACCGGTGGGATGTCGTAGATCTCCGACTCGACGTCGACCACTCCCGCAACGCCGTTTGTGTCGATCGCGCCTCCGTCGTTGCGGAGCATCGTGACCGATGCAACCGTCGGCGCGCTGCGGTCGCGAAACGGCGTCAACGCGCCACGTCGAAGTGGATTCCGATATTCGCCGCGGATGCTCTCAGCAAAGTGCACGTGCCCCCAACCCGGAAGCACGTGCCCGAGCAGCTGATGGATGCGAACGTGCTGCCCGGTTCGAACCTCTGGACGGATGTGCCAGTACCC
>Ga0307310_10000100_pt1 | contig 21869 bp, 21 predicted proteins | sample ER_DNA_197_FD_194502 | JGI IMG/M metagenome (GOLD analysis project Ga0307310, IMG submission 194502) | Bulk soil microbial communities from the East River watershed near Crested Butte, Colorado, United States - ER_DNA_197 | ecosystem: Environmental > Terrestrial > Soil > Floodplain | place...
GCCTCGGATCTGGAGAAGAAGCTCGGCCGCGTGCGCTATACCGCGGTGCGCCGGGCCCACAACGAGCTGGCCGACCGGCTCGTGAACGAGGCTCTGGACGCCGAAGCCTGAGGCTATACTGGCCGTCGTTCGCGGATGTAGCTCAGTTGGCTAGAGCGTCTGCTTGCCATGCAGAAGGTCGTGGGTTCGAGTCCCATCATCCGCTCTTCGTGAAGGCCCCGGAATGGGGCCTTTTTTGTTGCCGCGACTGACGGCGGGAGAGGCAGATTCGGCGCTTGGGTCAGCGCGTGGGTCAGCAAAAGCCTCCGCGTGTGCTCCAGGCCCCTAGTCGGCGCTGCGCGTGACCCCCGATCGGCGGGTGTCGGGGAGTCATGCTCGCGTAAGAAAGAACCCTCCCGGCGTTGACTCCGGTAATGCTCCGGCCGTACCGTGCCGCCCGTGGGTGTTCCCGAACCCCTCCCTGAGCAGCGTCGCTTCATCGAGCGCGACGCCACCGAGCATGCGCTTCTTGTCGCCGGGCCGGGGACGGGGAAGACCTTCACTATTGAGTGCCGCGCTCGGTTCCTCGTCGAACAATGCGGCGTCGATCCAGATGGGATCGCGCTGCTGACGCTAACGCGGTCGCTTGTCGAGAGCTTGGCAGAACGTGTGCCGTACGGGCGAGCACAGACGTTCCACTCGTTCGCGTTAACTTGGCTAAACCGACTGGGCGAGGCTTGGGATCGGCGGGTGGTTGCACCAGATGATGTGGACGATCTCGTTCGACTCGACTTGCAGCAGGGTGCTCAACTCGCATTCGGCGCCACGATTCGCCGCGACCGAATAGGGGATTTCATCCAGCGCCTTGGTGCGGCTTTCCGGGCTGAACAAGCCGAGCCAGCGGAAATGTCACCCGAGGAGCAGAGGCTCTTTCAGGTCTTCCAACATCAACGCGAACTCTTTCGATACAGGCTGATGGACGAGCTGGCCTTCGACCTGATTCGGCTAATCGACCAGGGTGCCGATCTCGCGGATCCGCCTACTCACATCCTCTGCGACGAGTACCAGGACTTCACACCCGGCGAGCTTCGTCTTTTGCAGCTGTTCAAGGAGCAGTTCAACACCGTCGTGGAGGCGTGCGGTGACGACCGCCAGTCCATCTACCGCTTTCGCGCCGCGGATCCGCTTGCACTCCACCGCTTCCCGGAGGTCTACGGATTAGAGGCGCCGGACTACCTGTGGCGCTCCTCGCGCTGTCCGCAGGCCGTGTGTGATCTCGCCAATCGAATGGCAGAGGCGCTGCCCGCCCTAGAGGGGCTCGACCGGCCCGCCTTGGAGCCGTGGGAAGGCCGTGAAGACGAAGGAACAGTCGAGTTAATTGGCGCGTCTACCCCTGCAATCGAAGCGCGCTGGATCGTCCAGCGCTGTGGCGAGTTCATCGCAGAAGGAATTAGCCCGAACGAGATTCTCATCGTGGCAGCCGGCTTCGTTGATGACCTTTTGCGCGCACTCAACGAAGCGATTGAGCAAGTCGACAACCTCGGTTTCGCGTTTTACGATCCAAGACGCCGCAACCCTCTTGGAGGCGACACCGGCGTACGTCTACTGAGCGCCGGTGTTCGCCTGCTGATAAGTGCTGAGGATCAGATGGCATGGAGAAGGCTCGTGGCCGAAACCCCTGGGCTTGGGCCTACCCGCCTCAAGCGGATTCTCGGAGCCGGAGAGGCCACTTACCTCCGCTGCCTTCGCTCCGTAGCTGAGTCGGATGATGTTTGTGCGCGACCGCTTGCCGCGGGAGACGCTCTGTTAGCCCAGTTTGGTGGGGAGCAAGAGATTGGGGCGGTCGATGTTGTCGAGCTTCTCGCGGGAGAACTAGTGCTAACCGACCTTGACCTCTCGGTCGTCACCGAATTCGCAGCAGGAGCCGACGCTGGCTCAGCATCTCAATTGTTCCAGCGGATCGTTGACCGCTCGGAGGACAGTCAGACGGATCCTGCTGAGATGCCCGGCTCCGTGCCAGTCATGACCATCTTTGGCGCGAAAGGCCTCCAAGCTCCGGTCGTGTTCTTAGCAACCGCCTTGACAGCTAGCTTCACTGCTGGCGGCGACGTCGCAGATGGCATCCGTCGTGCCTACGTCGGCGTGACACGAGCCCGAGATCACCTTCTCGTCTCCGCGCCGCTGAATCTTCGCACCTCGTCACTTGCGCACAAGATCGATGCCGCGACGGGGGGCGTTGCGGATGTAATCGCGATCCCGGCAGCACGGATGGGCGTCCAAATCCAGCAAGTCACGCGCGATACTCTGGCTGGATAGAGGGACGCTCTCCCGATTGAAATCTTACGCGGGTTCGATTCCCGCCGCCTCCATTCCATCGCTTCGAGGGCGCTTGCAAGGGAAGTACTAAGGTAAACGCGTGGGTGAGCATGTCCCTCTGTATGCGTCCGCATACGCGGGTTTCACCGCTCGCGACCAGGTCCGTCGCGCGACATATGGCGACGACCTCGGGCAATCCGGTTGGGTTACGTCCGACGAGCTCGAGTGTTTTGCGCAGTGGCTCGCTCTCGGTGACGGATCACGCCTGCTCGACGTGGGCTGCGGGTCGGGCGGCCCCGCTCTCCACCTTGCGAAGACCAAGGGGGCGAGCGTCGTCGGGATCGACCTCCTCGAGGAGGGCATCGTCACAGCGACTCGACTCGCCGAGGAGCGCGGGCTCGGCGATCGTGCCCGTTCTGTCCGCGTCGATGCCGGAGCTCGCCTGCCGTTCGACGATCAGAGCTTTGACGCCGTCATCTCGATTGATGTGATGTGTCACCTCCCCAACCGCGCCGACATCCTCCGCGAGTGGCGCCGCGTCACCGCACCCGGCGCGCGGGTTCTCTTCACCGACCCGACGATCGTTACAGGTCTCGTCACCGACGCCGAGATTGCAACCCGAAGCGCCGTGGGAATCTACGTCTTCTCGGCCCAGTCGGTAAACGAGGAGCTGCTCTCCAGCGCTGGATTCGAAGTCATCCGCCGCGAAGACCTGACCGAGAATATGGCCTCGATGGCCGGTCGCTGGCACACTGCCCGCGCGCAATCCCACGATGAACTGGTGGCCGATGAGGGGGAGTCGACGTTCGAAGGCGTTCAGCGCTTCCTAGCAGTTTGTCACCTTCTCGCACACGAGCGACGCCTGTCGCGATACGCATACCTTGCAGAGCGGTGACCGATCTCGCCCTCGCCTCTGGCATGCCGGGTGCCGCAGTCGGAAGTTAGCTAGACCTTTCTACGCGGCTCATTGCGGCGTGCGCGCTTAGCACGCGCTGGCCATCGCACGTTCGCGTTTCAGGCGCATAGGCACGAGGGAAACGTTGCGCGGGTTCGATTACTCCCGCGACAGAGTCTGCTCGCTAACCGGGCGCCGGCCGTGGTGCGGAAGCTGCGACCGGCCGTAGAGTGGGAGAGCCACCGTAAGCAGCGTCCATTTCGGCAATGTCGGCCTCGATTCTTCGGCCTCCACGCACGGACTCAAATTCATGTGAGTAGCGCTCGAGCAGCACCTTGGTGTCGGCGTGTCCCATCCAACGTCGCACCTTTTCGGCGTCTCCCTTTGTGGCCTTGATCATCGCTGAGGCGAAGGTGTGCCTCAGGGAATGGAAGTCAAGATTGGGTCGCTCCGCCGTTTCCTTGTTGCGCGGAACATTTATCGCGCATGACTCGGCGATCGCACAGAGCGCGCGGAGGCCGTTGCGTTGTGAGATCGATAGGCCCGTGACAGTGGAGACGACCGTATCGTGCTCTTTCGCATGATTGCTCTGCAGCTTCCACTCGACCAGGCGGCGGCGGAGTGGGGAGGCGATAGGGATTTCGCGCTTGGCAGCATTGGTCTTCAGGTCGCGGGAGGCGCCAGTCTTTGAGTCGCGTTGCCTGCGAACGTGGATCATTCCCGTATCGAGATCGATGTCTTGCCACCGAACGCCGAGGGCTTCGCCGAGCCGAAGGCCTGCGTACACGCCGAGCGCGACGAGCACTGCCCAACGGATGCCGCGTTGCTCAGCGGCGCCGACGAGCTGCTCGATTTCATCCGCAGTCAAGACCCGCTTCGGCGATTCGTCGCCGAGTCTTTCACGTTTCTTCTTTGAGACCTTCTGCACTGGGTTCGAAGCAAGGACGCCTTGCTCGACCGCCTCCGTGAGGATCCCGGAAAGCACGCTCACTGCTCCTCGCATTGTCCACCCCTTCAGCGGCTCGCCGTTAGCCTTGCGGTACTTCTTGAGGTCGAGGATGAAGGCCGCGACGTCGTTGGTTGAGATCTTGGAGATCGGCTTGCGGAAGTGCCGGCTCGGCTTAAGTAGTTGCTTGTAGTGCCATCGGTAGCTATCGATGGCCGCCCGGTGAACGAGAGCCTTGCCCGATCCCGTGTAAAGCGGCGAAGAGGGCGGCCTTTGAGCGGGACATGTCCGCAGAGTGACGCGGCCCCGTAGCGTCCTGTTGACCCTGACGAAGCGGTGCCTAGCGGGGCACCTACGTGTCTTCTACTCAGCGTGCAAAGGGTTGTTCCTCAAACGCACTCGGCTTGAGCGTTTACGGAGCGCGGGTCATCAAAGGGTCAGCGTTTTCGGGTCGATCCGCTTGATGACCGTCACTCCGGCGCCACCCGACTTGCACGCTTCCGCCTAGCGTGGACTCGAGCGCGCCGGAGTCCCAGACGGGGGGCATCCCCCGCGCAAGGCCTCGGGCGTTCGGGGTCCCATCCTTGGGTCCGAGGAGCCATCCCCCGGGCACCCCCGCGGGACGCCGAGCAAGTGGGACTCCTTCCCTGGGGCCCCAAATCCGACGAGAGTCTGGCCCTGAGAGATGCGTAAACACCTGGCATGCACTCCGGGCCGGGATTGCGCCGCCGTCTCGTCGGGAGACTTGCTGGTGTGAGAGAGCACCCAGCCGGGTGCTTTGGAAGACGTCCCCTCGTAGTGGATGCCTGATTCATGCCATCCGTATGACGCGGGCAGGCGCACCTCCGGCCATAGTCAGTGCAGATCTCAACAAAGCGATTCGTGCGCGGCGAAGTAGAGCGTACGGAGACCTGATCCAGTGTCCGTTTCTAGGGAGATTCGTTCGAACTCCGAACGAGATCGAAGCCGTGAGGACAACGCCATGATCGTGGTCGCAACGAACAGGAGGAGAAATGGCCACCCGTAAGGCTTCGTGCAATTGCGGAAAGCTCACCGTTACCTACGAAGGGCCCGACCCAGAGCGCATATCCCTGTGCCAGTGCTACGACTGCCAGAGGCGGACGGGCAGCGTGCTTAGCGTACAAGCGCGACTTCCGATCGAGCACCTGACGATAGAAGGCCAATCGACGACGTGGACGGTTCCGAGCGACAGCGGGAAGCCGGCCAGTCGATGCGACAGCATGGGGGGCACGTATCACTTCTGCCCTGAGTGCGGTTCGACCGTGTACTGGGAGATCTCCAACGCTTCGGACATCGTAGGGGTCGCGGTGGGCGCCTTCACCGACCCGACGTTTCCGCCGCCAATGATTTCCGGCTTCGAAGCCTACGGGCATCCGTGGTCGATGAACCCCTCGGATCTTCCGATGCCGGGGGGGCATCATGACCACGATGGAACATCACAAGGCGGGACACGAGCGTGACCAACGAATGACGCGCGAGCGCCTCGAGGTGCTTCGAGGTGTACGCGGTGTCGTTCGAGCGACTATCGGTCCGAGAACGGCCCGACTTCGTCATATGGATCGCACGAATTTCGGAGCCGCGGATCGAGGGACACGGACGAGCCGCGTCCCTCGATCGGCGTCGGAGTCCTGAATCAGGCGAGAGAGTTCTTGAAGCCACGCCAGTGCGCGGTCAACGCGTACAGCACGACGATGTTGAGAGCGACGATCAGGATGTTCCAGAGCGGATACGCCTGCGGGTAGTTCGCCATGAATGCCATCTGTCCGATCGCATTGACGGCCACGCCGATGATGGCGAGCCAGCGCGCCCAGCCGGCCCCGCCGAGCAATCCTAGGCCGGCGAGGACGAGCACCACGCCCCAGATCAGCGTCGCCCAACCCCATGCAGTCACATCGACGATCGCGACGCCCTTCGGCGTTGCCACAACGTAGTCGTCCTTGACGATCGCGACGAGACCCTGCAGCGCGTCGATGGCGCCGACGATGATCAGCACGAACCCGGCGAAGACGATCCACCCGGTCCACGAGTCTGACGATGCGACTGCCCTGTCTTCTGTTATCGCTGGTGATGCCATCGAAGTTGCTCCTTTTCCGAAGACCGATCGCTCGTGACAGTGGCGTGTCGGACGCAATGGAACATCACCCGATTCGGGTGATAAATCGGGCCGCGACTATTCGTCAAGCCGGTGAGACGAGGTCACCGGTGAACGCGTGCAGTCTGAGCTACTCGAGGGCTTGCTCGACGTCGTAGCCGAGCGCCGGCGCGAGCTTCGGTGCGCTAACGACGGTACGCGCTGCGCCGATCATCGGTGTCACCTTGTCGCGCTAACCCAGTTACCTTGCGAGCACCGGGTTGCTCAAGCAGGGTGATCGGCCAGCCCGACGGACTTCGGCTGGGAGCTTGCTGTCTGATTCTGCTCCTCATAGCTGCGCTTCAGGGATTTGTAGAGGACGGCGAGAATGCCCCCGGTGACTGCCGCTGATGTGAGAAGCGAGAGCACTGAGTACTCGCCGAGCCTGGTCGAGCCAATGAGGTAGGAGAACCCGCAGTTGAAGGCCGCCCAGAGGAAGCCGCCGAGCATCGAGAACGAGAGAAATCGGGCGTACGGATAGCGTTCCAGGCCCATCGTCACCCCGATCACGAACCGCATCCCGGGCACGAACCGGCCGGCGACTATCACCAGGGGGGCGCTTGTGCCGAGCACCTTGAACGCGGTGCTGACCTTGGGGTTTTCCTTTGCTTTCTCCAGCTTGGCCGCCAGGTGCTTGCGACCAACCGTCCTCGCGAGCCAGTAGAGGGTGCTGTCGCCGATGATCGCGCCGGATGCGCCCACGAGGATCAGCAGCCAGAGCTTGAGATCCAGGTCTCCGGACGCGATCAGCGTCGCACCCGTGTTCAGCAGCGACTCGCTCGGGAAGACGGGAACGACGGCGTCCCACCAGACAAACAGGAATGTGAGGAGGTAAGGGCGCTCGACGCCTTGGATGTCGATCGAGCCGAGCGCCGCGACGATATCCGGCACGACCCACAGAAGAGCGAGCGCGCCAAGGGCGATGTAGATGAGCTTGCGTAGGCTCGGCAGGTGATGCCGACTCTCGGATGTATGGACCTCGTCGTTCATTGCCGGCCTTCGTCCATCGCGGCGTCCATCGAACACTTTGAGGGTTGCTCGCACCTCATACTCTCTGGATGAGATTTGCGCCCCGCTGCCGGCCGTCGTAGGCGGTCCGTTCCGATGCATCCCTCGGGCAGCATGGTCAAGGTGGCGTTGCCGCAGACGGTTCTGGGAGCGAGCTTCGTTCGCGAGATCGCCGCTTGGCCGATGACGATCCCGTCCGGGACCATCCTCGATGGCCGAAGCAAAAGCCCGCCGTTAGGCAGGAAGAAATAGGAAGCCCCTCCGTACGGACTCGAACCGTCGACCCCCGTTTGGGGCTTCCCGGGCTGTCCCACGTCCCTCGCCGCCGTCGGACGCTCACGGTGTCTGCCGTCCGCAAATTCGCTCTGGTCATGCCGATCGCATGAAATAAAGCCCTCCGGGACCGTCGTAGCATCCAGTGGTGACGCTCGCGGAAGCTCCTTTCGACCTCGTGGACGCCAAGCTGGCCGCCCCGTTTCGCCGGCCGGGCACAGTCGCGAAAGCGAGCGCGATCGCACGGCTGTGCGCGTCGCGATCACCGCTGGTGACCGTGATCGCGCCTGCCGGGTACGGCAAGACCACCCTGCTTGCCCATTGGGCCGAGGCGGACTCGCGCTCGTTCGCGTGGGTTGCCCTCGACGGGCAAGACGATGACGACCTGATGTTCATGCGCTACATCGCAGCCGCGATCCACGGCATCGCGCCACTTCCTCCTGACGTCTTCGAGTCGTTGTCAGGACGGGCGACGTCTAACTGGGCGACTCGCGTCCCACGCGTCGGCCGTGCGCTAGCTGGGCTCGAGAGTGCGGTTGTGCTCGTACTCGACGATCTGCACACCGTCGACAATCAGTCCTGCCTGGATGCGCTCGAGGCGCTGCTCAGGTACGTCCCGGCGGGCTCGCAAATCGCAATCGCGAGCAGAGAGGAGCCGGCGCTGCCGCTTGCACGCTGGCGAACGGAGGGACAAGTGGACGAGATCGGTGTCGTCGACCTCCGCATGGACGAGCAGGAAGCGGACCACCTACTCAGAGTTGCAGGAGTCGAGCTCGACGAAGCCGAAGTCATCGAACTGACCGAGCGAACGGAGGGCTGGCCCGCCGGCTTGTACCTCGCAGCGTTGTCGCTGCAGGCCGGGGCCACGAGCACGGCAGGCGTCGGGGATTTTGACGGCGACGACCGGTTCGTGTCCGAGTACCTTCGCCTCGAGCTGCTCTCCCGGTTGCCAGAAGCGGAGGCCAGGTTCCTCAAGTACACCTCGATCCTGGATCGGATGTGCGGCGGCTTGTGCGACGCTGTGCTCCAGGCGACCGGATCGGCTCGCACGCTGGAAGCACTCGAACGTGCGAACTGCTTCGTCGTGCCGCTCGACCGGCATCTCGAGTGGTACCGCTACCACCATCTGTTCGGCCAGTTGCTCCGCAACGAGCTCGAGCGCAGCGAGCCGGATCTGGTGGCCGAGCTCAACCGTCGAGCGATGGCTTGGTGCGTCGACAACGACTTCTTGGAGGCCGCGATTGTCTACGGGCACGCAGCTGGCGAGACTTCCGCGGTGGCCGGATTGATCGACGAGCTAGTCCTTCCTCTGTATTACGACGGTAGAAGGGAAACGGTCGAAGAGTGGCTCGAATGGTTCACTGAAGATGAGTTGGTGCTGTTTCCGGCACTCGCCGTTTACGGCGCCTGGTTTCATGTGCTGATCGGGCGCCCCGCGGACGCCGAGCGCTGGCTCGCTCTCGCCGACGGGGCGAAGTCGACGATCCCACTCTCGGACGGCAGCGCCACGATCCAACCCTGGGTCGCCACGCTGCGGGCGCACATGATGCCAAACGGGGTCGAGCAGGCACTCGCGGACGCCGAGTTGGCGTTGAAGGAGCTCTCACCGGCGAGCGCCTGGATCCCGGTGGCGCTCGCGGCTCGTGGCATTTCGCATGCGTTGCTGGGCGCGAGCGACCGTGCGACTGACGACCTGACCGCCACAGTCGAGAAGGGGTTGCAGGTCGGCGCGTTCGAAGACGTTTTCGTCGCGCAGGCGCAACTCGCGCTTCTCGCTGCCGGGCAAGGGGCCTGGGGCGACGCCCGAGTCTATGCAGAGGCCTCCCTTGCGCTACTCGAAGAGGCGGGGCTCGGTGAGTATTCGACGAGCGCTATTGCGTTCGTCGTGACCGCACGCGTCGCACTACACGAGGCCCGCGTGGATGATGCTCGCATGGCGCTGGCGCGCGCCCACCGGCTCCGGCCGTTACTCAACCACGGCCTACCCTGGCTCACGGTCCAGGTCGGGCTAGAGCTCACCCGCGCGCATCTCGCACTCGGTGAAGCAAGCGCCGCCCGCACCGTGCTCACCGAGACCGAGCAAGTCCTCGAGCTTCGCCCGCAGCTCGGCTCACTCGTCGACGAGGCACGAGCGCTCCACGAACGCGTGGCGGCGACCTCCGGGCCAGCCGGGGCGTGGGCGATGAGCCTCACCGGCGCGGAACTCCGGCTGCTCCCATACCTGGCGACGCATCTCACGATTCCCGAAATCGCAAGCAGGCTATTCGTCTCCCGCAACACCGCGAAGACCGAAGCCGTCTCCATCTATCGCAAGTTCGGCGCTTCGTCGCGCAGCCAGGCGATCGAACGAGCGATCGAAGTCGGGCTCCTGGACAGCTCGATCTTCCCACCGCTTGCACATCTCTTCGAGGAGGCATAAAGGGTCGCGAAGCGCGCGGACCGTTGAAGTTCATGCGATCTGTATGACGAAGAGCGGCGCCTCCGCGCCGATAGTCCTGGACAAGGAGACGGATCGGCAGGGACTTAGTCCGTCATGCCCACAAAGGGAGGCATCATGAGCGACGCGTCCGAGCGGAACGACGCACCGCGGTCGCCGTGATGGCCGACTACATGGAGCACCTGCGTCGACTCGCCCTGCACGACGATGCGCTGCTCGAAGCGATAGCCATCGAGGGCAGCTCGTTCGCGACACACGTCATCGACGAGAGGACGGAGGCACTCGCTCGCGTCGCGGCCACGGTCGCCGTCGACGGAGCAAGTGCCTCGTTCCAGCGTGTCGTGGCGTACGCCCTCGCGGCCGGAGCGACGAGCGACGAGATCGTCGCCACGCTTGAGGCAGTGACACCGGTGATCGGCGCAGCACGTACCGTCGTCAGCGCGCCGAAGCTCGCGCTGGCGCTCGGCTACGACGTCGAGCAAGCCCTCGAGTAGCGTACGCGGCGTGCGTTCACTGGTGACCTCGTCTCACCAGCATGACGAAGAGAATCGTGCGATCTGTATGACGAAGTCGCGCGTTCTCAAGGGGATAGTGGCTGGAACGACACGGCGTGCCCCTCGAGACGGAGGTCCAAAATGTGGTTGTGGTCGATTCTCTTCATCATCGTGTGGGTTGCGATCGCCTTCTGGCCCGCGCGGGTCGCCGCGCGTAAGGGACACAGCTTCTTCGGCTTTTTCGTCCTCAGCCTGCTCTTCTTCCCGCTGGCCTTGATCGCGGCATACATGGTCTCGGACAGAACAGTCCTGGCCTGAGCGACGCGACACAAACGTCGACTCGACCGGGCTCGACGCGCTCGACCAGCTGGCGAAGCATCTGCGGCGCGACGAGATCACGCTGGTCGTCGCCCGGCTGCGAACACGCATGGAGGAACAGTTCGCAGATGCTGGAGTGACCGAGGCGATCGGCAGGAGCCACTTCCACCCGACGATTCGAGCGGCCGTGGCGGCGTGCGTCAGCCCGGAAGGCGTGGCGTGATCACCTTGCTAGGTTCCTGAGGAGCGGAGCGAGCGCAGGCGCTCGGCTTCTCTTCGGGCTCAGCGCCGGCGGTTAGCTCACCAGCTCGAACTCGCCCGGCCTCCAGGTCTTGTCGAAGAAGGGCTGCAGCGGGCTGTAGCAGCGCAGAATGACGAACCAGCCCTTCTCGGGATCGGTCTGGATCCAGTTGCCCGGGGCGACGTCGTCGGGCCGGGCGGGCGAGCAGTAGATGACGGTGGAGCCGTCGTCTTCGGCCGCGGCGGCGGGTGAGGGGTATTCCTGGCTGCCGGCCCGGGGGTAGAGCTGCTCGGTCTGCAGCAGGGAGCGGGTTTGGCTGTCGTACACGTTGAGAGACCAAAACCGGGCCGCCGGGATGTCCTTGGGCAGCCTTACCCGGTAGGTCTCCGCGCCGTCGAACGGTATGCCGTTCTCGTCCACGTTGGCGATCAAGTACTGCGACCCGACGCCGGTCAGCCGCATGCACATGGCGGGGGTGATGGCGGTGGCGGTGTAGAACATCGAGGTGCGTGAGTGCAACCGGCGGGCGCCCTGGTTCGGGTAGGGCTTGACGCCTTCCGGAGTGATCTCGGGCGGCGGGTTGGTGAACTCGAACCCGCCGACGAACAGCATGTTCCACCAGGCGGAGTCGCCGTCGTAGTAGCGGAAGCCCTCGGTCGGGGACGCACCCATCCCGTGCATCCGGGACGCGGCGTTGCCGACAGCCACGGCATCGTCGAGGATCCCGCGCAGCCGAGCGTCGGGCGCGAACTTCTCGTTTTTGACGATGCCGATCGCGGCGAACTGCCCGGCCAGTTCGGTGTCGAGCGCCTCGGCCGGCTCAAGCTGCACCAAGGCGTCGAGCATCTCGTAGTGGCCGAAGTCGTTGGGCGGGACGGTGTTCATCGCCAGACCGCTCCCCTCCACGAACCGGGGGCTCTGCGGACTGGCCGCCTGGCCGAGCGGGCCCTTGCCCGTCAGGTAGGAGCCGATACTGCTGCCGACGCCCCCGGCGGCGTAGGGATAGATCTTCAGCTGCTCCTTGATCCGGGCGACGGTGGGGGCGGGGTCAGCGCCAGGATTCTCGTTGATGAACGCCCGGCCGATCAAGGTCACGTGGTTGGCGCGCGAGTGCCGCACGTAGTAGTCACCTTCGGGCAGCGGGCCGTCGTACTCGGGGCCGACCAGCAGGTATGTCCCGCCCTGGCCGCGGTCCGCACCGGGCAGGCCGAAGTCGCTGATCCAGCGGAACCAGATGTCGTTGAAGAGGCCCAGCGTTTCGGACGGTGTCTCGAACACCAGTGGTCCCTGCGACAGGTCGTGAAAGGACCAGAAGTAGACCGTGTCGGCGTTCGCGGTCAAGAACAGCGACCGGGAATCCATCAGCTCGGAGAAGATCAGCACGTCACCATCCGCGACGCCGGCGTCCTGGAACCCCTTCCGGATGGCGAACACGGACACCCCCTGGATGGTGTTCATGAACGTCTCGACGCCGTGCAGGTAGTCCAGGTGGTCACGCAGCTTCTCCGCGGTCTTACCGTTCGGGTAGCCGTCGGTGAACTCCAGCTTCCCGATCCCGGCCTTCACGCTCGACGGGGTAGTGATCGCTTCGGGCACAGATGTCTTGGTTGCAACAGTGGCGTGCATTGCGGTCCCTCCTCCTACTCCGGCTCGTAGCCGAGAACGGCTCTTAGCCGAGAACGTAAAGAGGACCTAACCCCGCTTCCTCATCCTGATCGTATGAACCTCCGTCCCGCTTACTACTGTCCAAGCCGTTTGAAACCTTGCAGGACTCGATTCCCGCCGCCGCGACTCGACAGTTTCCAGACCTGTTGTGCATGTCGTGCGAGGCACTTGCCACTCAGCGCGGGGATCGATTCGTGAACGCATGCCGGAGCTGCTGAGGAGAACCCAACGAAAGCGGGGCTGCTTACACACCCGCGAGAGACCATTCGCGTCAGCATTTGAACACTCTGGTGGCTTCGGATCCTTTGCCTGAACTTCGACTGTGGAGACACAGTTATCGAGCTCCGCTGAAGCGAACAGGCAGTAGCGGATTTCGGCCACCCGTCGCAATCAGAAGACTGACGAGTCGCTTCATACAGTTTGGATGATGTTGCGTTGCGGCGTGAACGCCTACGGTGCTCGGACTAGGTCTGAGTAGTTCCTTGGTACTTCTTGAGCCTCGATTGTCTGAGTGAGGAGGGCGTGATGGGCGTTGCCGTGAAGCAGGGCGTTTCGGCCGAGACGCTGAAGTCGATTTCGACCCCCGATCGGGTCGAGACAAGCCTCGGGACGTTGAAGTTCGACGACGGCGCACCGTCTGAGGAGACGGCTGCGCTGCTTTACGACAACCTCGACCTCATGCACGGCGTCGAGGCGTTCATCAACAGCTTCCCCGGAGCGTCGCTGGCGGCGATGCGCCAAGGATTCTTGAGCATCGGCGTCGAGGACAACGACGTACTGGCGTTCCCCGAGTTGATGGACTCGCAGTCGCTGTTCCTGACCGCGAACTGCGACACGCTCTACTACATCTCGTTCCTGGACCTGACGAACGGCCCGATGGTCGTCGAACTGCCGGCGTTGGGTCCGCCGACTGGGATCCTGGGTGGGGTCGACGACATGTGGTTCAACTGGGTGACCGACATGGGGCTCCCGGGGCGGGACCGAGGTACCGGCGGGCGTTACCTCATCGTCGGACCGGGTTATGACGGTCCGCTACCGGACGATGGGTACTTCGTGTCGCATTGCCGCACGACGCGGGCGTGGTGGTTCGCTCGAGCGTTCAAGGTTGACAACGACCCCGCACCGGCTGACGAAGTCATCCGCAACGGGTTGAAGATCTATCCGTACCAGCCTGGCGGGGTGGGGTCGCCGGTCTCGACGTACCTCTTCGGTGCGGGCCCGTTCGCACCTGCGACCGAACCGGCGCCGACCCGCTTCGTCGACGCGGTCCACAAGTCGTTCAACACGGTGCCGCCGGTCGATGACTCGTACTGGGACCTCATCAACGAAGTTGTACAAACGGAGCCGGTGGAGGCGGGAAACCCCGAGATCCTCGGCCTGCTCGCTTCGGTCGGGATCGTCAAGGGGCAACCGTTTGCACCTGACGCGCGGATGCGCAAGATCCTCAGCGACGCGGTCAAAGTGGGCAACGCGACCGCCCGCACGCTGGCTCTCGACCCGCGCGAACAAGAAGGCTGGGCGTTCTACCCGGGCTCGGCGTGGTTCACCATGATGTGGGAGGGCTATGAGTTCCTCAGACCCCCGCCGCTGATCACTCCGAAGGGGGTCGAGCAGTCCCCGAGCGACGGCGCCCGCAAGCACAACGCCCGCATCGCGTTCTTCTACGCATACACCGGCGTCACTCCGGCGATGTGTATGCGACTCACCGGGATCGGCTCGCAATACATCTTCGCCACACGCGACTCCAATGGCGACTACCTCGACGGTGCGCGCTCCTACCGGATCACGTTGCCTCCCGACATCCCCGAGAGCCGGTTCTGGTCGGTGATGGCCTATGACCGTCAGACGCGCTCCATGCTCCAGACCGACCAAGGGATGCCGGACCTCGGCAGTCAGTCGGGTACGGTCGAAACCAATACCGACGGCTCGACCGACATCTACTTCGGTCCCACCGCACCCGAGGGCAAAGAATCGAACTGGCTGCAAACCAACCCCGACAAGGGCTGGTTCCCGATCCTCCGGCTCTACAATCCGCTGCAGCCGTTCTTCGACAAGACGTGGCGGCCGAGCGAGATCGAAGCCCTGGACTAGTGGTCTCAAGCCGAAGTGGCGCCGAGGCGGGTCAGAAACGGACAGGGCAACCGTGGAGGTAGCTGCGCACGGCAAGGAGGCTGAGCTTCTTCTCGGCCCGTGTAGCACACCCGCCGGTGCCGCGGTCGGTGCAGCATCCACACCGGTTGCCGTAGCGAGCAGAGAGCAGCACTAGATGGGTGCCGCCTTCGGTTGGGGGACCCTGGCTGCTTCGTCGCTCGTGATCGGCGCGATTGTTGCGCTGATCTTCAGCATCGGCCTGCGCACGATCGGGCTGATCATGGCCTTCGGCTCGGGCGTGCTGATCAGCGCGATCTCGTTCGATCTCGTCCAGGAGGCGGTCGACAAGTCATCCGGTCACGGCTGGGTCGTCGGGGGTTTCTTCGCCGGCTGTCTGGTCTTCTTCGGCGGCGACCGGCTGATCGACCGCCTCGGGGGCAGTCAACGTAAGGACCCAAGCGGCAACCAGGAGGGCGGCTCGTCGCTCTCGATCGTCCTCGGAAGCGTGCTCGACGGGATCCCAGAGTCGATGGTGATCGGCCTGACGATCTTCGAAGGCGGAGCGGTGGGCGCCGCCTACCTGGCTGCGGTCTTCATCTCGAACCTGCCGGAGTCGATCTCCTCGACCGCCGGCCTCGCCACAAGCGGATGGAAGAAGTCACGAATCCTGTGGATGTGGACCGCGATCGCACTCATCTCCGGGCTCGCCTCGCTGGCGGGCTACGGGCTTTTCCAAGATTCCTCACCCGGCACCACCGCCTTCGTACTCGCCTTTGCAGGTGGTGCGATCCTCACCATGCTCGCGGAGACGATGATGCCCGAGGCCTACGAGCACGGAGGCAAGTTCGTCGGAGTCGTGACGACGCTCGGGTTCGCGGTCGCCTTCACGATCCACACCCTCGATTAGCTGCGAATGCCTGCCGCGGGCATGAGGAAACCGGAGACAGATGTGGCGGCCGCCGACGACGCCCGGGATCGACGGGCCGAGGCAGCTGGGGGTTCTGACCAGGCGTCCGGTGCCGGCCGGGCCGATCGTGCGCGCGAAAAGCTCACGGGCGCGATGGCGAGTGCGAAGAGCGCGAGCGAAAAGCACGTGGCGCTCGCGGTCCCCCTTCGAGCGGCGGAACGAAACCGGCGCGTCGCGGCGAGCGTTCTCGCCGGGGGCCTCGCGTACCGGCTGTTCCTGTGGCTGCTGCCGTTCGGTTTGCTCGCCGGGGGTGCGCTCGGCTTCCTGAACGCGGGCAGCACCGAGAAAGCGGTTTCGAAAGGCGGCCTTCCGGGGGCGATCAGCAACGCGGTCGGCGACGCTTCGCGTTCCGCGCACTCCAACTCGTGGTGGCTCCTCGCGGTCGGCGTGCCCCTCCTCCTCTGGGCGGGATTCTCTGGCGCGAAGGCAGTTCAGCTCGTTCATTCGCTCGTCTGGGACGAGCCTCCCAAGAAGGCGAAGCCACTTCAGTGGTCTTTGACTTTCACCGGTGTGCTGGTGGCGGTCTGGGCCATAGTCGCGCTGACGTGGTGGGTCCGTGGCGATTGGCCAGGCGTCCTCGCTCCCGTGCTCACGTTCGGACCGCTCACGGCGCTGTGGCTCTGGGTCTCTCTTCATCTTCCGCACAGAGATGCTCCCTGGAAGGCGCTGCTTCCCGGCGCGCTCCTCGTTGGCATTGGAATCCCGGTGCTCCACGCGCTGGTCCTGAGCTTTCTGGTGCCCAAGCTCGACAAGTCGACATCGCTGTACGGCGGTCTCGGCGCCACGACGACGGTGATCTTCTTCATCTATTTGCTCGCAACGCTCGTCGTGACCGCACCGGTACTCAATAGCTCGCTCTACCAGGAGCAGCTCAGCCGAAAGGAGCGTAGGTGATGACACCAGAAACTCCTGCCTCCGTCGTGGGCCAGGACTCGCAGCCGGTGACCGAGTCTCCCGGCACAGGCGGCAGCCGCTTGGCGGCGGCGCAAGGTTGGCTACATGAGCGGACAGATTCGAGCCTCGGCCGGCTTGTGCTCCTCTGGTTTCGCCGCTACTTCGAGGCGAGCCGTAACTCAGGCTCAGCGGCAACGACATACATCACGCTGTCAGTGTTCCCCACAGCGCTTGTCATCATCGCGATCTTCAACCTGGCCAAAGGAGACGAGAACGCATTCGCGGACCGTCTGATCTCGCACATGAACCTCAACGGGTCGACCGCGAGCCTCGTCCACGACCTCTTTGGCACCACTGCGAACAATCTCGTGGCAGCGTCTGTCACGATCGTGATCGGGTTCCTGCTCTGGGGACTGTCGATCGGACAGCAGTACCAGGACATCTACGCGCGGGCCTGGCGCATCCACGTAGGCACGGCGGCCGACCAGGTGCGGTTCACGATCTGGTTCTTCGCGTTCACCGGAGTCGTCGCGCTCTTGACCGTGTCGGCGTCGGGGCTCCGGACGGGTGGGTGGCTTGCGCTGCTTCCGGTCTGGATCGCCGGCTCGATGGTTTTCTGGCTCTGGACCCCGCGCTTCCTGCTCCATCGCGCGATCTCGCTTCGCTCACTTCTACCCGGGGCGCTCCTCGCGACCTTCGTGCTCGGCGGGACGATCGCCACCTCACCGCTCTGGATCGGACCCACGCTGGACCAGAACGGAAAAGCGTTCGGCGCGTTCGGGGTCGTCATCGCGCTCGTCGCCTACATCCTCATCGCCGTCACGATCTCGATGGTCTGCGCCGTCTTCGGACCAGTCTGGGCCGAATGGCGGCAAGGCGAGAACGACCGCAAGGGCTAGCGTGCCGCAAACAGGTCGATTGAACGTCATCGAGCGCCGCATGACGCGGTTTCTAAGAGAACCGCCATCCGTCCGGACCGCTGCCGGCGTTATCGTCACCGCGACGACCGTCGTGGTCGTCGCCGGCGGCGTGTTCATGCGGCTGCTCGACCATGGCGAGTACTCGAACGTCTGGGTCGGCATGTGGTGGGCCCTGCAGACAGTGACGACGGTGGGCTATGGCGACGTCACACCGAAGAACCCCTCCGGGAGAATCGTCGCAATCCTCGTGATGCTTCAGGGCATCGCTTTCCTCGCCATCACCACCGCCGCGATCACCTCGACCTTCGTGGCGCGAGCATCTAAGGAACGCGAGCGTGCCCAAGCTGCGGACGAGGACGACGCCGAGGTGCGAATCGAAGCCCGCCTGCTAAGCATCGATCAGCGGCTGGACCGGGTCGAGAAGATGCTTGCCAGTCGAAGCCTTGGGAGTGAATGAGACGAGTGGCAGTCGTCGCACGCCGATCCCGAACCCCGACGCCCCACCCCGGAGCACCCCCGCGTACGGGTCAGCAACGGGTCAGCGAACTAGTGGAAACGCAGGGCATCGGCGGGGAACAGCAGGAAGCGAATTCGCCTCACTAAGCCAAACGGGAATGGCCGGGCAAACATCTCGGTTGCTTGCCATGCAGAAGGTCGTGGGTTCGAGTCCCATCATCCGCTCTACGAAACCCGCTGCAGTCGGCGGGTTTTTCAATGCCGCGGCACGAGCAGCGGCAGCGGCAGCAGCCTAGTAGTCAGCTTCTAGTCAGCTTTCAACGCTGCGCTTGCTGCGCCCCCGGGGCGGTGGTGTCGTCTAGATGGACCGGCACCGACGTAGCCCGCCCGGCTGTCGCCGCTGCAAACTCGAGCGGCTGCCAGAGGAAACATGGCGGCGAGGCTTCTGCCCCGTCTATGCCGCGCAGAGGCGCAAGGCGACCGGCAACAGGATCCTCGCGCACGCGAAAGCCGCCGGCACTGAACAGCGCGACGGACAGACGTTCCACGTTGTGCAGCTACCACCGAAGCGGCGAGAGGGTCGCAGGCGCTAACAGCCCTGGGCCTTTGTCCCGTGCATAGAACGGCCAGCGGTTGGGACGGCTTCTCCCGGGGGCGCCCCCCTATGTCGGCAGTGAGACATAGACCCAGATGATCCGTCCGTGGCGAATCCTTGCGGCATGCCGTCCGGGATCGGACCCCATCGACGCGGGAGTGAATGCCTCCAACACGCAGCTAGTCGCATTCGCCTCTGCTAACGAACTTCCCGCAAAGAGCGGGGAAGGCGTCGACCGCGTGCCAGTAGCGGGACGGCCGCGCCAAGTGCCCGAAGACGGGGTGTCCCGTCCTCGAGGCGTTGCAAAGACAGGCGGTATGCGCGGTTGCATCCGGAGATGCGGGAGAAGCAGCGGCGGAAGTGTCAGCGGCGCAAAGCAACCTGACCCTTTGGCTTCAGGAAGCTGAATCCATTTCAGGAGGTAACTGACCCCCGAGGGCGGCGTTGGCGTGTGCAGAAGCTGCAATGGACGACGCGGAGCCATCTGTGGCACGATCCGCGAGCGTGGATAAGAGTCGGATCGCAGCATTTTCGGTCTTCGCCGATCTGCCTGGAACGGAACTCAACGAGCTCGCGGGCGCGATGAGCGAGGTTGAGGTCAAAGCGGGCGCCAAGGTCATCACGCTCGACGACTACGGAACCGCCATCTACTTCATCGAACAGGGAGACGCCGACGTCCTGACCGACGGTGGCGAGGCCAGCCAGGCTCTCGGCCCCGGCGACACGTTCGGGGAGATCGCACTCCTCCTGACGGGACAGCGGACGGCCAGCGTCGTGGCGCGCACGCCAATGCGGCTTCTCTCGCTCTCCGGTCAGGACTTCGAGCGCATCCGGGCACGTGTACCCGAGCTCGAACGCTCGCTGCGCCGGCTTGGCCTCGAGCGCGCCGCTCGATAGACGCACCGGATTTTCGTAAAGCGGCTGCGCCCCTCGCCCCGGCTAGCTCTCCGTGAAAAAACCGCGCGAAAGACCGCGCGAGTCAGCGCCTCGGATCGACGCGCGGCGCGCAATGTTTGCAGCGGTGCGCGTCGAGGCTTGAGTCATTCGGGTCCTTGCATAGAGTGTGACCTCTCCGCCGAGCAAGTTGCACGTCGGCGTGTTGCCGCCGAAGGAAAGGGAGCTTCCGACGCGGCCATCGATGGGTGCTACTGACTTGGGCGTCGTATTGCGCTTGAGTAGAACTCGAAGTCGGGGCAGGTGTTGAAGCCCGTTGTGAGCTCGCCCAGCGTGCCATAGACCTTGCCGATGAAGTGTGAGTCGGCGCCCCGCAGCGTCTCGGTGATCATGTAGCCGTCGTCTTGTCGTACGAGCACGCCTCTTCCCGAGGCAGGAAAAAGATCTCCTGCCGTCGCGGCTGAGGCGGCCGTCAGCATGAGTAGCGCGAGCGCCGCGATGACGGTGATCATGCGCTTCTTCATGTCCCCTCCCCCGTTTGTCTTGTGCGCGAATCCCGCGCAGCCTGAATTGTGCGACCCGGGACCAATCACTCAGTAACCGGGTAGAGCGGCTGGTAATCGGCAGGCAATCCGTCCGTACGAAGAGCCGGAATTACTGGCGCCACGAGCTCTCTTATCTTGAACCTCTCTCTCCACTCGAGCAGATCAGCTTGCCCCTTCCGGCCCTCCTCAGCCCAAAAAAACTCTTTCTCAAACTCAGATTCCCGAGATTTGTACGAGCCGAGTTGTCGGGGTGGTGCAGTCACCTTTTGCATTGCGTCGCTGACCCGCCCCCCGGGGACAAGCAGCTAGGGGAGATGGCAGATGATCTTGCCGGCGTATTCGCTTCCCGCTGGCATCGACTCCGTACTCGTGACGATGCACCTTCCGATCCTCGTCTCGATCGGGTCGCCAGGCTGGGGCGGAGTGGGCAGCTCGACATTGTCGAGATCCTCGAAGGTCGCCGCTTGGATGATGATGACGTAACGCACCTTGCTTATTCTCCGGGTACATCGTAGAGCCGTTAGGAATCGTGGTGTCAGCGGTTATTGGAAACTTCGCATTCGTGGAAAGCGCCTTGTTGCAGCGGCTGTTGGGTGCCACGCTCATCCTCGTGGGTTGCGCGATCATGGTCATCGACGTATCGCACCTGGATGTCGTGGTCTGGTCGGTGACATCGAACGAGGGTCTCCACCTCTCTGACCTCATCGGTGGCGCAGCGGTGGTCGCAGGAATCGTGACGTTGTGGATGGCGACCCCGCGATAGGGGGTGGGTCGATCTCGATCCTTGACACGTCCGAAGCCCGCCCCTCGCCATCAGACCGCCAACCTCTCGGCCTTGCGCCGCTTCTTCTCCCTCAATTTATCTGGATGCAACCGGGCATAGCGCCGGTCCTTGCAACGCCGCGAACCAGACAGAAGCCGATCCTTCCGACCCTCGAACGAGCGTCCTTCTTGAGTGAACCTACGCCGGATTGGCCGGATCTGCCGCGGGTCCCGCATCGTTCTGCCACGCAAGGAATTCGATTGCCTCGTGGAGAGCATTGTTTGGCGCGAACCGGCTGAGTGTGACGAGCAGGCACATCCGGCCTTCTCGAGTTAGCTCGGTGTCGCCAACCCTGAGCATCATGGTCAGGAGATCGCGGTCGCCTGCAGCATGCAACGCGTGTTGGAGCGTTGTCAGGATCGTCTTATCTGCCGGTGCGGCCGCAGGTTGCACCTCCTGTCACCTTACCACTCCTTAGCTGGAATTCTTTACCACTCGTTAGCTGGATTCGAGCGGTCGGTAGCGCAAGCCGCTACGCCTGCCGGCCTGCGGATGCGGCCCCACTCACCCTTTCTGCGGGCGGAGACAACTTCCGAAGGGCTGCAGCACTCACAGGCTCGACTGGACGTGCGTGGCGGTTGTACCGCATTTTGCGCGGCTCGTTCGCTCTCGCGTTGAGGCGTGGCATCGTCACCCGCACGCCGCTCGACGGTCTGGCCGCGTCCGAGGTGCCGAAACAGAAAAATGCTCGCCCCATCGCCGTGCCCGACGACGCGGGCATCGTGTCGTGAGGCTCGTCGCCACCGCCGGGACGGAACGCTGGCAAGCGGCTATCGGTCTGGCCGGGTATGCGGGCCTGCGCCTCGGTGAAGTTCGCGGGCTGCGCTGGCAGGGCATCGACCTGGACGCGGGCCTGCTGCACGTTCGGCGTTCGCTGCAGCCGGACGGCACGCGGACGCCGCCGAAAACGGAAGCGGGCAAGCGGGCGGTTCCGCTTCTGCCTGCGCTTCGCCGTCTACT
>Ga0307310_10000101_pt1 | contig 21837 bp, 34 predicted proteins | sample ER_DNA_197_FD_194502 | JGI IMG/M metagenome (GOLD analysis project Ga0307310, IMG submission 194502) | Bulk soil microbial communities from the East River watershed near Crested Butte, Colorado, United States - ER_DNA_197 | ecosystem: Environmental > Terrestrial > Soil > Floodplain | place...
CTTTACTCTGGCTTCCGTTCGCGCTCGCCTTCGTCGTCGTCGTCGGTTCCATTTGCTGCATTCCCTTCGTCGTCGTGCTCGGCCGGCGGAGCCAGCGATCGAAACTCAGCACCCAGCGCCGCAGAGTGAAGCGGCGCGAGCTCACGGCTTACGGCCGTGTCCGGCTCCTCTTCGCCCCATGCGTCGAGTAGAAACCCGCTAGCGTCTGCGGGTCCGCCCGCGGCGGGTCGCTCGGTGTCCGGCGGGCCTGGGGCGGCAGACTCGCGGAGTACTTGCTCCGCAACCGCTCGAGCGTATTTAGAAAGAGCCCGCTGTCCCGCGCGCGTGCTCGGTATTGCTCCCGGTTTTCCCGCCAGAGCAGGGTCACCGCTCCTGAGAGAGTGACTACCACCGTGACCAGCGTCCCGATCGCCGCCATCAGAGCCGCCTGCAGCGTCATCCGACATCGCTGCTTTCGGAGCCGAACAAGAGCGCCCACATCGACGACGAAACCACGCCGCTCACTTCGAGCCCGTGCGTCGACTGGAACGCGCGGACGGCCTGCTCTGTTTTCTGGCCGAAAATCTCGTCAGGCGAAAGCCCGAGCTCGAATTGCAGAACGCCCACCAGATCGCCCCGATTGCTTCGCCTTAGAACCGGGAGTGATTGCGAGAGTGCCGCCAAAAATGGCCGCGCCGAGTGCGAGGATGACGACACCGGCGAGTAGCCCGACGCCTCGCCCGATGCCGTCGGGCTGTCGACTAAAGGGACGTCGTAGAGCGTCTCGTGCGTGTCGGCTTTGATCGCCGCCCACGCTGTCTGCAAGGCCCGCGTGTAGTCATCGATCGACTGCGCGAGCGGCTTCGTCCCGAGGTAATAACGGTTCAGTCGCATAGCCGTTGCGAGCTCGACGACGCTTCGATTTCGCGTCGCCGCTTGCACGTTCTCCCGCCGGCCCTTCTTCGGATCGGAGTTATTGAACAGCAACACCAGCGCAAGCCCTCGGGCGCCTAGCGCCGGCGTCGCGTACCGCGGGAAATGCGTGGAGTACTTGACCACCTGGCCCGTTGCCGGATCGAAACGGGAATCAGCGTGCTCGAAGGTCGACGCCGGATCGGTGCTCGTCGTCGTGTTGGCTCCCCAATTATTGGAGCCCGCGCCCTTCGCCGGGTCGTCGCCCCATCCGTCGCCGTAGTGCGTCTCGTGCAGTCCGACAAGCCGCACCGCAAGGCCTTCGGCTGGCTCTAGCCCTAGCTCGAGCTCGAGCGCGTCCGTGATTTCTTTGGCGTGAATGTGATTCATTGGGAGAGCCCCTTCAGAGCGGATAGCGGGCGACGAATTGGCTCGAGAAAGTGTCCCAGACCTTCGCCTCTCCCCGCGGCTGACCTTTGGTGATCGGCACGAACTTAGCCCAGCAATAAGCAGCTGTTTTCGCGCTCGCGAGTACGTTCGAGGAGTAGGCAACGAGCGAGATCCCGGGGCGAGTCGTAAAACCACCCTCCAGATCGTGCATGACGTCGGTGGAGGTTACGTAAACCTCGAAACGCGCTCTGACACTCATTGCAAACTCCCTCTTTTCTGAAACTCGAAAGCAGAGAACCGCTAGGCCGCGTAAACCGTTTGCCCAGTCAGAACGAAGCCACCCTTTGTGACCACGTGAGCGCCCGGAACTCGCGACGCCTTGACGCCCGCCGGCGCTTTGCCGACCCACACGCGCCGCCCCTTCATTGGGCTTTTGCCGGGCACCACGACAACGCCGCTCGGCACCTCGACGGCTTGCCCAGCGTTGACTGCTGTTAGGACTTTCTTCCCGACCGGACTACCGCCGGCCGCCAGCGTCAGGGCGAGCGCCGCCGGCGATTTCGTTGGCTGGTAAAGCGACGTGGCTGGCCGCGTTGGCGTTGTGCTCATGCTGCCCGCACCAGGACGCGCGACGAACTTCGGAGGGGGAAGCTTTGCCGCCTTCGCCTTGCGCAAAGCCAGCGCGACCTGCATGGCGTTGACCGCCGTTGCGGCTTTCGGATTGCCGGCCGTGGCTGCCGCTTTCAACTTCTTAAGGTTTGCGTTGATGGTCTCTGCCGCCGCTTTGCCTTGCGCCACTTTTTCCAGCGCCATGTTCGCGCCGGCAACGGCAGCCGCCGCCGGGATTCCGACGATCGGAAACGCCACCGCAACCACGCCCACGCCGAGCTTGAAAATGGGCGACTTGACGACGCTGGTCGCCGCCTTGCCGATCCCCTTGAACAGCTTCCCGAACGAAAAGCCGACCTCGTTCGCGCCTAGCGCGTCCTCTGCAATTCCGATTTCCAACATCTAGAGACCCGCCTTTCAGAGCTGCGCTTCAGAGCTGCGCAAGGTGAATTTGTGCCGCGCGTCGATAGCCAAAACGCTTCATCGTTTCGGCCGTCGCGCGAATGTGCGCCGGGTCGCCCGCTAGGAGAGACTGCGTCGCCTGGAACCTGAGCCAGTCAGGGATCACGATCGGCTTTCTGTCGCTGCCCGGCCGCTCGCGAGCGAACGCCGCGCCGATCTCACCGGAAACTTTTCCGCCGGGCACCATGTCTGCCCATGTACGGAGGTTCGCGCCGGTCTTCGGCATCTTGAGTGCCGTCGAAATGACGTCCGCCGCTGAACGGATCAAGGTCGGGTCGTTCGTTGCGATGGCCTGGCTCATTTGCCAGCGGACTAGCGCGACGTTCGGACTGTAGAGCTCAGTCGGATCGATCATCGCGTCCACTGTGGACTTTGCGGCGGCTGGGTTCTTTTTGCGGAGCACGAGCGCGCCTAGCGCGATCGCACCGAGAATCAGGAGCGGAGGCATGCTAGTTTCCCTTTCACTTCACAGGATCGCTTTGAACTTTGCTCGCCGCGGTCCAATCCGCTGCGCGCGTCGGGTCGGTCGCCGCGTAACCCAGCATCGCAGCCGAGTAGCTGACCTTGTCCGCCTTCATCGTTTTGGAACTCCAGTAACGCGGACGCGGCGGCACAACGCCGTAACGGGCCATCGCTAGCGCGGACTTCGGGCCATACAGGCCATCGATGACGAGCCCTTCCTGCGCCTGAAAGGTCTTGATTAACGTCTTGCTCTCCTGGTAGCGCGACGTGTTTCTGAGGTTCATCGCAGCGGCTTGCGCGACCGCTAGGCGCTTCTGTTGCTCTGCTGAAATGCTCTCACCCGCGGGAAGCGGCACAGTCGACGGCATGACCACCGGCGGAAGGACGACGTTGGTACCAGGCAGCACCGGCGGAAACTGCGCCGGCGGATTAGGCACCGCTGCCGACGGAACGATCGCAGGCTGACCCGGCGAGCTCGGCGGCTTGCCCGGTACCGCCGGCGGAAGCAACGCGCCGAGCGCTTGGAGGTTTAAGGCACTCACGCGAAGCGCTTCCGCCTCCGCAATCAAGCCCGCCGCCTGCATATCATTCGCGATCACCAAAAGCGCGGCAGCGTCACCACGCGAAAGCGCGTCGGCGATTCGGCCTTGAAAGTCGGTCGCTACCGGCTTCGCTTTCGCCGCCGGCGTCGTCGTTTTCGGCTTGGCACTGCTCGACGCCAACAGCGCGAGAACACCGGCACCAACCGCAAGAGGGATTAGGGGAATCATGCTGCGAGCCTTTCGATCACGGGAACAGGCTCAGGCACAAAACCGCGCCGGCCCGAAAAAAGTTCATAAACCCAGAGCTGACCACGCCGGACCCATTCACCCGGCTCGTCGCGCATCCCGCGCAACGCCGAAGGGTCCTCACGGCTGCCGTCCGCTCTCAAAACTGTGATGTGATAGAGCCAATGCGAAGGGCTGAGCGCCTTCCAGGTGATGCACGGCCGCGCAAGCTCACCCGTGCGCACCACGCGCCAGCTAGCGACAGCGCACGAACCATCTTCGCAATCAAACCAGCCGCGACGCAAGATGGTCGCGACGTCGCAAAATTGCTCGTACCCGGGCGGCTCGCGCCGATACACCAGGCCCGCGTCATAGATGCTCGGCAGCGTCGGATCGGACTGGTACGCAAAGACATTCACCATGATCAAGTCGCGAAGCGCGTTCCGAACAAACTGCGCGTACACACGCGGGTCTGATCCAAAGCCGCCCGTCTCTAGGTGAATTGCGATGCCTCTCACGTGCTCGACGCTTTCAGCTCAGGTAGCCGACGAGATAACCCGTCGGAGTAACTGCCGCCGTGTGGGTGTTGGTAAAGGACAGAGTGAAGCTCTCTCCTGGATTCGCCGTGTCCCATTCCCAAAAATAGGTCTCGCCCGGGTGCGTGAAAATCTCGCAACCGACCGAACCCGAGCTCGCCTCTTGCGGCGTGCCTCGAATCACGGTGCCGTTATAAAGCAGCTTGTCCTGGTTCGTTCCGCTGAGCCTCATCCCCACACCCTTGAAGGGGTGATTTAGGGTGATTGCGACTTGAGTCGTCGCCGCCGCTGCGATCGCAACCGCAGTGATAAAGGCAATCCGGCGGTATGCCGGGCGGCCTCCAGCTGGCGACGTTCGCGGACGCGATCGGGCCCGCTTGCGCGCGCCGACCTCGTCGTCGCCGACCTCGTCGTCTGCGCCCGTCTCCACATAGATTTCGTCGGCGCCGATTTCGTCGTCGTATTGTCCCATTTGTTTGATCTCCTTTTTTGTTTCAGCCGAGCTCGAGCCCGGCGAGTTTTTGCCGCCCGCGCTCTTGAAAATGTGCTCAGCAGTCGCAGCCGCGACGCCGGCAACCATGCTCAAAATCAGCGGGCCCATTTTGGTCCTTTTGGCGCTCGAGCTCGAGCGGCTCGCGCTTAGGCCGCCTTCGCCTTCTGCTCGTGTTCTTCCATGACTCGGCCGATGAATGCCGCGGCGCGTGCCGCCAGCATCCCGCCGCCGAACGTGCCGAGCTCGGCAGAGTGCTTGCCGGCCATTCCGAACGCTGCAGCGAGCACCAGGCCCGTGCCGATCAGAGTGTCGATCTCTAGTTGCGTCTCGCCGATCTTCGCGCTGCCCGGCGTTCCGTTGCCGAACTTGCTCCAAATCACGCCAGCGAAAACGCCGCCGCCAACAGTGACCATTGCGCCCGTCATCCGTTCGGTGACTTCTTCGGCGCCGCCTTGAATGCTTTTCACCTTGCGGCGATAAGCCTCGAGGCGAGTCTCTGCGCGTTCGGCGCGCACGGTCGGGGTGAGAGCAATAACTTGAGCTGACATGGGTTTGATTTCCTTTCGATCACCGACCGCGCGAAGCGGCCCACACGTTCACGAGCACGAGCACACCGAAGCCAGCGGCGACGGCGAAGAGCAAAGCGGACGCCGCGTTACCAGCGCCGCCCAAGGCGTCGCCCAGCTGGTCTAGCGGGTCCTTCTCAGGGTCGGGACGCTGCACAGTGTCGGCACTCGACTGCACTGCGGGCGTTGCGATTTCGGGGAAGCCAGGGCCTTCCCACTTCGTTGGAGCGCTCACCCGAAAAATGTAAAAGTCGCGCGCCGGCTTCGTGTCGAAGCTCTGCGTCGACTCGCTCTTGACCGTCGCCGAGTTGCGCCGGAGCCAGTCACGAAACGCCGTTTGCGTGTTCTGGCCCTTCGTCGCCGGATGCGTCGAGACTTGGTCGAAAACATCGACCCAATAGCGACCCGCCGGGACGGGATTACGCCGCTCGAGCGCCATCGGGCAACCCCACGAGGTCAAGCGCCCAAATGCAGTCGAGCCGCTCCCACGCGCCGGCGGCGTCGAGCGCCGGCCATGGCATGGCATCCGCGCTGCCGAAATACAGAAACTCGATGGCCAGCGACGCGAACGAGTCGCCGAGCATCAACGGAACCGGTGCGAGGAAATCGCTGGTCATGGCGACGTCACCCACGAGCTCGAGCGCTCGACGACGGGCGAGCCCGCGCACGTTGGCCACGAGCTCGCCCACGCCCCACGCGTGCGAACGGTCGAACCAAATCGCAAGCACGTCCCGCGCCCCGGCTAGCATCTCCGCTTCGCTCGGCGAGCCCTGCAGCGTACGCCGCAGAACCCACCGGTTGAGCCGACCGCGCCAGAGCGGGCAACGGTTCAGGCGTTGGAATGCGGCGCCGTGATCGCACGGCGCCGCCTCCTCGCGACGCGGCGGGAAAGTCCTCAACGCTTCGCAAGCTAGGCCCCCGCCTCACTGCGAGCAATCCGCCAACAATGCCGGGGCGCTGCGCCACGCGTGAACGCCACCGGAGACAGTCAGTCTCCCGCTAGCCTTTTTTCGCTGGGAATTACCGGAGACAGGGTGTCTCCGACCCCTCACCCATCGACGAACCAAACAGATCGGGCAAGTCGCCGCGCTCGCCTACACCGGAGCCGTCGCCGATTTGCCGCACGTTTCGCCGGCTAACGGTTGGTTTCCGCCACCCTTCGCCAGCCGGGGCAAAGCTGGCGTAAATTGGGGGCGAAAATAAATGCTGCTCGAGCCGTCCACAGTCGCGCAATGCGGGCAAGCCGCCTGCTCGCGCCACGCCACGCACTCTCACACCTGGCCCGGCCGCTCCGCTTGCGCCGCGCTCGAGCCGCCGGCGATCAAGTGCTGCCCAGACTGCTCACACCAATGAAATCCGACGAAGGCACCGGCCGGCCTTGCCCGTTCTGCGGCGCGATCGTGATCTGCGTGGACGCTACGCGCACCATTCTCCACGCCGCGCCGGTCTGCGAGCCGTTCGCGAAGCAGCTCGATGCCTTCGGCCTGAAAGCGCGTCACGCCCCGTGGCTGGCCGTGCGACGTGGCGAGGGCAAGCCCTCTTAGCGCCGCAGTGCCCGAGCTATTGCCGACTTTGCCGACGCTGCGATTGCGGCGTCACCTTCATCCGACGGCAACCACCCCGCAAGGTAACCGACCAGCCAAGGCAGCGCACCACCCTTTTCACTCTGCGCTCTCAGCACGATCGCAAGGAACTTCCGAGCCTCGTCGGGCGTCAGCGTCTCAGGCTGACGCGAATCTTTTGATTGTTTCATTTTCCAAGCCTCCGCCGTCGATGCCACTCCGAAACCGCTCGGTAGACTGCGCGCCGCACAAAGTCAGCGACCGCGCAGCCTTCCGAGCCTGAAGCCTCGCTCAGGTCTTCCCAGAGCTCGGCGGGAAAGGCGAGCTCGTAGCGGACGCCGCGCGTCCTGTTTCCGCCGCCAGCTGGGCGAGCCCGATCGCGAAGTCCTCCAGTGTCGCCGCGTGCTGCGCTGCCAGGTCCGCCGGAACCCTTCCCGCGAGACACTGCGCGACCGCCAGCGTGATTTCCGCGTGGCTCATCTGCGCTTGTTCGATTGTTTCGAGCGACGCCGGCGCCGCCCGCATCGCCAGCAGGCCGCACCGAAACTCGGCCAGCGCCGCGAGCAGTTGTGCCATCCGATCTTGCGGCACGGCGTAGCGAATGCAGAGCGCCCGAAGGCCGGTCAGAATTTCCAGATTTGCGCATAGTGCGAGCTCGATTAGGTTTTGCATTGTCGGTTCCCCTTCCGTGGGAGTCGGCCAGACCCCGGGGCGTTAGCTGCGCCGCCGGGGTCATCCGTTGGTTGATGCCTCATCCTACGCCGTTCTCCGGAGAACCTTTAGCGCTCCGGAGACGATTTCTGACAAAGGCCAAGTTTTCGGATCGTTTAACGTGCAACGGATCACGCGAAACACCGTGGAACGGATCACGTGCAACACCCGTTGTTTCCCGTGGAACGGATCACGTGCAACACCCGGAGCGGAGCACGTGATCCACTTTCTTGGCCAGCCGCCGCCCCTCGTGAGAGCACGCGCCCATGCTTCAGAAAGCTCGCTATCGCCGCCCCGTGCTCGAGCCCGTCAAGTGCGCCGCCTGCCCTCGCCTCACCGACGAGCCGCGCCGGGGCAAGTGCCTCGGGTGCTACCTGCGAGAACGCCGCGGCACGGCTCTCCCGCCTGACGCTGCCTGCCAGTGCGGCGAAGCAAATCCGATCGTCCTGGTGCGCGTCGGCGCCGGCGTCGCTTGCTACAATTGCCGGGCCCTCGACGCGGCCGGCGTCGCCCGCGTTGCCTGACGCTCACACGTGAAACACTACAGCGCGCCGAGGATGAACCGAGCCGCCGCGCGTTGCTCGGCCGTGAGCGTGTAGCCCTTTTCGCCAACGGCGTTGACCAGCTTTCCCCAGTCCAGATCGGTTCGAGTCGCGTTGCCCTGCCTCGCAAGGATGCTCGCCGGGCTCATCAGACCGATCTCGGTCGCCGTGTCCGTCAACACTTTCGCGCCGGTCTCGTCCGAAGGGAGCGGCCGCTTCGACCTCAAGTCTTTGCCTTGCAAAGCGTGCAACGTGAAAGCGACTGCGCCCGCTGCAAGAGCCAGCGCGCCGAGCGGGGAGAGGGAGTAGGCCATCCCTGCAAGTCTAGCCCCTCCGCGTCGCTCACACGTGAAACAGGCGGGATTCCTAGACGCTAGATAGACGCTACTTTTCGCGCTTGACCCCCGCCGGCGCCGCATGCGAGCTTTTTCCCCGGCCGGTCCCACTGCCCCCACGCGCGTGTGGGGGTTTCCGTCGGAGCAATCCGACGGCCCCATTAAAGCCGTATCGATGCCTTCGGGCGTTGCGAGTTAGAACGCTACCGCCGGATCGGCCTCCGAGCGCCCTCCCCTGACAACGGAGGGCGCTCGTGTATTGGCTTCCACGTGAAACCGATCCACGGTCAACACGTCGCCGGGCTCCGGACCTTTCCCCCCCCCATCGGCTCCCGAGCTCGGCGCCACTTCAAAAGGGGAATGCAGATGCCGAACGACGACCAAGGACCCGAGCTCTACGTGCAGCCGGGGAAGCTCGGCGAACACCTCGCCAAGCAGGCACACCAGGTAGTCAATAACAGCGGCCTGGCCGGAGACGCCGCGACCCTAGCGGCAGTCGTCGATGCCTTCGCGTGCCAAGTTCTCAAGGACCCGGGCTCGCTCGCGATCTACTACGTGGTGCGCGCCCAGCGGCTCCGAGCGCTCAGCAGCGCCGTCCCGACGCCCAGCGCCGTCCCGACGCCCCGAGCTCTCACCCCGCGGCAACGCGGCCAGCGCGCCCGCCGCGAGCGCGAGCGCCGATACGACCGCGAGCGCCATCAATGACGGGCGAACCGCGGAACTACCTGGACGACGAGGCCCGCGAGACCATCGCCACCGGCTACCAGGCAGCCAGCGCCCAGCACCTTGCGCACCCGAACGAGCACACCTCCCGAATTCTGCTCACCCTCGGCTTTTTGCACGCCCTGATCCTTGCCCAGCAGGCCGAGCTCGAGCAGCTGCGCTCACACGTGAAACAATGAGCACGGCTCGGCTTGTACGCCGAGAACGCGCCGCGCTCGAAAGGGTCGAACGGCAACGGAGCCAACTGCAAGAACGTTGCGCCGAGCAGACGAAGATCGCCGCCGCAGTTGAAGCGATCGAAAACAGACTAAAGGCCGCCGGCCTACGCACGATCAACGAACTCCCGGACGCCGAGCGCCAACAGACCGGCGAAGAGCTTCGCCGCCTGCAGGTCAGGCTGGCCAGGCTTCCCAGCCTCGGATAGTGCGACAACGCGGTTTCCCGGTTGTCTCTCAAAAGGCCAAGTTTTCGGATCAGTTTGTTGGCGGCACATTCGGCTGCCACTGCTCGCCGGGTCCGTCGTCCGGGTAGCTCGCGACCAACTGCTTAAATTCCTTCCACGGGAAGCGCCGCCCTTCGGGCTGAAGTGTTGCGACGTGCATCGACATTTCCTTTCCCCACGCATGCCCTACGAACAGGAAGACGATCGGAGCCTCGCACCGCGGGCGCAGCTCCGTCGCTAGCTGCTCGGCGGCTTCCGCAGTCAGCCGCCCCACAGTGGCCCGCCGATCGATTCCTAGCGCCCGCTCGAGCCTCGCGCTTGTGTCGGCTTCACTCCGATCGCTCGGCCGTCCTACTACCCGGCCCCGCCGAAGTCTCACCGGGCAAGGTGGCACCGAGCTATCCGGATTACCGCCGCCGCCAAATAGCTCCGCACACTCAGGACAGCCGCACGCCTCACCGCCGCACGAGCACGCAGACCCGCGCAGCGGTTCAAAGCACTGCGCGCACCAGAGCGCCGCCGGCGCCGGCGGCGTGCCGAACGGGACGCCGTCGAACATGCCTTGGACCTTCCGAGCTTTCTTTTTTTTCATCAGCAAACCCTTTCACGTGAATGAGTAGGGACGCACCACGATCGGCGCCTCCTCCGGGCCGCGCCAGTACGGCTCCACCCAGATCACCTTTCGACCGCTTCGCCCTACGCCTATTACTTGGCGCTTGTAGTGCCCGCGGACGAGGCTTTGCACTGACGCCGGCGCCGGCGTTCTGTTCGAGCGCTCGAGCTGCTCACGGATGACGGCGCGCAAGTCGATCGCAATCGGACGACCGCAAAACACGTTTCGATGTGTCGGAGGCGAGCGCCGGCCGTCGCGTGTGCTCCGGTGACCGTGCCGTGACTCGGACGCTTTCCAGTGTTGCGTGTGCTGCAGAGTGTAGAGAAGTCCGGTCACGTAGTTTTTAGCGAGCAACATCAGACGCTCTTTTTCGTCGCTCTCAACGACCTTGACCCCGTTGATCCATTCCACATTCCCGCCGGGGTCCTGTTCAGTCCAAAGGAGCTGAGCCAAGTCAGAAGCGAAATTGATTCGTAGCTTGGCCTCGTTTCGGACGGAAACGTCCCGATGTTCTAAAAGTTTGTGCGTCGAATATCCAAGCATCGTCCGCGCCGAACAAAGGCGAACGAAGGGCGGAAGGCTTTCGGCACCTTCTCCCACTCCGTCGTCATCCAACGCGCACAAGTAGATCCAACGCGCATCGAGCTCCCCTGACGCGGTCACAAGCAGGCCGCTCGGTACCTCGACGCGCAGCGCGCGCCACGGCAAAATCAAATCCTCGTGATGCCTTAGCGGGTCGGTCGACATGAGCGCGGCCGCATAGGTGTGCGATGCGCGGAGGGTCGTAAAGCCGCAATCTGCCCAGTGCCACGCCCACCGATACGTCACCACGGCTTGGATAAAACTCGACTCGGTTATCTGATGTTCGTTGCTCCCACCGCGACCGGCTGGCACAACGTCCACGCCTTGCGCTGAAAAAAATTCATACTGGCTTGTTGCCGTCGGCGGGCCTTCCGGGCAGCTCGTCCAGAGTTTCGACGCGCCTTCAACGTCTATGTCTATTTCTGTCCCTCTTTTCATGGTCACCCTCCAAGGGCTTGCAGATTGTTAGTACTCCGCTCCGCGGATCATACCTCCAGTGTTCACCCTTCGATGTCTGCCGAATCACCTGAGCCAACGACAAGCCAGGAGCGAGCCGACGCACCGCAAGCGGAGCCGCGAATGTGTACCCCCGGAACTTGCTCACTGCCCCCGCCTCGAGCGCCAACGCCGCCAGCGACGGGCGAGCTCGTCTCCCTCTTGCTCGCCGAGCTCGAGGGGAGCGCCGTTGTTCCAGCGTGCTTGCACTAGGCGGAGCTCAGTCGAATTAAGCCAATCTTGCTCGCGCTGAGCCTCCCGCGCTGCCTCCTCGAGGCCCTCGCGCGCCGCGCGGAGCTCCGCTCCCAAGAGCTCCACGAACCACACCTGCGCCTCCGGCCAGCCCTGCGTTCTCGCAAGCTCATACGCTGCCCAGTGCTGCGCCTCCCGGTCCGCGATCGACCTCGGTGGACCGATCGCGACGGGTCTAGGCGGCTCGCCATGCTCCGGCGAGTGAAGCGCCCAGCGCTCGCGCTCTTTCCGGTTCAGCTCGATCGCAATGTGCGCCCAGTGCCCCCGCTCGCTATCGTGACCGCACTTCGGACACACATCGAACTTCGCCAGCGCCCAACGACTAAACCCGGCGGAGCTCTGCCGCCGGCGCGTGCCGTCAAGCGCCTCGTACACTTTCGCGAACACCTCCGGCGACACTCGCGAAACGTCGCCAGCGTCGCCCACCTCCCAAGTTTTCGTAAGATACTTGATCAGCTCCTTTTCAATCGTCGTCCCATCGCGTTCCACTTGCTCAGCCGTCCGCACGTCAACGCTAGGGCCCGGCGTCGGATCGGCGTGCGTCCCGTCGTCGCGCAGTCGCGCAACCGTGGCGTAGCGCTCGCCCAGATCGGCCGCGTTCGGGTCGCCCTCAATGAACCGGTGCCCCGTCACTTTGCAGAATGCAAGCGTCCAGAGTTTCTGCAACTCGAGCTGATCGAGGTACTGCGAAAACACCCACCAATGAAAGTGCGGATTTCCGAGCTCGTCACCGCCGATCGTCCACTCAAAAACCCGGAAGTGCTGCACCAAATCCCAATAGGTCAGCTCTTTCCGTTTTCCTTCGTCCGCTTTCTTCTCGCCCTTTTTCCGAAACACTTGGAGCTCACCCGTCTTGCGATCGAAGCGAGCATCATCAACCGTAAAAATCCCTGATTTAATCTGGCTGAGCCTCGGCCCGACCGTCTCGTCGAACGATCGTTTGAACACCGGCCACGTCTCGCGCAGCGTCTCGATCCGCTCGAGTACTCCGCCCCAATGCGGCAGCGTGAAAGTAATCAAGCGCTCGCCGAATCGGCCGCCCTTGATCCGCTTTCGGTTCCTTCGCTCGCAGAGCCCGGCGCGCTCTACCCAGCTCCGCAAGCCAACCCGTTTCGGCATGAAGTCTTTTTGAAAACGCTTCGCGATCCGCGCCTGACAATTCGGACAGAAATACTGTGATGAGCAACCGATCGGAATGACGTCCGGCGGCGTGTAGCTGCACCCGCGACACACCATGGTCAGCACGCGCCGATCGTTCCCGCAATCCTCGACGCGATCGAACAGCTCGAGCTTTCCTTTCGCGCGGCTCGCGTGCCATTGCGTCGTCTGCTCTGGCAATCCTTGCGCCTTGCCACTCGGGCCACGCGCCACGCCGAAGAGCGGAACCGTAACTAATTCGAGTTTCGGCAAGTCCTCCCCGGCGCCGCGTCTCGCCAGCGCCGCCAGCGTGTGCCGTAGCGCCTCTTTTCCTTCGGCGTCGAGCGGCTTCCCTCGCAACCACTCCCGCGCAAGCTCCCGCGCTCGCAGCGCCCCCGCCGCAAGCAACGCCCGCGCCCGCTTCTCTCGATAGACGCTCGTCAACACCTCCTCTTGCTCGAGCCACTCTTTTCGACCCAGGGCGAACCGCTGCGCCAGGTCCGCTTTTGATAAGCGCTTAGCTTTCTGGCCCGCTGACCAAGCGTCTTTTCTGCCGTGCGGGGAGTTATGCCCTTCCTCAGTCGCAACTCGGGGAGTTACTCCTTCGGTATCAAGGCAAGAGGCGCCGGCCGGGCCCGGCGCGGGGCGCCTTCGCTGCATCGCTCGCAGCTGCGAGCTCACGACCCGCACCCATCAAAACGAAGCCGGACGCAATACGTGAAACGCACGGCGCGGCGTTTCATCACCCGGCGCGCCCGGCCGCCCGAAATGTCAGTAACGCAAAATCCCCCGGCGAGCAGCATCCGGCCGTCCGGTGCCTTGCACGATTCCGATTCACTCCAGAAGGCCAGCGCTTCGCCGAAACTGTGATCGCCCCTCGGCCGCCACCAGGCGCCCAAATGCAGCGCCGCAACCGAGCTCGGCGAGCTCCGCAACGGCGGCGACGGCGGCGCGGCTACGCGACCAGCCACGCGCCCCTTACGGGGCACCGCGAAAATTCAGCGCGCCTGGCGGTTACCGCACTAGGCATTTGACCTTTTGGGGTCTCGCTGACATATTTCCCGGTGCAATTCGTTGTTTCGCCCGGTCGAGCTGCTAACTCGGCCGGGCTTTTTGCTTTTTGCGCATGTTTCGCGACGCTGGTCAACCGTTCAGTCGGGCTTATTCCTTCCCCTGAACACAAACCGGGCTTGCGAAGCCGGGGCGGGCCCCGTTGGTAAGCCCCCCGCTCGGCCGCTTCGCGGCACGCCCCCCAAGGGGCTCTCGGGATGGCCGCTGCGCGGCCGGGACCCGCGGGCCAGGGGTCTCCGAGCTCGGCCCACAGCCATGGCTTTAAATGAGCACTCCGAAGGGTGTCAGCCGGTTGACTGTGAACGAAAGTCGAACCTTTCCCGCAACGCACTCGGCGGGAATGCGAGCTCCGCGCGTGCGGGAAAGGCTCTAGGCGGTCGCTAGCATCAGCCGCCGTGGCTTGCGGTCCAGAGTCGTCGACCCTGGCCCGCGGGTCCCTGCGTAGTTCCCACCACGCAAGCCACGGCGGCTGATCGTCTTTTGCGGTCCTGCCGCTTGATGATACGTTGAACATGGTCGATCGGTCCAGCAGTCCAGAAAATCCCGAGCTTTTCCCGGTTCGGTTTCGGTCAGTCGGCGGTCGGTTCCTGCCAGCGGCGCGGCGAAAGTCCTCAACAAACTCTCGCGCCGTTGGCTGGCTTATGCGCGCACGCTCAGAACAGGCGGCGCTGTCTCGGATCGGCCGGACCAGGCGGCGCCTGCTGACCCGGCGGCCTCAACGTGCGCGGCGGCAGCGCCCGCGGCTCGGGCAGCAACAGACCTTCACTCGCAGCCAGCCGGCGCGCTCGCTTTCGCGCGTCGCTCGTGAGCCGCCAGCGAAGCATTTTCAGATCCCAGCCAGACGCCAGGCAGAACGGCAGCGGCTCGGCTTGGTTCGGCATGGTGAGCACGATCGCGCGAGCTCGGCCACGTCGCGCAACGCACTCGACGAAACGCAGGTGCCTCCGCTGGCCGTGCACGTGCTCGGCCTCCAGGTGGATCGCGCGCGGCGTTAGCGGCTTCATCGGCTCACCATTCGCCGTAAGGGTCGCAAGCGCTCGAGCCGAAACCCGTCGCACGCGCAGCAATGACAACCGAGCGAAAGCGCCGGCTCTAGCCGCCGATAAGTCGCGGCCGGTACCGTCGTTGAGCGGCTTCCGGAGCTGCTCGAGCTCGAGCGGCCATGCTCGCCGCGTTCGTGGCCGCACTGGCACCGATCAGCCGAAGTCACGACGGCACACCAGGCGCCGGCAAGAGCAGAGCCCCGACCAGGTCCAGCAGCGTCTCTGGCGCGTGAGCGATGCACAACGGCGCGGGCCAGTCTTCTGTGTCCGCCAGGATCGGAGCTCCGCACACTCGGCAGCCGTGCTCCCTGCAAGGGTGCGTTCCGCGGCGCGTGAAGCAGACGCCGTCACCCGGGCAACTCATGCCGCGGCGCTCTGCCAAGTCCAGCGCGGCAGAGATTGCAGCGGGCCGATCGGCCACGCACAGGCTAGCGAGCCGCGCCGCGCTCTGCTCGTTCGTCCAGTTGCCGCGATAGGGAGCGCCCGGCAACGGCCCTGGACGCACTGTGTCAGCGTATGCCGCGCACGGGCCATCGTGGCCAAGCGCTCGCGTGCACTTCCAGCCGATCGGCGCCTTGTCGCAGATAGTCACCGGCGCCGCCGCTTGTCGCCGCCGTCGTCGTCCGGATCGTCGCGCTCCCCGCCGCGCTCGCGCTCACCCTTGCCGCGTTCGATCAGGATGAAAGATCGGGCTTGTGGAAAAGCGAAGCCCGGCTGCTTTTGGCGCCACGCGATCGGCTCACTTTCGAAAGTAAACTCTAGGTGTCCGTTCTCGCTTCGCCACGCCGCGCCGACCTTGATCAGCTTGTCGCCGATCGTGCGGTGCTGGTCGTCGACCTTGTCGCCCCGAACCTTTGCAAACACGTCACCGAACGGTTGATTACTCGCAGCCATTTTTCGCATTCCCTTCGAGGCATTCCCGGGCCTCGTTTGCAGATCATTCGACCGAAAAGCCCTCAACGTCCACGAAAAAGCGGCTCGAGCAGCCGCACGGGTTGAAACCGCAGTGATTGCAGCACTCGCAAAGGCTCGTAGCCTCGCCGCAATTGGGGCAAACGTCGCCGGTAACCCGCTCTCTCGTGTGTTGCGGTAGCGACTGCCAAGCCAACACGCCGAGCGAAATCGGCCCCTGTCTGCTGAGCGCCTCGACGCGATCGGCAAGCGCAATGCCCCGATCCATGATGGCTAGAAGACTGCGAGGGTCGTTGCTCATGACTTACCCGATCTCATGCGCTGCAGCAGCGAAGCGTGACTCAGTGCCGCGGCGGCCATTTCGCGCCCGTAAGGGTTGTTTCGATCTCGCTCGGCCCGCTCGTCGTGAACCCGCTCGTTCAGTTTTCGCATTTCACGATCGCGGGCCTCCGATCGCGCAACGGTGCCCGCTGCCCGTGCTGCAAGACTCTCCGCGCGCAGCCGACCGATCCAAGCGTCGGCCGTCTGCCACGACGGATCGTGGTTACGAAGCTCCGGTGTGCTCGCCATGGTCTGCAAGCGCTCAAACGGCTTCCACGCCGCCTCGTCGTCGAGCTCGCCCGCTGCCACCTTGGCGAGCAAGCGCTGGAACTTGCGCGCCGCCGCCTCGAATTTCTTGAGAGCCGCAATCCCTTCGGCCTTGTAAACCGCGCCCCATTTTTCGTCCGCCTCTGCGCGCATGGCCTTGTGCTTCGCTTCCCAGTCCGTCACGGCGATTTACCCTTTCCCGGCCAGCGTCCGAAGGCTCGCGCTCATCGACTGCAGCACTTCGCAGCGATCATCAAAAACCCGCTCGAGCTGCGCCTGGCTCGCCAAGAAGCGCGACCACTCGGCCGCCGGCATTCGCTCCTTTGCGACGCGAACGAGCTCGGCCCGCGCCACGTACAGCGTGAGAAGCGCAATCGTCGGCCCGTTGGCGGTCGCGAGCAGTCCGCCGACGATCGGATCAGCCCGCAACTGCGCCTCAGAGATCAGCGCGTGCACCTCGCCACGCTGCGCGCTCATCCTTCCCCGTATTTATCGAAAACGAACATGGAAATTTCTTCGCCGTAGCGTTCGACAAACTCGAGTTGCGCCGGCGTGTAGTCCTTGAAGAAATCGCGATCAGTGTCGCCCGGCTTGATCGCAAACGTGGACACCGCCCCGCGCTTGGCCGCCTTGCCGTCTAGAGTCTGGTGACCGGGGATGCCCATCCACAGTGAGCCCGGCGGAAAGATGGCCTTTCCCTTGAACGTCAAGCCGAGCTCGACGCGCGAGTGACTGCCCGAGCTCGTACCCGGCCGCCATGGCGCCTCGTACGCCGTGACCGTCGCCGTGCCCCCACTGAGCGGCACGCGCACGGAGAAGAGCGAATTGCGCGGCGGCTTCGTCGGCTTCACTTGAACACCCGCCCGCTTCGCGTGCCGCGAATGATGCCGATCGCCCGCTCTGTCGCCGGTGCCCGCTTCGCTTTGCGCGCCTTGGGCTTCCGCTTCGCTTTCTTCGCGACCTTGCGCCGCGCTTTCGGCTTGCGCTTCGCTTTCTTTGCGACCTTGCGCCGCGCTTTCAGCTTGCGCTTCGATTTCTTGGCCTTGCGCCGCTTCGCCTTGGGCTTCGCTTTCGCCTTGGGCTTCGCTTTCGCCTTGGCTTTCCTCTTCGGCGCGGCGCCGATCCGGCTGCTTCCCAGCCTTCGCAATCGTTCAACTAGCATCGACATTTTTGCTTCCCTTCGTTTTAAAAAGGCACTTCGCCCGCTGCGAGTTTTCGGCGACTGTGGGCGAGCCGTTCGGCTTTCTCGTGCTCTGCAATGAGCCGCGCCAAGCCGCGTTCAGCGTGCTCCGACTGGATCGCGTACACCTCGCTCGGGTTCTCTTCGGCCCATTCCAAAAAGCTTTCCGTGCGACTCTTGCGGGCATGCGGCTTGATGTGTTTCCGGACACGCTCAAACACCTCGCGAAGCTCCGGATCGATGTTCGAGCGGACCTCATCATCACTTTCCGCGCGCCGCTCGCTCGAGCTCGAGCGCCGGGCCTTGGCTACGCCGTGCCGATCGGCGGCTCGGTGCTGCCGATCCGTCGCACGCGCCTCGACGATTTCCCGGCCGCCTGCCTCGACGGCCTGCGCGCCCCGCGCTTTGGCTTTCACGACGCGCCCAGCGCACACGCCGCGCAGCTTGCCGCGAGCGATCTTGCACTGGAGCTTGATACCCGCCACGGCCTCCCTGCGCGTCGCTCGCGCCACCTTGATCAACGCTCGGAGCTCGCCGAGCCGCTTGCGCAACGCTGCCCGTCGGTCGCGCTCGAGCTCGCGAAAGAGTCGCTTTTTATCGAGTCCGACCATGGCGCTCATTGATCCCGGGCGAGCTCTCCCTGTTCGTCCCACCACCACGTATTTTCCAGCGCCGTTGCCGTCGCCTGGTAGCCCCTGAGCTCGTCCATTTCTTCCGTTGTAAGTCGCTCACTCGTGCCAGCAATTACGTCGAGCCGGATCGCTTCGACCAATGCCGCACCAACGTTCGTGCCGGCATCGGGACCGGCGCCAACGGGTACGCCCCAAAGAACGCCCGGGTACGCATGCCAATCCTCACGAACGCGGACGACTGAACTGCCGAAAGCTTTGTCCTGCAATGCGCAGCAACGGTCAGCTGTCGCCTGATTTCCAGTGTACCAAATGTAGGTCATCGTCATAGCAACACCGCGCCTTTGTAATAACGGTTTGTGATCCCATCGAGCAGCGCTCGCTGAAGTGCTGTCGGAGTGCTGCCCGTTGCCAAAAGAAGCTCAGAGATCGCGATATTCGAGTAATTCGCGCCGGTTCCGCCGGCTGAACGCGCACAGATCGCCCAATTCGCAACGGCGTCGGTTGCGAGCGCGAAAGTGCCCGTGAATTCGGTTGCCCCGCACTTAAAAAAGTACGCACCGATATAGGACAGGGCCTCGACTCGAGCCCACGATCCGATCGTTGCCCCGCCGTTGTTGGAACTCGTATTGCCGCTCGCTGCGACGAGACGGAGTTGAGGCGTGAGACCGCTGGCGCCGATCGTATTTGCTGAGCTACCCCCGCAAAAGTAGGTGCCTGCCGTCCAAACGACTTGTTTAAGAACAAATCGCATGTAGGTCGGAATCGTTCCAGCCGGCAAATCGACGGTCGAGTTTAGAAAATCGTCGGCGCCGTCGCCCAAGAACGATCCGCGACCGTACAGCGTCGAATCGTTCGCGGTGTAGAGCGGCTGCTGCCCGCCCGTGGCTTGCGCGAACACCGGGCTTGCGCCGAATGTCGGGCTCCAATTGCTCACGCCAGTCGCTACGGTGATCGTGCTTTGCGTGCTCAGAAACCAACCGACGATCGCAGAGCCGCCCAGCACGTCGACGGGAGTGAGTGAACTCGTCGCAGCAATAACGCCGCCGGCGCCTACTCCGATCGGCGCCAGCCACACCGAATCGATCCACCGATCGAGCTTGCGCACATCGGCGAGCCCGAGCCCATACGCCGCGCGCCGAGCAATGACCCATTGCGCGATCCGATCGGCGTCCTCGCCCCGCGCCAAGCGCTCCCAGCGCTCGAGGCGCCGCGCCTGCTTTCTGATGACGTCCGCCGTTGCCAGCATGTCAGCTCAAAACCGTGATGGGTTGCCAAGAAAGAACCCAGTTTGTTCCGTCGTAACGGAGCGTGATCCCTCGCAAAGTCCCAGCCGTGACGGTGAGCATCGTTCCAGCGCCCGCCCCGCCGTTGACCAGGAGCACGTCATTCCCTTGCGAGAAAATGAACAACGTCAACACCGCGCCGGCCGTCGCGCCCGTCGTTGCGATCGTTTTGGTGCGCGTTGCTGTCGTGACGCCGCCCAACATCATGCGGCGGCCGCCCTGCGTTAGGTCGATCGTCTGATCCGCATCGGTGAGATTGGCCCCCTGAGTGATCCCGAAATACAGCCAGTTGGCACCGTCGAAGACTGGTGTTTGCCCTGCCACTGTGGCCGGCATCGTGTGCACGTGATCGGAGCGTGCCGCCGTCGTACCAGCGCCAACCGCCGCGGTGCCAATTGCCGCGGGCGTCGTGGAGCTGAGCGCGAGCGCCGTTGCGCCGGTCGCCACGCCGTCCAGCTTCGTTTTGTCGGAGCTCGAAAGGAGCCCCTTCAAGGAGGTCGTGGCGACGTCAAGCAGGGACGTGCACTGGGTAGCGGTCAGATCTTCGACGGCGCCGGTGCTGGCCGTGACGCGGCCCTTGATTGTCGCTGTAGCGATGTTTGCAAGCTTGGAATTCGTGACGGCACTAGCGGCGATCGTGGTCGCGTTGGACCCGGCCGCAGAGGTGACGTCACCGGTTAGCGCCGAGCGTTGCAGCGTGTTGCCGCTAAACTCCAAGCTGGTGGCGAGCGTGATTGTTTCGGGATCACCTGTGGCCGCCGTGGTGCGACCGAGCAGCGTGGCAGTCGCAATATCTGCAAGCTTGGCGAGCGTGATCGCGTTGTCGGCAACCTTCGCCGTTGCGACGGCATTGGCCGCGATCGTCGTCGCATTGGAGCCCGCGGCGGCAGTCACGTCACCGGTTAGCGCTGAGCGCTGGATGCCAGTCGTGCCCGTGAACTCCACGCCACCGCCGACAGTAAGCTCCTCGATGTCACCGGCAGCGGCCGTGTCGCGCCCGAGCAGGCGATCGGTCGCCGAAACGTTCTGGATCTTCGCGTACGTTACCGCGTCGTTCAGGACCTTCGCCGTCGTGACCGCATCGGCGGCGATCGTCATCGCATTGGAGCCCGCCGGCGCCGTCACATCGCCAGTCAGGGCAGAGCGTCGCAGCGTGTTGCCGCTAAACTCCAAACTGGTGGCGAGCGTGATTGTTTCGGGATCACCTGTGGCCGCCGTGGTGCGACCGAGCAGCGTGGCCGTCGCAACGTCTGCAAGCTTGGCGAGCGTGATCGCGTTGTCGGCAACCTTCGCCGTTGCGACGGCATTGGCCGCGATCGTCGTCGCATTGGAGCCCGCAGCGGCAGTCACGTCACCGGTTAGCGCTGAGCGCTGGATGCCAGTCGTGCCCGTGAACTCCACGCCACCGCCGACAGTAAGCTCCTCGATGTCACCGGCAGCGGCCGTGTCGCGCCCGAGCAGGCGATCGGTCGCCGAAACGTTCTGGATCTTCGCGTACGTTACCGCGTCATTTGGGATCGCGTGGACGTGATCCGAGCGGGCAGCAGTGGTGCCGACGCCAACCGCCGCGGCGCCAACGTCCGCCGGCGTCGCCGCACTGAGCGCGAGCGCCGTTGCGCCGGCTGCCACGCCGTCCAGCTTCGTTTTGTCGGTGCCACTCAGAAAGCCCGAGGCGCCGCCCGCTACAGAGTCAGCGTGCGTTGTGCCGCCCGCTTGCGCGCCGTGCCCGTGCACGTGATCCGATCGCGCCGCCGTCGTGCCCACTCCGACCGCCGCAGTCCCAACGTCCGCCGGCGTCGCCGCACTGAGCGCGAGCGTGTTTGCCGTTGCGCCGGCTGCCACGCCGTCCAGCTTCGTTTTGTCGGTGCCACTCAGAAAGCCCGAGGCGCCGCCCGCTACAGAGTCAGCGTGCGTTGTGCCGCCCGCTTGCGCACCGTGCCCGTGCACGTGATCCGATCGCGCTGCCGTCGTGCCCACTCCGACCGCCGCAGTCCCAACGTCCGCCGGCGTCGTCGCGCTCAGCCCAGCGCCGCCGCCGCCGCCCGGAGCTCCGTCGGCTCCGTCGGCACCAGGCGGCCCAGCGGGCCCCGTATCGCCGTCGGCACCAGGCGGCCCAGCGGGCCCCGTAGCGCCGTCAGCGCCCGGCGGGCCGTCGTTCCCAGCCGGGCCGGGGTCGCCCTGTATGCCTTGACTGCCAGCATCGCCCGGGTCGCCCTGGAAGCCCTGAGCGCCCGTCGCGCCGTCAGCGCCGGTCGGTCCGTCGTTTCCAGGCGGGCCCGGGTCACCGGGCGGCCCCTGCGATCCAACGTCACCCGGTGCGCCGTCAGCGCCCGGCAAACCGTCGTTGCCCGGTTCGCCCGGGTCACCCTGCGGGCCCGGCGGTCCGCCGCCGGTGAAAGCCAAATTGTCGGCATAGGCTTTCGCCGCGTCGTCGCCGCGCTCGAGCACAAACCAGCGCGTGCCCTCCGACGCTTGCGCGCCTTGACGCACCAGCACCACACCGGAGCGCGGAATTATTAGATCGTGATGCCCTGGGAGCTCGAACCGGCTTTCTGCGT